>Ga0181524_10000065_pt1 | contig 117391 bp, 117 predicted proteins | sample PEATcosm2014_Bin_34_FD_119761 | JGI IMG/M metagenome (GOLD analysis project Ga0181524, IMG submission 119761) | Peatland microbial communities from MTU Mesocosm Facility, Houghton, MI, USA - PEATcosm2014_Bin05_60_metaG | ecosystem: Environmental > Terrestrial > Soil > Wetlands > Peat | place... | reverse complement strand
TAAGAACCCTAAATAAAAACACTAAGAAGAATCGCAGGAAGATCTCCGTCTAACCGAGCGGACATCTATAACTGCTAATGACCCGGACTTGTGTAAGTGCCAACAACAGGGAGAGTTCTCGGCGAACCGTGAGAATACGGGGAGTTGCCGAAGGGGGACACCCTCGCGTATAGTTGATCGTCTCGCGAGCACAGCTGAAGAAGAAGGATCTCATGAGCCGAAGTCATTTCAGGACGTCTTTCAGACTTGCGGTTGTGACGCTCTCCGTGCTTGCCGGATGTGAAAGCAGTCCGGCGGCGCCGACCGCCGGGGTAGCAACGCCGCACGGCACACCGCCGGTGCAGAGCGCGCCGGGCGTCCAAAATGCCCAGTTGCTCGGGCGCGCTTGGTGGAACCAGCCGGAGCTGGTCGTGGCGCTCAAGCTGAGCGATGCGCAGCGCACCAAGATGGATGGCTTGCTGACCCAGTCCGCCGAGAGCCAGCGTGCCGTGCAGCGACCCCAAGGGCAACATGAGAAAGCGTTGGAGCAAGCGCTCGCCAGCGGCGATTGGCAGTCGGCCCGCAGGGAAGCCTCGGCCATCCGCGACGGTCTGGTCGCGATATGGGCCGCTCAGTCGACGCTCAAAATCGACGTACTCGCCCTGCTGACGCCCGAGCAGCGTCAGATCGTGGTGGCGCAGTATCCGCTACTCCTGCGTCAGCCGTCGGTCTTCGGCGTTCCTAGGCGGCCAACGCCGGCAGCGGCGACGCCGCGTGCGTAGCGGCAACCCTTACTCATCGACCACCCACGCGGCTTTGTAGGTGAAGCGCAGCAGCTCGCCGCGCGGAACCAGGTCGAGCTGCGCAAGACGCTCAATCGGTCGCGCAGCTGTTCGGCGAGCCGACGGGTGCTGCCGTGCACGTCGGTGACGCGCGCCGGCTCGTTCGGATTGGTGCCGAAGTCGATGTCGCACACCAATCCCCCCTCGGGATGGATGCTCCCGCATGGTCCCAGACGCCTTTGCAGGTTTGCCTTGCGTTTGACTTGCGTTTGGCGGGATGTTCGGCGAAGGTTAGCCGTGAAAGAGAGGCGGGGCATGGCAGACATCGTCAAGATCGGACGCCATGGTCAGGTCGTGTTGCCGCGCAGGCTCCGTGCGGCATTCGGCCTGCAAGAGGGGGATGAGCTGGTGCTGACAGTCGAGGACGAGTCCATCATACTCAAGCGCAAGGCGCGCCGCTTCGCCGAGTACCTCGACACCTTGGGTCGCACGCCAGGGGGCCGGCCGCGCGCCTGATCACCGGATGGCCGCCCTAATGGCGAAGCTGCGCGTCCTCTTCGAAAACGGCAGTCCGGAGCAGGTCATCGAATTTGATCCGGCAAAGGCGCCGTTTCAGCCTGATGGCAAGCCGGGCTCGATCTTGGACGTCGTCCTCGGGCATGGCGTGCACCTCGAGCACGCGTGCGGCGGCAACTGCGCCTGCACCACCTGCCACGTGATTGTGAAGGCCGGCACCCACTACCTGTCCGAGGCCGAGGAGAGCGAGCTCGATCTTCTTGACAAGGCGCCGGGGTTGACCCCAGCTTCCCGCCTGGGCTGTCAGGCGGTTGTGCAAGGCGACTGCGAGATTACCGTGCTGGTCCCGCGCTTTACGATAAACGCGGCGTGATCTGCATGAAAGCGCAGAGCGCGCGGACTAGAAAAGCCGTGGAGCGTGAAGCGTGGGGCGGGAAAGCGAAAAGAACAGAATTCGTCAGTCACATCCCGTGACCTACGAAGCCCGGATCGAACAGATCATCGAGCGCGCGCCGGATACACGGTCGCTTTTCCTCAGGCTCCCGCCCTCACCGCCGTTCAGCTTCATCCCCGGCCAGTTCATCTCGTGTTTGCTCCCGCTCGACGGCGAGCCGGTCATCCGGCCGTACTCGATCGCTTCGAGTCCGGAGGAGCCCGAATTGCTGGAGATCTGTTTGACCCTGGTGTCTGGCGGGCTCGGGTCTCGCTACCTGTTTGAACGGCGCATCGGCGCCGCGTTGCGCTTCACCGGGCCGTGGGGAACGTTCACGCTCGAGCGCCCGCCGGCAGCGGAGTGCGTGTTCATTGCGGCGGGCACGGGGATCGTCCCCATCCGCCCGATGTTGTGGCGAGCCCTCCAGACGGCGAGCCCATATGCGCTGCGGCTGCACTACGCCGCCGCCGGCCGAGCCTACCTGCTGTACGCGGACGAATTCGAGCATGCGGCGCGAGAGCATGCACGCTTCACTTTCGCCCCGCTGCTCGGTGGTTCGCTGCTTGAGTGTATCAGGCGGGAATATCTGGTGCGCGACAGCGACCGCGGCCGCTACTTCTACGTCTGTGGCGTCGGCAACATCGTGCCCGAGCTGCGCGATCTGCTGCGCCGCGGCGGATACGAGCACCGTGCCGTGCAATACGAGAAGTGGTGAGAGTTTGTGAGAGAAATCGGAGAGCCGCGGAGGCTCATGCTTCGACAGGCTCAGCATGAGCGGTGATTCACTTCGATTTTATTGGATTTTTTCCGCTCGCCCTGAGCCTGTCGAAGGGCGAGTTCCGATTACTCACGAACTCTGAGCTTTCCGGAACGGATTTGCAGAGGCCGGTTCAGGGCAAATAAATCGTCGCCGAGCGCCCGCCTTCGAGATCCGGGTCGTTGCTGGACATCGACACATTGCCGCCCGAACCGGGAATTGTGAAACTCTCGATGACCAGACCGACCACAGGCACATCGGTACCGCGCACGATCACATGCGCCGTGTCCGTCCCGACTGAGCTCTGCCGCAAGACCGACACCGAACTGAAGGAGAATCGGTTGAAGCAGGTGACGCTGGTCGATCCCGAGAAGTCCTGCTCAAACTCGTTGATCACCGAAAGCTGCACGTTGGCGCCCGAAGGCAGCTGATTCATTAGGTCTTCCGAGCAAGGGACCAGCACGAACTCGCTGTTCGATGTCGCTTGACTCGTGAGCACATCGAAGTGCAAGCGGTCGGGGCACTGCTCGTAGGTCACACCATCGAGATCGATCTCACCGCTGAACGCCCCAGCGCTCAGACGCCGGAACGCAATCGCGCTATACCCAATCGTCTGGCCGCTGGTGTCCGACACCAAAGCGCGACCCTGGAGCGCATTGTAGGACGATGGAATCGTGGCTCCGGATGGTGGAACCACCGTACACTTCAGCTCCCCGTCGCCCGTAAACGGCGGAGCCAGACGCGTGCCGTTTCCGTTCATTCCGGTGCTGGCAATCCACGAAACGGGCTGATTACCCGTCAGCGTGACTGTATACCCGGTCTCGTTGCAGGTCCCGCTACTGACGTAAAAGCATTCCACCGTCACGGTGGAGGTGCTGAGGTTCAGCATCTCGATCCGCGTATCCTGAGTCGAGGAAGTTCGCACCAGTGGATAAATGAGCACCGCCGACGGCAGCTTCTGCGCCGGCGGCTGGCCGCTCACCTGGAAACCGGTCGGGTCATCCCCTGCCGTCGGAGTCTGCGACGCGGTAAATGTCGCGGTGGCTGTTGGGCGTGGTGTACTGGTAGCCGTCGCCACACGCGTGGAGCTAGCGGTCGGCGTGGATGTTGGGTTCGCTGTCGCTGTGAAGGTGGGCGTTGCGGTGCGGGAAGATGTGTTCGTGGGCTGCGGAGTAAACGTGCCAGTGGGTAACGGGCTCGGTGTGGCGCTAGGCACAGGAGTTGACGTCCAAGTCGGCGTGTGAGTCGCGGTCCATGTCGCCGTCGGCACCGGCGTCGAGGTGCTCGTCGGCAGCGGCGTGAAGGTGCTCGTCGGAGGCGGTGTCGGCGTGGAGGTGGGCAACGGCGTCGAAGTCCTTGTCCGCGTCGCGGTCCACGTCGCCGTCGGCACCGGCGTCGAGGTGCTTGTCGGCAGCGGCGTGAAGGTACTCGTCGGAGGCGTTGTCGGCGTGGAGCTGGGCAACGGCGTCGAAGTCCTTGTCCATGTCGGGGTCGACGTCGGGGTCTGAGTTGCCGTCGGCGAAGGAGTAGAGGTCGAGGCGAAGGTAGCTGTCGGTGAAGCAGATGGCACCGAAGTAGGCGAAGCCGTCGGCATGAACGTCGCCGTTGGTGGGAACGTGGCCGTGGCTGTCGGGACGGTGGTGAATGTCGGAGCGACGGTTTCCGTCGGGACGGCCGTCGGTGTTGCGGTCGGGGCGGGTGGGTCAGTCGGTTCGACTGTTACGGTTGCCGTCGCAGTCGGGCTGGCATAACGGGGAACGAACCGGAACGGCGCGTGGCCGACTCGGGGCATGTGCAGCAACAGTAGCGCGACCAGTATGCGGAGAAACTCGGATGCCATGGCCTTATGGGGTCGGGAAGGTCACGGTCGCCGAGCGGCCACCGTCAAAGGAGGGTTCATTGCCCGCCGTGCCCGTAGTGGTCTGAAACGGCACTTGATCGATGACCAAGCCCAGCACTGGCCCGCCGACACCGCGCACGATCAAATGCGCTGTGTCGGTGCCGGCGACGGCTCGTGTCAAGGCGCTGGAGATGTCACCAAGAGCGCGCTCATCGAAGCAGGTGAAGCCGTACGATGTAGAGAAACCTTGCTCAAACTCGTTGTAGACAAAGATCTGCACCGTGACTGCGGTGGGAATTTGGAAAAGCAGGTTCTCACTGCAGGGCACGACAACGATCTGGCTGCTGGAAGCCGGCTGATCGGTAAGCACGTCGAAGTGCAGCTTGTTGGGACACTGGGCGTAGGTCGATCCATCCAAACTGAATACGCCGGTGAAGTCGCCGTCACTGAGCCGCTGAAATCCGACAGCGCCGTACGACACTGTCTCTCCGGTGCTTGAGGAGAAAATCGTGGCGCGCCCCTGGATGGTATTGTGGAAGGCGACTTCCGGACGCGGCGGCACAACGCCGCACTTCAGCTCGCCGGTCGAGAAAAACGGCGGCACCGATGTCCCCGTCAACGGATCATTCAGCCCGGTGCTGGCCAGCCAAGCCATCGGTTGGTAGGGCGTCAGGGACACCCAGAACCCTGTCTCCCCACAGAAGCCGCTGCCTACGTAGAAGCATTGGATCGATTGCGGGTCGCCCGAAAGGTTGAGCAGTTCGACGCGCGTGTCTTGGTCGCCCGACACCTGGATCAGAGGAAACACCAAGAGGGCCGACGGGAGCTTTTGTGGCGGTGGACCATCTGCCCACGCACGGCCGCATGCCAAAACCACCGCCGCGAGGGCCACTAGCCTCGATTGGCTCCACCACCGACGCATGCTTCACTCACACCGAAGTCGCATGGTAGTTGCGACCAGCCTCCAAATCAAGGCTAAACCAGCGATGTCACGGAAAAATCCTGCCAGGCGCGATCTCGAGCTCCGGGGAAGGTCGAGCCTGGCGAAACGGAAGCGCTCCGGGACGGTGAGAGGTTTGCTGCGCTCCTTGCGCTTTCCCCCGCTTCTCGCCAGAATGCCACGGTTTCGACCGTCAGGAGGAAGGTCATGAACAAGGTATTTGAGAGCGCGGAGGCTGCGGTGGCCGACATCCCCGACGGCGCGACCATCATTGTTGGAGGGTTCGGGCTGTGCGGCAATCCCGAGAACCTAATCCGAGCGTTGCACGCCAAGGGTATCAAGGAGCTGACCATCATCAGCAACAACTGCGGCATCGACGACGAGGGGCTCGGTATCCTGCTCGGTGCTGGCCAGGTGCGGCAGATGATCTCGACCTATGTCGGCGAGAACAAGACGTTTGAGCAGCTCTACCTGTCCGGCAAGCTCAAGGTTGAGCTGAACCCGCAGGGGACCTTTGCCGAGCGCCTGCGGGCGGGCGGCGCCGGCATCCCCGCCTTCTACACGGCCAGCGGGGTGGGGACTGTTGTAGCCGAGGGCAAGGAGGTCCGGGAGTTCGACGGCCGTCAGTACGTGCTCGAGCGCGCGCTCACCGCGCCGTGGGCGCTGGTGAAAGCGTGGAAGGGCGACACTCTCGGCAACCTCGTGTACCGGAGGACCGCTCGCAACTTCAACCCGATGATGGCCACCGCCGCGCGGTGCACGATCGCCGAGGTCGAGGAGCTGGTCGAGCCCGGCCAGATCGACCCCGATGGTGTACACACGCCGGGCATTTACGTGAAGCGCATCGTGCGGGGCGCGACCTACAAGAAGCCGATAGAGCAACGCACGGTCCGGCCGCGGCCGCACGCGTGACGAGGGAACAGTCATGTTGACGCGAGAGCAGATCACTAAGAGGGTGGCCCAGGAATTCCGCGACGGCTACTACGTGAACCTGGGGATTGGGCTCCCGACCCTGGCCGCGAACTACATCCCCGAGGGGATTACCGTTTTCCTGCACACCGAGAACGGGATGCTCGGCTATGGGCCCTTCCCGTACGAGGGCGATGAAGACCCGGACCTGATCAACGCGGGCAAGCAGACGATCACAGAGCTGGCCGGCGCATCGTACTTTTCGAGCGCGGACTCCTTTGCGATGATCCGCGGCGGCCACGTGGATGTGACGGTGCTCGGGGCCATGGAGGTCTCGCAGTACGGCGACCTCGCGAATTGGATGATCCCGGGCAAGATGGTCAAGGGGATGGGCGGAGCGATGGACCTCGTGGCCGGCGCCTGCCGGGTCATCGTGGCCATGGAACACAGCGCCAAGGGCAAGCCGAAGATCCTGCCCGAGTGCACCCTCCCACTCACCGGCAGACGTTGTGTGAATCTGATTGTGACGGACATGGCCGTGATCGAGGTCAACAAGGACGGGCTCGTGCTCACCGAGGTTGCGCCCGGCGTCTCCGTCGAAGCCGTCCGCGCCGCCACCGCCGCGCCCTTCAAGGTCAGCCCGGAGCTGAAGGAAATCGCGGTGTAGCACCTGTCCTCGATGCGAGGTGAGGTACGGCTAACTCCGGCCACCGTGCGTACCCGTGGGACCCGACGAGCGCCGCGGAGGACTAGTCGATCTCCGGTGGTGTCACAACGACCCCCGCGTCAGCCGTTCGATCATCATGTCGGCGAAAATCTCGTAGACGAGGCTGCGTCGCTCGGCGAAGACGCACGCGATGACTCGCCCCGTCGTGTAACGAAGAATCACGCGGTACGGGCCGACACGCAGCCGACAGTAGTCTTGCAGCGGGCCTTCAAGTGGCCTGACGTCTCCTCGGAGCCTTGCGCAGCTCCTTGATTCGCCTGCCGAGTAGTACCCGATCGTCCATTCCGGCGCCCTCCCTCTCGGGGCCGGAATGATGGAACGGCACGGCACATAGCGACCACAACGCATTGTGATACCAAATTGCCGTAAAGCACAGCATCACGCAGCGTTCTGTTTGCGTTGACATTTCCAAACAGGTATTTGGCAGGGCGTTTAACTGCCTTGCGCGGTTCGAGATCGATCACAATGCGTTGGTGCGTCCTTCACGGATTCCTCTTCCTGGTGTGCTTGGCAGCCGCACGGCTCGCGGTTGCGCAGCAGATCGGCACGGATATCACTGGCCTCAACCTCTGCCTCTACGGTGACTGCGAGGCCCGCGGGGCGTACGCCGCCGATCCGCACGGCTGGCCCCCGTTGGAACGTTGCCCTACGTCCCCCGCGGCGCCTTTTTCAGTGGGAGCTACTTTCGCCTGAATGTGGGTGGCATCGGTGCCGACGTCGGCAGTGGCACCGTCACCATGGCCGCCGCGCCCTTCCTATTCCAGGTTAACACGGTCTACGCCGAGGCGAGCGGGTCAGTACGTAGTCTTCCCGGCGTTGATTTGGGATTCCGCACGCGCATCGTTCGCCTCGCTGCAGCCGTCGACCTCGACCGCGCTGTTGGGGCGCATGGGCTCTCGGTTGGTCTCATTGGTGCGGCCCCGGCAACTCAGAACGATCTCAAGCTGTCCGCGACTGGCGTGACGTTTCTCACGGCCAAGGAGGACCGTGACATCGATCTCACCTTTGGCCTGCACTGGCGCGGGGGCACACTACTGGTGCGACATTCCTCTTGGCACACCACATGGTGCTGCCTGCAACCTAACCTTTCCCTGTCGGATGCGTCGAGACGAAACAGCCAAAACGTTGGCAACCCAGAGACCAGACTACTGGACTTACATGAATCGGCCAAGCTGATCAGGCGGCAGGGGTGCAAGAGGTCTGCCGCAATTCTTTACCTCATGCCCCTTTTTACATAGCAGACCCATAGACTACCGTAGCTGGTTGATGGTCGACATGGCGCATCCTGAGCGTACGTTCGCGATGAACCATACCGGGGAGTCCGACATCCCGGCGTCGCCTCACTACGACGATATGACCGGCCCGTGGCGCCGGGGCGAGTACCATCCTTTAACTGCCAGTGACAAAGATACGGGAAGAGAGACGGGTTCGGCGCTGATGCTGGTGCCATGAATTGCCACGGGTAACGGTGAGGCGGTGGACACGCCGAAGACCCGGACGTTGGTGTTGGTGAAACTTACGTGCTGCCGGACAACCACCTCGGCATCGCCACAGCAAGTGTGGCCCGCACTGAGGGACGTAGGTCCGAATGTTCCGAGTTGTACGGAGCGACATGAGAGCGTGCTCGGGAATTGCTGCATCGGCTGCGGCGCGCGTCACCGGGGCGCGGCTGATAAGCAGCGACACCACATTGAGCGGTCACGGAGTCGACCGGGTGTGGGAGTGAAGGGAACACGTGCATCGCCTCTGCCCGTGCAACGAGTATGCTCTGTGTCGACGAAGGGCGCTGGAACACGGCCAAGAGAAAGGAGCGGTTGGCGATCACCTCGATGCCGCGTGGGCCGTGCTTGAATGTGCCTGATCGGCTCTACCAGTGTACAACGCAGTCGCCGGGCTGCGGGAGTGGGCCGGTCGATCCTTGCACCTCCCTCGGTTTATCATGATAATCCGAGGGAATGGTTGGCCGAGCTCTTCGACTACCGCAGCGCCCGAAGACGTCCTTCTTTCTCTGGGGTCCGCGCCAAACGGGTAAGAGTACCCTGCTGCAGACGCTGTATCCGCAGGCTCGCAGAATCGACCTGCTGACGTCGCGGGAGTTCGTGCGCTTTTCGCAGGATCCCACCCTCCTGCGAGACGAAGTCGAGGCCGCCCGCGACCGCTTCGTGGTGATCGATGAGATTCAGAAGGTTCCGGCGCTCCTTGACGAGGTGCACTGGCTGATCGAGAACCGCGGTGTGACCTTCGCCCTGTGCGGTTCCAGCGCGCGCAAGGTGCGGCGGGGACATGCTAACCTGCTCGGCGGGCGGGCGCTGCGGTACGAATTACATGGCTTCGTCTCCGCTGAGCTCGGGGACGACTTCGACCTCGTCCGGGCTACTAATCACGGCTACCTGCCGCCGCACTACCTGGACGAGCAGCCGGCTGGTCGCATCCGTTCCTACGTCGAGGACTATCTGAAAGAGGAGATCGCCGCAGCGGGGCTGACGCGCAACCTGCCCGCCTTCTCCGGGTTCTTGCGTGCAGCGGCCATCGCCGACGGTCAGCTCGTGAGCTACGAATCCATCGCGCGTGACTGCGGCGTGTCGGCCTACACCGTGAAGCAGTACTTCGAGATTCTCGTCGACACCTTGCTCGGCCGCTTCGTGCCGGCTTTCCAGAAGCGGCCCAAGCGGCGCGTGATCCGGGCGCCCAAGTTCTACTTTGCGGACGTGGGACTGGTGAATCATCTCGCCCGGCGGCACGCGCTCGAGCCCGGGGCGCCGCTCTTCGGGGCGGCGTTCGAAAACTGGGTCTTCCACGAGCTGTCCGCCTACCGTGCGTACCACGATTTTGCCTTCGAGGTCTCCTACTGGCGCCTGGCCAGCGGCATCGAGGTGGATTTCGTCGTGGACGACCTTCGGGTCGCGATCGAAGCGAAGGCGGCGCCATGCGTACATGCTGACCACCTTAGGGGCCTGCGCGAGCTCGGGCGCGACCATCCACGTGTCGGCAGACGAGTGGTGGTGAGCCTTGATGAGCGGCCCAGATGGACCGAGGATGGCATCGACATTCTTCCCGCTCGCGTCTTCGCGCAACGCCTGTGGAAGGGCGAGCTGATCGCCGGCTGAGGCAGTGGATGGCGCCGAGGACGATCACACGGGGTCAGACAAGTGCGAGGCGTGGGCTGACGACGGACAGGCTTAGCGATTAATGAATTGCGTTGACGCATATGGATAGAGACCCTCACCGACCTTGCGGACTTCGTCCGTCATCTTGGAAGATGCCGATGGGGAGCGATAGAAGGGGTAGTGCAATAGGAACACCTCTTTGCCATTGACAAAGGAGGTGGACATAGTAGTCCGCATCGGCCATTTCTTGGTGGCCCGCCCGAATTTCTTGGTTATGTTGAAACCTCGGCCTTCGGTTTTCGACAGAGGCTCAAAAGCCTTGCCCTGCCAGACGCCGCCTATCACGAGGTTCCAGGCAGATAGTCCCCAGAGCCAGTCAGCGATGAAATGACCACATCGAGTTTACGCACTTGTCGACGTTACTCGCTGACATCTATCGCGAGTTTGGCTAAGGAGAGTATGCACCTCGGGTGTCACAGGGCGCCAGCTAACCCAGCGGTTGGAGCGGACGGGCGGATGAGGCGATTACTGTAGGAAGCCCTCGAGGCGCTTGCGGATGATCTGCTCCGCGTCGCGCATGATCCGGTCGATGAGTTCCTTGCAGCTCGGAATGTCATGGATGAGGCCGGCCACCATTCCGCAGCTCCAGGCGCCCGCATCCATCACCCCTTCCTGCAGCACACGGCGGTTCTCCGGCCCCGCCACAAATTCACGAATATCCTCGATGCTGGTTGCGGCTCCCTTTTGGCGCTCGATCTCAAGGATCTTCTCGACCGCCGCATTGGTGAGGACGCGCTCGGTGTTGCGCAAGGGGCGCATGATCAGGCGGGTCTGCAGCTCGTTGGCGGCGACCAGCGCCTTCTTCACGTTCTCGTGCACCGGCGCTTCCTTGGTGGCGATGAAACGGGTGCCCATGTTTATGCCCTCGGCACCGAGGGAAAGCGCCGCCACCAGGCTGCGCCCGTCCGCCATGCCTCCCGAAGCCACGAACGGAATTTTGAGCTCCTCGGCCGCACGCGGCAGCAGGATCATGTTGGGAATATCGTCCTCGCCCGGATGGCCACCGCACTCAAAGCCGTCGACACTGACCGCGTCGCAGCCGATCTTCTCCGCCTTCAGCGAATGGCGTACCGACGTGCACTTATGGATGACCTTGATGCCCGCCGCTTTGAGCGCCGGCAGGTACTGCTCCGGGCTGCGGCCCGCCGTCTCCACGATCTTCACGCCGCCTTCGACGATGGCCTGAATATATTCCGGATAGGGCGGCGCAAAGAACGCCGGCAGGAAGGTGAGGTTCACGCCGAACGGCTTGTCGGTCATCGCCTGGCACTTGGCGATCTCCTTCGCCAGGTCTTCCGGCGTCGGTTGCGTCAGGCCCGTGATGATGCCGAGGCCGCCGGCGTTGGAGACAGCCGACGCCAGCTCTGCGTAGCCGACGTAGTGCATGCCACCCTGGACGATCGGATGTTTGATCCCGAAAAGCTCAGTGATGCGCGTCTTCATCGTCCTCACACTCTCGTGAGCGGTCCCACCCGAAGTGGAGCCACGGCCGCCAGCCAAACTGTTTAGTATACGATTTCATTAGGAAAAAAGATGCGAGGAGGGGGACTTGAACCCCCACGGGTTTTACCCCACTAGCCCCTCAAACTAGCGCGTCTGCCTGTTCCGCCATCCTCGCGTTGCGTCGTGAATCGTGCTCGTCAACAAAGCTACTGCGCCGCCGGGGCTTGCGGCTGCGCTGGCGCGGCGGCTTGTGGTGCCGGCGCTTCAGCCTGCGGCACTGCAGCTTGTGGTTCAGCCTGCGGTGCCGCGCTCTGCGGCTGTTGACCTTGCGGCTCCGCTGCCGGCGGCTGCGCCTCCGGGTTGGCCGGGGCGCTCAGCGGCGGCGGCTCGGGGAGGGAGCCTGTGTCGAACACCGTCGAGCTGAGCCGGCGCGCCGAGGAGTAGCTTAAGGTCAAGGACGTCAGCATGAAGATGACCGCGGCCGCCGTGGTCAGACGCGTGAGGAAGTTGCCCGCTCCGCTGCTCCCGAAGATGGTCGAGCTGCTGCCGCCGAAGACCGCGCCCATGCTGGCGCCTTTCCCTTGCTGCAGGAGCACCACCCCCATGAGAAAAAGACAGCATGACACATGAATGAACGTCACGATTACGAACATGCTTTCCCTCGGCCCTCACCCTGACCCTCTCCCAACGGGAGAGGGAACCTGAAACTTGACTATGCGCACGAACGACTCAATCTGCAAACTCGCGCCCCCCACCAACGCCCCATCGATATCCGGCTGCGCCATCAACGTATCGATGTTGTCTACCTTGACGCTGCCACCGTACAATACACGACAGGCCGCCGCGGCGTCCGGTCCACCCAACTCCACCAGCATGCGCCGAATGAAGGCATGCGCCTCCTGCGCTTGCTCCGGGGTCGCCACTTTCCCCGTCCCGATCGCCCACACCGGCTCGTACGCTATGACCAGGCCTCGTATAGCAGCTGCGTCCCGCCCCAGCAAACCGCGGCGCAGCTGGCGCTCGACCACCTCCAGCGTGCGCCCGGCTTCGCGCTCCGCCAGCGTCTCCCCGATGCACATGATCGGCACCAGGCCATGGCCTTGCGCGCTCGCTACCCTCTTCGCCACCGTCTCGTCGGTTTCCCCGAAGTACTGGCGCCGCTCGGAATGTCCGATGATGACGTGGCTACAGCTGGCGGCCCGCAGCATCGGCCCGGAGACCTCGCCGGTGAAGGCGCCCTTCGCCTCCCAGTGCAGGTTCTGCCCGGCCAGCAGCACGCGGCTGCCTCGCAGCGCCGCGGCGACGGATTCCAGCGCCGTGAACGGCGGCGCCACCAACACCTCGCGCCGCGATACATCGGCCACACCGGCCTTGATGCCCTCGGCCAGCGCCACCGCCTCCTGCCGCGTGCCGTGCATCTTCCAGTTGCCGGCGATCAGCGGCACCCGCAATGGATTCATCACGCTTCCAGCGCCGCGACGCCCGGTAGAGTCCGCCCTTCCAGAAATTCGAGCGAGGCGCCCCCGCCCGTCGAGACGTGCGTAATCTTGTCTTCGTAGCCGGATGCGGCTAGCGCCGCGATCGAATCGCCACCGCCGACAACCGTGATCGCGTCGCTCTTGGCCAGGGCTTCGGCAATTGCCATCGTGCCGGCGCTGAATGCCTTCTTCTCGAACATACCGAGGGGACCGTTCCAAAAGATGGTCCGCGCCCGGCCGATCTCTTCGCAAAAACGGCGCACCGTCTGCGGACCGATGTCCAGCCCCATCTTGCCGGGCGGGATGTCACCCGTGACCACTTCCGCCGCCGCCTCGTCCTCGGGGGAATCAGCGATGACGTGATCCGTCGGCAGCAACAGATGCGTCCCGCGTTGCGCCGCCTTGGCCAGCGCCGCACGCGAGACATCGAGCATGTCGCTCTCGACCCGCGAGGCACCGACCTGTTTCCCCTGCGCCAGGAGGAAGGTGTACGCCATGGCGCCGCCGATCAGCACGCCGTCGACTTTGTCGATCAGGTTCTCGACCACCTTGACCTTGTCCGAGACTTTGGCTCCGCCAAGGATCGCGATCACGGGCCGCTGCGGGTCGTGCAGGACCTTGCCCAGATACTCGCACTCCTTCTGCATCAGGAATCCGGCGCCGCGTTCTTTCACGTAGCGGACCATGCCGGCGGTCGAGGCGTGGGCGCGGTGCGCGGTGCCGAAGGCATCATTGATGTAGACGTCCGCCAGCCGCGCCAGCTGTTGCGAGAAGCCCTCGTCGTTGGCCTCCTCCTGCGGATGGAAACGCAGATTTTCGAGCAACAGGACTTCGCCCGGCTTGAGGCCATTCGCCAGCTGCTCCACCGCATCGCCGACACAGTCCGGGGCCAGCGGCACCTGCTGGCTTAAGAATTCCGACAGCTTCTTGGCAACCGGGGCCAAGCTGAGCTCGGGTTTCACCTTCCCTTTCGGGCGCCCCAGGTGCGAGGCCAGCACCACCCGCGCCTCATGGTCGCGGGCATAGCGGATCGTCGGCAGCGACGCCTCGATGCGTGTCGCATCCGCTACCGTCCCCTCCTTCAGCGGCACGTTGAAATCGACGCGGATGAAGACGCGCTTACCCTCCAGCGCGATTTGATCGATGGTGCGCATATGCAGACTGCCTCGGAGAACTATCGACTGTCGACTGTCGACTGTCAACGCGCGGCAAAGCCGCGTTTACAGACTGCCTGCGAGCAGCTTGGTGACGTCAGCCATGCGTTTCGAGAAGCCCCACTCGTTATCGTACCAGGAGAGCACCTTGACCAAATTGCCCTCCATCACTTTGGTCAACTGGGCGTCGAAGATAGAGGAGAACGGGCTACCGTTGAAGTCGATCGACACCAGCGGCTCATTGCAGTAGGCGAGGATGCCCTTTAGGGCGCCCTCCGCGGCAGCCTGCATGGCCTGGTTGATCTCCGCTTCGGTTGCCTTCTTCTCCAGCTCCGCCACCAGGTCTACCAACGACACGTTCGCCGTCGGCACGCGCACCGCCATGCCGTCGAGGCGCCCCTTGAGCACCGGCAGCACCTCGCCGACGGCACGCGCCGCGCCGGTGGTGGTCGGAATCATCGACAGCGCCGCCGCCCGCGCCCGGCGCAGGTCGGAATGCGGCAGATCGAGGATACGCTGATCGTTGGTGTAGGAATGCACAGTGGTCATTAGGCCACGGCGGATGCCGAAGCTCTCGTGTAAGACCTTGGCCACCGGCGCCAGACAGTTGGTGGTGCACGAGGCGTTGGAGATGATCTGGTGCTGTTCCGGACGATAGGCCGTATGATTCACGCCGTAACACATGGTGAGGTCCACGCCTTTGGCGGGCGCCGAGATGATCACCTTCTTCGCGCCGTTGTTCAGATGGACGGCAACCTTATCGCGCGAGTTGAAGCGGCCGCTGCACTCGAGCACGATCTGCACCCCCAGATCACGCCACGGCAGCTTGGCGGGGTCGGTCTCGCTCAGCACACGAATGCGCTTGCCATTCACCACCAGCGCGTCCTTCTCGGCGGTCACGCTGTGCGGAAAGTGTCCGTGCACCGAATCGTATTTGAGCAGGTGCGCCAAGGTCGCCGCGTCGGTGATGTCGTTGAAAGCGACGAAATCGAGGTCGCGTTCCTCGCAAGCGGCGCGAAACGCCAACCGTCCGATCCGCCCAAAGCCGTTGATGCCAATCTTCACGCTCATCCATCTCTCCTGCGTAAAATGTTTTTCCTAACCACCTTCGTTTCAGGAGGTCAAGGCAAGTCACGCTCCGTTGACTCGCTGGGACCCATATACTAGCGTTTCAATATTTCGGTGGCGAGAGGGCAATGTATGTTCCTGGCGTTCGCTCCTGCCGCTTTCGCGCAGACCGAGGGTGCATTGCGGCAGGAAGGGCTGGTCACCATGGTGATCGGGGCTGGACCGGTAGTCCAGCTGGTGCTCTACATTTTGGTTCTGTTCTCCGTATTCAGCTGGGGAATCATCTTCTACAAGCTCCGGCAGGTGCGCGTGGCACGGCGGCAGTCGCAGCGCTTCATTGAGATTTTTTGGGACACCAAGAACCTCACCACCATCCACACGACGAGCCAGGAGTTGAAGCAGAGCCCGGTGGCGCAGGTGTTCCGCGCCGGCTATCAGGAGTTGGTGCGTCTGACGCGCGCCAAGCGCCAGAACAACCCCGGAGAGGCGGAGATCACCACGGAGCTGGGCGGCATCGAAAACGTCGAGCGGGCGATGAAGCGGGCGGCCAACCAGGAGATCACGCGCCTCGAACGGGCGCTGACTTTCCTCGCCACCACCGCCAGTGCCACGCCCTTCATTGGCTTGTTCGGCACGGTGTGGGGCATCATGACCGCCTTTCGCGGCCTCAGCGTCACCCAGTCTTCCAGCATCCAGGCGGTTGCTCCGGGCATCGCCGAGGCCCTCATCGCCACCGCCACGGGTTTGGTCGCCGCCATTCCTGCGGTCATCGCGTACAACCATTTCGCCCGCCAAATCCGCGTGCTCTCGGCGGAGATGGAGAACTTCTCCTCTGAATTTCTCAATATCGCCGAGCGTCACTTTTTGAAGTAGGAGTGGGGCGGATGGCCTTTGAGGAACAAGGCGGAGGAGCGATCTCCAACATCAACGTGACACCGCTGGTCGACGTCATGCTGGTGCTGCTGGTGATCTTCATGGTGACCGCCCCGATCCTGCAGCAGGGCGTGAGCATAAATCTCCCGAAAGTCACAGCCGCCGCGCTGACGGGCGAGGAACAGCAACTGGTGGTGGCCGTCAACCGCAACGGGCAGGTCTATTTGAACGACACGCCGACAAGTATCGCCGAACTGGGACCCAAGCTGCAGGCGATCCTCAAGCTGCGGCCCGACCGGCAGGTGTACCTGCGCGCCGACCAGAGCGTCCGTTATGGCGAAGTGATGCACGTGATCGCGACGGTCAAAAGTGCCGGTGTGGAACGGCTCGGCATGGTCACCGAGCCGCCTTCCGTGGACCACCGCTAAGCGCGGATGGCCCTCTCTCGTTGCGACCGTCCCCGAATGGGCCGGTGAATCGAGCATGACGCAAGAGCAGCCCCCAATCCGGATCGACGAACCCGAATGGGATCGCAGCCTGTGGCGCATGGTCGCCGCCTCCGGGGTGCTGCATGTGATTGCGGTTGCGTTGCTGATCGTCGTCCCGTACAGGTTTCTGCACCGGCCACCGGCGTTGAAGTCGTATACTGTCGATCTCATCGCCCCCGATCACGTCGGCGGAACCAACATGATCGCGGGCGGCAAAGGCCGAATCGAGGGGCCGCCGATGGCCGCCGCATCCAAGGTGGAGGAACCCAAACCGCCACCGCCGCCGAAGGCGGAGCAGCCGAAACCGCCGGAACCGAAACCCGAACCGCCCAAGCCCGAGCCGCCGAAGCCGGAACCCCAGAAAGTGGAGCCGCCGAAGCCGGAGCCGCCGAAGGAGATCGCCAAGCCGGAACCCAAACCGCAGCCGGCCAAGCCCGAGCCACAACCGAAAGAGAACGAAGCGGTGCTGGCGGAGAAAGTGAAGCCGGAGCCGCCACCAATGTCGAAGCCCGTGCCGCAAACGAAGCCGGTCGAGCCGCCGAAGGCGATTGCCAAGGCCGAACCGCCGAAGCCACAGCCGAAAGCCGAGTCGAAGGCGGCGGCCGAAGCCGCCAAAGCCGCCGAGAAGGCCGCCAAGGAAGCTGCGGCCGCACGCGCACGCGACGAGAAGATCGAGGCGGCCGTCAAGCGGATGCAGCAGCAGATGGGCAAGAGCGGGGCCGGGAGCGGCAGCAAGCCCGGCGAGCAACCCGGGGCCCCGATCTCCGTCGGACCGGGTGAGGGCGCCGGCGGCACCGTCAGAGGCGTTGAGTATCTTCTCTACTACAACCAGATGATCAATCGCATCAAGCAGGCGTGGGCGTGGGCCGGTGCCAACCAGACACTGGAAGCGACGGTCGGGTTCAGCATCACCGAGACCGGAGATGTCGTCAACGTGCGCATCAAACAACCTAGTGGCGATGTCAGTTACGATGCCTCGGTTGAGCGCGCGGTGCGCGCGGTTAATCCCCTGACACCCCCGCCTGAGGCATACCGAAAAGAATTCAACGATGTCGAAATCACGTTTAGCCCGAAAGATCTGGCCGGCTGACAACCCGAGGGAGAGGCGATGAGACGAATGTGGTGGACACTACTGGTGATAAGCCTGGTCATGGCAGGGGTGCGTGCGAGCGACGCGCAGGTGCGCGGCACGATCTTCGGGCCTGGTGCGCGCAGCTATCCGGTCGCCGTGTCGCCGCTCAGGAACCTTTCAGAGAGCGGCGCGGCGGCCAACTTCGGCACGCAGTTCGCCGACATCGTCAGCGCCGACTTGAACTTGTCGGGCTTTTTCAAGCTCCTCGATCGCGCCGCCTACATAGAAAAGCCGGAGACCTCCGGCTATACCGCCGACGGCATCAACTTCGACAACTGGTCGGTGATCGGCGCGCTGGCGCTGGTGAAAGGCGCATACTCGGTGAGCGGGGACAACGTCACGGCTGAGGTGCGGCTGTTCGACGTGTATCAGCGGCGGCAGCTTGCCGGTGTGCGTTACCATGGACCGCTCGGCGAGCTGCGGCGCATGGCCAACAAGTTCGCCGACGAGATCATGAAGCAGTTCACCGGCGAGCGTGGTCCGTTCGACACGCGCTTCGCTTTCGTCTCCACCCGCGACGGCAAGTTCAAGGAACTCTACGTCATGAGCCCGGATGGCGGCGACCTGCAACAGGTGACCACAACGCAAACCATCAATGTCTCGCCGTCGTGGAGTCCGGACAGCCACCTGCTGCTGTACACCTCTTACAAGCGCGGGAACCCGGACCTGTACGTCGCCGATCTAGCCAGCGGGCGCGATGTGCTGATCTCATCGCGCCCGGGATTGAACCTGGGCGGTAGGTTCTCACCTGACGGGTCCAAGATCGCTCTGACCATCGAAGACAAGGGCAACGCCGACATCGCCGTTGTCGACCGCGGCGGGAACCTGCTGCGTCGCGTCACCGACAGCTGGGCCATTGACGTGTCCCCGTCGTGGTCGCCCGATGGCCGGCGGCTGGCCTTCACGTCCAATCGCTCAGGGGCACCGCAAATCTATATCGTTGGAGTCGATGGCGGCGAACCGCGCCGCGTCACCTTTTCCGGCACGTACAACACCTCCCCCGCTTGGTCACCCAAGGGCGACTGGATCGCGTATGTGAGCCGGGCGGACGGGGGATTCAATTTGTTCATCGTCAAAGTGGATGGCGGCGATACGCGCCAATTGACGCAGGCAGCCGGCAACAACGAGGATCCGAGCTGGGCGCCCGACGGCCGCTACATCGTGTTCAGTTCTTCGCGGACGGGACGCGAGAAGCTTTTCGTCACCGACCTGACTGGGGCGAGTCAAGTTCAATTGACTCGTGGGGGGGGAGATGATAGCAGTCCGGCTTGGTCGCGCTGGCTCGAATAAGGTGGCACGACGCATCATGTATGCGAAGCGAGGAGCGAGGAGGGGTATGATGGCTGTGCGACTGCGGGCAGTAGCGGTTCTGGGCGTGTTGCTAGCCGTGGGCAGTATGGGCTGTTCAGCAAAGAAAAAGGGCGCGGCAGCCGGAGCGGCGGGCGGCGGAGTTGGTGAAGAGGGGCTAGCGGCGGGCAGCAGCCTCGAGCGCTACAAACAAGGCACCTTGGGAACGGGCGAAGAAGGACCGCTGAAGGACATTCATTTCGCTTTCGACTCCGCCGAACTTGACGAGCAGGCGCGCGGCATCTTGCGCGACGACGCCAGCTGGCTCAAAGATCATTCGAAAGCGAAGGTCGAGATTGAAGGACATTGCGACGAACGCGGCACCGTCGAGTACAACCTGGCCCTGGGTACCAAACGGGCCGGCGCTGCCAAGGAGTACGTGGTGGCGCTCGGCATTTCGGCGGACCGCCTCACCACCATCAGCTACGGTGAGGAGCTGCCACTGTGCCACGAGCACAATGAAGAGTGCTGGCAGAAGAATCGGCGCGCCCACTTCGTTATCCTCGGCGAATAGCCACCGAGCGGCGATGCAACGCCTCGGAGCGGTTCTCGGTTGCATTGCGCTGGCGGCGCTCGCAGGCTGTGCCACGCGTGCGGATCTGGTCGACGTGCAAAAAGATCAGCGCGCCGTGCGTGCCCTGCTTGCCGACCAGCAAGTAGCAATCGATGGCTTGCGCAGGCGTATGGACATGGTGCGCAGCGAGCTCGGCGAGCCCGGCCGTGGGCGTCGTGGAACGCCCGCACCGGAGGTGGCGCGGGAGCTCAACGATCTCGAGGCACGGGTGGCGGCGCTCGAGCAGACACGGGCGACCGGCGCGCTGCCTAGCGCAACGCCGCCAAGTGTTGAGGTCGAGCATCCGCCGCTGGAAGCCGCACCGCCTCCGACCCCAACCGCACCGAAAGTGCTGAGTCCGCAAGAAGCAGCACTGGCCAAAGAAGAGGCCGCGGTCCAGGGCGCCCACGTCGATGGGGACTTCCGTGAGGGGTTGAATTTGGTGCGGCAAGGTCAATGCACCCAGGCCGTGCCCAAGCTCCGCGACTTCATTCGCAAGAACCAGAAATCCGATTTCGCCGACAACGCCCAATACTGGATCGGCGCCTGTTACTATGGACAGCGTGACTACAGTCGCGCTATCGTGGAATTCAACGACTTGGTGTTGAAATACCCGAAGGGCGACAAGGTACCGCCAGCGTTGCTGATGATGGCCGACGCGTTCGCCGATTCGGGCGACAAGATCGATGCACGGCTCGTGCTGCAGAAGCTGATGAGCCAGTACCCGCAGACGGAAGAGGCTGGGCGGGCACGGCAAGAATTGCAGTCACTCGGCGAGTAGCGCGTGCCTGCGGGCGTCGACCCGCGCCCGAAGCAGTGGCGCGCAAGCAGACGCCGACGGCCAGATCTCTCCGGTTGAAAACATGTTGCTCCTCCGTCATTTGGCGCGGATCGGCGGGCGCTTCAACGCGCCGGTGCTCACCCTCGGCAGTTTCGATGGCGTCCACCACGGACACCAGCAGATCCTGCGCCGACTCGTGGAGGTGGCGCGGAGCATTAACGGCCAGGCCATCGTCTTAACGTTTTATCCGCATCCGGCCACGGTGCTGGCGCCCGAGCACGTACCCAAGTTGATCACCGACTGGCGCGCACGCATGGAGCTGATCGCAGCCTTCGACGTCGGCGCCATCATCATGCAGCACTTTACGCGGTCATTCTCCCAGATCACCGCGGAGAATTTTGTCCGGCGCTTTCTGGTCGAAGGCCTCGGCGTGCGTGCCGTCGTCGTCGGACACCGGGTCAGCTTCGGTCATAACCGCGCCGGGCACGCCACCACCCTGCGCCAGCTCGGGATGAAATATGGTTTCGCCGTCGAGGTCATCGGGCCGGTGGAGGTTGAAGGGCATCTGGTGAGCAGCAGCGCCGTCCGCCGGGCCATCAGCCACGGCGAGTTGCAACGCGCCAAACTGCTGCTCGGCCGGACACCGAGCGTCGCCGGGCGGGTAGCGCATGGGCACCATCGTGGCAAGGGCTTAGGCTTTCCCACTGCCAACCTACGTATCGGTCGTCTGGTGCTGCCGCCCGACGGCGTGTATGCCGTCAGGGTGCGCGTGCGCGGCGAGTGGCGTCCAGGCATCGCGAATCTCGGCTTCAATCCCACCTTCCATCAACACGAACGCAGCCTGGAAGCGCACATTTTCGACTACCACGCCGAGCTCTACGGCGACCGCGTCGAAATCGCGTTCGTGCAGCGGCTGCGCGGCGAGCAGGAGTTCTCGACGCCCCAAGCTCTGGCACGACAGATCGCCCGCGACGTCGAGGCCGCGCGGCAGGCCCTAGCGCGCTCGGAATAGCCGTGGCCGAGGGCGAACGCATCATCGTCGATCCACGCGGCGTGCACCAGCGGCTGGATCAGTACCTCGCGGCATTGGGGAGATGGGGGTCGCGCTCGCAGGCGCAAAAGCTGATCGCGGCGGGCGCCGTACGCGTCGACGGGCGTGGCTCGAAGGCGGGCACCACACTGCGCGGCGGTGAGACCATCGAGATTGCGCCGGTATCACTGCCAGTGGCTGCCGGCGTCGAACCCGAGCCCATCGCACTCGACGTACTGTACGAAGACCACCATCTGTTGGTCATCAACAAACCGCCGGGGCTGGTGGTGCACCCGGCCCCGGGAAACTGGCGCGGCACGCTGGTGAGCGCCCTCCTGCACCACTGGCAAGGGCCGTTGCCCGGCCTCGACCCGGCGCGTCCTGGGATCGTGCATCGCTTGGACAAAGGTACCTCGGGCGTGTTGGTCATTGCCAAGGACCCGGAGACGCTGACGGCGCTGGGAAACCAGTTCCGACGCCGCGAGGTGGAGAAGCAGTACCTCGCGTTCATCTGGGGCCGCCTGCATACGCGGCGTGGAACTATCAGTGAACCGATCGGGCGCAATCCGGCCCACCGTACGCGCATGGCCGTGCGCCGCGGCGGCCGCGAGGCGGTGACCAGCTTCGAGGTCATCGCGTGTCTTGGCGAGATCACGATGGTGCGCTTATTCCCGCGCACCGGCCGCACGCATCAGCTACGCGTCCACCTCGCGGCGATCGGCCATCCGATCGTCGGCGACGCGGCATACGGTCGCGCACGCGGCCGCAAAGACGAGGTGCTGATCGAACGGCAGGCGCTGCATGCTGAGCAGATCGCTTTTCGGCATCCGGCCACCGGGAATCGCATGCGCTTCGTGGCGCCGCTGCCGCCGGACCTGGTCGCGCTGCGCCGCCGGAGCGCGAAGTCGGTGCAGTGCTGCGATACGCCGCCAGGAGCAGGCAGTTATAACGGACGCTAGCTGGGCGAGCAGGGCGCACGCCGCTTGACAATGTATAAACGGTTCAGTAGCTTTCCGGTGGGTAAGCACACAAAAATCCGAGTACAAAAGCCACCTCGGATCGCTCGCTCACCACGCCGCCACATCCTGAACAATGCCGTTAGAGAGAGGATGAACGCATGGCCGATGAAGCCGTGGGGAAAAGCAAGCAGAGCAGCGCGACCACCGCTGCACGCTCCGAGCGCCGCCGCCGCACCGAGGAGACGGAGGAGGGCGGCCACAGCCGCGCTCGCGCCAAGGCGGAGCCTCCTGCCCCACCCTCCCCACCCGTTCCAGACCCGCCTCCGGCGCCAGCACCTGCGGCCCCTGCGGCCTCCGCCGTGGCCGAGGAATCGGCGGCTAAAGAGGCGGCGCTGAACCTGAAGAAGCTGAAAGAGAAAAAGATTGCCGAGCTGGCGCAGCTAGCGAAGAATTTCAACGTTGAGGGCGCTGCCAACATGCGCAAGCAGGAGCTGATCTTCGCTATCCTCGGCGCCCAGACCGAGCAGAATGGCTTCGTCGTCGGCGAAGGCGTGCTTGAGATCCTGCCGGACGGCTTCGGCTTTCTGCGTGCTCCCGATTACAACTACCTCCCGGGTCCCGACGACATCTACATCTCGCCGAGCCAGATCCGCCGCTTCAATCTGCGCACCGGCGATGTGGTCTCCGGGCAAATCCGCCCGCCGAAGGAAGGCGAACGCTACTTTGCGCTGTTGAAGGTCGAATCGATCAACTTCGAAGAGCCGGAGAAGGCGCGCGAAAAGATCCTGTTCGACAACTTGACGCCGCTGTACCCGAACCGACAACTGCGGCTCGAGCACGACCCGGAAGAGTACACCACCCGCATCATCGATCTGTTCACCCCCGTCGGCAAAGGCACCCGCGGCCTCATCGTCGCGCCGCCGCGGACCGGGAAGACGATGATGCTGCAAAGTATCGCCCACGGCATCACCCGCAATCACAAAGAGGTGGTACTCATCGTCCTGCTCATCGACGAACGGCCGGAGGAAGTCACCGACATGCAGCGCTCGGTTGAAGGTGAGGTCATCAGCTCGACCTTCGACGAGCCCGCCACACGGCACGTGCAGGTGGCCGAGATGGTGATCGAGAAGGCCAAGCGCTTGGTCGAGCACGGCCGCGACGTGGTCATCCTGCTGGACAGCATCACGCGTCTGGCCCGCGCCTACAACACCGTGGTGCCGCCGAGCGGCAAGATCCTTTCCGGCGGCGTCGATTCCAACGCCCTGCACAAGCCCAAGAAGTTCCTCGGTGCGGCGCGCAACATTGAGGACGGCGGCAGCCTGACGATCATGGGCACGGCGCTGATCGACACCGGCAGCCGCATGGATGAGGTGATTTTCGAAGAATTCAAGGCCACCGGCAATATGGAAATCCATCTCGATCGCCGCCTAGTCGACAAGCGCATCTTCCCGGCCATCGACATCAATCGCTCGGGCACCCGAAAAGAGGAGTTGCTGCTGGGGAAGGACGTGCTCGCCCGGGTGTGGATTCTGCGCAAGCTCCTGGCGCAGCTGAACCCGGTGGAAAGCATGGAATTCATCATGGACAAGATCACCGACACGAAAAACAATCAGGAGTTCCTGGATTCAATGAATCAATGAAAAGCCGGTTGCGGTCTGCTAAAGCTTTCTGATATCGAGAGATGTTTAGAAGCAATCGACACGGAGAGATCCCGTATGCCAGAAGTCAGTATGAAGCAGCTGCTCGAAGCCGGTGTGCATTTCGGGCACCAGACCAGTCGCTGGAACCCGAAGATGAAACCTTACATCTTCGGTGCCCGTAACGGCATTTACATTATCGATCTGCAGCGCACCGTGAAGCTCTTCGAGCAAGCCTACAGCTTCGTGCGCAACCTGGCCGCCGGCGGCGGCACCCTGCTGTTCGTCGGCACCAAGAAGCAGGCGCAGGATGCCATCCGTGAGGAGGCGGAGCGCTGTGGTATGTTCTGCGTCAACAACCGCTGGCTGGGCGGCACCCTGACCAATTTCCAGACAATCAAGCAGAGCATCGATCGCCTGAAGAAGTGCGAGGAGATGCTGGAAGACCCGGCCATGGCGGAGGCCCTGACCAAGAAGGAAATGCTCGGGGTGCAACGGGAACGCGACAAGCTGCTGAATTCCCTCGGCGGTATAAAGAGCATGCGCAAGCTGCCGGATGCCCTCTTCGTTGTCGACCCGAAGAAGGAAGAAATCGCAGTCAAGGAGGCCAACAAACTGCACATCCCTGTGGTGGCGGTCGTCGATACCAACTGTGATCCCGATCTGATCGACTACAAGATTCCCGGCAATGACGACGCCATCCGCGCCATCCGCCTCTTCTGCGCCGCTATGGCAGACGCCGTCCTCGAGGGGAAGGCCATCGCCGAAGAGCGTGCCAAAGCTGGCGGCGTGCCGGGTGAAGAGAAGCCGGAGGTGGGGGTTGCAACCGCATCGCCAGCGGCTGCGCCAGAGGAGGTCGCGCCTCAAGGGGCCGCGCCCCAAGGGGAGGTGGCATGAGCGAGGTCAGCGCGGTGCAGGTGCGCGAGCTGCGCGATACGACCGGCGCCGGCATGATGGACTGCAAGCGGGCGCTGATGGAGAGCGGTGGTGATCTGCAGAAGGCCATCGTCCATTTGCGCGAGAAAGGTTTGGCCGCGGTCGCGAAACGCTCCGCGCGGGCGGCGAGCGAAGGCATGGTCGGCTCCTACATTCACGCCGGCGGCAAGATCGGGGTGCTGATCGAGGTCAATTGCGAAACCGACTTCGTCGCTCGCACCCCGGAGTTCCAGGGGTTGGTGAAAGATCTCGCCATGCAAGTGGCGGCGGCCAGCCCCCGCTGGGTACGGCGCGAGGAAACTCCGGCGGATACGGTGGAGGCCGAGCGCAATATCTATAAGGCCCAAGCGGGCGCCTCGGGTAAGCCACCCGCGGTGATCGAGAAGATCGTCGCGGGCAAGTTGGAGAAGTTCTTTGCCGACACCTGCCTGCTGGAACAGCCGTTCATCAAGGACCCGCAGCGAACCGTCGGCCAGCTGGTGACCGACAGCATTGCGAAGATCGGCGAGAACATTGTCGTGCGCCGTTTTGCTCGCTTTCAACTGGGAGAGCTGACAGCAGGGGCAGCTTGAGGCGGCCGTGAGCCCAGCACCCTCGACGCCAGCGTCCTCGACCAGCGTATCAGTGGCGGCCTACGAGTCGGGCCGGCTACGGTACCGCCGCGTGCTCCTCAAGCTCAGCGGCGAGGCGCTGGCGGCGGAGAACCGCTACGGCATCGACGCGAACGTCCTCCGCACGATCGCCACCGAGATCAAAGACGTCCACGCCATCGGTTGCGAGTTGGCCATTGTCATCGGCGGCGGCAATATCTTCCGTGGCCTTGCCGGTAGCGCGCGGGGCATGGAGCGCGCCAGCGCGGATTACATGGGGATGTTGGCCACCGTCATCAACGCCTTGGCGCTGCAGGACGGTTTGGAACGCATGGGAGTGGTGACCCGCGTCTTGTCAGCGATCACCATCCAGCAAATCGCCGAGCCCTACATCCGGCGCCGCGCCACGCGCCACCTCGAGAAAGGCCGTGTCGTGATCTTCGCCGCCGGCACCGGTAACCCGTTTTTCACCACGGACACCGCCGCCAGCCTGCGCGCCGTCGAGGTCGGGGCCGAGGTCATTTTGAAGGCTACCAACGTCGACGGCGTCTACGATGCGGACCCGCATCAGTGTGTTACGGCCAAAAGATTCCGCGAGCTCAGCTACATCGATTTCCTCAACCGGCATCTCAAGGTGATGGATTCGACCGCCATTTCATTGTGCATGGACAACGGCCTGCCGATCATCGTTTTCGACCTCAACACCCGTGGCAACATAAAGCGGGTGGTCAGTGGCGAGGCGATCGGCACGGTCGTGCACTGAGAGTATGACCGATCCAGTGATCGAAGAACTTCGGCAAGAAATGGAGCGCACGGTCAATGCGCTGCGCCGCGACCTTGCCCGCACGCGCACAGGGCGCGCCTCCACGGCGCTGCTGGAAGGCATCACGGTGGACTACTACGGTATCCGCACGCCGCTGAATCAGCTGGCAGGGCTCTCGGCGCCCGAGCCGCGGCTGCTGATCATTCAACCCTACGACAAGACCGCGCTGGTGCAAATCGAGCGCGCCATCCTGCAGTCGGACCTGGGGCTAGTACCGTTGAATGACGGCAAGATCTTGCGCGTCCCTATCCCGGAGCTGACCGAAGAGCGGCGCCGCGAGCTGGTTAAACACATCCGGAAGATGGCCGAGGACTACCGCGTCTCGATCCGCAACCATCGTCGCGATGCGATCGATCTGCTGAAATCGCTGCAGAAGGACAAAGAAATCACGGAAGACGATCTGCACCGCGCGCAAGAGAAGGCCCAGGAGATCACGAAGATGTACATCGAGCGGATCGATCAGGTTCTCAAGACCAAGGAAGACGAGATCATGGAGGTCTGAGCTGCGGTGACAGCAATCGTGACCTCCGAACTCGATCTCACCCGACTGCCGCGCCACGTCGCCATCATCATGGACGGGAACGGCCGCTGGGCGCAACGCCGCGGCCTCACACGCATCGAGGGCCACAAGCGCGGCAAGGACTCGGTGCGCGCGGTGGTGGAAACCAGCCGCCGGCTCGGCATCGAATATCTCAGTTTGTTTGCCTTTTCGACCGAGAATTGGGGCCGGCCGCGGCGCGAGGTCGACGCGCTGATGCGGTTGCTGCGGCGGTATCTACGCACCGAACTCAACAGGATGATGAAGAACGAGGTGCGCTTGCGCGCTATCGGCAATCTCAAGCGGCTGCCACCGGTGCTGCAACACGAACTGCAGGCGACTATCGAGGCCACTCGGCACAATCAGCGCCTCACGGTCCTGCTGGCAGTTAGCTATGGCGGGCAGGAAGACATCCTGCAAGCCGCCCGCGCCTTGGCGCACGCGGTGCGTGAGGGCAACCTACAGCCTGACGACATCAACGAACAGATTTTCCGTAGTTACCTCAACACCGCCGGTATCCCGGACCCCGACCTGCTGATCCGCACCAGCGGCGAGATGCGCCTGTCAAACTTCTTTCTCTGGCAGAGTGCGTACACCGAGATCTACGTGACCGACACCCTGTGGCCGGACTTCCGCGAGCCGCAGTATCTGACGGCGCTGGCGCATTATCAGCGGCGCGATCGGCGTTTCGGCCGTATAATCGAGACGGTGGAGAGGGCGGTTCGTGCTGCGCGCTAGGCTGGCGACCTCCGCGGTCGTCATCCCGCTCCTGCTGGCGCTGATCATCTACGGCCCGTACTGGTTGTTCGCGGCGGTCGTCGGCATCCTCGCCGTGTTGGGGGTCGCCGAGTACGCCGCCATGGCGTTCCCGACACGCACCGGCGAGCGCCTGCTCAACGTGCTGCTGGGCACGTTCCTGGTCGCCGCGATCGCAACGCCGGAGCCTCGCGCGGTACCGGCCGCACTCTCCGCCACCATCATTGTCGGCCTCATCTGGACGCTGTTGGCAAGGCGGGATTTCGAAGATGGACTGCGTGATTTCGGGCTGTCGCTGGTCGGCGTCTTCTACACCGGTCTGTTGCTGCCGCATTTCATCTGGCTGCGCACGCTGGACGCCTGGCAATCCGGGTGGCCACCGCGGTGGCCGCTGCCCGAAGGGGCGTGCTGGGTCATCTTCGTGCTGGCTATCGCCATGGCAGGCGACGCTGGCGGCTATACGGTCGGCCATGCCATCGGACGACACAAGCTCGCCCCGCACGTCAGTCCGGGCAAGACCATCGAGGGTTCAATCGGCATCGTGCTGGCGAGCCTCCTGGCTGCGGTCGTCTCCAAGCTCATCCTCTTCCAACAGCGCAGCTGGCCGGAAATCATGGCCCTGGGCTTGGGCATGGCGATTCTCGGCCAGCTCGGCGACCTCAGCGAATCCATCATGAAGCGAACCTTCAATATTAAGGAATCGGGCTGGCTGTTCCCGGGACATGGGGGCGTGCTCGACCGCACTGACAGTCTCCTCTTCCCTGTCACTTTCGTATACTATTATGTAGTGTTAACGCAGTAATCGGGGGCGGAACCAGGAGGCAGTACATGAGCATCGTTGTGGCGGCCATTGTCCTCGGTTTCCTCATCCTGTTTCATGAACTGGGGCATTTTCTGGTCGCTAAGCGCACCGGCGTCGGGGTGCTGAAGTTCTCCATCGGCTTCGGACCGAAGGTGATTGGCAAACGTGTCGGCCGTACGGAATACGTTCTGAGCGCCGTTCCGCTCGGTGGCTTCGTCAAGATGGTCGGTGAGGATCCCGACGAGGAGGTCACGGCAGAGGATCAGAAGGTTGCATTCCAACACCAGTCCCTATGGAAGCGCATGGCCATTGTGGCGGCTGGCCCGGGGGCGAACATCCTGTTTGCCTTCGTAGCCTTCAGCCTGGTGTTCGCGATCTACGGAGCACGCGTCCCGAGCGAGGCAGCGAAGGTCGGCGGTGTCATCGAGAATATGCCTGCGGCCCAAGCCGGGCTGAAGATTGGCGACCTCATCACCTCTGTCAACGGTACGCCGGTGGACAAGTGGGACAAGCTGTCGGAAACGATCCGGGCGAGCGGCGGTAATTCGGTAACCTTGACCGTGCAACGTGAGGGCGCCACCGTCCAGATCGAGGTCACGCCCCAGGCCAAGCCAGACAAGAACATCTTCGGCGAGACGCTGGGTACGGCGTACGTCATCGGCATCGAGCGCGGCTCCGACGAGGAACAGGTCGGCCCCCTGACCGCGGTCGGCATGGGCGCCAAGCAGACGGCGTGGTGGGTGGAAACCCTACTCATCAGCATCGCGAAGATCTTCCAGGGGAGAATCCCAGCGAAGGACATCGGCGGTCCGATCCTGATCGTACAGGCCGCTGGCCAGCAGGCGCGGCTCGGCCTCGAGTATCTCCTGCACTTCATGGCCGTGATCAGTATCAATCTCGGCGTGCTGAACCTGCTGCCCATCCCCGTGCTCGACGGAGGGCATTTCCTGTTCTTCGCGGCCGAAGCTGTTCTACGCCGCCCGCTGGACATCCGTCACCGCGAGATCGCGCAGCAAGTCGGCCTTGTCCTGCTCATCAGCTTGATGGCGTTCGCCTTTTACAACGACATCGCCCGCGTCGTGCAGGGCTGGGGATAGAGTGCTTATCCTCGGCCTGGATACGGCAACGTGGAAGGCAAGCGTAGGCTTACGCATCGACGGGCAGCTCGCGGCAGAAAGGTCCCGCACCGCGGACGGGAGTCATGCCGTCTCGTTGCTGTCCCTCATTGAGGAGGTGGTGCACGATGGCGGCTGTTCGGTTCGCGACCTCGAGGCCGTGGCGGTTTCCGGGGGACCGGGATCCTTCACCGGACTACGTATCGGCTGGAGCGTGGCCAAGGGGCTCGCGTACGCTACCGGCGCGCGCCTGGTTGCCGTCCCCACCCTGGAAGCGTTGGCACGCACCGTGGCCTCCTTTGAGCGCAAGATCTGCCCGCTTCTCGATGCGCGAAAGGGCGAAGTGTATGCCGCCTGCTTTGAATCGCAGAGCGACGGCCTCCGGCGCCTCACGGAAGACTTGTTGCTCACCCCCGATGCACTGCTGGGGATGCTTCCGAGACCGTGTGCCGTTCTGGGTGATGCCGTTGCGGTGTATGGGACCTTCTTGCAGCAGCGCTTGGGCGCCTCTGTCACGCTGCTCCCCAGCGACACTCATGGACCCAGCGGCGGTATGATTGCGGCGATGGCCGATGAGCGGCTGCACGGCGGCGCACCCGATGACCTCTCGCCGCTCGAGCCCCGCTACATCCGGCCCTCCGAGGCGGAGTTGAAATGGTCGTCATAAATCGTGGTTATACAAGATCTCTTTTACGGAAAGAGTTACTTGACAGGTGCGGCGCCCTCGGTTAAGCCTGGGCTGCCTTCCCAGCGGAGATCAGCGATGGAGAAAAAAGACGAAGAATTGATTCATTCGCTGCTGTCCTTTGATCCGGAGCTCAAGCGTTATTACGAAGAGCATCTGGCTTTGGAGCGGCGTCTAGCCGAATTCAACCGCAGGCTCTACCTGACTTCCGAGCAGGAGTTGGAGAAGAAGCAGATCCAGAAACGCAAGCTCAACGGTAAAGACAAGATCATGCAGATCCTCGACAAGCACCGCGCTACCGGACGGGGCGCGAGCGCCGGGTGAGCGCGGCTGCGAAGGCCCGCGCCGGGAGGCGGCGAAGGTGACGTGGTATGCGGCATACGATCTCAGTGTTGGTCGAAAATGAGTTTGGCGTTCTCGCGCGCGTCGCCGGTCTGTTTAGCGGGCGCGGCTTCAACATCGAAAGCCTAACCGTCGCCGAAACCCTCGATCCCACAGTGTCCCGCATCACCCTGGTCACGCGCGGAGACGATCAAGTGCTCGGGCAGGTCGAGAAGCAGCTCAACAAGCTGGTACCCGTCATCAAGGTCATCGACTTCGGCGACAGCTCGCACGTCGAACGGGAGATGGCGCTGGTCAAAGTCACCGCCGACGAGAAGACCCGGGCCGAGGTGATGAACCTCATCGACATCTTCCGCGGCAAGGTCATCGACGTTGGAGCGCGCTCGTACATCGTCGAGCTGACCGGCGACGAAGGGAAGATCCAGGCTGTCCTCGAACTTTTGAAGCCGCTCGGGCTCATCGAGATCGTCCGCACCGGCAAGGTGGCGATGCACCGCGGCATGCGAGTGCTCGAAGCAGAGGACGGAAAAGGCCAAGCCGCGTGACGGCGAGGGGGTGAGCGCCTCACGCCCGACGCCTTACCCCTTACGCCTGACGTTGTTCAGTTCATTCCTCTGCCGCCGATTCCTTTTGTCGTCTTCGAGATTGCCTTGGCTGGCTCTTTCGGGCGCAGCGCCCGGGTGGCTTTCCCTGCCTGCCACATTTCGGAATTGCCCATCGCCCCCAGCTCCTTGGCGAGCTGTTCTTGATAATCGGGCTGTCCGCAGGCTTTGAGGACGCGCCGCGTCTCGACGCCGGAAGCGACGCGTTTGTAAAGCTCATTGAAAAGTGGGAGCACGGCACGCTTGAACTTCGGCTTCCAATCGAGTGCCCCTCGTTGCGCCGTGGCGGAGCAGTTGGCGTACATCCAATCCATGCCGTTTTCACCGACGAGGCGGATCAAACTCTCCGTCAACTCTTCCACTGTTTCGTTGAACGCTTCACTGGGTGAGTGTCCCTTCTGGCGCAGGACGTCGTATTGCGCCTCCATGATACCGGCAAGAGCACCCATCAACACCCCGCGCTCCCCCGTCAAGTCGCTGTGTACCTCACGCTGAAACGTGGTCGGAAACAGGTACCCCGAGCCGATGGCGATCCCGAGCGCGATGCAGCGCTCCCGCGCCCGGCCGGTGGCGTCTTGCTCGACGGCGAAGCTGGCGTTGATGCCGGCGCCGGAGAGAAAATTCCGGCGTAGTGAGGTGCCCGAACCTTTCGGCGCCACCATGATGACATCCACATCTTTGGGCGGGATCACTTTCGTCTGATCTTTGTAAACGATCGAGAAGCCGTGCGAGAAGTACAGTGCGTCACCAGGGTTCAGACATTCCTTTATGGCGGGCCAGATCGCTTTCTGCGCCGCATCCGACACCAACATCTCCACGATGGTGCCGCGCCGTGCGGCCTCTGCCATGTCGAACAGATCTTTGCCGGGCTTCCAGCCGTCTTTGCGCGCCCGATCCCAGTCTCTTTGGAACTGCTTCGATTGCCCGACGATCACGTTGAAGCCATTGTCTTTCATGTTCAGGCTTTGCGCCGGTCCCTGCACGCCGTAGCCGATGACAGCGATCGTCTCGTCTTTGAGAACCTTACGGGCGCGCGCCATGGGGAACTCTTTCCGCATGACGACTTCTTCCTTCACCCCGCCAAAATCGATAATTGCCACGTCCCTGTCCTCCTTCTTTCGCCTCTCGAGAAACTCGCTACATTTTCTGGCTCCGAACGGTCGCACTGAAGCCGGCGCCCTGCGCGCTTCGTCCGGGAGCCGCACATCGGCGGCATTCTCCACCCTTCATTAACACACTCAACCGCCTGATCGGGGGCAGTGTGGCGGTTCGCGCTGCGGATGGCAAGTATGTGCTGTCCCGTAGTTGTTTCCGCAGCGGAAGGCTACAGCGGCGTGGGCGCATTTGGTCCCTGAACCGCTCGACAAGGCCAGCGCGTTCGTCATTCCCGCGATCTTCTAGCGGGAATCCATTCCTGGCCCCTACTCGATGCTCGCCGAATAATTGCGGGCATGATGGGCTTGGAACGTGCGCGCCCAGACGGCAGCTGCGGTGACGCCCCCTGATCTGCTCAGACTGGACTGGACATTCTTCGGCCTCAAGGCACCGCGGTTTCCGTGGGTCGGGCGGGGCCAGTGTTCGCACTGCTCGGCACGGTTGCACCCGCAGGTCCTTGACACCAGGACAGCTTCACGTCAAGGGAGCGGCTGTGAGCCGGCGAGATTTCAGCGTCAGTTTCCCTTCGGCTTCATTGGCCGACTGCGCGAGGAGGGAAAGCCCGAGGCCGGTCTTCTCTTTAGACTTCGTCGTGAAGAAGGGGGCCGCGGCCCTTTTCAGGGTCAGCGGGTTCATCCCCTCTTCGTCATCCTCGATGGATTCAGCCTTCATTTTCCTCACTTCCTTCGCTGGCGCTCGTGTTCAAACCCGGCTTGTCGAGACCGGTGGTAAACTCAAGCTTTGTCCCCTTTCCCGGTTGCGATTCGATGCTCATGGTGTCGGAGTTGCGTTTGATGTTGGGCAAGCCCATCCCAGCGCCGAATCCCAGCTCCCGAACCCAGTCCGGCGCTGTAGAGTAGCCGGCCTGCATGGCTTTCTCGATATCAGCGATGCCGGGGCCGGTGTCCACGACGGTGACGCTGATCCGCTCGGGGCTCACTTCAGCGGTAATCTCTCCACCTGGAGTGAAGACGACCAGGTTCATCTCGGCTTCATAGGTCGCGATGGCGATGGGACGAACCACCGCGCGCCGAATCCCCAGCCGCCGAAGATTCGCCTTGAGCCGGCCGGAACATTCGCCGGCCCGGCTGAAGTCGCCTCCCTTTACCTTGTACTGAAAGGTCACGCGAATCGCGTCAGCGGTGAGGTCGGTAAAAATGTGGCTCGCCCGGTAGCGCCGGTTCTCCTCTTCATAGAAGCTGCCTTCCAGCTTCTGTAACATGCAACGAATGATATCACCTTTTGTGAGTATGCCTGCGAGCCGGCCCGTATCGCGCTCCAGCACCGGGAACCGGCCGAACGGATGGTCCTTGAATCCCTGGATGGCGTGAACAAGAAGCTGATCGGTGTAAAGGCTGACCACTTCTCGTGTCATGACATCGCCGATGCAGCGGCGAGTCTGTCCCCGGCTGAGCGAGACGATCAGGTCCTCGATGCTGATGATGCCCACCATCCGGTGTCCTTCCACCACAGGGGCCCCGGAAATATTCCAGGTGCGCAGGAGAATTCGGAGATCGTCGAAGGTAGTCTCAGGGGACACCGTGAGCACCTGAGAGTTCATGGCGTGGGCTACTCTGAGTTCATAAGCGAGTTCCTGCAGCCTCGGTGTCGCGGAGGGCTCGCCGATGTCGCGGTCCATCCGTCACCCTACACGGGATCCTGCAGTACCTCTTCTGGAGTCCAAGGCTTCTGCTACCTGGTTCTCCGAACAGCCCTTCAGACCGGCTTTGTACAGCCGGCCGCAGCTCTCGAACATGGGAAGATGCGTCGCCAGCAGGACGAGGCCTCGAGCTTCGGCTAGGCGAAGGGTATCTTCTAAAGGCGTCTTACCGCGAACGAAGCAGATAATGCCGATGTCCGCGACCTCTGCGGCGTAAACCACCTGGGGTGCGGTAAGGCCTGTGAGGAGGAGAGCCCCCGGTTTGATGAACCTGAGCACGTCGCTCATCAGGTCGGATCCGCATGCCGCCCCAACTTCGCAGTCGTAATCCTCCAGGCCGAGGATACGTTTGGCTCCGAGGGTCGTCATGACTTCAGAAAGGAGCATCGGCAGTGTGGTCCTCCGCGCTAACGCTGCACTGCCTTGATGCGCGACTCGAGCCAGTCAAACCATGCCTCCAGCCCCTCACCCGTCAAGGCTGACAGCTTGATGACTTCGATGCCCGGGTTGAGCGCTCTCGCGTCGGCAATTGCCGCATCCACGTCAAAGTTCGTATGGGGCAGGAGGTCCATCTTGTTGAGCAGCATCGCCCGCGCCTCACGGAACATCAGCGGGTACTTGGCCGGCTTGTCGTGACCCTCGGTGCACGAGAGCATCATCACCTTGTCGTGTTCGCCCAGGTCGAACTCTGCTGGGCACACGAGGTTCCCGACGTTCTCTATGATGAGTAACTCGAATTCCGACAACTCGAACTGCGCGGCCGCCTTGGCTATTTGATGGGCCTCGATGTGACAGGCGCCGCCCGTGTTGATCTGTACCACGGGCACGCCATGGCGCCCGATGCGATCAGCGTCGCGTCGGGTCTCTAGGTCGCCGGCAATCACCGCAAGCCGCATACGGGGGTTCAGAGCGCCGACCGTGCGCTCGAGGAGCGTCGTCTTGCCGGCTCCCGGGCCGCTCATGAGATTCAAGACGTAAATGCCCGCTCTGGCAAAGCGCTCTCGATTGGCCTGCGCGTCACGGGTGTTGTCTTGCAAGACATCGCGGCCAACGTCCACTTGCGTGGTCATCGGCTACCTCAGGTTGCCTCGCTCTGGAGCGCACACGGTGCGGACGCTTTCGCCTCCTCCAAGTCGATCGCGTCAAGTCGAAGCTCGCGCCCTTGCAGCACCTCGCCGCCAACCGCGCCGCACGCTGGACATGGTTCGAGGAGCTCCCGCTCGTACTCCGATCGGCACGAACCGCACCTGAGGCGCGCAGGTATCTGCACGATCTCCAGCCTGCAACCTTGGGCGAGAGTGCCCCGTGTGGCGACACCGAAGGCAAAGTCGAGTGTTTCCGGGTCGACACACGTAAGCTTGCCCAGGAGGAGCCGCGCCGCAACAATGCGACCGCCACCATTCTCATCGGCAGCGCTCAAAGCAATCTCAACCATCCGCTGGGCTACCGCTACCTCGTGCACTCAGGCCTCCGGGCCTCTATCGACAGCAACGGCGGCACGCCCGATCTCGTCGACAACCATGTCCACTGCGCGGGCGCAGGCAGCCTTCACCGGTTCGTTCAGCCGCTCACCTAAGGTCAGACAATCCTGCGCCTGAACCGCGAAGATCAAGACCTCGTCCGGCATTCCCATGTCTAGCCGGCGGCCAAGCTCGAGGGCCGTAGGCAGGTCTATTTCGTGGACCGAACGAATCCTGAGCGATGTGCGGAGGTCCTGCGGATGGATGCGGAATATCTCGCCGGGTTCGGTGTCATCGAACGCGACGGCATCAATGAGGATGACGCGCTCCCAGCCAGCCATCAACTCGAGCAGCGCGAATCCGGCAACCTCGGACTCGACGACGTCGACGTCGGGGAACTGGCCATCAAGACGCCGGCGGACCTCCCTGGCCGCGTAGACCCCGACGCCGTCGTCGGTGAGGATAGTGTTTCCGAGGCCGATGACGCGGGTGCGCCGGGTCACCTACCCTCCGAATGGACGAGCTTCCCCTGTGCGTCGAAGACATCCACCACGAGCGGCATCTGTCCTGGCAGGGTGTGGGTGGCGCACGAGAAGCAAGGGTCGAATAGGCGGAAAGCCATCTCTACCATGTTGAGCAGGCCTTGACCTACCTCTTTGCCCGGCTTGATGAGTTTCTGAGCCGCCCGCTTGATCGCCATAGAAATGGGCGCGTGGTTGTTGGTAGTACCGACTATGAGGTTCGCCTCGGTGATCAGCCCGTTCTTGTCGGTCTTGTAATGGTGGGTCAAGATACCGCGCATCGCCTCGACGATGCCCACGCCCTCCGTCGGGACGGCGGTAGGTAGCGTACGGATGTTCGGTGAGGCGACCTCGGGGTCCGACGCCAGCTCGAGCAGCCGCTCGGCGGCGTAGAGGAGCTCGACAAGCCTGGCCCAGTGTGTGGCGAGCAGCTTTTTCACCGGCTTGCCGCCGAGAGTAGAATAGAACTGCTCATACGCGGCCTGTGCGAGGGGCGTCGCCATTCCATCCGCAGCGTTCAGGCGGGAGAGCGGGGTCGCCTGGTAGAGGCCTGAGTCAGGACCGTCCACGAATCCCTTCCAGCCGATCTTCTTGAGGTACGGGAACTTCAAGTATGAGTAGGTCTCGACATGCTCGCTGATGTGATCGAGGTACTCCGCATCCTTATAGCGATCGATCTCCTTGCCTTTTTGGTCAACCACACGGTGGTCGCCATGGTAGAAGTTGACATGGTTTTTCTCGTCCACCGTCCCGATATACGCCGTGTCCATCTCGTAGACATCGGAGAGAACGATATCCAAGTATGCCTTGTTCTTTAGCACCACGTCGTCGAACAGCTTCAGGGAGAACTTGGAGAACTCAACGCACGACTTCGCCATCTCGACGATCTGCAACCTTTGCTCCTCGGTAATCCCCTTGGAGACACCACCTGGGACGGACCACACCGGATGGGTGGACTTCCCGCCCACCATGATCTGGATGTCCTGCCCAATGCGGCGGTGCTTGAGCACTTCGCCGGCGATCGGGAGCCCCACCTTCTCCGCGACGCCGAGGATGTTGCGTTTGGCCGGGTCTGAGTCGGGGCCCATGACGAAATCAGGCGCAGCCAGCGCATAGAAGTGGGCAATGTGGCTGTGGACGTAGTGGGCTGAGTAGTACAGCTCACGCAGCTTCTTGGCTGTCGGCGGCGGGTCTACGTGGTACACTGCGTCGACCGCCTTCCCCGCGGCGAGGTGGTGCGATCCCGGGCACACGCCGCAGATGCGCGCAACTACACGCGGCGCTTCTTCAACGGGCATGCCTTCGAGAAACTTCTCGAAGCCGCGCAGCTCCGGTACCTGGAAGTAGGCGTTGGCCACGCTGCCGTCATCGGCGAGGAAGATTTCGATCTTCCCGTGACCCTCGAGCCGGGTAATGGGATCGATGGAGATCTTCTTCATGTTACACTCCTCTCGCGAAACTCTGCCAGGTTGTCCAACGCAAGAGGGATCCGGGTATCCCAAAGCGGTTCACGCTGCGCAATACGTCGGGGAATTCAGCGAGGACTTTCTCCACCTCTTCCTCGGTGCGCGCTTCGATGATCGACCCCAGGGCCGCGATGGCCTTGGCCCCCTGGTCGATGACGCCGGGCGGCGGCCCGTAGCAGCCGCGGCAGCCCATGCCCGAGTTCTGGCAGCGGTGGCCGCAGCCGGCGCGGGTTGCCATGCCCATGCAGAGGAAGCCCTGCTCGAGGAAGCACACGTTGGGGTCCGGCTGTTCGGTGGCGTAGCGCCGGAACGCGGTGATTTTCTTCTCGCGCTTCTCGCGCGTGCAGTCTTCGCACAGGGTCTTCTCCTCGGCCCCCACCACCGAGCCCTTTGGGGGGAGCTTCCCGCTAACGATTACCTGCACGACCGCCCAGATCTGGGCTGGTGCTGGCGGGCAGCCGGGCATGAAGTAGTCCACGTCGACGACTTGTGCGAGCGTGCGCACCTTTTGGAAGACCTCGGGCAACTCCAGCTCGCCCTCTGGAACCTTGGTCGACAGCTGAGGTACCGTGCCGTCTCCGTTGACCGTCGACGGCGAGTCCTTATAGACGCGCTGGAAGATCTGCTCGCGGGTGAAGAGGTTGGCGAGCCCGGGGATGCCTCCCAGGTGGGCGCACGAGCCGAAGGCCACCAGCACCTTCGATTTCTTGCGGAGGAGCACCGCCATGTGCTCGTTCTCACTGTTGCGGATCGCGCCGTTGAGCAGCGTGACATCGATGTCGCCATCGGGCATCGCCTCCACGTCCTTCACCTTGAAGTCCGTGGCGATTGGCCAGAACACGATGTCCGCCGCCGCCGCAATGTCAAGGATCTTCTCGTGGGTGTCGAGGATGGCCGTGTCGCACCCACCGCAGCCAGCCGTCCAGTACGCTGCCAGCTTGAGCTTCGCCATTAGAACCTCCTACGCCGCTCGAGTGGCCTTGGCGCCGGGCTGCTCGTCCGCCTTGGCGTCCCCCGGCGCGAGCCTGAACGGCCCGAGCTTGCGCACTTCCTCGGTCATAGAGTTGACGACCTCGGCCCAGCGATCGCCTTCCGAAGCGCTGACCCACTCCTGCCGGTAGCGGCCGGGTTCGATACCGTAGTCAGCGAGCACGCGCCGCAGCAGCGCGCCGCGCCGGATGGTTTTGTAGTTCCCTTCGATGTAGTGGCAGTCGCCAGGGTGGCAGCCAGCCACCAGCACTCCGTCGGCTCCAAGCGCGAAGGCCTTGAGCACGAACGTGGGGTCGACGCGGCCCGAGCACATCACACGCACCACGCGCACGTTGGGCGCGGACTTGATGCGCGCAGTGCCGGCAAGGTCGGCGCCGGTGTACGAGCACCAGTTGCAGAGAATGCCGATGATCTTAGGCTCGAACGTCATAGAGTGCTCCTAACGTCATAGAGTGCTCCCTCGATTTCGGCCAGCATCTGGATGTCGGTGAAGTGCCTGGGCACGATGGCCGAGCTCGGACAGGCTGCGGCGCACGTGCCGCACCCCTTGCATAACACGTCGTTGATGCTGGTCTTCTTCTTCTCTTCGTTGAAGCTGATGGCGTCCATCGGGCAGAGGGTGTTGCACACGCGGCAGCCGGCACAGCGTTCTTCCTCGACGTAGCAGGTGGCGGCCTCGACCTCGATCTCTCCCCGGCCCATCATGGACAGCACCTGAGCAGCCGCGCCCGAGGCCTGCGCCACCGTGTCGGGGATGTCCTTCGGCCCCTGGCAAGCGCCGGCTATAAACACGCCGTCGGTGGCTGTCGAGACCGGGGCGAGCTTGGGGTGTTTCTCCAAGAAGAAGCCGTCCGGGCTGCGGCTGATGTGGAAGAGGTGCGCGACCTCTTGTACGCCGTCGGCCGGCTCCAGGCCGGTGCACAGGACCACCATGTCGACCGGCACGCGGCGCACCTGCCCCAGCAGGGTGTCCTCCGCCCGGACCACCAGTTTGCCGACCTCCGTGTCGTCGAGGGGGAAGTCGGTGACCAACGCGGCTTTCCCGCGGATGAAGCGTACGCCCTCTTCGAGCAGGCGATCGTAGAACTCCTCGTAGCCCTTCCCGAAGCAGCGCATGTCGATATAGAAGCTGTAGACCTCCGCATTGGTCTTCTCTTTGATGAGGTGCGCGAACTTCAACGCGTACATGCAGCAGACGCGCGAGCAGTACCGGTTGAAGTGCTCGTCGCGGCTGCCCACGCAGTGGATTAGGGCTACGCTCTTCGGCTCGCTACCGTCGGCAAGCGTTATCTTGCCGCCGGTACGTCCCGAGGCGCTGTTCATCTTCTCGAACTCAAGGCCGGTGAGGACGTTCTGGTAATTGCCGTAGCCAAACTGCGGCATTTTGTGCGCGTCGAATGACTTGAAGCCGGTCGACAGAATTACCGAGCCGACCTCGATTTCCTCGATACGGTCTTGCTGCTTGTGGTCTATTGCCTTGGGCTCGCACACCATCTCGCAGACCTTACAGCCGCCGGTCTTGAAGTGGGCGCACGAGTCGCGGTCGATGACCGGCTGGTGCGGGACCGCCTGCATGAAGGGGATGCTGACGGGTGTTAGCGGCCCGAGCGGCAGCTCCTTCTGGACCATCGCCTCGTCGTTCTCGATCTGGATCGCGCCGGTTGGGCAGACGTAGGCGCAGGCCCCACAGGCGATGCACTTCTCCGAGGTCTCGCCGTAGGCGGTCGAGACCTCGCGGGTGGTGCCGCGACTGAAGAACCCAAGCACCTTGGCGCCGATGACGTCCTGACAGACTCGCACGCACAGCCCGCACAGGATGCAGTCGTCGTCGCCGCGGCCGAACTGCGGCTCCGTGATGCCATACTCGGCGGCAAGCTGCTCGATGACCGGCACGTGGCCGCAGCGTGACATCAGCAGCTCGATGATGAGCTTCCGGTCGCGCCGCACCCGCTCCGAGTCGGTGAACACCTCGATGCCATTGACCGCGGGGTAGTTGCACGCGGTCACCATGCGGACGCGCTTGCCGCTCCTCACCTCGACGGTGCAGACACGGCATACGCCGTACGGCTCTATGATCGGATGGTTGCACAGGGTGGGGATCTTGATGCCCAGCCTGTTGGCAATCGTGAGGATGGGCGTTCTGTCCTCGGCCTCGGTCTCGATGCCGTTGATCTTGAGCTTGATGGTCTTCATGCAGCGGCCCTCCAGTCGCTCCGCTGAACCTTGTGGATCGCGTCGCGCTTGCACACCTCGATGCACGCGCCGCACTTCGTGCACTTGGTTAAGTCAAGTGCGTGAAGCTTCTTGACCTCGCCGGTGATTGCCTCCCCCGGGCAAGGCCTGACGCAGGCGTGGCAGCCGTCGCACTTCTCTGCGTCGATCGCAAACTGGATCAGCTCTTTGCACACCCCGCCCGGACAGCGGCGTTCATTGATGTGCGCCTCCCATTCATCCCTGAAGTTCTGGATGGTGGAGAGAACCGGGTTTGCCGCCGAGGTCCCGAGGGCGCACAGGCAGCAGTCCTGCATCATGCTGGCGAGTCCCTGGAGTAAGTCGATGTCACCCGGCTTTCCCTTGCCGTCTGCTACCCGCTGCAGTAAGGCGAGAGACTGCCGCAGCCCCTCCCGGCAGGGCGTACACTTGCCGCACGACTCGTCGGTCAGGAACTCGATGAAGTAGCGGGCGATGTCCACCATGCAGGTCTCGTCGTCCATCACGATCATGCCACCCGAGCCCATCATCGAGCCCGCCTCGGTGAGGGTGTCGAAGTCGACGGACATATCGAGCGAGCTCTCGGGCAGACAACCGCCCGAGGGACCGCCGGTCTGCACGGCCTTGAACTTGTGTCCGCCCGGGATGCCGCCGCCGATGTCGAAGATGATCTCCCGGAGCGAGATGCCCATGGGCACCTCGATCAGGCCGGTGTTGTTGATCTTGCCGACCAGCGAGAAGACTTTGGTGCCGCTCGATCCGTTCCATGGGTTTTCGCTCACGTCGCCGGTCCCCATGGACGCGAACCACTTGGCGCCGCGGTTGATGATGAGCGGGATATTGGCCCAGGTCTCGACGTTGTTCAGGTTGGTGGGACGGTTCTTGTAGCCAAACTCCACGGTGTGGATGTACTTCGCGCGCGGTTCGCCGACGTTGCCTTCCAGCGAGGCCATCAGCGCCGTGGACTCGCCGCAGACAAAGGCGCCGGCACCCTGGACGATCTTGATATCGAAGTCCATCCCGCTGCCCAGGATGTTCTTGCCGAGCAGACCATACTCGCGCGCCTGCTCGAGCGCCTTGGTCAGGCGTTCCCGGGCGATGGGATACTCGTTTCGGATGTAGACGAACCCTTCCTTGGTGCCGATGGCCCGTGCGCCGATGATCATGCCCTCGACGACGGAGTGAGGGTCGCATTCGATGATGCTGCGGTCCATGAAAGCGCCGGGGTCTCCTTCGTCCGCGTTGCAGACCACGACAGGCTCGACTCCACGGTGTATGCCTGCATTGCGGGCCGACTCCCACTTGACGCCTGCCGGGAAGCCTCCGCCGCCACGCCCTCTGATGCCGGACCGCTTGACCTCATCGAGGACCTGCTCAGGGGTCATCTCCGTCAAAGCCTTGGCCAGCGCGGTGTAGCCGTCCACCGCGATGTAGTCATCGATCTTCTCCGGATCGATGAGGCCGCGGTTGCGCAGGACGACGAGCCTTTGCTTCGCGAAGAAGGGGATGTCTTTAAGGGCCGGCACCGGGGCTTTGCCCTCGGGCGGCGTATACAGGAGCTTCTTGACCGGTCTCCCCTTGAGCAGGTGCTCTTCGACCAGTAGGGCAGCGTCCTTCTTCTCGACGCCGCAATAGAAAATGTTGTCCGGCTGTACGATCACAATCGGGCCCCTGGCGCAAAACCCCTGGCAACCTGTCCTGATCACCTGGACCTCGTCGCTCAGGCCCTTCTTCTGCGCCTCGGCCGCAATGGCGCTTGCGACGTCGTACGATCCGCCGGCAACGCACCCGGTTCCCGTGCATGCTAAAACTTCTACGCGCTTTGCCATGTCCATCTACCTCGCGGTGCCGCTTAGCCGGTCGTTTCCCAGCCGCTGCCCAGGGCGTGGTCCGCCACTACCTTGCCGCCCATCACATGCTCCCTGAACACCTTCAATATGGTGCCGGCGTCGAGGTCCACGTACTTGACCGGGGCTTGATCCGGCATCTCGACAGTCGCCATGGGCTCCCGGCTGCACAACCCGGCGCACCCCGACGTGGTCACGATCACATCGGTGGTTCCCTTGGTTTCTATTTCCTTGAGCAGGGCCGACATAACCTCGCGGGCACCAGCCGAGATCCCGCAAGTACCCATGTGGATGATGATGCGGGCACGGGCGTCGCCCGACCTCAACGTCATGGTCTGTTTAGCTTTATCCTTGATCTTCTTCAGATCTTCGATAGTGACCCTAGGCATGCTCTAGCCCTCCTTGCGGCCGTACCTCTTCACTACCCTCGGGATGTCCACTTGCCGCAGTTTCCCGTGCACGTCCTTGCCCACCGTGATCACTGGCGCGAGCCCGCAGCAGCCAAGGCAGTTCACGGTCTCAAGGCCGAACTGCAGGTCGGGTGTGGTCTCGCCTCTCTTGATCGAAAGCTCGCGCTCCAGCGACTCGAGCAGGCGCGGCCCACCTTGCACGTGGCAGGCCGTACCCAGACACACGTGGATCGGATAGCGGCCCACCGGCTTCAGGCTGAACCGCTTGTAGAAGGTGGCGAGCCCGAGTACCTGCGATGCCGGTGCGCCGACACTGTCGGCGACCTGCTCCACGACTTCCCGCGGCAGGTAGGTGAACTCCTCCTGGCAGTCGAGAAGGATCGCAATCAAGTTGTCCTTCTGTCTGCCGTAGCGTTCCAACACGCTTTCGACTTTTACAGCGAATTCACTAGCCATCTTACCCTCCAGCCTTACCGGCGTTCCGAACCGGGTTCGTGTGCAAGTTCTGCCTCGCCCTGGCGAATCGCAGCCCGCAGCAAGGCCAACCCCTGCGGCGACGCCAGGGCGGCTCCCTCCAGCGCTGCCGCGAGATCCCGCGAGCTCAGCTCATAGTCGCGACCGCCAACCACGTGCCTGAACAGGATATCTACCTCCGGGCTCCCGGCCACCAGCACCAGGAGGGTCGTCTCGATGTCGCCCACGGGCGCCCGATCTATGTGGCTGTGTTGAAACGTCGCCGTCACCCGTGTCCCCTTGCCAGGGATCGACTCCACCGTCACGTCCCCGCCAGCGGCGCGCGCCGCCGCCGTGAGAAGAGGCAACCCCAACCCGACCCTCCGTGTGGTGCGCGTCGTGAAGAACGGATCGGTGACCCTGGCGACGGTCGCCTCGTCCATGCCGCGCCCGTTGTCGCGCACGCAGATGGCGAGGAGATCCCGTGCCGGGTCCTCCGTAAGCTCGATTTCCACGGCGGTGGCGCCGGCTTCAATAGCATTCCGGACAATGTCGAGTATGTGCAGCAACAGGTCTTCCATGGGACGCCCTCCGCCTAGGACCGCGCGTCCGCCCAGACCTGCGAGCGCCAGCCGCACCTCGGACAGGGACGGCTCCTCCATGAGCATGAAGGTCACGCCGCGGCCCACCTGATCCGGCTGGTGTGCGTCGGAACCGCAGAGCAGGGGCAAAGTGGCCGCGCCGTAATTCGACCGCGCCACGTTCATGGGCGTGCGCGTGGAAACCTCAAGGGCGTCGAGCGCCAAGTCATCCGGAATCATCCCGAGCTGACCGATGATGCCGAAGCCTTCCCGGTCCACATGAGCGGCCACCGCCAGCCCCCCGACCGCGTGGATGCCGTCCACCACGGCGTCGATTCCCAGGGTCGTGGCGCCAATTAAAAGATGCTCGTCGAAACCCAGGACCTCTGCATGCTCGTTTGCGATCACCTGCATGCCGAAGGCGTCCGGGTCGTTCTTACCCGGAAGTGCCCGCTGTACCCGTGATTGGAGCGCCAGCGCCGCTTCCGTGTCGGGGAGCAGCGCGACCACGTGAACCTCTTCCTCGCTCGTGACCTCCATCCCGGGGATCACCGCCAATCCCTTGGCGCGTCCTGCCCGCTCAACCGCCGCCACGTTTTCGGCCGAGTTGTGATCACACACGACCACAGCATCGAGGCCGGCCTCTATTCCGGCTTCCACCAGTGCTGCCGGGTGCATGTCCAGCTCGCCGCAAGGCGACAGGCAGGTGTGTACGTGCGTGTCTAGCATGAACACCCTCAGACGGACCTCCTGCCTCGTATGCCCAGGCTGTAAAGGATCCCAGCCACATCGAAGGTTGGCAGGTCGGTGGAGATCACCGGTAGGTGCTCCGCTTCTGCGCGCGCCAAGGTTGGGGCGTCAGGCCGCCTGCCGCCCACGAGCACGATGGCGGCCAGCTCCCTTAGCTGCGCCACAGCCACGATGTTGACGTGTTTCTGCATGGTCACCCACAGGTCCCCTTCGTGGCAATTCCCCAGCACGTCCGACAGGAGATCCGAGGCGTACCCACCGCGTATCTCCCGCCCGACAGCGTCAACCGCGCCAGCGACGATCACTCCGCCGATCCGTTCTGTTGCCTCGGCTACAGTCACAGACCTTCACCTCCAGCCGAGCGCGGCGTCCCCTGGACCAGCGACATCAGCTCCTCGACTTGCGCAGCCAGCGCTCGCTGCAAGGAGAACACGCACGTGCGCCTGTCCGCCTCGCCCTGCACGACGTCCTCCGCAAACGCGTGACACGACGGTGCTCCGCAGGCGCCACAATCGATTCCCGGCAACTCTGCCAGTAACGCCTCCTTCTGAGTCATCTTGGCGATGGCCGCGGAGATGTTCTCGTCGAGAGGCCGCAGGGGCCGGGCGCTGAAAGCCGTGTCGATGGAGAATTCCCCGTTTCGCCAGCGGCGCTCGACCTCCGATCGCAACTCGGGCGACGCAGCAGGAAGCTTCTGCGTGAGGCGGATCGTCTTGCTGCGGGCGACGTAGGGGTTCTCCACCGTGAGGCAGCCGCTCACGCAGCCCTCGCCGCAGGCGTGGCATTCGATGAACCGGTAGCCCCGCAGCTTTCCCTTCTCGACATCGTCGAGTATTCGGATCACGTTGGCAAGCCCGGCCACTGATAGGCTGTCCGCGGCCGGCAGTGATCTCGGAAGCAAACCCAGAAACGCCCAATTCACGCCGGAGTTGGTCTCCGACCTGGCTGCCGTGCTGCCGCCTCCCTGAGCCTTCGCGATCGCCGTGGCGAGGGGCCGGAAGAGATCGCTTATCGACACCGCCGCATCGAGGTACGACCTCTCCATGCCGGGGTGCTCGACTATGGCAACCATCTTCGCCGGGCACGGGGTGATGTAGACCGCACCGATGCGCTCCTCGGGCAGGCCGGTCTCCGCTGCCTTGCGGGCCTTGGCGTCTCTGGCGGAGACCTCGCGCGGCGCCAGGACAGGCAGCACCTGCTCCACGAGGGCTGGGTAGTTCACCTGCACGAGCCGTACGACAGTGGGGCAGAATGACGAGATGAGCGGGTATTGGCCGCGATACTCGCTGAGGAAGATCTCGGTCGCCGCCGCGACCATGTCGCACGCCCGCGACGGACCTTCGACATCGTCGAAACCGCACAGCTTGAGCGCGGCAACGACCTCGCCGGGCGAGACATCCGGATCGAACTGCGCGTACAGAACTGGCGACGGGATTGCCACTCTGCAGCTGAATCTCGACAGGTCTGCCATCTGGTCGGTGAGCGGCACAACTGCGCGACCGGGGCAGACCCGGATGCACTCGCCGCAGTCGATGCAACGGTCGGCAAGCATCCACGCCCGCTTGTAGCGGACCCGCACCGCTGCTGTGGGACAGACGCGCATGCAGGCCATGCAGCCGTCGCACTTGTCGGGGTCGAAGCGCAGCGGGTGATGGCAAGACGTCTGTGGGTTCATGGCTCAAGCCACTTGACCGATGCGGATCAGCAGCCGGGTGCCCCGGCTCACCTCCGACTTGATGTCGAAGACGTCCGCGTTCCTCTTGATGTTTGGGAGCCCCATGCCTGCCCCGAACCCCATCTCGCGCATTTCGGGCGTAGCCGTGGAGTACCCCTCCTGCATCGCCAACTCGACGTCCTCGATCCCTGGCCCTTCGTCTTGCACCTCGATAGTCACGGCGGCGGGGCTCACCCGAAGCGACATCCTGGCCCGCACCGCATACATGACGACGTTCATCTCCGCCTCGTAGGAGGCGATGGCCGCGCGACGCACAACCACGGGGTGCACGCCAAGGTGCTTCAGGATGTCCTTGATGCTGGTCGATGCGCGCCCCGCGTTCGCATAATCCCTCCCGGTCACCTCGTACACCCTCTCGAACTCGTCGGAGGCCATGGCCTACACGCATGTCAGTGCTCCGTAGAGCAGCCCCGCCGCCTCGAAAAGGGAGCGCTCGGTGCGTAGGAGAGGCAACCGAGCCTCCCGCGCCAGCGCCACCATCTCGCTGCTAGGCATTTTGCCGCGCACGAACACCACGCCGCACAGCTCAGCGACGATCGCCGTCCGCACGACCTGCACGCTGACCAAGCCAGTCAAGAGCAACATCCCCGGCTGGCTGAGCGCCAAGACGTCGCTCATCAGGTCCGCCGCCGCCGCCCCCTGGAGTTCTGCACTCAGAGCACCGTCGTCGCCGCAGAGCACTTCCGCCGCGAGCACGTCGCGGACAGAGCGCACGGTCATCACCTTTCGTTTCGCTGCGGGATACATGACGGGACGGACGATTGCCTTTCCACCTCAGGACAGCAGCGGGCCGGACCTGGACGCAGCCGCGCCGTTTCCACCAGACGCAGCCGCACCGTTTCCGCCAGACGCAGCCGCACCGTTTCCGCCCGTGGCGGTGGCCACTGCTGCCCCCGGACGCGTCCCCGTTGCTCTGCCAATGATGAGCTTCCCCTTCCGCATCACGCGGGTGTAGGGAATCTGGCGGCACGGGCAGGACTCCCAGCAGAGCCCGCAACCGGTGCACTTCGACTCGTCCACGTAGGTCGCCCGGTGCCGGACCTTGACTTTGAAGTTCCCAACGAAACCCGTGACCTCCTCCACCTCGCTGGAGGACATGAGCTTGATCTTCGGATGCTTGCCCACCTGGACCATCTTCGGAGTCAGGATGCAGGCGGCGCAGTCGAGGGTGGGAAAAGTCTTGTCGAACTTGGCCATGTGACCGCCGACCGAGGGATCCCTCTCGACGAGATAGACCTGCCGGCCGGAGTCCGCGATGTCGATAGCGGCCTGGATGCCGGCGATGCCGCCGCCCACGATGAGCGCCGCCTGGGTGACCCCGACGGTCTTGCGCTCGAGGGGCTCAAGCAGTGACGCCTTGGCCACCGCAGCGGAGACCAATGCCTTTGCCTTGTGCGTCGCCGCTTGCGGATCGATGGTCACCCAGGAGCAGTGCTCGCGGATGTTGGCCATCTGGAAAAGATAGCGGTTGAGGCCCGCGGCTTCGCATGTAGTTCGAAAAGTAGGCTCATGCATCAACGGCGAGCATGAAGCCACGACCACGCGATCAAGACCCAGATCCTTAATGTCCTGTTGGATAAGCCCCTGCCCAGGATCGGAACACATGAACTTGTATTCGCGCGCTATCGCCACCCCCGGCAGCGAAGAGGCAAAGTGCACGACATCATGGACCTCGACCTTTCCCGAGATATTGGTCCCGCAGTGGCAGATGTACACGCCGATCTTTGTTGCCGCCATGCTGGTCTCCTCAAGTTCCCGTGGGGAGCAGGGCCGTAGGGGGTACGGTGCAGCGATTCAGCCCCAAATCCTCGGCACCGACCCCGAAAGCCACTCCCATCAGCTGCGTGAAGTAGACGACGGGTATGTTGAAGCTCGTACCGTAAACTTCATTGACGCGCCCCTGGTAGGTATCGACGTTCATCTGACAGAGCGGGCAGGTGACAGCGATGCAGTTGGCGCTCTGCTGCTGCGCGCACAGGAGCAGGTTGCGACACAGGCGCAGGGCCACTTCCTCCCGCGTCCCCATGAGTGCCCCGCCGCAGCAGACAGTCTTCATGGCGTAGGGGACCGCTACGGCGCCCAGCGCCTCGAGCAGCCGGTCGAGCATCACCGGATTCTCGACGCTTTCTTCCATAGGGAAAGGCCGCGCGATCTGGCAGCCATAGTATGGAGCAACCTTCAGCCCGACGAGCGGCCGCTTCACCAGCGCGCGCACCTTGTCTAGCCCCACATCCTCCACGACGACTTGCAGCAAGTGCTTGGAGACGACGCCGCCGTCGTAGCGCAGACCGCCGGCGGCGAGCGCCTCATTCACCTTGCGCTTGATGTCTGGCGTCTCGGCAAGGTACTTCTCGGTCTTCCGCAGGTTGGTGTAGCAGGCGCTGCATGGAGCGACTACCGGCAGGCCCCTCTTAGCGGCCAAGGCGAGGTTCCGGGCGGAGAGCGAAAACGAGAGGATCTCGTTCACGCTCATGTAGGCAGTGGCCCCGCAACAATTCCAGTCGTCGATCTCCTCCAGCGTGAGGTTCATGAGACCCGCGATGCTGCGGATCGACTCATCATAGGCCCGCCCCGTAGCGTGAAGGGAGCATCCAGGGTAGTAGGCGAACTTCATTCTGTACCTCCCAGCTCTTCAGCCTTGGCCATGATTCGCCTCAGGCTTTCGATATCGCGGATGTGGTGGCCTGCCAGCGGTAGCCGACCCTGCCTCAGCAGCGTCATGCCAATGGGCATTTCTCGGAACGCGGTGAACGGGCGCGTGCGCATCAAGAACCTGGCCATCAGGGAAATCTCGTGATTGCGGCCATACTTGCCAACCACTTTGACGAATTCCCGCGAGAGCGTCTGGGCGTTCCTGCTCTTCTCGCGGTTCTCCCTGATCGCCCTGCGCTTGAGCGCGTACATCACCTCGGTGATCGGGATTTCCTGCGGGCAGCGCACGGAGCAGTAATAGCAGGAGGCGCAGGTCCAGATGGCTGTGCCGTCCATTACGCGATCTCGCATTCCGGCGCGGACCAAGGCGAAGACCTTCCGTGGAGTGTCCTCCATGGCCCACGAGACCGGGCACGTCCCGCTGCAGGTGCCGCACTGGATGCAGTGCTTGACATTCTCGATGCCTGGAACATGGCTGATCTCTCTGAGGAGATCGAGGTCCAAGGACTTTTCGTAAAGGACTGTCGGCTGCAAGCGCTTCACGAGCACCTCCTAGACGGCAGGGACTTTGCCGTACTGCATCGTTTTCTGATGTCTCGGCGCGAAGTCGAGGCAAGGAAGCGCTATAAGTCCAGACTGCGCAGGCAAATCCACGGTTCTGCCTCCTACGTCCGGACACAGACGGCGCACTCGGCGCAAATCCCGAGCCGGTCTTCCGCTCTTCCTAAAGCCAAGACGCTTCCTTGATTGGTGTTCATAGATGAGGAAAGTACACGCAAGCCCACTAATGCGAAGGCTGTACCAGGGCAAATGCGTAACACTTCTTACGTGATCGTCCGGGGATTTCTGACCTTTGAGAGAGACGTTGGGAATTTTCAAGAACCGGTTTCTCATGTTTGAGACGTAGCTCCCGTGGCGCCATAGGCCAGTTCAACTTCGATGACCGAGTCGCTGCGGGCTGAGCAAGAACACCAGCTAATGTTTCTCATCGGCCTTGTTTCTCCAAGTCGGGCGGCGCTTGCGCCGGCTTTTTTCCGATCAACCACGCCGGGTTCATCGGGTACTCGTGCGGGTCGAGAATGACCCAGTAGAAATGCCAGACCACAATCGCCAGCGTCGCCAGGACGGCTTCATAATAATGGATAACCTGCGCCACGTCGTACCAGACTTTCGGCATCGTCCTGAGCACCGTCTCGGTGAACAGCAGCATCAAGCCGGTCACGATCATCACCACTGAGCCCCACATCAACGCCCAATACTCGGCCTTCTCGGCGTAGTTCCAGCGGCGATGCGGCGGCGGCGTCTGGCGCAAGCCGAGGTTGAACGCCAACGTGCCGAGTGCGTCGCCGAGGTCGTGCCACGCGAACCAGAGTGCCCGGAGATAATCACGTCCTTTCCGCGTCAGCACGAGCGACACGCCATGAACAAGGAACAGAGCGATGAACGTCCACCCGGCGATGCGATGGATCAGGCCGCGCGCCGCGCTGCCGGAGTCCCCGAGCGCCCGAAATGGCCAACTCCATATCGCATCCGGGAACTTGTGGGCAAACCCGGTGTACGCCAGCAGGATGAAGGTGGCCATCAATAGAAGATGCTGGGTACGCAGCCACCGGGTCAGACGGAGTTCGCCGTCGGACTGTTTGACGTGGGCGATGTGTCGGCGGGCTTTGTGAAGGTAGTCGAGGGTGTTGAAGACCGCCATGCCGCCGATGGTCACAACGATGAGCACGATGTAAATTCGTGTGATCAGGTTCACGAGCCAGGGTTTGCCTTCGGCGGCGCCGGGCGGCGCGTGGATGCGGAAGAACTCCTTGCCGAGCCGCGTGCCGATGCCGGGATGACACTTGCCGCAGGTTTGTGGGAGGTTCTGCGGGTTGATCGTGGAACGCGGATCGCTCGACGGCAGGATGTCGTGCACGCCGTGGCAGGAGGCGCAACTGGCCGCGGTGACGTTGCCGCCTTGCATGGCCAGGCCGTGGAAGCTCTGCACGTACGTCGTGAACACATTCGGCGGCAGCTGGTATTGGGCGACGATGCGTTGTGCGGCGTGGCATTGGCCGCAGGTTTCCGGGATGTTGGCCGGGGCGACGCGAGAGGTGGCGAGTTTGACGGCCGCGATCGTGTGTTCGCCGTGGCAATCGGTGCACACCGGCGCGTCGCGCGCACCGCGCTTGACGGCGCTGCCGTGGACGCTGCGCATGTAGGTCTGCTCGACGTTCTCGTGACATTTGCCGCAGGTGTCCGGCACGTGTTGCCAGTAGAGTTTCGAGACCGGGTTGGTCGATTTGTGCAGGTCGTGCGAGCCGTGGCAATCGGTGCAAACCGCGGCGTTCATTTCCTTCTTTTCCAGCAACGCGAGGCCGTGGACGCTTTTCTCGTAGCTGACGATCGGGCTGCGCTGGCGCAGGTTGAACTTTTCCATCTCCGCCGTGTTCGCGTGGCACCGCGCGCAGGTCTGGGGAATGTTGGCGCGGAAGACCGGCGACTTGGGATCGCGATAGTTCAGCAGGTAATGGTTGCTGCCGTGGCAATCCTTGCAGGAGGCCGCCTCCGGGACGCCTTGGTGGATCGCCCGGCCGTGGTCGCTGTTGCGGTAGATCTCGGTCTCGACCCGGTGGCATTGGGCGCAGGAGACCGGCTTCGCAGTGAAGTTGTCGGGATGGGGCACCTCGGTGATGTCGGAGTGACAGCTCGTGCACAAGTGTTTCGCATGAATCGAAGCCGCAAATTGTGCCTCGTCGACGTAGAGCGAGACCTCCTTGCCGGCGCTGTCGGTGGTGACCAGTTGCTCGTCCGAGTGACAGACGAAACAATCGGCGTTCTCGATCGTGGCGGCCCGCACCGCCACCGCGCACAACAGCGCCACGCCCCACAACGCCGTAAGCCGGGCCGTCTTCATGGCCGCTGTTCCATTCGGACCGGGGTGTTCGGTTCAGCCTCGCGGGAGTGCAGCCGGGAGGCCATCGCATACACGATCAGCACAAGCAGAATCACCCCAAGGCTGAAGAAGACGTATCCGAACGAGCGGTGGATGCTCTTCCACTTCTCCCACTCGTCCTTGACGCGGTGTTCTTCGAGCCGGTTCTCGGCGACCAGCCGGTCGTACCAGCGTTTGCGCTCGTGCAACATCTCCGTCTTCGAGATGCGTCCGGAGAAGATCACGGTGTCCATCGGGAATTTTTCCAGGCGAAAATGCGTGTTGAAGAAGTGGAAGGTGAAGATGAATCCCGCCGCCAGCAACGCCTCATCGGAATGGACGACCAGCGCGATGTTGATCATCCAGCCCGGCATGAAGCGCGTGAAGAACACCGGGAACCACATGATCAACCCGGACAGGCCGATGACAAACACGCCCCAGAACACGCCGAAGTAGTCGAATTTTTCCCAATACGTCCACCGGTCGAACTGCGGGGGCGGCCCTTTGCCGAAGAACCATTTCTGGTGCGCCACGAAATCGCGCCAGTCCTGCAACGTCAACAGCATCGAGTCCGGCCCGAATATGATCCTCCCGAGCCGGCGCAGATGGAACTTGCCGGTTTGCGGGTCACGGAGTTCCTGGCGGCGTTCCCAGAGCGCGCGCACCATTCCAACGCAGTGCAGCGTGAAACAGAGGAACAAGATGAACGCCGCGAAATGATGGAAGGTCCGCGCCACCGCCGCGCCGCCGAGCAGGCCGAAGATCGCCCCGGCCCAATCCGTGTAATAAAACTTTAACGGCATCCCGGTCAGCACCAAGGTCAGGAAGCTGGTCACGAGCATGATGTGCAACACCCGTTCCGCCGGCGGGAACCGGGTGAACCACTCGTCGCCGCTCTGATTCTGGACCTTCGCCTCCCGGAACGTCTTCGAGTCGTGCACGTACAGGTAGCCCGACCGGAAGAACCAGAAGACCGTGTGCAGCCCGAAGAACCCAAACGTCCCAATCAACAACGAGGTCATGAACACAAAGGTCCAGTGCAAGGCCGGGTAATGCTGCGTGTCCAGGGGATTGGCGTGCGGCAGGTACTTGGTGAAGCTCGCCGTCGCCTGCGGATGGCATTGCCGGCAGGTGGTGACGATGTTGGCTTGTGACAGGTGCGAGGCCGGGTTCGACGGCGGCAACACGTCGTGGTGGCCGTGGCAATCGTAACAGGCGGCGACCGCCGGCGCGACGTTGGGTTTGCCCAACGCCATCGCCTTGCCGTGGTAGGTTTCCTGGTAATGGGCGAGCCGGTCCTGATGGCAACCGCCGCAGCGTTCATCGCTCACCAACTTCTTGAAGTGCGCGCCCTCCGGCGACTCGATCTGGTGTGCTGAATGGCAATCACTGCAAACCGGCCCGCGCGGATCGCCCCTTGTGAGCAGTTGGCCGTGGATGCTTTGCTCGTAAATCTTCTCGACGCTGACGTGGCATCTGCCGCAGGTCTTGGCGATGTTGGCGTGGTTGATGGGCGAACTGCGATCGACGCTGCGCTTGATGGTGTGGACGCCGTGGCAATCGTTGCAGGAGGGCGCGACGATCAACCCCATCTTCAACAACGCCCGCCCGTGAATGCTCTCGGCGTACTGCCCCGGCGCTTCCGGGTACTTCATCCGGTATTCACGGGTCAGGCCGGGATTGCTGTGGCACTTGGCGCAGGTCTGCGGCAGGTTCAACTTGAACACCGAGGAGGCCGGGTCCTTCACCGGCAAGATGTCGTGATGCCCGTGGCAATCCTTGCAGGTCGCCGCCGCCGAAGCGCCCATCGCCCGGCTGACGCCGTGGATGCTGGTCGCGTATTCCTTGCCGGTATCATCGTGGCATGAAGCGCAATTGACCGGCGCCAACTTCTCGGGATGCGGCACCTCCTCGATGTCGGCATGGCAGGCGGTGCATGCTAGGGTGCCATGCACCGACCGCACGAACACATCCGCACTGACGAATAGCGGCTGACCTTCGGGACCGGCGAAGCCTTCCGTCCCGTGGCAAGCCCAGCAGGCTTCGTTGGTCACCTCGTCCGCCCCTGCTCCTCGGTAGAGGAGGATCGCACCTAGAACACTTGCTGCGACCAACCCTGCAACTCTAACGGTCATCCGCTACCAGTTACTCCACAGGCGTAGATCTTCGCACGCGGGTCCTCTTCCCGCCCCGCAGCTACGCTTGAAATCGTAAAAGAGAAGAACGGCCGGTTCAGCAACTACGACCGGATGTCGGTCCTATCGTGCCTCCCTCGGCCGCTGCCTACTACTTCAGGCTCAGCATGTACTGCGTGAGGTCCTCGATATCCTTCTCGGTGAGATTCTGTTTCGGCATCTTCGAATTCGGAATCTTGGACTTGGGATCCGCGAAATACCCCTTCAGCCACGCCGCGTCACGCTTGGCCCCGACGCCATCGAGCGGCCCTCCCAGCTTCGCCATTGCCCCCTTTTCAGAGCCGAGGCTGTGGCAGGCAATACACTTCTTCGCTTCGAAAGCCTTCTTTCCTTCTTCGGCCCCTGCGAACACGGTCCCCGCACCCGCCGTGAGCCACAAGGAGGTGACCAGCACCCCCCCGACTATTTGCCTCTTGCTCATTTCACGCTTCTCCTTTCCCGCCGGCCCTCGTTTGGGAGCCAGGTTGGCTATCGGCATCCGCCGTTCTCCACTCACATGACCTAAACATCGACACGCCGCAAGAACACCGCATGGTGCGGCCCCGCGGGTGGGCCTTTTTGCACTCACAGCGGCGCTTGTCAATAAAAATCCTCTGTTTCCGGAGAGCCACGGCATGGTCACCTTTACGTGCAGCCTCTGTTTACCCTTGCCCGTCGTAGCCCAACCGCATTTTCGTCTCGACCCAGATGCAGTGCACTGCTAATTGGTCACAACGCAATGGTCAGCGACTCCGTGCTGCATTCCCGCATTCTAATTGCCGGTGCGGGCGCGTTGGGCTCGGTGTACGGCTGTTTCTTCCGGCGCGCGGGCTACCCGGTCACCTTGCTCGGACGCACCAGCCATCTCGACGCCATAGCCAGAAACGGGTTGCATATCGAAGGCCTCTGGGGTGAACATCACGCCACCGGATTCGAGCTGATCACCGACGCAACGCAAGCCAAGACCCCGTTTGATGCTATCCTGGTCTCGGCCAAAGCGTGTGACACCGATGCGATCGCGCTGGCGATCGCGCCCGTGCTCGTTGGAGATGGCGTGGCCATCTCGTTGCAGAACGGCCTGGGCAACGTCGAGAAGATCGCCGCGCAGGTCGGCTGGAAACGCGCGCTCGCAGCACGCGTGATCTTCGGCGCCGAGGTGGTTGCTCCGGGACGCGTGCGGGTCACCGTCTATGCGGATCCGGTACTCATCGGCGTGTGGCAGGACGGACCCTGTCCACACCTTGAAGTCGCTGCACGCCGGTGGGCGGAGCGGTTTGCCGCGGCGGGTATCCCCGCGGCCTATTGCGACGACATCAAGGCCGCGCTGTGGGGCAAGGTGTTCTACAACGCGGCCCTGAATCCGCTCAGCGCCCTGCTGGGCGTGACGTACGGCGCGCTGGCTGAAGACGTGAACAGTCGGGCTATCATGGATGCGGTTTTCGACGAGGTGTACGCCGTCGCTGCGGCCGAGGGCGTGGCGCTGCCGTGGCGCTCGGCAGCTGAGTATCACGCCGAGTTCTACGGACGCCTGATTCCGTCGACCGTCGATCACCGTTCCTCCATGTTGCAGGACTTGGAGCGCGGCCGGCGTACAGAAATCGACGCCATCAACGGCGAGGTCTGGAGGCGCGGCTGCGTGCACGGAATCGCCACGCCCACGAACGAGGTGTTGACCCGCCTCGTGCTCGCCCGCCAGACCATGGGTTCAAAGGTGCATCAGTCTCCGGCGCTGACGATCAACAAGGAAACTCTCGCGGCGATGGAGACGCATGCCCGCGCCACCTATCCGGACGAATGCTGCGGGATGATTACGGAGTGCGGCGGCCGCGAAAAAGTGGTGCCGGTCACAAATATCCAGGATGAACTCCACGCCAAAGATCCAGTGCAATTTCCACGCACCGCGCGGATGGCATACAACATGGGGCCGGAAGCTGCGCCCATTCTGATCGCCGCCGGGCGTGGCGAGTTGCGGCTGCTCGCCTTCTACCACTCGCATCCAGACCACGACGCCTACTTCTCTGCCGAGGACAGGACGCAGGCGCTCGGCGACGGGGAAGAGCCCAGTTATGCCGACGTGGCGCACATCGTGCTCGCGGTGCGTGCAAGCGTGGTGGGCGCAGCCAAAGCCTTCGCTTGGGATGCGGCTGCATGCGGTTTCGTGGAGATTCCGCTCGTGGTGGCATCCCGATTTTGACAAGCGCGGGCGCCGCTGATAGTCGCGCGCCGTGGAAGAAGATCTGGCGCCGCTGCTGGAAGAGGTTGTACGCGGCCGCTTCGGCAGCGGCGTGCAGGTATGTCGCGCCGCTGCGTTGGCGGGTGATGCCTCAACCCGCCGCTACGTACGCCTGTGGTTGTCAGGACCCGGAGCACCGCCCACCACGGTTGCTATGATCCTGGCAGACCGTGGGATTGCATTGGCCTCGGAGGAGCTGGCGGTTTTTAAGCAGCCGCTGTGCGAGCTCCCGTACTTGAACGCGCACCGGTTCCTCACCCGCATCGACGTCGCCGTTCCCGCCGTCTACGCTGATGCCTCGGATCGTGGCATCCTGCTCCTGGAGGACATCGGCGACACTTGCCTGTGGGATGCGGTGCAGGGACAGCCCGCCGAGCGCGTGGGTCACTTGTACGAGCAGGCCATCGATCAGCTGCTGCTGATTCAGATCGAGGGCACGCGGCAACGCGACGACAACTGCATTGCCTTCCAGCAAGCCTTTGACGAGCGCCTCTTCATGTGGGAGTTTGAACACTTCATCGAGTACGGAGTCGAGCGCCGGCTGGGGCGGCCGCTGCCGGCGCAGGACGCGGCGGTGTTGCACACCCACTTCGCCGCCATCGCTAAGCGGCTCGACGCGCAACCGCGCTGCCTGAACCACCGCGATTTCCACAGCTGGAATCTCTTCGTCGAAGACGAGCGCATCCGTGTCCTCGACTTTCAGGACGCACTACTCGCTCCCGCTGCCTATGACCTGGCCACATTGCTCGGTGACCGCGACACGCCGCAGGTGGTGCAACCAGCGTTGGAAGGCGCGTTGCTGGAGTATTACCAGCGGCGCTGGCGCGAGGTATCGGGAACAGAACCGGCCGCCGGCGATTTCACTCAGACGTATTTCCTGTGCGCGCTGCAAAAGGCGCTCAAGGTGGTCGGACGCTTTTACTTCATCGAGACGGTGAAGAAGAAGCCTGGATATCTGCGCTACATTCCGTCGGTCGTGAAGCAGATCGAACGCATCCTGCCGCAATTTCCCGAGCTGGCGGAGATGTCGGCCGTCTTGCTTCGTTACTTGCCACGGTCGGCCTGATGCGCGCGATGATCCTGGCGGCGGGCAAAGGGACGCGCCTGCGGCCGCTCACGGATTCCACACCCAAGCCGCTGGTCGACGTGGCGGGGCGGCCGATGATCGCCTTCCCACTAGAGCTGCTGCGCCGCGTGGGGATCCATGAGGTCGTGATCAACCTGCATCACCTCGGCGACAAGATTCACGCCGCCCTCGGCAACGGCAGCGCCTACGGCGTGCACATCACCTATTCGGTAGAGGATCCGATCTTGGATACGGGGGGCGCGATCGAAGCGGCACGTGAGTTCCTCTCGGGCGGAACCTTCGTGGTCGCCAACGCCGACGTGGTGACCGATGTAGATCTGCGCCACGTGTTCGAATTCCATCGCCAGTGTAGCGCCATCGTCACCATGGTGTTGCGCCCCGATCCGCAAGCCGAGCGTAGAGATGACATCGGCATCGATGCCGCCTACCGGGTGCGCCGTTTCCTCGGACGCGACTACGCCGCGACGGGCACGACCGGCGAGCGCTTCCTGTTCGCCAGCGTGCACGTATTCGAGCCGCGGATCTTCGATTACATGCGACCTGGCGTCTACAGCATCACGCGTGACGTCTACCCGCGCCTGCTGGCCGCGGGCGAGCCGCTCTACGGCTACGTGCATCGCGGCTACTGGCGCGTGCTCGACACGCCGCAGGATCTTGAGGCCGGGCGCCGCGAGCTCAGCAGCTGGCCGAGATGAGCCGCGAAGCCGTCCTTGACAAACTGCGTCATTGATCTCTATAGATTACTTGAGATTACTTGGGTTGAGGGGTGGCGATGGGCATTACCATCGTTCAGAAGAGCGATCTTTCAGTCCGTAAGAAGAACGCAAAGGTAGCTCTTGTACTCGCCGGAGGCGCCGTGACCGGGGCCGCCTTCAAGCTGGGCGGGTTGAAAGCGCTCGACGATCTGCTCGTCAATCGGAAGACCACAGAATTCGACACTTACGTCGGGTTGAGCGCCGGCGCGATGCTCGCGGCTCCGCTGACGGCCGGGGTCTCGCCCGCCGAGATGCTGAAGAGTCTGGAGGGGGAATCAACCGAGTTCACCCATTTCCGCCTCAGCGACTTTTATAACCCGAACATCCGCGACCTGGTGACGCGACCGGCGCAGTACGTTTTCGATCTGCTGACATTCCTCCCGGGAACTGTCGGTGATCTGCTGGCGCAGATGCCGGACCTCGCCCGCAAGATCGAGAAGCCGCTCTTTAACGCGGTGCGTAAGCCGCGCCTGGCTGCCGTGCAGAACATCCTGGCGCCGATCGGCGAAGCGCTGGCGAAGCGGCGCGACTTTCCCGCGGTGTTTGACTACCTGCCGTCCGGTGTGTTCGATAACTCCAGCATCGAGCGTTACCTGCGAAAGAACCTCGAGAACGCCGGCGTCCCCAACGACTTCCGTGATCTCTACCGCCGCACCAAACGCGAGCTGTACATCGGCGCCATGAACCTCGACACGGCGGAGCGCGTCATCTTCGGCTACGATGAAGACACCTCGGTGACGGTCTCGGAAGCCGTGCAGGCCTCGACGGCGCTCCCGGGCTTCTACAAGCCCGCACGCATCAACGGCATCGATTACGTCGACGGGGGTGTGCGCCGCACTGCCAACATCGACGTCGCCATCGAGCACGGCGCAGACCTGGTGATCTGCTACAACCCGTTCCGGCCGTTCTCCAACCGAGTGCGGTACGTCGAGAAAGACGGGGAGTGGGTCACCGAAGGCCGTCCGCTGGCCGACTCCGGGTTGCTGACGGTAATCAACCAAGTGTTGCGCACGTTGTTACACTCGCGGTTGCAATACGGATTGCGCCAGTACCAGGATGATCCCAATTTCCGCGGCGATATCCTGGTGATCGAGCCGAAAGAATCCGACGTCCACTTCTTTCGCTTGAATGCGTTGGCTTACTGGCAGCGGCTGCGCGCCGCGCAGTACGGCTACATCTCGGTGACCGAATCGATTCAGCAGAACTACGAGCTGATCAAGCAGATCCTGGAAAGTTACGGCATCCTCATGACGCGCCGCCAGGTCCGCCAAGGCGTGGAGCGCTTCCGCGAAGAAGACACCAAACAGGCCTCTAGGGTCCTGACTCGCGACGTGCCGCGGCGCAACCTCAGCGTGGCGTGAGGTCGTGGATCGTGAATCGGGACTCTTGGGCTCGAATCACGAGTATTGCGCCTCCAAGTTGTTCAGCCGCGCGTTGGTGGGCAGGCGGCGCTTCTCGCCGCGCTCATCTCTTTTTCGCGGAGGCCACCGGGGCTGCGGCGAGCAAGTCGGCGTTGGCCGTGCTCACGCCGCTTGGGACCGCATCACCAGCCTCCGCTGCGGCGGCGCCGCCGGCCTCTACCTCACCAATGCCGGCGAATCGCGAATCTAGGCGCTCCAGCCTGCGGTCGGCGCCAGCGAAGCTGGAAACGGCATTGTTGAGGTGACGGCCGACAAGACGGAAGTCTTCTCGAAAACGATCAAAGTCCCCGCGCAGCTGCGCCAGCCGCTGCAAGATCTCGTGTGAGCGCTCCTCGATGCGCAGCCCGCGCAGGCCGAGCACGATGGCCTGCAAGTAGGCATAGAAGCAGCCGGGCGAGACCGGGATGACTTTGCGGGCTAGGGCATACTCGCCGATGCCGGCTTCGCCGGTCTGTTCGTCCTTCACGATGATCTCGTAGTATACGTTCTCGGCCGGTATGTACATCAACGCGAAGTCGAACGTGCCCTCGTCGGGCAGAATGTATTTCGCCACCACCGCGTCGATGTGTCGCTTAACATCGGTGACGAATGCCCGCCGCACGCGCGCCCGCTCGTCTTCCGTCTGCGCATCGAGCAGCCGGCGGAAATTCTCCAGCGGAAACTTTGAATCCACGGGCACCAAGCCGTTGCCGAGTTTGATGACGGCGTCGACCTTCTGCCCGCCGCGGAAGGTGTACTGCGCCACGAAGTGATCGCCAGGCAGGATCTGGGCGAGCAGATCCTCCAGCAGCAGCTCCCCGAGTCCGCCGCGCAGTTTGGGTGCGCGGAGGATTTGTTGCAACGAGGCGATGTCCTTGCCGATCTCGTAGATCTTGCGGTTGGCTTCTTCCAAACCGCCGAGACTCCGTTGCACGGCCCCAACCACCTGCGCCGTGCTGTCCAGGCGCTCGCCCAAGGCACGCTGGGTTTGCTGCATCAACTCGGCGCTCTGATGCAGCCGCTGATTCACCGCCGTGAGCATCTGGGCGAGCTGCTGGTTGAGGCTCTGCGTGCTGGCATCGAGCGACCGCCCCAGCTCGCTGCGCAAGCCGTCGATCTGCTGTTGAAGCATCAGCGACGAGCGGTCCGCTTCACGCGCGGCGTTGAGCGCTTCGACACCGGCCGCAGTGCGCCGCTGCTGAAGCAGAAGGATCAGCAGCAGACCCAGGAGCGCGGCCACAAGAAGGCCCAGTATCAGAGCGAGGCTCACAGGGTGTGCACCGCGTACTCGAGCAGCTCACCCAGTTGCCGAATCCGGCGCGCGTACACCGCCCGCTCCTGCGGGGCGGCCGTGTCCAGCATGTACAGAGTGAGGTGGAGGGTGGATTCGATGATCTCGATGCAGCGCTCAGTGTAAGCGCGTTCGCGCTGCCGGCGCCGGGCGCGCAAGATGTCTTGAAACGGAATGACGACCGCCATGGATCAGCTCAGAACTTGTCTCCCACTTGCATGCGCTCTTCGCCTTCGTTCACTCCAAGCCTTCCTTCTTTTCCCTCTCCCTCTGCGAGAGGATCGGGGTGAGGGCCCTTCCCCGCCGCGACGCGCCGCCATCCCTCGCGGCCAAACCATTCAATCTGTCGCGCCAGTGCGAGCAGGATGCGCACGTCACGTTCTTCCATCTGCGCGCGGCCGAGCAAGCGCCGGAGTGCAAACATGATGTGGTCGGGGTTGTCGCGATGCAAAAAACCAATCGACAAGAACGCCGATTGCAACTGTTGAAACATCCTCTCGACCCGCTCTGCCGGCGCAAGCGCTCGCGCCCGCGCCGCCGTGCTGTTGGCCGCCAGGAACAACTCGTAGCCGCACACCATCACCGCTTGCGCCAAATTGAGGGACGGATAGCCCGGGTCGCTGGGAATAACAACGAGCTGCAGGCAGTGTTTGAGGTCCTCGTTGCTCAAACCGTGATCTTCAGGGCCGAAGACCAGCGCCACCCGGTTCACGCTGGCGGCGCTCACGATCCGTGGCGCCGCCTGGCGGACCGGCTCGGCCGCGGCACGATAAAGCCCCCCGCGGCCAGTCGTTCCCACCACGAGCGCGCAATCCGCTACCGCCTCGGCCAGCGAGTCACAACGGCGCACCCGACTCAGCACGTCCTCCGCGTGCACCGCCATGGCTTTCGACCAGAACGCACGCACGAGAGCCGGCCGGACCAACACGAGTTGCTCCAGGCTCATATTCTTCATCGCCCGCGCTACCGCACCGACGTTCGCCGCGCCACGCGGCCGTACCAAAACTATGCGAATGTTCCTCAGCGGCATTGGCGCATCGTAGCATTCGGGCGAAGACGAAGAAAATGTTGACCGCCTCGACCTGCGCCATGTATGACTTCTCGCATGCGGATCGTCTCCTTCGGCGACATTCACATGGCGCTGGACGCCATCGACCAATTGGCCTCTGCGCTCCGGCAAGCCGATCTGGTGATCGTCTCGGGTGATCTTACCAACTTCGGTGGGCGCGAAGATGCGGCGCAGGTCGTTGCGGCTGTCGAACAGTGCACGCGTCAGTTACTGGCCGTGTCCGGGAATCTTGACCAGCGCGAGGTGATGGACTTGCTGTGCGAGCGCGGTATCAGCCTCCACGGAGAAGCTCGGCACGTCGGCGACCTTGGTATCTTCGGGTGCGGTGGTTCGAATTTCACCCCTTTTCGCACACCGACCGAGTTCAGCGAGGAAGAACTCGGCGCCTTGCTCGAGCGTGGGTACAGGCAGGTGTCGAACGCCCGGCACGTTTTGATGGTCTGCCACACGCCTCCGGTGAACACCGCAACCGACCGCATCTTCAACGGCCAGCACGTTGGCAGCCCGACTGTGCGGGCCTTCATCGAGGAACATCAACCCGAGGTGTGTATCACCGGTCATATCCATGAATCCGCCGGCGTAGACCGTATCGGCCGCACGACCGTCGTCAACGCCGGCCTCTTGCGGGAAGGCGGGTACATCGTAGTCTCGCTCGGCGCAAACGGGCTGAGCGCAGCGCTGAAGCACCTGTAAGCCGCCGGCCTTTTGCAGACGGCTGCATTTTGCAGACGGCTGGATAAGGATGGAGTGCGCCCTGCAAATCTCTGCACGGTGGCGAGTGTGCTACGACGGCGCGCCGGCAATTCCCAGCAGAGTGATCTGGCGGTGACGCGTACCCGACGTTCCAGAATCGTTCGGAAAGTCCGGTTTCCTTGAGCCGCGTGCAGTGCAGTCGGCGTCAAGTTTTGGACTGTGATGCCTGTTGTCGATTAGCGGTTAAGGGCACGCCGTGGCACGGGCTATGCAGGACTTTCCCTGCAAACGGTAGGTCGTTGTAGCGCACTGGCGACATGATCTCGTGTTCCCATTCAATCAGGTCGTCCCGGAGGATCCAGACGGTGCTGCTGTTGCGATGGGTGTTGATCATCGCCACTTCGTACCTCGTCGTTTTCAGTCGTCCGCTGTCGCAGCTTCAACCCCCCGCTGCGCTGTTCGTTGCCGCGTACTTCCTTTCCAACATCGTGGCCGGCGCGTTGCTCCCGCGCATCTCCGGTCAGTTCGCATGCGACGCGGGACTCGTGCTGCTGGACGTCATCATGGTGTCAATCGGCCTGGCGTTGACGCCTACCGCATCCAGCCAATTCTTCGTCACATATTTCGTTGTGGTGTTCCTCAGCGCGCTCAGCGAGCGCCTCGGACTCCTCGTCGGTGCGGCCCTGCTCGTCAGCGCCACGCACCTCTACACCACATCGCAGTCCATCAGCTGGGGCGAAATGCTGGCAGAAGGATACGCCCTGCGCGTTCCATTTCTGTTCGTGGTGGCACTGTTCTTCGGCCACTTGGTGGTGGACGCACGCCGCCACGAGCGGGAGGCGGAAGAAGTCCGCACCCGCCAGGTCCGGGCGGAACTGTTGTCGGCGCTGATGCACGATGTGAAGAATTCGCTCGGCGTGATCGAGTCGTTGGCCATGCTGCTGCTCGATGGCGAGGCCGGTCCCCTCAGTCAAGAACAGGCTGACTTCAGCCGGAGGATCCATGCCAACGCCCACCACCTCATCACGTTTGCGCTCAACCTGATTGACGCAGCCCACATCGAGGCGGGGGAGCTGTTGGTGCGGCCGCGCACCACGGACGTGGCCGCCGTCGTCCAGGACGCGCTGCTGCTGGCACGCAGCGCCAGTGACCTCAAAGGCGTCGCCCTGCGGTGTACGGTGGAGCCTGGGTTGCCGCCGCTGTTGGTGGATGCCGCACAGCTGGAGCGTGTAATCTCGAATCTGCTCGGTAATGCCATCAAGTTCACGCCGGGTGGCGGCTCGGTGGGGTTGTCCGTGCACCACCAAGATGGTGAGGTGGTGCTCGATGTCTGCGACGACGGCATTGGCATTCCGGCCGCCGATTTGCCGGGCATCTTCGACCAGCGGCGCCGGCCGCGACGCAACAACCCGCTGCAAGGGTCCGGACTCGGGCTCTCGATCGTCAAGGCCATCGCGCAGGCGCACGGAGGAATAGTGGAAATCACGAGCGCCCTGGGGCATGGCACCACAGTGACCGTTCACTTGCCTATACAGCGATCCGAACCACAGTCATATCGAAATGGGCGGCCGGTAGCCGTAGCCGGTGAGGCCGATGTGGCCTGACGAGGAACTGATACTTCGCGCATCCTCCGGGCGCGGACGTGGATGACACCATCCGCCCTTCGACCAGGCTCAGGGCAAGCTTTCTGCAACGGGCCTTCGATCAGGAGGATCGCTGCGGTGTGGATCACGGCACGGTAGCGCTGAAATATATCGGGGACCACCACGGCGTTCGCCGTGCCGGTTTCGTCCTCGAGCGTAATGAAGCAGAACCCCTTTGCGGTTGCCGGCCGCTGTCGCACGATTACCAGACCGGCGATCTTCGTCCACTGGCCATTGCGTGCGCCAGCGAGATCGGCCGCGCGCAGCACGCCCTCGCGCGCCAGCGGCCCACGCAGATGCGTCATGATGTGCGCACCCACGGTGATGCCGGTGCCTTTGTAGTCGGCGAGAGTACGTTCGAGTGCCGACATGGTCGGCAAGGGGCAAGGTGTAACACCCTGCCTCAACAACGGTTCCACCGGCACTGCTGCCGCCTGCCACAATGCCTCGCGGCGCGTGAGGCCGAAGCCGGCTAAGGCGCCGATGTGCGCCAGGGTCGCCATTTCGTTCTCGCGGAGTTGGCAACGCGCCACGCAGTCGGCTACGGAAGCGAATGGCATCTTCGTCCGCTCCGCTTCGATGCACCTGCCGGCCTCCTCACGCAGCCCGCTGACGTAGCGCAGACCGAGGCGAAGGGCGTGATTCGTGTTTCGTGGCTCGTGACTCGAACTCTCAGCTCCCGACGGTCGGCGGTCGACACGCTCCAGCGTGCAACGCCACGCGGAGCGCGTGACATCGATCGGCAGCACGCGCAGGCCGTGGCGCTGCGCGTCCTTGACCAGGGTTGCAGGGAGATAGAAGCCCAGCGGCCAATTGTTGAGCATGGCGCAGGTGTAGGCCGCCAAATGATGCGCCCGCAGGTAGGCCGAGGCGTACGCCAGCAGGGCGAAGCTGGCGGCGTGCGACTCGGGAAAGCCGTACAGCGCGAACGAAGTGATGCGGCGGACGATGTCGTCCGCCGTCTTGCCGGTGATGCTGCGCGCCGCCATACCGGCGCGCAGCCGCGCTTCGATCGCTTGCATGCGCTGTGCGGAGCGCTTGAACCCCATGGCGCGCCGCAACTCCTCCGCCTCACCGGCGGTGAAACCCGCGACCGTCATCGCCATGCGCAGCAGCTGCTCCTGGAACAGCGGAACACCGAGCGTACGCTTTAAGATCGGCTCCAGATCGGGATGCGCGTACGTCACCGGCTCGCGTCCGTTGCGGCGGTTCAGGTACGGATGTACCATCTGCCCCACGATCGGCCCGGGCCGGATGATCGCTACCTCGACCACCAGGTCGTAGAAGTGATCCGGCTGCATCCGCGGCAGCGTGGCCATCTGTGCTCGGCTCTCGACCTGGAAGACGCCGATGGTGTCGGCCCGGCGCAGCATGTCGTAGACTTTCGGATCGTCTTGCGGCAGATGCGCCAGATCGAGGGCGATGCCCTCATGTTCTTGCACGAGCGGGATGGCGTCCTCCAACACCGCCATCATGCCGAGGCCGAGTAGGTCGACCTTGATGATGCCGAGATCGGCGCAGTCGTCCTTGTCCCACTGCACCACGACGCGCCCGGGCATGCTCGCTGGCTCCAGCGGCACCACGGTATCGAGCCGCCCCGCCGCGATCACCATGCCGCCCGAATGCTGCCCGAGATGGCGCGGCAGTCCTTGGATCTGCTGCACGAGGTTCACCAACAGTTGCACGCGAGGTGCCTCGGGATCGACGCCGCCGGCCTTCAGCTGCAGAGCAAAATCATCGGCGGCATCGCGGAACTCGAAACGCTGCAGCAATTTCGAGAGCCGGTCCACCTGTTCGAGCGAGAAACCGAGCGCCTTGCCGATCTCGCGCGCCGCGCTGCGCGTGCGATAGGTGATGACATTGGCGGTCATGGCGGCGCCGCGTTCGCCGTACCGCTGGTAGACGTACTGGATTACCTTCTCGCGCTGCTCGCCGCTGGGCAGATCGATGTCGATGTCCGGCCACTCGCCGCGCTCCTCCGACAGGAAGCGCTCGAACAGCAGATCCATGCCGACGGCGTCGACGGCGGTGATCCCGAGCGAGTAACACACCGCCGAGTTGGCAGCCGATCCGCGCCCTTGGGCGAGGATGTGGTGCTCCCGGCAGAAGCGTACGATGTCCCAGACGATGAGGAAGTAGCCGGCGAGGTTGAGCTTATCGATGATGGCCAGCTCGTGCCCGAGCTGTTGGCGGATACGCGGCGTGATGGTGCCGTAGCGCTGGCGGGCGCCGGCCTCGGTCAGCGCCCGCAGGTAGCCGATCGGCGTTTCACCCGGCGGCAGCGGATAGTCGGGAAAGTGATAACCAAGATCGGCGAGGGTGAACTCGCACTGCTCGGCGATGCGCTGCGTGTTGGCGATGGCCTCCGGCAGATCACGGAAGAGCGCCGCCATCTCCGCCGGCGCTTTGAGATGGCGTTCGGCGTTCTTGAGCAGCTTGCGTCCGGCGGCGTCGAGCGTGGTCTTCTCGCGGATGCAGGTGAGAACGTCGAGCAATCGCCGCCCGCAGGGCGCAGCGTGGCGCACGTCGTTGGTGGCAACTATCGGAATACGGTAGTGTCGCGCAACCGCCAACAGCGCCTGATTGAGCCGCTCCTCGTCCGCATCGAGGTGGCGTTGGAGGTCGATGTAGAGACGGCCGGGGAAGAGGCGCTGGAGACGAGAAAGGTTGTTGGTTGTTAGGGGGCAGAGCGCGTCGCGCGCCAGGCAGATGAGGCCGTCGGTCAGCCCTTCGAGATCCTCCCATGTCGCGATCGCTTCGCCTTTCGGCGCCCGCAGCTTGGTCTGCGTGATGAGGCGACACAGGTTCTGATAACCGGCGTGATTGGCAACGAGAAGATACAGAGAACAGGGGGTTATGGTGTTAGGGTGATCTGACTCCTTTTTTCTAACAGCGTAACGGCCTAACATCCTAACAATCTGCAGTTCGGCGCTGACGATGGCGCGCAGGCCCGCACGCTTGGCCGCCTGATGAAAACGCGGCGCGCCGTAAACGCCGTCGCGATCCCCGAGCGCCAGCGCCGGATAGCCGAGCGTGGCGGCGCACTCGATCAGGTCCTCGGGCAACGACGCACCGGCGAGGAAGCTGAAAGCGCTACGGCAGCGCAGCTCGATGTAGCGCGGCTTCGGCGCGCGTTTTTCGACTTCAATCATACACTCCATCCACGAACCAGCTCCGCGTGCCGAGATCGCAGTACAGCCGATACACGCAGCCGTCGCTGAGCTGGGCGTCGTAGTAGTCGCGGGCATAGCCGCTCTCACTCCACCACTCGCCTTGGACGCGCCAGGGGCCGGCGGCATGCACGACACGCCCGGCGAGCCTGTCGCCACGGACGAAGTCGGGCCGGTCGCGCTCACAAAATACCTCTACCGCCTGCGGCGGCCGCAGAGCGCGCAGCGCCAGCGGGATGGCGGCAGAGCCGTCGCTTATGGCGTATCGCGAATCGCGTATCGCTAAAGATGGATTTGTTTCTTGCGATAAGCGATCTGCGATCAGCGACTCGCGCTTCATGCCGTACGCATCCGGCCGATGCGTGTCGGCCACCGCGGGCGCGCCGACACGATCGGCGCCGCAGATGGCGGTGAGGCGCGCGAGGGTGACCGCCAGACGCGCCGGAGCCGGACCGTTCGGACGGAACAGATCGAGTTGCGCGGCACGCAGGCGCTCGGCAACGACCGCGATGTGGACGCCTGCAATGGCGGCCGTGGGTGGATGCGTTTCGAGCTGCAAGCGCACCAAGGCGAGCAACGACTTCACTTCGTTGCTGGGCGCGGCGACGGCGATGGTACGTTCGTCGCGACCGCGATTGGCCAAACGCAGCGACAGGCGCAGATCGCCGCAGATGAAGCCGCGTAGCGCCAGGCGCGTGATGAGGCGGTCGAGCAGCCCCCGCAACACGAAGAGCAATGGTTCTAGCGCTTCGATGTCGTACTCGATCTCGACACCCTCTTCGAATTGCAGCGGCAGCGGGCGCGGCACCAGCGGACGCTCGTCTTCACCGCGGGCGCGGCGTACCAGTGATACGCCTTCGGGACCCAAGCGCGCGCCCACGGCCGCCGTCGTCAGTGCCGCAAGATCACCGATGCAGCGGATGCCCCAGCGTTGCAGCGTCGCGGCGAGCTCCGGGCCGGGTCCGAGCAGCCTGATCGGGACGGGGGCGAGGAAATGCCATTCCTCTCCAGGCGGGATCACGGTGATCCCACCACCGTGGCATGCCGCCAGATACGCCGCGACCTTCGAGCCGGCGACGCCGATCCGGGCTTCGAGACCAAGACGCATCACCCGCTGTGCCAGCGCATTAGCTAGTCGTGATTCGGACTCGAACAACGCTCCCAGCCCTTCCAGATCCAGGTACGCGATGCCGTCCCCCGCGTCTTCGACGCGCGGCGTGAACGACTCCGCCGCATCGCACAAGGCCGCCTGTGCCGCGCGCAGCACGCCGGGTGCTACCTGCCGAACCGTGAGATCCACGGCGATGGCCTCGGCTTGTGCCGTGGTGAGGTCGACAGTCACGCCGCGCCGTACGGCTTCCGCCGAGATCGCCTTTAGCCTGGCAAGTGGCCTGAGCTCATCTACGACCGCCAGCGGTGTCCCGATGAGGTCAGGTTCCGCCCGCAGCAAGGCGGCGAGAGGGAAATCGGGAACATACAGACAGGCGAGGCGCATTATCGTGATTCGTGCTCGTAGGTCGTGCTCGTGAGCGTGAACAGAGGCTCCTCTGTAGACGGACACGACTCACAAGCACGAATCACGGTTGATTTCCCCGGCGCGCCGAGCTTGTTGCGTACGACCGTCATCGCGGTTTCGAAACCGTCGAACAGCGCCCATAGCCCACGGCGCCACAGTGGGGTGCGCCGCTGCAAACCGAGGCTGACGGCGGCAAAGCTGCCGGCGACACGCTCTGGTGCGACGACGATGAGCGCCGTGTGTGATTGTTCCGCAGCGTGCAACAGGCGCGGCCACACCTGACCGCGGAGCGGACGCGGCGGTGATACTCCGAGGTCGAGCACGACCACTGCAAAGCCGCCCGCTTGCAGCAATAGTTCGGCGCAACGCATGGCCGCCGTCGCCGAAGGTGGCCGTACCCACAACAGCCGCTGCAGGTCGGTGCCGGCAATCGCGAGCGATGCCGGATGCAGCGCCTCCGCCGGATCGATACAGGCGACGACCTCACCGCGACGTGTGGCGGTGGCGAGGAGTGTGAGCGCGAGCGACGTCTTGCCCGACGAGAGGGGGCCGATCAGCTCACTGATACGGCCGCGCGGCAATCCGCCATTCAGTACCGCATCCAACGGCTGCACGCCGATCGGGAGACGCCGCACCGCTTCGGAAGCCGCACCCACATGCACTCGTCCCGGCAAAGAGAGCTCGGCAAGACGAGCCACGGCGGATGGCTGTGAGGTGGGAACCAGCACCAAGCAATTTTCGCTAAACTTTCGCTTTCAGTCAATAGGCGATTATGCGAGGAAAGCCGGCAGGATGCCGGCGCTCCCGGGATAGAGAGGAGAACATATGCCACTGGTTACGATCGTGACGGTATTGGCGCTGATTCAGTATGTCGTGCAGGGCGTGCGGGTGGGGCAGGCGCGGCAGCGCTACGGCGTTGAGGCGCCGGCGACCACAGGACACGCCATCTTCGAGCGGCATTTCCGCGTGCACCAGAATACGCTCGAACAGCTGCTCATTTTCCTGCCGGGGATGTGGCTGTTCGGTTTGTACGTGAGCTTGTGGATCGCGGCGCTCCTCGGTGTCGTGTTCATCGTCGCCCGTTTCATCTACGAGCGCGGCTATGTCGCCGACCCCAACCAGCGTGCGACCGGCTTCGTGATCACGGCCATCGTCAATGGCGTGCTGCTGATCGGAGCGCTGATCGGTGCCCTCGTACACTTGTAAAGGCGCCCCGGCTTGCGCGTCGCGCAACCCGCGCTCGGTTGGGATACGAGACGATGCGCGTGTCGCTCCTACTTAGAAACGAGAAGCCGACGTGGACTTCGAACACTCAGAACGTGCCCAGCAGTACATGACCCAGGTCGAGCGCTTTACGCGCGAGCGCATCGTTCCCAACGAGCAGACCTATTTCGACCAGCTCGCCCATACGGACGACTGGCGACAATGGCGGGTCCCACCTATCCTCGACGAGCTCAAGGCGGAGGCCAAGGCGCTCGGATTGTGGAATCTCTTCTTGCCGGAGAGCGAATACAGCGCCGGTCTCGACAATCGCGACTACGCGCCGCTGGCCGAGATCATGGGCAGAAGCTTTCTCGCACCTGAGGTCTTCAACTGCAGCGCGCCGGATACGGGCAACGCCGAGGTGCTGGTGCGGTACGGTTCGGAGGAGCAGAAGGAACGTTGGCTCAAGCCGCTGCTCAATGGCGAGATCCGTTCCGGCTTCGCCATGACCGAGCCGGCGGTTGCGTCCAGCGACGCCACCAACATGAAGGCCACCTGCGAGATCGAGGGTGATCAGATCGTCATCAACGGCCAGAAGTGGTGGACCAGCGGCGCCGGCGACCCACGCTGCAAGTTCCTGATCTTCATGGGCGTGACCGATCCCAAAGCCGAGCGCCACCAGCGCCACTCCATGGTGGTCGTGCCCATGGACACCTCCGGCGTGAAGGTCGTGCGCATGCTTCCCGTCTTCGGTCACCTGGAAGAGCCGCACGGGCATGGTGAGGTCGTGTTCAACGACGTGCGGGTGCCGAAGAGTAATTTCATCGCCGGGCCGGGCCGCGGCTTCGAGATCGCGCAAGGGCGGTTGGGGCCGGGCCGCATACATCACTGCATGCGTTGCATCGGTGCGGCGGAGCGGGTGCTGCAGCGGCTGTGCGAGCGCGCCGTCGCGCGTGTGGCATTCGGCAAGCCGTTGGCCAACCTCGGTGGCAACCGCGACATCATCGCCAACTCTCGCATGGCGATCGACCAGGCGCGGCTGCTCACGTTGAAGGCCGCCTGGGCGCTGGACCGTTACGGCACCTTTGGTGCGCTCACCGACATCTCGGCAATCAAGGTGGTTGCGCCGAACGTGCTGCAGACCGTGGTCGACGCCGCCATCCAGATCCACGGCGGGGAGGGCATGGCGGACGCTGAGCTCACCCGCTTCGCCGCTATGGCGCGAGCGCTGCGCATCGCCGACGGCCCGGACGAGGTGCATCGCGGCATGGTGGCTCGCCTGGAGCTGAAGAAGTACGTGTGAGGCGGACCTGCTCAGCGCAGGAGACGCGGATCGAGAAGGAACGACATCGGCCGGCCGACGCGCAGTCGTGCGAACGCGGGATGTTCGGGGTTCAGAACGTAGTTGATCTCCTCGGGCACAATCGCGCTGGGCACAGCCAGGGCTAACGAGCGGCCGGCGGCCAGCCATTCGTCTCCGATCCGTCGAGTAGCGGAAGACCCTTGCAACGTGCGCCACTGCCGCGGCAGCCGCTCCGCCGGGAGGCGCTCGATGAGCTTCCCGTCCAAGTCGAACGCGAAGGCGACCAGGCGCGGAAGGGGCTGCGCCACGTCGAGGTGAACGAGCATCTCCAGGGTCGCCAGCGACTTACTGTCACTCACGTAGACGGCCCGCCGCCCCGGCGAGTTCCAACGGCCGCCGAACCGCCTCGCTGCCTGACCGTCGAAGGCCGTGGCGGCGTGGCGCCGCTTCACGACGCGCCAGACCGTTGGCATCAGGTGTAGACGCCGTGCTCCAAACGGCCAATGAGCATCTCGACCTCATGCGCACCGGCCTCGGTGTCGGCGAAATCGAGCGGCGTCTGCCCCTCCAGGGCCCGCGCCGGCCGGGTCAGCCAGGTGCGTGCTGCCGCTTCGTTGCCGTCGTAGAGCTCAACGGCCAAGCGGTAGAGCCGTGCAAAGCGCAGGATGCGATCGCCGTGCGCAGGGTCAAGCGCGGCGTTCTGCCGGCGGCGGCGGGACAAGGTGGCTAGCGAGATCCCGACTTTCCCGGCCAGATCCGCCACCGTGAGCCCCAGCAGGGCGCGCAGCGTGTCGAACTCTTTGACGGGCAGCCCGGCCTTGATGCGCGCCACGGCATGCCGGGCACCGAGCGATTGCGCGTAGACCTGACTGGCGACGAACGTCGCCCTCTGTGCCGCTGGTCCTTTCATATGATCAGTATGCATGTTGCAATTGAAACAGTCAAGTGGAGAGGAGTGCACACGATTCGGCGACGTCACACCAGCTGCATCGGCAGCGGTCGCAGCTCACGCCGTAGCGGATCAAGCATCAGGCCCAGTTCCTCCAGCGTGACCGCGCCCAACAGGCTGGCGTCGCCCGGCACGCCGAAGATGACCTTCGACGCGCCGCGCCGGCCGTCGATTTCGAAGATGGCGAAGCCGATAGAGCGCGTGGCGTGACTGCCGTCGGCCAGCGTAAACGTCTCTCGCGTCTCGGGGCGGATACCCAGCCGCCGCAGCACGGTCGCCGGCACGAGGGCATAGATCGCCCCCGAATCGACGAAGAACTCCTGCTCGATGACCCGTTTTCGAGCCGCGGGGTTACTGACCTTCGCCCGGATCGTCGTGATGGCCATGGAATCCTGCTACTCGTTGCACAGCCGCACCGCAAGGCTTGGCTGTGGCGCTCCGCCACAGGTTGGTCGTGACCCGTCTACGGCTCTACCATCAGAGGACGCTACCTGGGCGGCGCCCTTCTGCTGACAATTCAAGAGTCACGCGCCGCTCGGGTCAGGCGGCACGAGCTGCTCTAGCTGGCTTACGAGCGCGGGTAGTTCGGCTGACACCACGTCCCATACGAGATCGTAGTCTACTTCGAGGTAGTCGTGCACGACCTTATGCCGCATGCCGACGATCTTTCGCCACGGGATCTCGAGGTGGGCCTGCTGGAACGGTAGTGAAACGCGGCGCGCCGCTTCGCCGAGCGTCTGAACAATATGGGTCAGGGCCAGGCGAAGGTCCTCGTCGGCGTCGTAGTCCGCGCGACTCCGGCCCTGGATTTTTCCGATCGCCTTGCGGGCCATGTCGAGCATGTGGCCGACATAGACCAGATCATCCTTCTGCATACTGAGTCTCTGCGCTTGCGAGCACGCGATCGCGGAGCCGCCGGTTGAGGTACTTCTCGCGCACGAGATCGACGCGATGTCCGCCGAGGATGCGCGAGAGTTCTTCCTCGATATCGAAGATCCGGAAACCGATGACCTGGCCGGGCTCGAAATCGACCAGGACGTCAACGTCGCTGTCTGGCCGGAAATCGTCCGTCAGGACGGAGCCAAACAGGGCGAGTTTGCGAACGTGATGGCGCCGGCAGAACTCAGCGATTCGGTGGCGATCGATCGCGATTTTGGCCGCCATGGGAGTACGCATACCACATTCCGCGCGCAAGCCGGAACCTGAAGAATTCTTCGCCACCGCCGGTACCAGTCGACAGCAGGCCGCTCGCCGGATTCGGCAGCGTCGCCAGCTTCAGAACGCAGGTATCAAGGACGATCTTCAAGGTACGGCTTGGCGGACCGCAACGCGTGCTCGCGCCGCCTACGCTCGACGAACTCAATCGCCTGTTGATCAGTCATGCTCTTGCCGCGGTTGCGGCGCCACGCCTGCGCCAGCCCGCGTGAGAGGGAAAGCCGGACGACCTTCCCATCCACAACGGCTTTGACGATCATGCTGGCAGGCTACCCGCTCCCACCGAGGCACGCAAGCGCGGCGTGACAGCGGGGACTCCGGTTCACCGCGCAGGCCGAAATGGGATACGGCGAGTATTTGGAGTCCGAGGCTACGACCTCCGCGCAAGCGAGCAGCTCCGCGACACGCGGGTCACCAGTTCCTTGCCGCCGCCTCGGCGTCTTCCAGCTCTTCCTTGCGGCGCCAGTAGCCGCAGGCCTCGATGAGGGCGCGGGCTTTGGCCAGCTCGGACTTGTCGCGCAAGAGGCGGGCGTGGTGGATGTGGATGTCGGCCATGTGGAGCTTCATCGTGCCGCGCTCGGCAATCTGCCAGGCTTCGAACGAGAAGTTGTTACTGAAGGCCAAGTTCGCCGAGTTGCCGTGGGGTTGTAGCCCTCTCCTGCCGCCCCGAGCCGTTGATCGCGGTGCGGCGGCCTTCGATCTGATTGCCGAGGGACTCTTGCGTTGAGGTCTACGTTGAGACATCACCACAGGCGTGACAACGATCGAGCCAACTCCCGCGCCTGCCGATTGTGCACCGACGGCGACGCGGCGCGACCTGCAGCTCGGCCGCCGCCTCTTCCATCTCGTGAACGGAGTGGCGACCGCCACAGCCTATGCCCTGTTTTTTAGCCACGAGCAGGTGGTCCAAATCTTCGCGGTCATCGCCTGCCTCGTCTACATTGTCGACCGTGTCCGCATCGCTTACCCGGAGACCGTCGCGCGCCGCGCGCCATGGGTGAACCGCAGCTTCGTGCGCGCCGAGGAGCAGGTGCGCGAGGCCGGCATGACCCCGTTCGCAATCGCCGTGCTCCTGACGATCCTGGCAGTCCCGAAGCTTGCGGCGCTGGTCGCCATCTACACGCTCGCGATCGCCGACCCGCTCGCCGCTGTCGTCGGCATCCGCTTCGGCCGCCGGCGCATCGCAGACGACCGGAGCCTCGAGGGCTCGCTGGCTTTCTTCGGGGCGGCCGTGGCGATCGCGGCGCTCGTGCTGCGGTGGGGCACCGGCGCCCCGGGCCTCACGATTACCGGCGCATCGGCAATCATCGGGATCGCGGCGGCGGGGTGCGAGCTCCTGCCCCTACGCATCGACGACAATCTTACGATTCCTATCTTCGTGGGCTTCGCCACCTGGGCGATCACCGCGCTCTTCGGCGTGCCGCTGACCTGAGGGGCGGCGGCGCGCCGTCACCGAGCCAGCGCGATCCCGGTCCTCCGGAGACGCCTGCCACCGTGTTGTACCAGCCACGCTCTCCCCGGAATGCCGATCGCTTTCTATTTCCGCGGGAGCTAATAATGATGGTGACAGCGACAAGGACGATACGATGCCTGCACCCCAAGGAGTGATGGATCTCGGCATCTTGCGTGAAGAGCAGGGCGTGCGGGCGCTCGTAGAGGAGGTTCGCGCGCTGCTCCGCGCCATCGGCAGGGAAGTACAGCTCATGGAAGTGTGCGGCACGCACACCATGACGGCGTACCGCAGCGGGCTCGGACTGCTCCTGCGCAAGATGGGAATGCGGCTCATCTCCGGCCCGGGCTGCCCCGTCTGCGTCACTCCGGACGGCATCATTGCCGCCGCGGCCCGGCTCGTCCAGGAGCGGCCCGGCGTGATTCTCGCCTCTTTCGGCGACATGCTTCGGGTGCCGGCGAGTGACTGCGCCATCATGAAGCTCGTACCGGCCGACGGCTCCTCGGTGCGGGTGATCTACTCGCCGGAGGAAGTGGTCGAGCTGGCGAAGGCGAATCCGCAGAAGGAGGTCGTGTTTCTCGCCGCCGGGTTCGAGACGACCGTGCCCGGCATCGGGTGGGTGGTGAAAACCTGCGTCCAAGAGAAGATACCGAACGTGAGCCTGCTGCCGGCCATGAAGCTCGTACCTCCGCCCCTCAAGGCGATACTCGATGCCGGCGAGCTGCATCTGGATGGATTCATCTATCCAGGCCACGTGAGCGTCATCATCGGCTCGGAAGCCTATCGCTTCGTCGCGGAACAGTACCGCGTGCCTGGTGCTGTGGCCGGCTTCGAGCCGGCGGACCTCTTGTTCGGCATCCTCAGTGTCTTGCGGCAGATCCGCGATGGCCGGGCCGAAGTCGAGATCGCTTACCGCAGGGCCGTCAAGCCGGAGGGCAACCCCCTCGCGAAGCGGTTGATCGCGGAGGTATTCACAATCGGTGACGCGGAGTGGAGGGGTTTCGGCACCATCCCGCTGAGTGGCCTCTTTCCCCCCGGGGAACTCTGCGCTCTCTCGCGCTTCGGCATCAAGGCGGAGTCAGGCTGGGAGAGTGCGGGATGCCGATGTGGAGAAGTGGTCCGCGGGATTGCGGAGCCCGAGGACTGCCCGCTGTTCGGAACCGGCTGCACCCCCGAACGCCCGCTTGGACCATGCATGGTGTCGTACGAGGGGAGCTGCCTCATCCATTTCAAGTACGGCCGGGAGGTGCCGCTGTGAAACGCGTGGACCTGAGCGTCGGCTCCGGCGGCAAGGCCATGCGCGACTTCATTGAGGGCGTCGTGCTCAAGCATCTCGGCAATCACGCGCTCGACGGCCTGCAGGACAGCGCCATCCTGAGCACGCCGGGCAAGATCGCGTTCACCACCGACAGCTTTGTGATCCACCCGCTCTTCTTTCCCGGCGGCGACATTGGTAAGCTCTGCATCGCCGGCACGGTGAACGACCTCGTCGTCTGCGGAGCCCGGCCCCGATACATATCGCTCGCCTTCATCTTGGAGGAAGGCTTCGCGATGGACGACCTCGATCGGGTGCTCGAGTCCATCAAAGACACCGCGGGCGCGGCAGGCGTGAAGGTAGTCACCGGCGACACCAAGGTCGTGCGCAAAGGCGAAGCTGACGGTCTGTACATCAACACCGCGGGAATCGGCGAAGTAGTGCGGCGGGAAGAGGGCCGGGTAATCCGCGAGGGTGACGCGGTGATTGTCACGGGGTCGCCCGGGGACCATGGCGTGGCCGTGATGGTGGCGCGAAACGAATTCTCCTTCGAAGGCAACGTGCACAGCGACTGCGCCCCATTGCTGAACCTACTTCCCCTGTGGGAAATGGAAGGAACCAAGTGGATGCGGGACATCACCCGCGGTGGCCTCGCCACCGTCGTCTGCGAATTTGCCGAGGAGATGGGGGTGACCGCGGTCCTGGAAGAGGGGCAGGTCCCGTTCTCACCGCCGGTGCGTGCTGTGGCCGAAATTCTTGGGATCGAGCCTCTCTACCTCCCAAGCGAAGGCAAGGCGGTCATTGTGGCGAGTGCCGATGGTGCCGACAAGGTTCTCGACTATCTCCGCGGAGCCGGCGGCTGCCCCGAGGCATCCGTTATTGGCGCCGTGCAGCGCAAGCGAGCCGCGGTTCCCGTCATCCTCAAGACCGTCTCCGGAGGTCATCGCATTCTGGAGTCGCTCACCGGCGAGCTGCTGCCGCGGATTTGCTGAGGCACTTCCTGTTTGGGACTGGTTCAGAGACGGCCTCGTCGCCTGTTTCCGCTGCCGGGACTTCGCCGCAGCGTCCTTAAACGCGGCGTGGCGTTGCTACGGAACACCACCTACCGAAGCCAGCGACTGAGCGGCGACCCACAACGCTAGGTCACCGTAATCTTGAAATGCTGTATCTAGGCTCGCACCAGCTGCGGGACGTGGTCGAAGTGCCGGTCACGGGCGTGCAAGACGAGATTGTGCTCCAACACGAGCGCGCAAATCCAGATGTCGTTGGTGGGGATCGGAATGCCCTGAAGCCGCAGCTGGCGAAAGACCGCCGCGTAATGGTGGGTGGTCTGCTCATCGGCGAAGAGCACATGCACGCCGTCTTTCATGAGGAATCGCCGCAGGACACGCTCGTTTTCCGTGGCCCGGCGGCCAAGTGCGAATCCCGCCTGCAGCTCGGCCACCACAACGAATGGCAGGTACACTTCCTCTGCCGTCGCCACGAGTCGTGCCGTCGCCTCCACCCCTTTGCAGAGGTCCACATAGCGGTTCGTATCGAGCGCGATTCTCATTTCCAGAGGTTTTCGTCCACCTCGTCCTGGGCAGCCAGCGCCGCCTCGATCGCCGCATCTTTCTTCCAGGTGCCGACGATGTCGCTAAGGTCGCGCCGCTCGAGGTGCGCCTCCAGCCCGACCCCCTCCGCAAGCGCCTCAATGGCGACCTCGTTGAGGCTCTTGCCTTTCACCCGCGCCCGTTGCCGCAGCGCCTTGTCCACTGTTACCGGAATTCCTCTGACCGTGTACTGCATGCATTATGTGTAGGCAGTGCCTGCACGAAATGCAAGCGTGGGGACCCTACCCTCGTTTGCGCATCGGGCATCTCCACGTAACAGCGGGTGAGCCGAACGTTTCCCTTCGGCCTGGTTCAACTCCTCTCGACGCCAAGGGTGAGGTGCCGCGCGAGCGGTTCGTGAAACTGAAAAGCGCGACCACATTGGTTCACTTTTCACGAAGCGCTGCACATATACCGCGAAAGGCGGCGATCGTTTCCATGTCCCTGTCGAAGTCGGGGTCAACGCTCGTCTTTACAATCACAACATTCTCCCTCGGGTTGACATAGACGTACTGCCCCCAGAGACCGATCGCGGTGAACTCGCCGTCTTGTCCCGCGGGCACCCACCACTGGTATTGATAGCCGATATCCCAGCCTGGCGGAGCCCACCAAGGAGTGTCGGCCCCGGTCAACCGCAGGGATGGCTTGTCAGGAACGACAGACTCCCTGACCCACGACTTGGAGACGATTTGGCGGCCGTTCCAGTCTCCGTCGCGAAGGTAGAGCCGCCCGAACTTCGCGTAGTCCCGGAGCGTGGCATTCAGACAGCAAAATGCGTATTCCATGCCCGCCTCGCCGCTTCGATCGGTGATCCAGTACGCGTCACTTTCCATTCCCAGCGGACGCCACAGTTTCTCTTCGAGGTAAGTCGCCAACTGTTTTCCGGTCGCTCGCGCCAGCAGCATTCCGAGCGCTTGCGTATCGACGCTCACATACTCGAACTTCTCACCCGGCCTGTTCCGCGAAGAGACGCCAGCCGGGTAGTCGTTGATTCGCGTGCCGAACAGGAAGCTGCCTAGGTACATGCGGCTGATGTCCGAAAACGCGTTGTCGTAGACTTCTCTGAAGTCAACGCCGGACGACATCTGAAGAACGTCCTTGATCGTGGCGCCGTCATAGCCCGAACCCCTCAGCTCCTGGACGTAATCAGTGATCGGACGATCAACGCCCGCGATAGTACCCTCGTCGATCGCCACGCCGATCAGCGCAGACACGAACGATTTGGCGACCGACCAAGAAGTGAACAGCGAAGCGTCGTCGGCGCCCCGAAAGTAGCGTTCGAGCACGATGCGGTCATCCTTGATGACCAGCAGGCTCATGGTTGTTGTCCGTTCCAAGAATTCTTCGAGGCGCAGCTGTTTGCCCTGGAAGGTGTAGGTGATGTCCACCCCTTGAAGGTCTCGCGCGAAGCGGAACGTTGCCGACTCATCGTGGTGAATGACGCGGCTGGGGAACACCTCATACATGCGATGGAAGTTCCTGATCTGCGTTTGCTGATCGAGGAGCGTCATCAAGCGCTCCTTGACGTTGTTGCGCCACGCCCAGAACCCAGTGAGCAGCGCAGCAAAGCCCGCGGCGACCGCACATCCAACGACGACTCTTCTCATCGCCTGATTGTCTATCAGCGCCGTCGGTCGATGGTAAAGAGGAGGGGTGCTCCCTGCCGCTGGTGGCCGGTCTGATCGCCGAGCAGAAGGTCCGCGAGGCGAATGGCGGTCGCGCTGACGGGGTGTTGTTTAGACCAGGTGCTCCGGCGAGGAGTGCAGCGTCCGGTCGATGATCTCCTGCTTCATCTCCGGTGACAGGTCGTCGAAGTACGCCGAGTAGCCGGAGACACGCACGAGCAAGCCTGGATACCGGCCCGGATGATCGCGCGCCTCGATGAGGACTTGCGGATCGAGGACATTGACCTGCATCTGCATGCAGCCGGCCGCGAAGCCGCCGTCGATCAGATGCTGCAGGCGCGCTGCACCGTCGGCGCCGGCTACGACCCACGGGTCGAGCTTGAGGTTGAGGTTCACGCCGTTGCCCGCCAGATGCAGCGGTAGCCCGGCGACTGAACGCAAGGTCGCCGTCGGGCCAGCCCGGTCTAGTCCGTTGGTGGGCGATAAGCCGGAAGAGAAAGTTGTGCCTGCGAGGCGGCCGCTGGGGAGCGCGCCGACCACTTCACCAAACGCCTGATGCGCGGTGACGGAATAGAAGGCGGCCGCGTAGTCGCCGCCGCGCGTGTTCCGCCGCCCCACAACGCAGCGACTGAACAGTTCCATCACCCGAGCCACGTAGCCGTCGGCGAACGGATCGTCGTTGCCGTACTTCGGCGCTTTGCGGAGCCGCGCCCGCAGGGTGTCATGGTGGCGGAACCCATCACGGCACGCGTCCACGACTTGGGCCATGGATGCTTGCCCGGAACGGAAGACAACCGATTCCACCGCCGCCAAACTGTCGCCGACCTCGACCACACCGACGCCCTGCACGCCGCTGCCGTTGTACAGCGCACCACCTTTTGTGACATCGCGTGCCTTCGCCAAGCAGCCGTCGATCAGCATGGAAGTGAGCGGTGTCGGATGCCAGTCGGCATTGGCCCGCTCGATTGCCTGCAGGTCCAACAGAAGGTGCTGCAGGGCGAACTCCAGCTGTACACGGAACAGCTCGATGAGATCCTCCGTCGAGCGGCAGTCTTCAGCCGGCGGCGTCGGCGCCCCGATCCGGCGGCGCTGGCCGAAGCGCCGCCCGCAGTTCAACGCCAGCTCCAGACACAGCGGCACGTTGAACAGCGCGGCGTCGGTCGAAAAAAAGCTCCTGCCCGCCGCGACCGGCTCGACGCAGCCGACGGTGGCGTAGTCGCGCGCGTCGGCCTCGGAGATGCCACGGCTGCGCAGCACGGGCACGATGACCTCGTCGTTGTACAACGCCGGTGACACCGCCCCGGCCGCCAGCGCGGCGGCAACGCGGGCGCGATACTCGGGCGGGCTGCTGCGGTGCAAGCGGGCATGGTAGTTAGGCTGGCGCGTGCGCAGCCGGTCCATCAATTCGAGAAACAGGTAGGTCAGCTCGTTGGTGGCGTCCCGGCCTTCCCGATCGGTGCCGCCGACCACGACTACCTGACCGTTGAACATGCCGCCGAGAAACCGGGTGACGCGCCCGGAGAACACGGGAACGATCTCGCACAGCTTCACGGCGTAACAACCGAGCAGCTCGAAAGCGTCGTTGTGGTCGAGTCGGCCCTCGGCCAGATCGCGCTGGTAATACGGCCACAAGACCTGATCGAGGCGTCCGGGCGACACCGAGTTGTCGAGCGACTCCAGGTTCAGCGCGATCTGCGCGAACACCAGCGCCTGCAGCGCTTCGTGGAAGTGGCGGGCCGGCAGACGCGGCACCTGCGCGCACGCTGCGGCGATGCGCTCTAGCTCGACCCGGCGCTGCGTGTCACGCTCCTGGCGCGCCTGCTGCTCCGCCGCGCGCCGATAGCCGCCGGCAAAGTCGTCGAGCCCGTCGCAAATCACCTGAACCGCGCGTAAGAAATCGGCGGCGGGCGAATCCGGTGGGTGCGTTGCGAGCCGCTCCTGCGCTTGCTGCCGAAAGCCCTGGGTCCCGAGGGCCAAGAGCGCTTCGTAGTTCGGAACGAAATGCGAGATGCCTCCAGCCTCGTTGATGAGAGAGAAAGGTGAGTGCAGTTCTTGGCGAATCAGACGCAGCGCCTCCGACACCGGCCGCACGCGCGCCAGCATGAAGCGGGTCAGCCAAAACGGCAGTACCTCGAAGAGGAATTGACGCCGTTCGGTTGGAGAAATCGAAAACCGGTTCACCCGGCGGCGCTCGAAGCGGAAAAGGTCTTCGAGCATGGCTATCCCGTGCAGTTCCGGGAAGATCTCGCCCCCGACGCGGTGCGGCGTGAAACAGCCGACCAGCAGCTCGCCTGGGTAGATGCGCACCTGTTTGTGGCGCAGCACGTGTGCGAGCGCCTCGGCTTTCTGCAACACCATGCGCTTGGCTCGATTGGCGCGACGTTGAAAGTAGCGGGTGACGAGGAACGCTCGTTCCGCGGAGACTGCGGGACGCGTGGCGAGGACCGTTTCGTGCAACGCCTGCACACGGGCGCTCAATTCTAGCGCCAGCGGCACGCATGATTCGTGCGTCCGGCTCACTGCTAGTTGCGTCATGTGGTGACCTCCAGTGCCTCACGCCGCAGGACCTCGGTGGCTCGCGACAAGCTCTCGGCAGCGAGCTTGCCGTCTGCCAGGCCGAGCGGCGGCAGTGGGTTTCCGATACGCGCCAGCTTCGCCTCGCCCATGGCGTGGTAGCGTAGCAGATGAATGCCCGGCCTGCCCAGCTCACGCAGAAACGCTGCGACCTGCTGCAGGTTGATCTCTGTATCGGTGATGCCGGGGACCACGGGCATACGGAACATCACCGGAGCGCCGGCAGCCGCGAGCCGCCGCGCGTTTTCCAGAATCATGCCGTTATCGACTCCAGTCGCGTCGCGATGCAGCTCGGCATCCATCAGTTTCAGATCGAACTGGATGAAGGCGAAAGAGGGAAGGTGCGCCGCGAACATGTCCCAGCGGAAGAAACCACACGTCTGCAGTCCGACGCTTACGCCACGGTTGCGGCAGCGTCGCGCGAACGCTCCGATGAACTCCAGCTGCAGCGTCGGCTCCCCGCCCGACAGCGTCACCCCGCCGCCCGACGTGCGGTAGAACGCGAGGTCGCGCAACACCTCTTCCAATAGCGCGTCGGCCGATACCTTCCGGCCCACTACCCGCAACGCCTCGTAGGCGCAGGCTTCGGCGCAGCGGCCGCAGGCATCGCAGCGCTGGCGGATGATGCGGTCGCCGTTCCATTGCAGCGCTTCCTGCGGACAGGCCGGCCTGCAATCGCGGCTGTTGCGGCAACGATCCGCGTAAAAGGCAATCTCGGGCTGTGGGCGCAACGCCTCCGGGTTTTGGCACCAGCGACAGCGTAGCGGGCAGCCCTTGAAAAACACGGTCGTTCGTATCCCGGGTCCGTCGTGGATCGAGAACCGTTGGACATCGAAGACAATAGCTTCAGCTTCCGGCACGGTCAGCACCGCCTCACTGACCTCTAGCACGTTTGCGCTTCACTGTCTGGATCTGCTTTCCCCCCGTTGAGAATGTCCGGGCGCGCCGTATAGTTGAGTGTGTGAAGCGCATCTCCCCACCTGAGCCTGCGTACTGCGCCGGACGTGCGGTTGGCCCCGAGCGCCGACGCTGCGGGACGGCACGGAGTTTTCCCAACGAGGCTGGCATGGCAACCATGACGCACGCGGAGACAGCGGTCCGCAACCACCGTCGGGCGCGATCGCGCGGCGCGTCCCCCGAACCGACGCTGCCACGCATCGTCCTCCCACGGGACGTTGACGAGGTCGAAGTTCGCGACGGTGCGCGGGTGCTCAGGTTGACGAACCTGCGCAAGCCGTTCTGGCCGGATCTCGGGCTCACCAAGGGTGATCTCCTACAGTACTACGCCGACATCGCGCCGGTGCTGCTGCCGCACGTCCGCGACCGGGCGATGGTCATGAAGCGCTACCCGAACGGTGCCGCGGGTGCCTTCTTCTTCATGAAACGCGCGCCGTCGCCGCGTCCGGAGTGGATTGAGATCTGCTCCATCGAGCATGGATCGAAAAAGGTCATCGACTTCGCCATCGTCCAGGACCTGTTGTCGCTGCTCTGGGTGGTTAACCTCGGCTGCATCGATCTGAATCAGTGGTACGCTCGCTGTGACGATGTCGACCGCCCCGATCACTTGCACTTCGACTTGGACCGCGTCCCCGGCACCGCCTTCGAGCAGGTGCTCGAGACCGCGCTGGTGGTGCGCGACGCGCTGGCGGGGCTGGGCATGCCGAGCTACGCCAAGACGAGCGGGGCGAGAGGCGTACACGTGTATGTGCTTATCCTGCGCGGCCCGACACAGAAGGAGGTTTGGGGCTTCGCCAAGTTATTTTCCCAGAGCCTGGCGTGTCTGCGGCCGAAGTTGATCACGGTGGAGTATCGCGTCTCCAAGCGTCCGGCGAAGCGCGTCCTGGTGGATTACAACCAAAACGCCTGGGGCCGCACACTGGCGTCGGTGTACTCGGTGCGGCCGCGGCCGCAGGCGGCCGTGTCCACGCCGGTTACGTGGAAGGAGATCGAGCGCGGCGTCCGCATCGAAGACTTCCGCATCGACAACGTACCGGCTCGGGTGGAAAGGGTTGGCGACCTCTGGGCACCGTTGCTCGCCAGCGATGGCCGGGTCAACCTGGGGCGCTTCCTGTAGCTGTGGCGGTTGGCTCGCCCGATCATTTCGAACCCGATCCAGGGGGAGGTGCCGACAAGTACCCTAACGATGCACCCGGTTGATCCGTGCATCTTCTTGGCGCAATATGTGCGTTGGTTCGCGCGTGCTGGCCGCCATGCAACCGTTCAAGGGGATGGATTTCGGCCGCAAGGCCCATGCTGCAGTGCATCGATGGCGGCGTTGGCTGATTGCTGCGGCGATCGTCGCGCTGGTCCGCGCGCTGTTGCCGCTGGTGCTGCAACGCGTGATCGCGTCGCAAGCATCAAAGGCGCTCCACGCGCGGGTGGAAGTAGGTGACGTCGATCTTGCTCTCCTTCGGGGAGGCGTGGCGCTGAAGGAGGTCGCCGTCTTCCCCGCCAACGCCGCCCCCGATTCGCGACCGCTGATCGCCTGGAAGCGGTTCTCGGTCGAGCTGCGATGGTTGCCGTTGTTTCGCAAGACGATCCAGTTGCGAGAGGTGGTGCTCGATTCACCTTACGTGTCGCTCGAACGGCTCAAAAACGGCGATCTCAACTTGTTGGCACTCGTGCCCAAAGCCAGTGGAGAGCCGACCCCGGCGCCGACGCCCGCAGGAGTTCCGCCGAAACCGGGCTGGGGGTTCGGAGTGGACCGCGTCGTGCTGCGCACCGGGAACTTGCGGTTTCAAGATTTCATGCCGGTGGACAGCGAGCCGATCGAGATCAGGTTGCCGGCCATCGAAGTAAAGAACATCGCCGTGCGCCCCGGCCTGTACGGCCAGCCGGCGCATGCGTCGATCGAGATGAAGATCGACGAAGGCGTGCTGAAGATCGATTCCACTGCCACCATGCGTGAGGACGGCATCGCAGCCGAAACTCTGGTCGTTGCGCAGCAGCTGCCGCTGCGACGCTCGCGTGTGTACATCCCGAAGGTCGGCTGGAGTGATCTGCGTGGTACGGTCTCCATCGACCTCACGCACCGCATAGACACGAACGGTTCGCGCCACGACCTGCGCGGCACGGTGGGCTTGCAAGACGTGACGGTCCATGTACCCGGCTTCGAAGAGACCGCTCTAGCGTGGCGTAGCCTGAGTGTACAGGTGGATCCGGTCGATCTTGTGGCACAGCGCGTCACGGTCGGGAGGGTCGCCTTGGATGGTTTGTCGCTTCCCGTGCGCACCGGAGGCAAGGAGCCGTTCCCGGTTCTGCGTGCAGTGCTGGGCACGCCCGGCGGGGCGCCGCCATCGGCTCAGCCAGCGCCGCCGGTGGAGCCCAGCCCAGTCCCGAGCCCCGCCGCTGCAGCACAGGCGCCCGCGAAGCCGTGGCATTGGTTGCTCGCCGCCGCCCAATTGACCGATGCGAAGCTTCTGGTGCTGCACAACACCGGGCGGCTGGACGTGGGGGCTGCTGCCGAGGTGCACGACCTCTCCGGCGAAGGTGAGCAGGCGGGCACGGTCAAACTTGCCCTCGGCATTGGCGACGGCTCGCTCAACGTCGATGGCAAGGTGCGCCTGGTTCCGACGGGCTTCGCGGGTCATGTCGTCATCGACAAATTGAACCTGCCCGACGTGGTGACCGCATCAAGCGCGGTTGCGCCCGAGATCCTGCCCGCGGCACATCTTGCGCTCGATTTGCACCTCGACGCCGGGTCTCTGGCACCCACGCCGGGTGATCTCAACGCGGCTGGGACGATCGCGATGTCCGACGTGCAGGTTGCGCCTCCCGAGCCCAAAGGAGTCGGTCTCGGTGTGCGCGCACTCTCCATCACGCTTGATCAGCTCCAGGTGGCCGGCGTGCTCGCCACACAGGCAGCGACGAATCAGGGCGACGTCCACTTGCGCGGTAAGGTCCATGTCGCCGATCCGAGCGTCTCGGTCGCAGGTACGAAGGCGCCTGCCGCCAGCGTGAAGACGATCGACCTCACGTTGGACGAAATCAGCGCGCCTGCGCTGTTGGCCAAGCATGGCAGCGACGGTGCGGGCGTCGCGGACTCCGACATCCGCGTGCGCGGCAAGCTGAACCTCGTCGAGCCCCGCGTGGCGGCGGCGAATGCGAAGGAGTTCGCAGTGGCGGCAAAGTCCGTCGACGTCGGATTCGATGAGGTGCTGGTCCCCAATGCGCAACATCCGAAGCCCGGACCCATGCGTGTCCGCCTGGGCGACGTCAGCATCGCATCACCGAACGTCCAAGTGACGCGGACCAAGGAGGGCATCGTGCTCCCACAGCTCACCGGTGCGCCAGCGAGCTCGCCGCAGTCGCAACCGGCCGCCGCAAAAGAATCGAGCCCGGCTACCACTGCCACACCGGCGGCGACGCCCAGTTTCGACATTTCACTGGCAGCCTTTCGACTGACAAAGGGGCGCATCGCGTTTAGCGATCGCGCGGTGAAACCGTATTATTCCGGGCTCATTTCACGGCTCGATATCGATGTGAAGGGGGCGCACTTTCCGCCCATGACGGCGAGTCGAGTTCGCCTGAACGCAACAGTCGCGCCGCAAGGCACGATCACAGCGGCCGGTAGCATGAATCCTTCGGGCGGCACCATCGAGTTGAAGGTCGACGATCTCGTTTTGACGCCGTTCAATCCGTACGCGAACGCGTACTCGTCGTACGGCATCGGTGAGGGAAGCTTGACGGTGACCACGAAGGCAGCTTTCTCGTCCGGCGGCTACAAGGCGGACAGCTCGATCGTGCTGCACAATCTCGATGTCGCGGGCTTACAAGGGGACTCCCTGTTTCAGCAGAACTTCGGCATCCCGCTCACGGTGGCGCTGGCGCTGCTCAAGGACATATCCGGCAACATCAAGCTCGACGTTCCCGTCACCGCCGACCAGGAGGGCATCAAGGTCGGCATCGGAACCATCGTTGCTGGAGCGTTGCGCAGCGCACTGATGGGCGTGCTGGCGTCACCGCTGAAGTTGATTGGCCTGGTGTTGGGCGGCGGCAAAGCGTCCTCGGCGGTGCCGCCGGAGATCGCCTTTCGCGCAGGTCGCGCGGACCCCACTGAAGAGAGCGACGGGCAAATCAAACAGCTCGCGGCCTTCGTGGCAAGCCGACCGGCGATTGCTGTGACATTGGACGTGGCGCCGAGCACGCGCGACGTGCGCTGGCTGCGCGAGCAAGCGCTCGCGCAAGAGCTGGGCAAGCCGCAGGGAGTGTTGGGGGCAGTGAAGAATATCGGCCAAGGCGGCAAACGCGAGCGCATCGCCAAGGCGCTCGCTGAGCGCGCCAAGGATGAGCCGGGCAAGCTTGACGAAGCGGACAGCAAGACCCTGGAGGAGTGGCTCGACCAGCGCCCGTCGCCGGCCGCCGAACAGATCCGTGGGCTCGTCGAGGCGCGCCTGGCGAAGCTGGAGCACGTCCTGCGCGACGACTACGGCGTTGATGCGTCGCGCGTCACTCGTGGTGAAGTCAGCGCCGGCGCCACAGACGCCGCACCGGTCGTGCGCCTGGAAATCGGCCCCACAAAGAAGGCAGAGCAGGGTCCGTGAGCGGGCCGTCAAATTCTCTTATCGAGCTTCTTAGTTATGAAGTTTCCGATGTCCTGAAGATAGCGGCCGTTTAGGGTCTTACTGAAAGAGGCACTTGCCATGGCCCAGAAGTGTTCGATCAGCCTCTTCGGATCGGCGATAGGAGAACGCATTCCCAACCTGCCTCCGAGTTTGAAGGTCATGTCCGCAGCCGTGGTGAAGCACTTGTCGATACGGATGACCTTTGCAGCATTCGTGATCTCCGCCTGGGCGCAGCTTCCAAGCAGGAAGACGTCTTCTCCCTTAGCATCAATCTTTTCGTCCACCTTGCCGATAACGAGCACCACCGGCTTGGCTTTGGCGAAAGCTTGGGGACCGGGAAAACTCTCGTAGGCTGCCAGCCACATCTTGAGACCCATCACGCAGCCGGTTAGGCACTTGGCTTCGCTGCGTCGGTGATACGGCCCCCAGTAAAAGCGCATAGGCGAATTCAGGCGTTTCAGCTCCTTGCCGACGTCCTGCCAGCTGGTGAACTCGTCGTCGTAGGGGAGGAGGCGTCTGGCGTGCTCGTCGATGTCTTCGAGGCTGGAAAGATCTCCCTCGATGGCCACTTGGTCCAGCCCGGCCGGCGAATAGCCACGTTCCACCGCTCGTTTCAGGTAAGGTACGTCGTCGAGGGTTAGGCCTAAAAGCCTGGCGCCGACCAGATCAACAGCCAGGGGGTTGGTCCCCATCAGGATGAGGCCCAACTTGCGCGGGGTGGGGAAGGCCTCGTTGCCGACGCCCACGTCGATCGCGTCCATGGCGATAAAGTCCGGCCAGCCGACGGAGAGGAGGTCCACTATCTTTTCGTTCAGCATGAAGTCGTGCCTGACCGCGCGCTCATCATCGGAACATATCCCGATATTGAGCTTGACCGCGCCGGTCATCTTGCACACACAGTGACACTTGAGTTTGGGTAGGTAGATTTTGGTGTCGGCCCGGGCCATCGTGCGGGAAACCCTGAGGTTGTCGTGGACAACCCCACCGATGAAAACCGAGTCTCTGGGGTCCTCGTCCATGCAGAAAATATCGACCGGACGAGGCGCCTGGCTTTTTACTCTTCTGACTTCAGCGTAGTACCCGGCATACTTGTAACAGTAGCGGGTGGGGATACCAACGGCGCAATTCTCGCCCAGCGCGACTCGGTTCACTTTCTCCTTTTTCGAGATGGCCAGTAAAGAGGCTCCGATGAACGAAGGATGGGTGAAGGCGTTGCATTGGTATACCTTCGGGTCGCCCGAGAACACGACGTTGGGTTTGACGAACACCTTCCCGGAGGGATCGTAGCCCGACCGGGCTATGCCTTCGGAAACGATCCGCTCGATTGACGCCCCGTCGTATTCCTCGCAGCGTCTTACGATTACTCTGTTATCCATGGGCTCGATGACCTTCTACTTCTGACGCTCCCCTACGCTCTCAGCTTATGTTCAATACGCGGCCGTTCACAAGGGCCCGGGCGAGGTTGTTGGTCTTGCCGAAGGGATCATCCATGGTAGTCGGCGTGTGGTCTCCGAACTCCAACCTCTTGACGTCGCCGACCCAGGGCGCGCATAAAGCCTCTGGCGCCCATACAGTCGTTTAACTTGCAGCACGGGGGGTAAGGAGAGCGGCAGATGCCGAAGCGGAAGAACGCTGCCGAGAAAGCCAACGGTGCCACTGTTGGTTACGAAGCCGAACTGTGGCAGATGGCCGACGCGTTGCGCGGCAGCATGGACGCGGCTGAATACAAACACGTCGTGCTCGGCCTGATTTTTCTCAAGTACATCTCCGACGCGTTCGAGGAACAGCATGCACAGCTCGAAGCCGAACGTGCGCAGGGTGCGGACCCGGAAGATCCGGACGAGTACCGCGCGCTGAACATCTTCTGGGTGCCGCCCGAGGCGCGCTGGTCGCACCTCAAGGCGCAGGCGAAGCAGGCGACGATCGGCCAGCTGGTGGACGACGCGATGGCGGGTGTCGAACGTGACAACCCGTCACTCAAGGGCGTGCTGCCAAGAGAGTACGCGCGCCCGGCGCTCGACAAGCAGCGGCTCGGCCAGCTCATCGACATGGTCACCAATATCCGGGTTGGTGACGTCGAGAGCCGTTCGAAGGACGTGATCGGCCAAGTCTACCAGTACTTCCTCAAACAGTTCGCGCTCGCGGAAGGGCGGAAGGGCGGTGAGTTCTGGACTCCCCAGAGCGTCGTGCAACTTCTGGTCGAGATGATCGAGCCCTTTCAGGGTCGAGTTTACGACCCATGTTGTGGGACCGGAGGGATGTTTGTTCAGTCCATCCGTTTCATCAGCGCCCACAGCAGCGGCAACGGTAACGGTCCTTCGACACGCTCAGGACAGGCTCGCAGGGCGAAGAGTGACATCAGCATCTACGGCCAAGAGTCGAACTACACGACGTGGCGGCTGGCGCGTATGAACCTGGCGATCCGCGGCATCGAAGGGCAAATCGCGCACGGCGACAGCTTTCACAACGACCGCTTTCCCGATCTGAAGGCCGACTTCATCCTCGCCAACCCGCCATTCAACGTCAGCGACTGGCGCGGCGAGCTGCTGAAAGACGACAAGCGGTGGAAGTACGGCGTACCGCCGGCAGGCAACGCTAACTTCGCCTGGGTGCAGCACATCATCCACCACCTGGCGCCGAGTGGACTCGCGGGCTTCGTGCTGGCCAACGGCTCGATGTCGTCCAACCAGTCCGGCGAGGGCGACGTCCGCAAGGCGATCATCGAAGCCGACCTGGTCGACTGCATGGTCGCACTCCCAGGCCAGCTCTTCTACTCCACGCAGATCCCCGCGTGCCTCTGGTTTCTGGCGCGCGACAAGCGCAGATCTCCCTCGCCCGCGAGAGCGGGAGAGGGTCGGGGTGAGGGCCGCGACCGCCGCGGCGAGGTGCTCTTCATCGACGCCCGCAAGCTCGGCAAACTGGTGGACCGCACGCACCGCGAGCTGACCGGTGACGAAGTCGCCCGCATCGCCCGCACTTACCACGCCTGGCGCGGCGAGACGGATGCAGGCGCGTACGCCGACGCGCCCGGTTTCTGCAAGAGCGCCGCGCTCGACGAGATCCGCAAGCACGGCCACGTGCTCACGCCCGGCCGCTACGTGGGCGCGGAGGCGCAGGAGGACGACGGCGAGCCGTTCGAGGAGAAGATGCGGCGGCTCAGCGCGACGCTGCGGAAGCAGCAGGCTTGAGGCCGCGCAGCTCGACGCCGCCATTGCTGCCAACCTGAAGGAGCTTCGGTATGGCGGGTGAGTGGCGCCTGCATCAGGTAAGCGCACTTATCGAGCGGGGTGCGCTCGTTGTGGGTGACGGCTATCGCGCCAAGAACGAGGAGCTATCGCGCCGTGGGCTCCCGTTCGCTCGCGCCGGGAACATCAATGATGGATTTCGCTTCGACGATGCAGACCACTTTCCTGAAGAAAACATCGAGCGTGTCGGCAACAAGGTCAGCCAACCCGGCGACGTCGTGTTCACGTCGAAGGGAACAGTGGGGCGCTTTGGCTTCGTGCGCCCGGCGACGCCACGATTCGTTTACTCACCGCAGCTGTGCTTCTGGCGCTCGCTCGATCCGCAGCTGATTGACCCTCGCTTCCTCTTCTTCTGGATGTTCGGTCGCGAGTTCTTCGTCCAATTCAGGGGTGTCGCAGGGCAGACCGACATGGCTGAGTACGTCAGCCTGACTGATCAGCGGTGTATGCACATCACGTTGCCGCCGCTCTCCGAGCAACGCGCCATCGCCCGCATCCTCGGCACGTTGGACGACAAGATCGAGCTGAACCGGCGGACGAACGAGACACTGGAGGCGATGGCGTGGGCGCTCTTCAAGTCGTGGTTCGTGGACTTCGACCCCGTCCGCGCCAAGACCGAAGGCCGCGCTCCCGGCCTGCCCAAGGAGATCGCGGACCTCTTCCCCGACCGCTTCGAAGACTTCGAGCTGGGTGAGATTCCGGCGGGGTGGACTATCGAGGCGGTGGGAGATGTGGCGGAGCGTGTTGCGATGGGTCCATTCGGCTCGTCAATCAAGGTTGAGACTTTCGTCCCCAAGGGCGTTCCCATCATCAGCGGCCAGCACCTTCACGGGCTAATGCTCGAAGACAGCACCTTCAATTTCATCAGCGGCGAGCACGCTGAGAAGCTCGCGAACGCAATGGTGAAGCGGGGTGACGTTGTCTTCACTCATGCTGGTAACATCGGCCAGGTCGCTTTTATACCGGAGAATTCGCGGTACGAGCACTACGTGATCTCGCAACGCCAGTTCTACATGCGCTGTCACCTTTCGCAGGTCACGCCAACCTTCGTCGCGTTGCATTTCAAGTCGCCCGACGGGCAGCACCAGCTGCTTGCCAACACATCGTCATCTGGTGTGCCCTCAATCGCACGCCCCGTGACCTATCTGCGCTCAATCAGACTTCCAATTCCCCCGAGGGCGGTGTTGTCTGCCTTCGAAGGATTTGTGCAACCAGTTCTTGTTAAGGTCCGGCAGAGCCAAGACGAATCTCGCACCCTAGCCGCCCTGCGCGACACGCTGCTTCCAAAGCTCATCTCCGGCGAGCTGTGGGTGAAGGACGCGGAGCAGTTTGCTGGCGGAGTGGGCAGCATGGACGAGGTCGCCCGTGGCAGAGCGTGAACCGCTGATCCCCAAGCATGGTGGCTACCGCAAGCTGAAAAGCTTTCAGGTGGCGCAGCTGGTCTACGACGTAACGGTGCGGTTCTGCGATCGGTACGTCGACCGCCGGAGCCGGACCCGCGACCAGATGGTACAGGCTGCGCGCAGCGGGGTGCAGAACATCGCCGAGGGGAGCCAAGCATCAGGAACGTCGAAGAAGACCGAGCTAAAGCTGACCAGCGTGGCGCGGGCCAGCCTGGAGGAACTGCGGCTCGACTACGAAGACTTCTTGCGGCAGCACGACCGCCCGATCTGGCCTCGCGACGACCCGCGCCGCACTGATCTGATCGCTCGCCGCCCGCCCAACGCGGACGCGGTGGCGGAATGGGCACGGCAGATTCGGAGTGGACCGAGTGGACGTCATGGACAGCGTGGACGGGGGGGAACCGGCGCTGTGTCCACTTCGTCCACTGCGTCGACCTATCCCGAGATTGCCGCGAATGCGGCGCTCATTCTGATTGCGGTGGCCTGCGGCCTGCTCGATCGCCAACTGGCCGCGCAGGCCACGGCTTTCGAAGAAGAGGGCGGCTTCACGGAGCGCCTCTACAACCGGCGCCAAGCCACGAGACGGGGCGCATGAGCCGCTTCTCTGAGTCGGTCGTCGAGGACGCTGCCCTCGCCTGGCTGGAAAGCCTCGGCTACGCCGTCAAGCATGGGCCGGACATCGCGCCAGGTGAGTTGGCGGCGGAGCGCGGCGACTACTCGCAAGTGGTTTTGGAAGACCGCCTGCGCCAGGCGCTCGTGCGGCTCAACCCGACGCTGCCTGCCGACGCGATCGAGGACGCTTTTCGAAGGCTCACTCGCCCCGAGGGACCGACGCTGGAAGCGCGCAACCGCTCGCTGCATCGTTTCCTCGTAGAGGGAGTGACGGTCGAGTACCCGCGACCGGATGGGAGCATCGCCGGCGCCCAAGCGCAGGTTGTGGACTTCGAAGCGGCGGAAGACAACGACTGGCTCGTTGTCAATCAGTTCACGGTGAGTGAGAACAAACACACGCGCCGGCCCGACATCGTGGTCTTCATCAACGGCCTGCCGCTTGTGCTCGTCGAGCTGAAGAACGCGGCCGACGAGAGCGCCACCGTCTGGACCGCCTTCCAGCAGCTACAGACCTACAAGGCTGAATTGCCGACGCTCTTTGCGTTCAACGAGCTGCTCATTGTCTCGGACGGCGTCGCAGCCCGCGTCGGCACACTCACGGCCGGCAGCGAGTGGTTCAAACCGTGGCGGACGATCTCCGGCGAGCGACTCGCTGATCCGCACCTGCCGGAGCTGCAGGTCGTCCTCCAAGGGATCTTCGACAAGCGCCGCCTTCTCGACCTGATCCGCGACTTCATCGTGTTCGAGGACTCAGGCGACGGGGCGCTCGCCAAGAAGATGGCGGGCTATCACCAGTTCCACGCCGTGCGCGTCGCCGTGACGGAGACGCTGCGCGCCGCGTGCCTCGATCGCTTTGCAGAGGCTGCGGAAGGGTACGAGACCGGACAGCGGCCTGGTGGAGAGCCGGGCGATCGGCGCGTCGGCGTGGTGTGGCACACACAAGGGTCGGGCAAGAGCTTGACCATGGCGTTCTACGCGGGCCGCATCATCCGTGAGCCGGCGATGGAGAATCCCACCATTGTCGTCCTCACCGACCGCAATGACCTCGACGACCAGCTCTTTGGGACCTTTTCGCGCTGCCAAGACCTGTTGCGCCAGCCGCCGGTGCAGGCGGAGAGCCGTGCCGATCTGCGCGAGAAGCTGCGGGTGGAGGCGGGAGGCGTCGTCTTCACCACGATCCAGAAGTTCTTTCCCGACCTGCTTGCCGAAGCCTCGGCGCAGGCAGGCCGCCATCCCGTCCTCTCGACACGACGCAATATCGTGGTCATCGCCGACGAGGCGCACCGCAGCCAGTACGACTTCATCGACGGCTTCGCGCGCCACATGCGCGACGCGCTGCCGCGCGCGTCGTTCATCGGCTTCACCGGGACGCCGATCGAACTCACCGACAAGAACACACGCGCGGTCTTCGGCGACTACATCAGCGTGTACGACATCCAGCGCGCAGTCGAAGACAAAGCCACGGTCCCGATCTACTACGAGAGCAGGCTGGCGAAGCTGGAGCTTGATGAAGCCGAGCGCCCGAAGATTGACCCCGATTTCGAAGAGGCGACTGAAGGCGAAGAGGTCGAGCGCAAGGAGAGGCTCAAGACGAAGTGGGCGCAGCTTGAAGCCGTCGTCGGTTCCGACAAACGCATGAAGCTGGTCGCCAAGGACCTCGTCGATCACTTCGAACGGCGGCTCGAAGCCATGGACGGCAAGGCGATGGTTGTCTGCATGAGCCGGCGCATCTGCATGGAACTTCACGACCAGATCATGAAGCTGCGCCCGCGCTGGTATGGCGCGGACGATGACAAAGGCTTGCTCAAGGTGATCATGACCGGCAACGCTTCCGAAGGGCCTCGGTACGCCGAGCATGCGCGCAACAAGGTGCGCCGTGAGGCCCTGGCCAAGCGCTTCCGCGACGTGAACGACGCGCTCAGAATGGTGCTTGTCCGGGACATGTGGCTCACCGGTTTCGACGCGCCGTCACTGCACACCATGTACGTCGACAAGCCGATGCGCGGGCACGGCCTCATGCAGGCAATCGCGCGCGTGAACCGCGTCTTCCGCGACAAGCCGGGCGGTCTGGTGGTGGACTACCTCGGGTTGGCGCACGAGCTGAAGCAGGCGCTCGCGACATATACCGAGAGCGGCGGTACGGGCAGGACGGCGATCGATCAACACGAAGCCGTCGCGGTGATGCTGGAGAAGTACGAGGTCTGCTGCGGTCTGTTTCATGGGCTCGATTGGTCGCGGTGGGTATCAGGAACGTCGGCGCAGCGACTGGGACTTTTGCCGCCGGCGCAGGAGCACATCCTCGCGCAAGAGGACGGCAAGAACCGCCTGCTGAGCGCGGTGCACGAGCTGTCGCAGGCGTTCGCGCTCGCCGTACCGCACGACGAAGCGCTGCGCATCCGTGACGATGTCGCGTTCTTTCAGGCCGTGCGCGCGAGCCTGGCCAAGCGCGCGCCGGGCGAGGCGAGGACTGCGGAAGATCTGGATCACGCTGTGCGGCAGATCGTCTCTCGCGCTGTTGCCTCCGAAGGTGTGATCGACATCTTCGCCGCCGCCGGGCTCCAGAAACCCGACATCTCCATCCTCTCGGAGCAATTCCTGGCCGAGGTGCGCGGCATGCCGCAGCGCAACCTCGCCGTCGAGTTGTTGCGGAAACTGCTCTCAGGCGAAATCCAGACACGAAGGCGCAAGAACGTAGTGCAGGCACGTTCCTTCGCCGAAATGCTGGAACGATCGGTCCGCCGCTACCAGAACCGGGCTATCGAGGCGGCGCAGGTGATCGAGGAGCTGATCGCCCTTGCCAAAGACATGCGTGAGGCGGACGCGCGTGGCCAGGAACTCGGTCTATCCGACGAGGAGGTCGCCTTCTACGACGCACTCGAGACCAATGACAGTGCGGTACGGGTCCTGGGTGACGAAACCCTCCGCACCATCGCTCGCGAGCTGGTGGCGACCGTCCACGCCAACGTGACCATCGACTGGACCGTGCGCGAGAACGTCCGCGCCCACCTGCGCGTGCTCGTCAAGCGCATTCTACGAAAGCACAGCTACCCGCCCGACAAGCAGGAGAAGGCGACCAGAACCGTCCTCGAACAAGCCGAGCTGCTGTCGGAGTACTGGGTAGAAGAGGCTGCGTGATGGAGCCCGGCACGCTCGACGATCGTTGGAGCAAACCAACGCAGGTCTGAAGTTCAGACAGCCGGGGGCTCAGAAGAGGCCTGATGAGTCTTTGCGCCATGTTCGCGTCACGGATCGCGACAGAATCGCGCCACGGATCGCGACAAACTTGCGACAAAACTCGCGACAACTGGAAGCTGCTGCAGCTCCCGGTGCGCGTGGTGGACTACGTGATTGCGCATGAGTTGGCGCATCTGCGCGAACCCCATCACCGACCCGAGTTTTGGCGCATCCTCGACGCAACTCTTCCCGATTGGCGTGATCGACGAGAGGAACTCAAGACGAGGGCTCGCGACATCTACTGGTGCCACGAGAGCATGGCCCAGTGACAGGTCGAACTGCTCGGCTCTTAGCGGCAACTTGAGGCTGGGCGCGGCTTACGCCAGAGCCCGAGCAAGCCCAGGCTGGCGGTCAGCAGCAACACAGCCAGCGGCCCAAGCAGCGGCACCGGCGCGACCGATCCCACAGTGAATGCGCCGCCCATCCGGTTGGTGCAGGTATCCCGGGGATAAATCCTTTCGCCCGGCTGTAGCTGGCTGACCGTAACCACAAAGCGACCGGACGCATCGACGCTTCCGGTTCCCAGCAGCACATCGTCTCCGTTCCCACAGATCGTGTCGACCCCGCAGCTGAAGATCGTGATGCAATTATTTCCAGGCGTGGCGTTTGGATCAGACACACCGCTTACAATGGTGCTGCCCCCTTGGGCGGTCGTGATGACGGGGATGCCGGGAGTGGGCGTCTCGGTGTTTGCCGTCGGCGGCGTTGTGGTCGCAGTCGGCGTCTCGGTCGAGGTTGCAGTCGCGGTGGGGGTCTCGGTCGGGGTTGCAGTTACGGCAGTAACGTTGAGGACCTCCCGCCATCCTGCAGGAGCGGATCCTTGCTCGAATTTGTCGAAGAGCAGCGTTTGCGCCTGGACATTGCCTGCTAACCCGATTATCCCGGCCAACAGGAGCAATCCAACGCTGAGCCAGCGCGATTCCATCATGGCAAATCTCGCGTTTCGCATCCTGCCCTCCTCATCCAGGTCAACTGCAGAGCGTCAAGGCAAATATCACAGCGCCGGGAGGGTGTAAAGCAGTTTGATGTGGAGATCGCGTGCGGCGGCGGTGGCAGTGCTCGCCGCTTTATCCTCGGTGCTGTGCTTCTACGGGTTGGGCGCAAATGGCGTTCACGAAGTGGATGAGGCATTGCATGTCCGGGCAAGTCTCGAGATGTTCGAGGCGGGCGCCTGGTGGTCGCCGACGGCCTTCGGCGAGCCGTACTACAACAAGCCGGCGTTCCCGCTGTGGCTGATGGCGATGAGTTATCGCCTGCTCGGGCCGACGGTATTCGCCGCTCGGCTGTGGCCGGCCGCGTTCGCCGTCGCTGCTGTGCTGGCGACGTTCACGTTGGGAGCCGTGCGGAGTGTGGGGGCAGGGTTCGTGGCCGGACTAATGCTCGCGACGACGTACCCGTTCGTTTACGATCACTGCGCCCGAGCGGCCGATTTTGATACGGTGATGCTGTTCTCTTTCGTGGGCAGCACTATCCTCTTTGTTCGTGCGCTTGATACAAACAGGGGCTGGGTCGCGTGTGCCGCATTGGCGGCGCTGGCGTCTCACGGCAAAAACTTTGCCGGTACGGCGCCGGCGCTCGTCTTTGTGATCGCCATCGTTCTGTGCCGCCCCAGGTATCGCCCCACGCGCAAATGTGCGATCGTATGCGGGTGCGTCTTCATTGCGGTCAACCTCGCCTGGCTGGCGCCGATGGCCGCGCTCCACGGCTGGCCATTTCTGCATCAGTACGTCGGCGAGGAGGTGTTAAAGCGACCGTACTGGCCCAAATCGTTCACGGTTGGCGGCGTGTTCTGGACATACGCATGGCAGCTCCTCGCCGGATTCTTCCCGTGGAGTATCGTCGCGATCATTGCGTTGCTCGAAGACGCCCGGAAGGCGATCCGCCACCGGGACAGTCTCAGTGTGGTCACGCTCTGCTGGATTGTGGTTCTGGGCATCGTCCTCTGCACCGTTCTGCGTCGGGGGAACCAGTGGTATGCGACGCCGTTGTTTCCCTTCTTCGCTGTTTCCGCCGCTCGGTTTCTGGTCGGCGCGGATGCGCGGCCCACCTGGTCGCAGCAGTTGCGGAGCGGTGCATGTCTGCTGGCTATCGCTGCCGCGATCGGGTTCCAGATTTCTCCCGATGCCAACCCGTTCGCCCTGTGGAGTCTCGCACGTCCGACGGCCCTCAGCCGAGCCGGACTTCCACGCGCCCTGCTGCTGGGTGTCGTTGCGCTTGCCGGCGCCATCGCTGGCGCGGGGTTGTCACGGGGGGCAGGCACGGCCACTTTGCGTCGACGGCCGCAACTGGCGGCCGTTCTTGTGCTCTCGGTTGCGGCCTTGCTAGATGTGCTCCGCCCGCTGGCAATGGTGGATTACCGGAACGCCTATGAGCGAGTGCGCGAGACTCTCATAAGTGCGCGTGGCGCAAACCCGGCAATGCTGGTCGTGAGCATGCCTGCCAAGTACAACAATGTGGTCACCCGATACTATTTCGGTGATCTTCCGGGGCTGCGGACGGAGTACCTGCTGAACGCGCCGCGGGCTGCGGTCGCGCGGGCCCGGCGCGCGCCAGGGTTGACGTTCTGCCTCCTGATTTCTGAGCTGCGGCAGGTACACCTCCGCTTCGCTTCGCCCGATGAAACGATCGTTTCCGCCGAAGAACGACGGCCATTCGGTGCGCCGACCGTCTATCTGAGTTTGTTGAAGATCGATAGTTCCGCGTTGCCACGCGGTGACGGGGTGGCAGCAGGCTCCCACGAGGCTCGATGATGTCGGTAGACAACGAACGGTCCGCGTCGGTGGTGGGCAACGGTGATGCTGCCGCGGCCCGCCTCGGGAGGAAGGAGGTGCTGCTACTCGTTGTCGTGGCGCTCTCGGCGGCGGCCGTCTACCTCAACAGTCTCGGCGGGGGATTCGTGTGGGATGACCGCAAGCTGATCCTCGACGACCGCGCAATCAAGTCTTGGCATGAACTCCCTCAGATCCTTTCGCACGACTTTTTTGAGCGGAACGAAGACGACCTTCCGTATGGCTACTACCGCCCCGTGACGACGGTGTCGTACTTTCTGGACTACACTTTCTGGGGACTGCAACCGTTCGGCTACCATCTGACTAACGTCGGCCTGCACGCCCTGTGCACCGTACTGATGGCGCTGATTCTTCTGCGGATGCGCTGGCCGCTCCTGGCCACGGTGATAGCCACCCTGTTGTTCGCAGTCCATCCCATTCACACGGAGAGCGTTGCGTGGATTGCCGGGCGCACCGATCTGCTCGCGTTCTTCTTCTGCGGGCTGACGCTGCTGCTCTATTTGTCCGCAGAACCGAGGGATGAGCCGCTGGGTGCCGCCGCCGGGGGCGATGGGCCGCGGCGCCCACTGGTCCTCGCGCTCTCGCTGTTCTCCTACGCTCTCGCACTACTGGCGAAGGAGATGAGCATCATCGTCGTGGGTTGGTTGGCAGTGATCGATCTAGCTGTGGGCCGTCGGCCGTGGCGTGTGGTGTCTAAGAGGCTCGCACCGTATCTTGCCGTCTCGGCGGTGTACGCGCTCTGGCGTTTCTTCGTGATCAGGGTGCCTCTGCCAGGCGACTCCACGCAGCAGCCGCTGCCGATCGTGGTGTTGAGTATGGCGCCAACGCTTGTGCGCTACCTCGGTTGGATGCTGGCGCCGATCGACCTGAACGCCTACGTACAAAACCCCTACGTCAGCGGGCCTCTCGATCCACGATTTTTCCCCTCGGTCCTGGTCTTAACAGCCGCCGCTGTGGTCACGTATCGACTCAGCCAGCGGTCGAGGGAGATCGGTGTGGCCGTCGCGATGCTCGCGCTCTCGTTCGTGCCGGTGCTCAATCTCGTCCGGATCGCCGCGCCAGTGGACATGGGCGACGCGATGGCCGAGCGGTTCTGCTATTTTGCGTCATTTCCGTTTGCGGCGCTCACGGGGTACGCGGTTACGGCGGGACTGGTGTACGTGAGACGGCGCGCACTTCGGGTGATACTCGCGGCCGGCGTTGCGGCGGTACTCGCGCTGGGCTCGACTGCGACGATTGCGCGCAATCGGGATTGGCGGGACGAGATGACGTTTCTGACGAAGACCCTGCGGCAGAGCCCGTCGGCGGTCCTGCTCTGGGCCAACCTGGCCCAGCATTATCTTCGGGAGAGGAATCTCGTCGAAGCCTCCAAGGCGATCGCCACGGCATCCGCGCTCGATGCGAATGCCCATAGCGTTTTGTCCGCGCAAGCGCTGTGGTATGTGCTGGACGGGCATCCCGAACAGGCGATTCCATTGCAAGAGCGGATCGCTGCGCACGTGCAGCGGGGCAAGACGGCAGCGTTGAACAATCTGGCGTACCTTTATCGGATCACGTTGCAGTACGACAAAGCACTCGCGGTGCTGGAGACGCTCGTCGCGCGGGGCAATGGGTATGCGGACGTGTACTTCAACGCGGCGGAGATCTACCGGGCGCGCGGCCGTATGGCGGAGGCGCAGGCGGCGTACCAGCGCGCGTTGGATGACCGGCCCGGCAATCTGCAGATCGCTGCCGCGTACGCCGATTTCGAACTGCAGAACGCCGGTCCCGACGCGGCCGAAGCGATCTACCGCCGCCTGTTGACGATCTATCCGGATGATCCCCGGATCCTGAACAACGTGGCGTTGCTGCACAGCCACAGGGGTGACATGCAGGGCGCCTTCGATCTACTCGATCGCGTGCTGCAAAAACATCCTGAGTATGTGAATGCGCGCGTGAACTATGCTGAGTTGTTGCAGAGTGCCGGCCGTTTCGCGGAGGCAAGAGCGGAGCTCGAAACCGCGTTGCAGCGCGTCGCCGGCACGCCGGACGAGAAGCTGGTTGCCGACCACCTCGCTGCGCTGCGCTCGCGGCCCACAACGGTGCGGTCGCCCAACGCCGCGGTGAACGGCAGTCCCGATCATCGCCTGCCGAGGGCGGTGGTGCTGGTAACCGTGGACACGTTGCGCGCCGACTTCGTGTCGTTCAACGGCCACCAGCCGCAGACGACACCCTTCCTCGATACTCTGGCACAGGACGCGGTCATCTTCAGCGAGGCGTATGCGCCGAGCTCGTGGACGGCGCCGTCGATGGCTTCGCTCTTCACCGGCTTGGCTCCGAGCACCCACGGCGTGGTCACAGCCATCATGGACGGCAACGGCCGGGTCTTGAGCCAGCCGGCGCTCGCCGCCTCGCTGACGACACTGGCCGAGACGTTCAAGGCGGCCGGGTATGTGACTGTGGGTATTCCCGCGAACTTGCATCTCGCGGCGGAGTTTGGCTTCGCGCAAGGTTTCGATTACTACGCGCCCGCGGATTTCTGTCCAGCAAACAAGGTCAACAATCGGGTCGCTGTGCAACTGCGGCGCGCGTTCGGGCCGGAGTGGCAAACGGCCTGGAAGCGCCGGCCGACATTTCTGTGGATCCATTACTTCGACCCGCATGCCCCATACGGGGCGCGCGAACCGTGGATCAGCCAGTATGCACCTGACTTCGACCGCCGACGGGCAGAGTTCCCGGCGGGCATCGACATTCGAGAGATCAAGCAGCGCTACCCCCACCCGGGTCGCGAGCTCGCGGACCATCTCAAGCCATTGTACGAATCCGAGATCAGCTACTTCGACGATGCCTTCCGTCGGCTCAGCGAGCGACTCGGCCTGGTTGACGATAACGTCCTGCTGATTGTCACTGCCGATCACGGCGAAGAGTTCCTTGATCATGGTAAATTGGAGCACGGCCACAGCTTATACCAGGAGCTCGTTCATGTGCCGCTGTTCGTCCGTTGGCCGGATCAATTGCCGCGCGGCCGTCGGGTGGAAACTCCGGTGAGTCTCTTGGACCTGTATCCGACCTTGGTTGACCTGCTTGGTTTGAAAGCGCCGGGCCCATTTGACGGCGAGAGCGCGCTCGCGCTGTTGCGGAAGGACACCCAAACGGCGCCGCGCGTGCTGTATTTTGAGCTGCATTCTCGACAGCTGGTCCAAAATGTCTCCCAACCTGGCTTCTCACTGAAAGGCATCCGCGAGGGTGAGTGGAAGCTCATCGCCGACTACGACGAGGCGCGACCCGTGCAGCTCTTCGATCTGACCCGGGATCCAAGCGAGCTGATTGACGTTGCCGCCGCGCATGGCGAGGTGGTCACGCGCTTGCAAGCGAAGCTCACGTCATGGCTCAGCACGCGTCGGCCCGCACCGCCGGATGCGCACCCGGTTCCGGTTGTCGACGACAGTGTCAAGGAGCGGATGCGGGCGCTGGGCTACTCCCAATGACACCGGCCACACCTTGACCGATTCGCTTGCGTCCGATACGCGGGCCTCTCGGAAGCGCGCTTAGGCAAGCACGCGGCAGATTTGGAGAGCTTGGACACAGCGCGGCCATCGACGCGAGCGACATGTCACATGCGCAGGCCATCGCAGTCCCCGAGGTGGGTCTCCGCCAATTGCAGGCACTCGACAAAAGTCTGCTCGAACAGCAAATCACCGGCGAGCTCGACGTGCCGTACCGTAGCCATGCACCGTCCCAGGATCGCGCCGCGGCTCGACGGCGCCAGCAGGAGCATGCGTGCGCCACGCAGTGCGGTATTGCCGGCAGCCACCGGCGCCGTCGCCCAGGGCGGCAGCAGGCTAATGCGCCGTGCGCTCTCGGCGCGGATGTAGTTGCCGAAGGCGCCCGCCAGGAACATCCGTTCGCCTTGGATCGGCTGGTCTTGCGACAAGAGGCGAAGCCCGGCCGCGACCGCCCCCTTCGCCAGCTGCAGCTCGCGAATGTCAGATTGTGTCAAGCGGACCTCGGCTGCCAGCTTGATGTCCCTGCAGGCATCCGTCAGGTGACCGTCGGGAGCGATCCACCCTAAATCGAGCGCGGCGGCCACGGCGTCCACGAGGCCGCTGCCGCACAGCCCGCGTGGGGCGGCGCCGCCGATGACGTGGCACGCGAGGGCGCCGTCGCGCAGCGTGACTCGGTCGATCGCGCCCTGCCCCGCGCGCATCCCCTGCGTGATGCGGCCACCCTCAAAGGCAGGGCCGGCGGCCGTGGAGGCGCACATGATGCCGTCGCGATTGCCGACGGCGATCTCGCCGTTCGTTCCCAGGTCGAGCAAGGCGCCGCGCTCGGGCGAGTCGAGCAGACCGGTGGCCACGAGCCCGGCAAGTAAGTCGCTGCCGACGAACCCCCCTGCGCACGGGAGAAACACCGCTTCGGCACCGAGCACCGAAGGCGGCAGGGTCTGCGCGCCGAGGTGCGGCGAGCGGAACGGCATTGCCGACAGCGGCTCGACGCTCAATCCGCAGAACAGATGGTGCATACAGGTATTCCCGACCAGCAAGATCTCTTCGAGCGGACCCATGTTGGCGACCATCGCACGCACCTGGGCGTGGATGATTTCCCGCAGTTCACCGGGATGGCGCAGCTCGTACCCGATCCGCGTCATCACATCAGCGCCGCGCCGCCTCTGGTCGTTCAGCGCGGTGACGACCCTGATGACTTCGCCAGACGCCAGATTCACCTGCTGTACAACCAGCGTGGTGGTGCCGACATCGACCACCACGCCGATTCCTGGCCGCGGTTCGAAGGGGACGACTGCCTCGTCGGTGAGTATCTGCTGCGACCACTGAGCGACCTCCAGCTCCACCGGGCCGTGCGCCTCGGCGCGGCAGGCCAACCGCCAGCCGGCGTGCAGGTCGCGCTCGGTGAGCACATCCTGCATCTTCGCAGTCGCCGGCAGGTTGCCGGAAACGACGCGGATCCTGCACCCACCGCAGAGCGACGTGCCGCCGCAAGGGAACTCGACGCCTTCGTTGAACAGGAAATCCTGCAGTGCCCCATCGCGCTCGGGGTCGTAGCATAGCCGGCGGTGGTCCATGGCTGTGATCACTGGCGCCACACTGTTCAATCTCTGTAGCGATTCAGCAAGTTTTCCAGCATCTCTTGCCGCCCGGAGCAGGGACGGGGCTCAACGCGTTCGCGCACAATATAGTCGGAGAGATCGGTCAGACTCCACCGGCCCGCTGCGATGGCGCTCCCCAATTCGCCATTCCATCCCGCGTACCTCTGCTTCACAAAAGCGGCGATCGAGCCATCCTCGATCATCCGTGCCGCACGCAGTAGACCGCGTGCCAAGGTGTCGACCCCACCGATGTGCGCGTGGAAGAGATCCACCGGATCGATGCTCTGCCGCCGCAGCTTGGCGTCGAAGTTGAAGCCGCCCGTCGTCAGGCCACCACCCAGGAGGATGATGTATAGCGCGAGCGTTGCCTCGTCGGCGCTGTTTGGAAACTGGTCGGTGTCCCAGCCGAGCTGTGGATCACCGCGGTTGATGTCCACGCTTCCGAGCAGGTCGTTGGCGATTGCATACGCCAGTTCGTGCGCAAAGGTGTGTCCCGCCAAGGTCGCGTGATTGACTTCGATGTTGAGCTTGATTTCTTGCTCCAGCCCGAACCGCCGCAGGAAAGCGTGCACCGTGGCGGCGTCGCGATCGTACTGATGTTTGGTTGGCTCCATGGGCTTCGGCTCGATCAGGATGGTCCCCGTGAAACCGATCTTGTGTTTGTGCTCGACCACGAGTCGCATGAAGCGCCCCAGCTGCTCGATCTCGCGCCGCAGGTCGGTGTTAAGCAAGGTGTCGTACCCCTCGCGGCCACCCCACAACACATAGTTCGCACCGCCGAGCCGTTGCGTCACTTCCATTGCGTGTTTCACCTGGGCCGCCGCGTAAGCGAAAACGTCGGGGTCGGGATTGGTCGCTGCGCCGCCTTCACAGCCGATGTGCCGATGTCGAAGCCGAGGTACATGGGAGCGGGGCTATACTCAGTCGCTGGAGACCAGTATGGCCGAAGTATCCTTTTCCAGCGGCTCGATCTGCAAAGGAACGCGGCTGGGCGCGAGCGTCACCCGGTGGAGAGGGAAACCTCCTAGAGCGTCGCCGTAGCTGCCAGCACTTACGCCGCGCGTGTGAGCGCTTGCGGGAGGTTGTCGTCTTTCTGCCACTCGCCGTCTTTGCTCTTGCGGATCATGGAGCCCACGTAGTCGTAGCGGCGCCAGTAGACGCTCCGCTCGACGGCTCCGGCAGGGTCGTTACGCGGGCCGCGGTAGTTCCATTTCTCGTTGAATTTCATGCCGTACTCTTCGCGCTCGCGCGGCTCGTTGACGTTGCCTTCGGTGTGATTCGGAGTACCGAAGAATTTCACGACGACATTGCGAAGAATTGGTCCGGGCATGGGAGTATCTCGCTGAACGATGATGGCTTATAGCTCCACTCAAATCTCAAAACTGTCCGGCAGCGGGCAGCGCTTTTCACGGATATGCTGCTCGAACTCGCTGCGGAAGCGCCGCATGAAACTACCTGCCGCCCATGCGGCGGCGTCGGAGAGCACGCAGATGGTTTGTCCTTCCATGAAGCCGCACACCTGGTCGATGGTGTCGAGGTCAGCTTCAGTACCCTCACCGTTTTCGATGCGCATCAGCAACTTGTACAGGAACGCCGTCCCCTCGCGGCACTGTGTGCACTGCCCGCAGGTCTCATGGCGGAAGAAGCGGGCGATCACGGCCGCGGCACGCACGGTACACACCGAATCGTCCATCACCACTATACCGGCGGTTCCCAAGAGGCTGCCGGCTTTTTGCAGCGAGTCGTGATCCATGTTGACGCCTACCTGATCCGCGGTGAGCACCGGCATAGACACGCCGCCGGGGATGATTGCCTTCACGGGCCGGCCGTTCGCCATGCCGCCGGCGTACTTCTCGATGATGTCCTTCAGCGAGGTCCCCAGGGGCAACTCGTACACGCCGGGCCGTTTGACATGGCCGCTGATGCCGCAGAGTGTGTTGCCCGTACTCTTCTCGGTGCCGATCTTCTTGAACCACTCGGCGCCACGGCCGACGATGGCCGGAACGTGCGAGATCGTCTCGATGTTGTTCACCGTCGTCGGGCAACCCCACAGTCCATAGGCGGCCGGGAACGGCGGCCGTTTCCGTGGCTGGCCCTTCTTGCCTTCGAGCGATTCCATCATGCCGGTTTCTTCGCCGCAGATGTAGGCGCCGGCACCGCGGGTCACGTAGACCTCGAACTTCTTGCCGCTGCCCATGACGTTGTCGCCGAAGAAACCCCGCGCGTATGCTTGCGCTCTCGCCCCCATCAAGATGCGGTACGGTGTGACATACTCACAGCGGAGGTAGACGTACGCCGCCCGGGCGCGGATCGCCCGGCCGCAGATCAGTACGCCTTCGAGGAACAGATGCGGATTGCGTTCCAGAATCTGTCTATCCTTGAACGTCGCCGGTTCGCTCTCATCGCCATTGACGGCCAGATAGCAGGGCTTGTCGGACTCCTCGGGCATGAAGTTCCACTTCATGCCGGCCCCGAAACCGGCGCCGCCGCGCCCGCGCAGGCCGGAGGCCTTGACGATTTCCTGGAGATCGTCGGGCTCCATCTGGCGCCAGGCCTTCTGCGCCACCTGGTACCCACCCACCGCGAGGTAGTCGTCGATCGAGCGGCGCGCTTGGCCGTTGGGCGGCAGCAGATAGCCTTCGATCCCTTCCGGAATCATCGCAACTTGCGTTTCGCGAACGAACTGGCCTGGGTCGTCGGACTTCAGCAAGCGCTCAACGTCCTCAAGTGTCGCGTGTTCCAGGTACGGTTGGTTGTTCACCTGAATCACCGGCGCCGTGCCGCATGAGCCCAGGCACTCCACTTCTGCGAGTGAGAACCTGCCGTCGGGTGTGACCTCCCCGCTCTTGATGCCGAGCAGCGATTCAAACTGGCGGATCAGTTGGCGCGCGCCGCCGAGGGCACAGGCAATGTTCCTGCACACCTGAATGTGGTAGCGCCCGACCTTGGTGGCGTGGAACAACGGGTAGAACGAGACGACTTCCTGCACCTGAACGGGCAGCAGGCCCAACAACGCCGCGACTTCGTCGCCAACCTCACGTGGCAGATACCCGTACTCGGCCTGGGCGAGGTGCAGTGCGGACATCAGGGCCGCCCGCGGCTGCGGGAAGTCCTGACGCAGGGCCACAATGTGCGCCCGGCACTCCTCGGAAAGCTTGTGACCATTGCGGCTGGCGGCGGTGGTGGTGTGCTCAGCGGTCACATTCTCCTCCGATCAAGTTGATCATGTCGAAAGTCGGCACCAGATCGGCGATCAGCCGTCCTTGAATCATGCGCGCCAACGGCTGCGTGTTGGAGAAGCTCGGGGTGCGCGCGCGGCACTTGTACGGCTTACCGGTCCCGTCGCTCACCAGGAAAAAACCGATCTCTCCGTTGGCCGACTCGGTGCCGACGTACACTTCCCCCGGTGGCGGCTTGCAACCTTCTGTGACTAGCTTGAATTGATCGATGAGCTCTTCCATGCGTCCGAATACCTTCGACTTGCCCGGCCAACGGATCGCCGGGTCATCGACGTCGATCGGGCCCGCCGGCAGCATGCCCAAGCACTGTTCGATGATGCGGGCGCTCTGGCGCAGCTCCACCAGGCGGACCAGATAACGGTCCATATTGTCACCGCGCGTTCCGAGCGGGACGTCGAAATCGAGCTGGTCATAGACGAGGTACGGCTGTGCCCGCCGCAGATCGAGGTCGACGCCGGCGGCACGCAGCACCGGCCCGCAGACGCCGAAAGCGATCAACTCCTCGGGTGGAATAGCCCCCACGCCTTCCATGCGGGCCCGGAAGATGGGATTTTCCGTCAGCACCTTCTCCGCATCGTCGAGCAGCTTCAGCGCTTTGGCGATCTTGGCTCGGGCCAGCTCGGCAAAGCCGTCCGGCAGATCGGCACTCACGCCGCCGATGCGCACGTAGTTGCTGGTGACGCGCGCCCCGCAGATCGCGTCGACCAGGTCCCACACCAGCTCACGCGATTCGAGCAGGTACAGGAACGGCGTGAATGCGTTGAGCTCGAGCGCCGTGGCGCCGATACCCAGAAAGTGATCGGCCATGCGCGCCAGCTCTCCGGCGATGACGCGCAGGAACTGACAGCGCGGCGGGGTCTCGATGCCGAGCAGCTTCTCCACCGCCATGCAGTAGCCGACGTTGCACAGGATCGCCGAGCTGTAGTTGAGGCGGTCGGTGTAGGGAATCGCCTGGTAATAGAATCCGCTTTCGCATTCCTTCTCGAAACCGCGGTGCAAGAAGCCAACCTGAACGTCGGCGTTGACGATAGTCTCGCCGTCGAGATCGACGACCATACGCACGGTGCCATGCGTGGCCGGATGCGATGGCCCGACCTGCACGCGCATCAGGTCGGCTCCCAACATGCCTTTGCCGCGCGGCGGCGGCGGCAGATCGGTAGAGTATGGATGCTCATCGCCGACCGATTCCCCACGCCGCGACCCCGGACCGATCAGCGGCTGGCGCTTTTCTTTCGGATAGTCTTTCCGCAGCGGGTGGCCTTCGAACTCGTCGTACAAGTAGATGCGCCGCAGGTCTGGGTGTCCGGTGAAGCGGATGCCGTACATGTCGTAGGTCTCACGCTCCAGCCAGTTGGCGCCAACCCACACCGGGGTGACGCTGGCGATACTTGGGTTGTCCTCGGGGACGCGCGCTTTCAGCCGCAGCCGGTGATGATGCTCGGTGGAATACAGGTGGTAGACGACTTCGAAGCGCGGCTCCCGGCCGAGATAGTCGACCGCGGTCACATCTATTGGCATGTCGAAGCGCAACGCCGGGTCGTCGCGGACGAAGCGCGCCACGTCGAGCAGCCGTTCCGGCGCGATGTTGGCACTGACGTCACCGCGGTACAAACTGGTCTCGCGGACGTCATTGGCGAACTGGGCTTGCAAGCGGTCCAGGATTGGATGGCTCGGGGCGGCAGCGGTGTCAAGTGCAGGTTCGGGCATCGGCTTCGAACTTTCCGCTACCGGTCGTAGCCGCGGTGCAGGTGCTGGAGGCGTTTGCCGAGCTGCGAGACGGGCACGAGCAAGTCCTCCTTGTGCCAGATCGTCCCGCGACGGGAGTACACGGCCACCTCCACGTTTTGGCTCATCACGATCGCCTCCTCCGGGCATGCCTCCTCGCACAGACCGCAAAACATGCAACGCGAGAGGTTGATGTCAAACACCTCTGGGTAGCGCTCGATTTCATCCGCCGTTTCGGCCGGAAAGATGGTGATGCAGTCCGTGGGGCAGGCCCACTCGCACAGCCCGCAGGCGACACAGCGCTCTTTGCCGTTGTCCATCTGCACGAGGACGGGCATCCCGCGGAAGGCATTCGGGAACTCCAGTCGCTGCTCCGGGAACTGCACGGTGAAGGTGGTGGGCTTGCGGATGATGAAGCCCAACAGGTTGCGCACGAAGTGGCGGTTGGTGACCCACATGCCGGTGACCACCGCCCAAGCGGTGCGGCCCCAGCTCTGCTGCATTGGGCGGGGGCGCCAAACGGAGACGACTCGGGTCGCCATCAGCTCGTTGCTCCCGCACTACCTTCCGCCAAGGCAACACCCTGCGTGCCCACGCCGGCGTAACTGAGGCCGGCGTATGCCGGCACCGTGGCCGCAATTTCCTCCAGGATAGACTCGGGCTCAAACGTCCAGCGACCTTCACTGAGTTGCATGAGCAGGCGCGTGAAGATCTCGCCATCGCTCGGCTGTCCGTTGAGCGGTGCGAAGGCGCGCTGCAGCTGCTGCACCCGCCCGGCATGGTTGGTAAAGGTCCCGATCTTTTCCGCCCAGGTCAAGGAGGGTAACACCAGGTGGGCGCGCTCGGCCAACGGCGAGCGGAAGACGTCTTGCACGATCAGGTACTCCAGCCGTTCCATCGCCTTGCCGAGCAGGTCCCGATCAGCTGTCTCCCACAGATCGGGTCCGCAGACGTACAGCACGCTGATGCTCCCGCTGGCCGCGGCATCGAGCATGGCCGGGAGGCCGACGCCTTCGGAGCCCGGCCGCAAACCGATGTCGCGCGCCCCGCGAGCGTTCGCCGCCTTCTCGGCCTTGATGAGGAACCTGTCATCGGAGCCGGTCCGCACGGCGACGTCGACGTTGGGCACACTCAGCACCTTGAGGAGCTGCCAGAAGCGAAAGTGCTCTTCGTTCGTCAAGTGCGGCGACGCGACTGCGCCGATGCCGCAGCCCTGGGTGGCGTGGGCGACGCGCCGCAGGTGCGTCGCGGCCGTGGCGAAGGCTTCGTCCCACTCGCAGGTCTCAAGACGCCCATTGCGTCGGACCAGCGGCCGGCGCAAGCGATCCGGGCTGTTCACATGCGCGAAATTCAGCCGCCCATGATCGCACATCCAACATTGATTCACGGCGTCATTGCGCCGCGGCATCAGCCGCCAGACGCGCTCGCGGTAATGGTCGACGGTGATGTTGCAGCCGTTCGAGCAACTCGGACACACGCTCGGTGTCTTCTTCAAAAACCACACGCGCAGACGATGGTGGAACTCTTTGCTCTCCAGCGCACCGACCGGACAGATATCGGCGGTGCAGATCGAGTAATCGTTGGCGAGCGGTTTGTCCTCCAGAATGTCGAGGACCGAGCGGTCACCCATGTTGAACACGGCGAGCTCGAAAGTGCCGGTGATCTCGCGGCAGAAGCGCACGCAGCGGCGGCAAAGGATGCAGCGCTCCTGATCGAGGATCATGCGCGGGCCTATGTCTTTACGCTTTTGCAGCTTGCGGCGCGGCTCACGGCTGCGTCCCTGGCGGCTGCCGAAGTTGAACGAATAGTCCTGCAACAAGCACTCGCCGGCCTTGTCGCATATCGGGCAATCGAGTGGATGGTTCACGAGTAGCAGTTCGAGCACGCCGCGGCGCGCCTTCTGCACCGCCGGCGTGGTGGTGCGCACCACCATGCCGTCACGGATCGGCGTGTTGCATGCGATGGCCAGTTTGGGGTTGCCTTCGATCTCGACCTGGCACATGCGGCAACTGCCGTCGATCGAGAGCTTCGGGTGCCAGCAATAGTGCGGAATGTGGATGCCGTTGTCGATGGCCACCGGCAGCAGCATGGCGCCCGCTGGGGCCTCGATGGTTCGGCCGTCTATGGTGATCGTCGGCATATTCGATCAGTACTCGAAGCGTCGCCCGCTGCCGTGAATCTCCGGCAGTGGTTCCCCCCCGCGTTCTTCCTGCACCCGCTTCTGCAGTTTGATCAGTCCGTCAAGCACTGCTTCTGGACGCGGCGGACAACCGGGAATGTACAGATGCACCGGGATGATGGTGTCGATGCCTTGCACCACAGCGTAGTTGTTGTACGGGCCGCCCGACGAGGTGCAGGCACCGAAGGACACCACCCATTTGGGTTCCGCCATCTGCTCCCAGACACGCCTAAGCACCGGTGCCAAGCGATGGGTGATCGTGCCCACCACCATCAGCAAGTCGGACTGGCGTGGCGTGAAGCGCGGCAGCGCTGCACCGAAACGATCGATGTCGAAACGCGGGCCGGCAGCGGAGAAGTACTCCATCCCGCAACACGCGGTGACATACGGATAGGGGAAAAAGGAGTACTTGCGAGCCCATTGCACAGCATCGCTCAAGCGCGTGAGGAGAAAGCTTTCGCCGAAGGCGTCACTAGGGGCCAGCGGCTGCCCGGTGGCGGCGCGCAAGCGCGCCAGAAAGCCTTCGTGCGAAGCGCGCGTGCGCGACTTGTGATCTGTTGCCATCGGTTCCCTCTGCCAGCGGACAGCTAGCTAGCAGGCCCCTCCTAAGGAGTAAATAAGGGATATTGTGGATCTTCTTCTAATTCCGTCTTCACTTGGATGAAGCGGGTGACGGTCGAAGGCGTAATCAGTCCAATCACCCGACCGCCGCCGGTGACCAGCAGCCGCCCGCTGTCGGAAGCGACCGTCTGGCGCAGGGTCTCGGAAATGTAGGCGGTGGCGGAGATCTTCAGGACGTCTCCGGCCGGCCGCATGATCTCGCGCACGGTGCGTACGGCGCGCTCTTAAGCGAGGTAACGCAGCATCGCCGTCCACAGCGCAACCACCGGCGGGGCGCCGATGCCGAGTACCGCCGGCAGATTCGGTCACACGGGTCAAAAAGGTGGCTAGGTAGCTAGAAAGGCAAATAGCCCTTGACTCGTACCCAGCCCCTTGTCTAAATGCTCCCTAAGCTAAGATTCGTTTCCAAGTGAGTATTCCTTCCCAAGAAGGTGCTTCCGGGTGTGAAGCTCAAGCCCGCTAAGAGCTTCGGTGACAATCGGATCTAATGAGGCATAGCTGTGTGTAAGCCTCAGAAGTCGAGGGCTTCGAGGAGCCACGGCATTCGGACACTCCCCGGAGCCGTTGCAGTTTCAGTCTCCCGCTAGTGAGGGTTGGCACGAGAGAGCGAGGCATGCAGAGAAAACGCGAGCCCCGAGGGAAGAAACCCCCCAACACTGAAGTGCCGGCAGTCGCGCCGTTCGAGGAGATCAGTGACGCGTTGCCCCACGATGCCACTCCGAGCGATGAGATCGAGGGCGCCATCTCGATGCTCGGTGACATCGACGTCGAGTCGGTTGACGCCATCGCCGAGCCGACGCTCTCCAAGGACGACGAGAAAGAGGAGTGGGTCGAAGAAGAACGTGAGGAAAAGAGCTTTGGTGAGGACACCTCCGACCCGGTGCGCATGTACTTGCAGGAGATGGGGGCCGTCTCCCTGCTGACCCGGGAACAGGAAGTCGAGATCGCGAAGCAAATCGAGGCCGGAGAGCGTGACGTCCGCAACGAGGTGTCGGCACTCCCGTTCTTTGTAACTTATCTGCTCGACCTCGCTGACCGCATCAAGGCGGGGGAGATCTCGGAACGAGACTTGCTTGACGAGGAGGCGGAGGAAGAAGATAGCGAGTCCCTCGAGGCAATCGAGAAGGAGCCGGAAGGCGCGATCCTTAAACAGTTGGAGCGCCTGCGGCGGTTGGTGAATGACCGCAGCGTTGCGGAGGATGCCGTGCGGCAACGTCGCAGTCATCCACGCGCCGCGCAGCACGCAGAACGCCGGCTGAAGCAGCTGAATCGGCGGATCACCAAAGCCCTTCAGGAGCTGGAGATCGGTCGGCGGCACGTCGGGATCGTGGTCGAGAAGCTCAAGATGGCGGCGCGCTTTATCGACCAACAGCACGAATTCATCGGGCGCTGCGAGCGCCGCAGCGGGCGTTCGGCCGGCGAGATTATAAAGCTGGCGAGCAAGCTGCGCTCCGAGCATTCGCGCGCGGTCGCCAGCACGAGCCGCAAACTGCATCTCGGCGCCGAAGAGGCACGAAAACTGGTTGAGGATATCCGCGCCGCGCGCAAGAGAATCAGCGAGGCCGACCGCGAAATCGGCATGAACTACGATGCGCTGGCGCGGGCCTTGCGTATTATTCATGCCGGCGAGGCCAAGGCACAAGAGGGCAAGAAGAAACTCATCGAGGCGAACTTGCGCCTCGTTGTCAGTATCGCCAAACGCTACACCAACCGCGGCCTCGGGTTCCTCGACCTCGTGCAGGAAGGCAACATCGGTCTCATGCGCGCGGTGGAGAAGTTCGAGTATCAGCGCGGATACAAGTTCTCCACCTATGCCACCTGGTGGATCCGGCAGTCAGTCAGCCGCGCCATCGCCGATCAGGCCCGTACCATCCGCATCCCGGTGCACATGATCGAGACCATCAACAAGGTCGTCCGCTCGTCGCGCTATCTGGTGCAGCAACTCGGGCGCGAACCGTCACCGGAGGAGATCGCGGCCAAAATGGAGATGCCGTTGGACAAGGTGCGCAAGGTACTGCGCATCGTGAAGGAGCCGGTCTCGCTCGAGACTCCGATCGGCGATGAAGAGGAGAGCTCGCTCGGCGATTTCGTCGAGGACCGGCAAACCGTGTCACCAGCCGACGCCGCTGTTTATACAAGCCTTGAAGAGCAGACGCGTAAGGTGCTCGCCACCCTGACGCCGCGTGAGGAGCAGATCCTCCGCATGCGCTTCGGCATCGGCGAGAAGTCTGATTACACCTTGGAGGAAGTAGGACAACGGTTTGCGGTGACGCGTGAGCGCATTCGTCAGATCGAGGCCAAGGCGTTGCGCAAGCTGCGCCACCCGAGCCGGACGAAGAACATGGAAGCGTTCGTCGGCGGCTGAGGCCCGGCGAGACGCAAGGAGGCAGTATAAGGAGGCAGTATGATTAAGACGAACTTGGAGAAAGAGCTGCGCAAGTGGCGCGAAGCGCGCGCGCGCAAGCAGGGCGGACGGCAAACGCCGGCCGATCGTCGTACGGTGCGGGTGAATGGGCAGGAGGTGGTGGTGATTACCAAGCCGAAACGCGTGCTGGCGTAACAGCGTACCTTTCTTGCGGCCTCCTTACGGCCGCACAAATCCTCGCAATACTCCCATAGTGATCACCTTGGCGGTTGCCCCTGAGCCGCGCCCTGGTGGTGTGCCCTCCACCGTCCTCCGGTCGGCCCCGGCGCGCCAGAAAGGTTCCTTTACACCTCGTTTCAGGAGCAGTAGTATCCGACGCCATGTTCGCTCGCTTCTTTCCCGCCGAAGGCAAGGGGTTTTTCGAGTTGTTCGAACGCCACGCCGGCAAGACCCTCGAGGCGGCGCGGCTCCTGCAGGCGATGCTGAACAACCCGGCCGACCTCCCGGACCAGGCACGCCGCATTAAAGCGGTGGAACACGAGGGCGATGTGATCACGCATCGCGCCGTCGAGATGCTGCATCGAACCTTCGTCACGCCCATCGACCGCGGCGACATCCACCGCTTGATCTCGCGCCTCGACGACATACTCGATCTGGTCGACGCCACCTCGGAACGCATCTGGCTGTACGGCATCGACACTACGGACCGCGATGCCTGCGATCTGGCCGAGACCTTGGTCAACGCCGTCAGCGAAGTCGCCCGGCTCATGGTCGGTCTGCGCGACCTGAAGAACCGTGACGCCCTTCTCCAGGCGTGCATGGAGATCAACCGCTACGAGAACGAGGGGGACACGTTGCTGCGCCGCGCCGTGGCGCGGCTTTTCCAGGACAGCAAAGAGCCGTTGATGGTCATCAAGTGGAAGGACATTTACGAGTTTCTCGAAAATGCCATCGACCGCTGCGAAGACGTCGCCAACGTGGTTGAGGGCGTCGCGCTCGAGTACTCCTGACCGCACCGCTGCGGATCGACGCCGCGGGCATACTGGTTAGCGGAGGGGCGGACATGGTGGTGGTGGTCATTCTCATCGCGGTGGCGTTGGTGTTCGACTTCATGAACGGCTTCCACGACGCCGCCAACTCAGTGGCCACCGTGGTCTCCACCCGTGTGCTGACACCGCGGCAAGCGGTGGTGTGGGCGGCGTTCTTCAATTTCGTTGCCGCTTTCGGTTTCGGCGTGCACGTGGCGAACACCGTGGGCAAAGGGATCATCGACCCGAGCGCCGTCACCAACACAGTCGTGTTCGCCGGGCTCGCGGCGGCGATCGCGTGGGACTTGATCACCTGGCTGTTCGGCCTGCCGACGAGTTCCTCGCACGCCCTGATTGCCGGCTTCGCGGGCGCCGGCGTCGCCGCAGCTGGGCCGAAGGTCGTGATCGTCAGCGGGCTGACCAAGGTGATGCTGTTCATCTTCATTTCTCCCGCGCTTGGACTGGTCCTCGGTCTCCTCTTCATGACGATTGTCACTTTCTTCGTGCGCCACAGCACGCCCGCCCGGGTCGACACCACGTTTCGACGGCTGCAACTGGTATCGGCGGCGTTCTACAGTCTCGGCCACGGTACCAACGACGCGCAGAAGACCATGGGAATCATCACCGTGCTGCTGTTCAAAAACCGTTACCTCGGTGACACGTTCTACGTCCCCGTGTGGGTGATCTTGGCCTGCTACGCGGCCATCGCCTTGGGGACCACGTTCGGTGGCTGGCGCATCGTGAAGACGATGGGGATGAGGATCACGAAGCTTCAGCCCATCGGCGGCTTCTGCGCCGAGACCGCCGGCGCCTTGACGATCCTGGGCGCCGCCGCGGCCGGGATTCCCGTGAGCACGACGCACACCATTGCCGGCGCCATCATCGGCGTCGGCGCGAGCCGGCGCCTGTCGGCCGTCCGCTGGGGCGTGGCGCGCAACGTGGTCTGGGCGTGGGTGCTCACCATCCCCGGCACCGGACTCATCGCTGCCGCGATCTATTTCCTCGTTGCCGCTGTGTAATCGGACGGGACCGCTGCGGACGTCGAGGACTTTTCTTCAGTCCGTCGGCTTACAAGACGTAAATTGGCAATCCGAACCGGTAAGATTGCGATTGCGTCGGAATTGCGTCGGATAAGAGTGACTTCTGGCCGGAATCACGCTCTACACCTTGGAAGACCGTCGCGGAAATGGTATTGTGCGCATCAACTTCAAAAAGGCGCGTGCAACGGCACGGGCAAAAAGGAAAGGAGCCCATATATGAATCGGCAACGTTCACTACTGGCCCTGGCGCTTTTAATCCTCATGTCAGTGGCCCCAGCCGCACGGGCGCAGCAGCGGACTAGCGGCTACACCGTGAGTGAAGGGTACCCGTTCTTAGGTGTCGATTTGGGCGTGGCTGAGCCCACGAATGACAACTTCCGAGCCCACGTGGTGACCGGCGCGTCGGGCAGCCCCTTTGGGGGATACATGTTCAACGATTGGCTCGGCCTTCAGAGCAACCTGGACTTCAATTTCCTGCCGCCAGACAACGACCACATGAACGGCCAGTGCACCAACCTGGGCTGTCAAGTCCTCAGATCGCAAGGCGGGGTGGGGGAGATCAACCACCAGAACGGATACACCACGATGCTCGGCCTGACTGTCGGCCCGCGGCTGCAGATCCCGATCGGCGATCTCGTCGATCTCTACACCACCGCGCAGGGTGGCGGCTTCAAGGCCATGGGTGGACGGCTCAATCAGTGGGCTCCGGGCTTATCGCTCGGTGGCGGACTCGACGTCAACCTGACCCAGAACCTCTCCGTCGGTCTGTTCGGCCGCTGGAACCGGGCCTACATGTCTCCGCATCCCACCACTCTCGTTCGCCAAGTGCCCGACGAGAACGGGCCCGCTGACGCGCAGTGGGCCAGCGCCGGTGTCAGCATGAAGTGGTCGTTCAAGCAAGCAGCGCCTCCGCCTCCCCCGCCTCCTCCGCCCCCCGTTGCGAAGGCGCCACCCCCTCTGCCGCCGCCGACGAAGGAGAAGATCGTCCTGCGCGGGGTGCACTTCGACTTCAACAAGTACAACATCCGGCCGGATGCGCGAGCGATTCTCGATGAGGCCGTGCGTATTCTGAAAGAG
>Ga0181524_10000064_pt1 | contig 117683 bp, 118 predicted proteins | sample PEATcosm2014_Bin_34_FD_119761 | JGI IMG/M metagenome (GOLD analysis project Ga0181524, IMG submission 119761) | Peatland microbial communities from MTU Mesocosm Facility, Houghton, MI, USA - PEATcosm2014_Bin05_60_metaG | ecosystem: Environmental > Terrestrial > Soil > Wetlands > Peat | place... | reverse complement strand
TATTCCTTCTCGCCATATAGAATCTGCGTTGTCAACTGAAAACGTCTTTTTCATGCATTTTGGGCATAATATGAAAGATTCGTTAGACGTAACTAATCACCTTCCAGCACGATGATTGCCCGAACCTCTAGTAAACTTGTTGGCATTAGAGTTTTGCACCTCCATCACTCGCTATTCTTGTATCGCCTAGAGATTTAGCTCTAGGGGGTCAAAAATGTACTGTTTTTTACCCCCTGCTATTGAAAGAAATGTACTATCCTCCGTCCATCCATGCCTGCATAATGGACAGGGGTATACTATTCATGGTCTCCTACCGTCCGTCGTGGTCGTCCGTCGTGGTTGTCGTCGTCCGTCGTCCGTTTGGTTTGGTTGGTTTGGATAAAACTTTACCCCTACACAGTTTTTTGGTTCTGCACGAAGTTCACGCGCTTTACTATCGGAGATGCAAGCATTATGACCGCAGCGGCTAAGGCTATCCAAAAACCGTAGGTCAAGTACGCTATGTAGGTTATGTTTTCGAGTGGTAGTGGAATAAGCGTTCTAGATACAGTAATACCACTCGAGAAAAGTCCTGGCACTGGGAAACCCCAAGGGTCTATTGGCCCTTTCCAAAGCTCGCTTTGCAGTCCAACCGCGAATACGGTCATTGAAGCTAGGATAAACAATCCGCTAATAAAGACCATTCTAGTATGCTGACGTAAACCTCCTAGTAGACCTATTAGACTCCCTATGACGATGAGAACGAGGGCGGCCCAGCCAAACCAGAGATTTACTTGACTTGACGGAGGTGAATTGTAAAAGCCTGGAAGGCCTGCCTTCGCTTGAAATAGGTAAACGAGCATCCAAGTTTGTGAATCAATCCCCCTCAAACTCCACGAAAATGTTACCGTCCACCAGGGCAAAGCCAAGGACACGAATGCAATTACTCCTCCAACGATGCCCAGCATATTTAATTTCGACAAGGCCTTTCTCCTACATGTTCTATGCTAGGAGTATAGGAAAAAAGCCTTTGGCGCGCGCTACCGTTAAACCATAGAAAAAAGGGGCATGCGGGAGACGTCTCCACTCAATGGTGTAAGTGGGAATTCACATTATAGCTTTTGAAATGTGCATCCTTTTTCAGATCGGATTGTTCTTTGTTTTCGAGGACCATTTGGTTCTATTGAAGAATTGGGCCGGGCTTTAGGTTTTCAGGAATTTACCGTTCTTGTAGAAGATGTTGTCGTCTGCGTAGATTTCTCCGCCTTTCTTCATGTCTTTTAGAATATCCCAATGGAGGGCCGATTGGTTCTTTCCGCCTGTTTCAGGAATCGGGTTGAGGCCTAGAGCCATGTGGATTGTTCCTCCCATTTTCTCGTCGAACAGCATGCTCTTCGTGAATTTTGTTATCCTGTAGTTTGTGCCTATGGCTGTTTCGCCTAGTCGTTTTGCGCCTTCAATTTTCAGAAGCTGCTGCAGAAGATCGTTTCCTTTCTCAGCTGATGCCTTCACAACTTTTCCTGCCTTGAAGGTTAGCCTTATGTCTTCGATTTCTCTGCCTCCATAGATTCCTGGAAATGTGAAACGGACTGTACCGTTTGTCGAGTTCTCGATTGGTGCTGTGAAAACCTCACCGTCTGGCATGTTCTTTTGTCCACTGCAGTTTATCCATTTTCTCCCTTTGACCTTGAAGGATAAGTCGGTGTCTTCGCCCACTATCCTGATTTTGCTAGCTTTGTTTAGGAAGGCACAGGTTTTTTCCTGTTCCTTCTGAACGTTCTTCCATTCAGATACTGGATCAGGCTTATCAACCATGCAGCTATCATAAACAAATTCCTCGTACTCTGGAAGCGACATTGCAGCTTCCTGGGCCTGAGAGCTTATTGGAAACGGCAAACCGGTCCATCTGTATTTTCCTTCTGCCTCGCGCCGGAACAATGTCTTGGTTATTTCCGCTCCTGCGGCTCTGCGCATCCTGATTTTGGCAGGATCAATGTTTGTCAGCCCTTTCGGGCTAGGTTCGCAAAATATGCCTATGCTAACGTCAACGTTTTCTGCGATGAACTTTTCCATAGGAGGCACGTATTTGAGCTGATTCTCTTTAGCAATCCTATAGAAAGTGTACTCGGTTTCAAGGCGTGGAAGAATCACAGGGTAGGCGCCGCACAGCAGGCACTCCTTGTAGAGTTCGTGAATGAGTGGAAATGCCATAGCGCTCCCTCGAATTATCACGTTTTCTTTGGGCTTCAAGCCAACGCTGTAATGAACACACAACTTTGCCAATTTCTCAATTCGAGTGTCCATCGTTAATTTTCACCGCTTAGGGAACAATATTGAAGCGGTGAATTAATAGGCTTGTTGACGACCGCTAGCGATCGATGAAAAAATAAAAAATGTGCCAATCACTTTCTACACCATTGATATAATGTGAAAAACAGGCACACGCAAAAATTAAGAAACACGTACGGAGACAGACAGAGACAGACAAAGCGCACGCATTTTTCTATGGCTGAGTTCACGCGGAAAAGTTATAAGACCGACCGACAACGGCAGGAGAAGACCACACTCCGCAGCGCGCGCCTCCAAGAAAACCGCCCGCGCTATAAGCCGAGACAGCTAACAATTATATATCCTGCAATACCACAGTTAAAATAAGGTGTTGCGTTTGCCACTTCCACTTGTTGAACGATCTGAGGAAGAGATAGCTAAAGCTATTCGAAAGAAAGTTGAAGCCTTGAACCGTGTTAGAGGCTTTCGCCACCTCGATGTTCGAATAAGTGGGAAAAGACTTGATGTGGATGTTCATGTATTCTTGGACAATGACCTCCCACGCGAGGATATTCACAGGGTTGCTCTTGACATTGAGGGAGTCGTGAGAAAAGAATACCCCAATGCGCGGGTTTCAGTGGACACGGAACCTCTTGGACCAGGCCAAAATGGTGTATGGAAGGCCGTGAAGGATGCAGCTGAAGAAACAGCGGGTTCTAGGGGGGTTCACAACATTCACATTCAAAGAATTGATGGAAAACTATACGTTGATCTTCATCTGGAAGTAAGCGCGAACATGACGGTAAAAGAGGCACACGATGTTGCTGAACAAGTCGAGGGCAAGATAAGGATAACCAAGCCAGAAATATCAGAAGTAACTGTTCACATTGAATCAGCATCAGACCTCATCTCAAGAGAGCTGGCAGGAGTCGAAACTGAGCTGGAATCATACATTAAACACGTCGCCAAGCAATTTCCAGAAATCCACAGCGTCTCAGGAATCAGCGTCCGCAAAGCTGGCAAAGGCATACACTTGACTCTTCAATGTCAATTCGAACCTGAACTTGCCATAAAAAAAGCACATGAAATCTCCACCAAGCTTGAGAAAGCGCTCAGAACGGCCTACCCCAAGATAACCAGAATAGACGTCCACGAAGAGCCAGCTTAGACCCCACCGATTTTTCTTCAACGCCCTGCAGCGGTTGCGGGTTGCGAAATACCTATATCTGCCCATGGGCTTAACGGAAGCTACAAACCCTATATGCGCGACAAGATGGAGTGATCGAGGCGGATTCATTAGTACGGCGAATGAGAAAACAATCAACCCAAGTAAAGACTGTTGGTCCGTCTCCCCTGCGGATGTCTACCGTTCCCTTGAAACCAGCGAGAAGGGTCTGTCTGAACGAGAAGCTCAACGACGCCTGAAGATATACGGATACAACGAGCTGGAAAGATCGAAATTCGGCTGGGCGCCAATTCTTATTAGACAATTCAGGAATCCGATATTCGTCATTCTAATCGCGTGTGCTGCCGTGTCGTGGCTATTCGCCACGATTGATCAGGCAATATCCATCCTTTTGATGATTGTTATAGCCGTGGTCTTGGGCTTCATCAACGAGTACAGGGCTGAGAAGACCGTTCACGACCTTCAGAAGCGTGTATCCATCAGAGCCGTCGCTATAAGAGACGGCAAGCCTTCGGAAATTGAATCGCGACTTCTTGTTCCAGGAGACCTCGTATCCTTCTACGTAGGAGACATCGTTCCAGCTGACATAAGGATAGTGGAATGCAGCGACCTTCACGTTAATGAAGCAACACTCACTGGAGAATCCTTTCCTGTTGAAAAGACCTCTGAAAGCCTCGACCTTCATCACCCCACGCCTCAGCAACTGACAAACTACATGTTCATGGGCAGCGTGGTTGCAAACGGAACCGGTCGAGGCATCGTCGTATCGACCGGGAAAAACTCGGAGTTCGGATCCATATCCAAAAGCCTAATCCGATCCCACCCTGAAACCCCCTTTCAAAAAGGCGTCAGGGGCTACGGAAACATGCTTCTCACACTTACACTCGCACTCGTAGTGGGAATATTCACGATTAACGCCGCCCTCGGTCACAACATGATCAATTCTCTGCTTTTCTCTCTCGCAGTCGCCGTCGGGCTTGTGCCCGAGCTGATGCCTGCCATCGTAACGATCAGCCTCTCTCAAGGGGCGAGGAAAATGTCGAAGCTGAAGGTCATCGTCAAACGCCTAGTTTCGATAGAGGACTTCGGCAACATGGATGTCCTGTGCACTGACAAAACAGGAACGCTCACCGAGGGCAAAGTCTCCCTAAAAGACTACTATTCACCGAGTGGGGAAAAAGATCCGAGGATTATCCCCTATTCGTTGCTCTGCAACACAGCGCTCATCGGGGAAAAAATCACTGGCAATCCAATGGATGTGGCGATCGCGGAGTATGCCATCAAGAATGGCGCACAAGAAAGCGTGAAATCCTACGGTAAAACGGGCGAGATACCGTTTGACTACAAGCGGCGAATGATGTCGGTGGTGGTCAAAAAGGATACCGAGTTCATCCTCATCACCAAGGGTGCTCCAGAATCAGTTATCTCCAAATGCGGATACTCGGAGACGCTAGGGAAGATTCAACCAATAGGTGATTCTCTGGAATCAATTCGCACCAAGTTCTCCGATCTCTCAATTCAGGGGTACCGTGTCTTAGCAATTGCATACCGAAGCGTAGACCCGAAGAAAGCGTACACGGTTGAAGACGAAGCGAACCTTACGTTTCTAGGCCTTCTCATATTCGCTGACCCCCCTAAGCAGGATGCCCATCAAGCGCTCATGAAGCTGAAGGAAATGGGCGTAGACGTGAAGATACTCACAGGCGACAACGAACTCGTCGCCAGAAAAGTGTGTGAAGAAGTAGATATCCCCGTCAGAAAAATAGTATCTGGCTCAGAATTAACACAGATGAGCTCGACCGAAATCAAAAAGGCAGCAGAAGAGGCCACAATTTTCGCTAGGATCACGCCAGAACAAAAGCTGGACATCATCAAAGCCCTGAAAGAGAACAATCATACAGTAGGCTTCATGGGTGACGGAGTGAATGATGCTCCAGCCCTCTACGAAGCAGACGCAGGCATATCGGTCGACACGGCGGTTGATGTCTCGAAAGACGCAGCGGACATTGTGCTTCTGGAAAAGGATTTGCTGGTGCTAGTAGACGGTATTGAAGAGGGCAGAAAGATCTTCGGCAACACTATAAAGTATGTCCTCATGGGAACGAGTTCGAACTTTGGAAACATGTTCAGCGCTGCAGCAGCCTCTATCTTCCTTCCATTTCTCCCAATGCTGCCGATCCAGATACTCTTCATGAACCTGCTGTATGACATGTCGAACATGACGATACCAACCGACAACGTTGATGAAGAGTACACCACGTCACCAAGGAAATGGGACATAGGCTTCGTCCGAATGTACACAATCTTCTTCGGCCCATTCAGCTCCGTCTACGACTTTCTCACCTTCGGCATCATGCTTTTCGTTTTCGGATGTTGGGCAGGAACGGCTGGTAGTCACCTAGCAGCACTGTTTCAAAGTGCATGGTTCATAGAATCATTCTGGACCGAGGTCTTGATCATGTTCGTCATCAGGACCAGACGCATCCCATTCCTCACAAGCCGTCCTGGGAAGTGGCTAGCAGGATTCATAATAGGGTTCGTCGCGTTAGGAACAATATTGCCATTCACGCCTATCGGCGGCTTCTTGGGAATGGTGGCGCTTCCACCCGAATTCTGGGTTCTAGTCGTGCTTATGACAGTTACCTATCTGTTTCTCGTGGATGCCGCGAAAGTGTTCTTCTACAAAATATGCAGGTTTTGAAGGAGGAAATGGGTGACTATGGATCTCTTCGTTTGGTGGGCTCTCAGTATTTCCTGGAACATCGTTTTCCTAATAGCGGCCGGTTTTTACCTTTATGCAAGCAGCAGGGCTAAACGCAGGGAGGATGCGCAGAAAGAAATCATACGAAAGGCAAATGATGAGCAGTCAGTTAGTGCATACAGACCTCAATGGAAAGCAACGGTAGGAAGATTAACCAAAAACTTCATTTTCATTTGGATTCTGCTGGGTCTTCTTGTTTTCTACATCTTCTCGGTTCAGCTGGGCACAGGCAGACTGTCTGAGGTAGTGTTCGCGGGTGGCAACATCGTTGTGGAAGCCCTTTTAGTCTTTTACTTATTTAAGAACAGAGGAAAAAGACAGCCGAAGAATAGAACGAAATCCGAATGAACAGAATGTCGGCCGCGCGGGCTCAATGAAAGGGGGCCCGCAGAACCCAATAGGCCAAAAATTTTGCCTGCACCAACCAGCCCATAGTGGCCGAATTCGCTAAACGTTTATTTATGCAGAAACAGGGCGAAAGCATTCTTTTTAAGGATTCGCATCTATTCTTAACTGGTGGCGAGTTTGATGGAACTCATCGTCAGGAGCCGATCTTTTGGACAAAATCAGAAAATACCTCGAAAGTACACGTGTGACGGCGACGACGTGAATCCCCAGTTAAAGATTGAACAGCTGCCTTCAGAAGCGAAGTCGCTGGTTTTGATTATTGATGATCCTGACGCGCCGAACGGAACGTGGGACCATTGGGTCGTCTGGAACATTCCTCCAACTGACAAAATTGAAGAGAACGTGGTGCCAGGGATAGAAGGCACGAACAGTTTTGGAAAACACTCTTACGGTGGCCCTTGCCCCCCTTCTGGAACACATCGATATTTCTTCAAAGTCTATGCTCTAGACGCAGAGTTGAAACTTGGATCAAACTCTAAAAAGAAAGATGTCGAGAAAGCCATGCAGAATCACATCTTGGCTAAAGGCGAACTCATAGGCCTCTACAGCAGAGAATAAGCCCGGTTGCTTTCCTATGGACTCTGGCTGATTCTTGCCACTGCCACGGAGCCAGTTAAGACGCTGCTGTTGAGAAAAGTCAGCTCCTTGCCAGAGTCCAACCGAATCTTCGTGTAAAACGGCGTAAGCTCGCTGACGATGCCTTCTTGACTAAGGTATGTCGTGTATACACGGTCACCTTGGGAATACGGAAGTCTTCGCAGCACGACTTCTTCTGAAGCTGGAAATGTCGTGACGACTACTCCGCCCTGCATTATGGCCGTGTTTGGAATGACCACCAGGCCTCCCATGTCATTCCGTATTCTCGTTACCATCGCTGTTATCTCTTCCACTTTTCCTGGAATGTTATTCACCACAACGGTGTCACCTACACTGAATGGTCGAGTCATAAGAACCAACGTTCCTGCGAGAATATTGCCGACAAATGTGGAAATGACGAGGCCTATGACGATCGAGGCGATGCCTCCGCCCACCAGCAACGTGGTCGGTGAAACCTTGAATATGTCGAGTGAAGAGAAAACCACCACGATGCCTACAACTAGAATCATGAAGAATTGAAAGACCAAGGCCAGATGGGCACCGACGTGTTTTGATAGAAGCGGTTTGGAACGCCTGATGAAAAATACGATGATGAGACCGAAAGAGACGACTATTATGGTTTTAACAAACTGGTGAATCAACAGGGTAGTCGATTCTCCCGGAACAAATGGGTCAATAGCGAACACTATGCTGGAACCTACGACTATCAAGATGGTGATAATCAGTGCTAACCTCTTGATGGATCTTACGAAGCCAGCCAATTGTTCTCACACCAAACACAGCAATCATGCTGATCCTGTTCAATAGTTTTTCCCTCCGACTTAATGCCCGTCCTGCTGGCCGTTCTCTGACGATAAAGGCCTGGATCGAAAAAACCCTCCCATAAACCCGACCGCACAAAATCAAAACACATCCCCAACTTCTCACCACACAACATGGAAATTTACGTCTACACATTACGCTGCAACATTACAATAGACGTAAAGAAAAAAAGGGGAGGGGCACTGTTCACTCTCGTTAGCCACCATGGGAACATATGCGTGTCCATTACATTGCAACATTACATCTGATGTAAAGAAAAAAAAGGGAGGGTGAACACTCTAGTCGATGAGAGGGTGAAGAGCTAATGTTCTTCTATCTTTTTTCCCACTTTGTGATAGAAGACTTCTTCGCCGACCCGCTTGAAAAGCACTCCTTCTTTCCATTCGTAGCCTTCGCGAACGTGAGTTGCAAGAACCTCTCCAATAAACCAAGCGTGGTCTCCGACTTCTATGACTTGGACAACCCTGCATTCGATGCTCAAAGGACTCTCTTCGATAAGCGGTGCTGACACTTTGCTTCCTGGAACAGGCGTCAGCTTCGCCAGTTTGAACTTGTCCACATCTCTTCCCGTGGTTTCTCCGCATATCGCTACTGCTTCAACTAGCGTCTCGTCGACCACGTTGACAACGTAGCTCTTGCTGTTTTGAATGAGATCATAAGAGAATCTTGAACGTGCTATGCCGACGCCGACTAGAGTCGGCTTTCCAGAGAAGTAGGCAAACATACCCACGCTAATTATGTTCTTTTTTCCCTCATACTCACATGACACCAAGCATACGGGTCGAATCGGCAGCTTTCCAAGACCTTCTCGAACAGAAACCTCGCGTTTCACAATAATCAAACCTCTCCACCACTTTCTATTCCTGATAACCTATAAAGAGCTTCAGCTGACAGCCAGCGCGTTACCCATGAACCGAGCACGGTATAGATATTAAGTTTGAGCGCCATTAGTCTGGGCTATATTAGCCTCCTTTGGGAAGTCTTCGACGTATGAGCGCTCTGATCAGGAGATACTTCACGTCGCTAGTCGTGGTCCTAAGCATAATCCTAGGTTTTGCTCTTCCACAAGTTGGAGGCCTTTGGAGCGGCGCGCCCTACTTGACACTGCTGCTGATGTTCTTGATGTTTTTTGTCACGCTAAACATAGAACCGAACGATGTAACACGCGCAGCCAGCAGCTATCCAATCATCCTCGTGGGCTTGTTCACCGCGTTTGTCCTAATGCCAGCGCTGGCGCTTTCCACAAAACCCTTTTTCCCGGAGATAATCTATGCCGGAACCATGCTTGCACTCTGCTGCCCGTCTGCAATCGTCTCTTCGTTCTGGACGAAAGTTTTCAAAGGAGACATCGCCACCGCACTAGTCATGAGCATAGTCACGAACTTGGTTTCGATAGTTACGATACCCGCGACGATGCTCATCGCCGTCGGCACAGTCCTCAAAATTCCCGTTACAAGCATGATGCTCAACCTGACAGAAATAATCCTGATTCCCATGACCGCGTCCTTTCTGCTGAGAAGATACGTTCACCTTGACTGGAACAGATTCAGCGGTTACGGCTCCAGAGTTGAGCTAGGCATACTCGTCCTCATTATATGGGGATCCACCGCCTCGGGAGTCGAACCCGTGAGAAACAACATTTCACAATTTGCCTACCTGAACATTCTGATGCTGGGAATATTCGCACTCGCCTTCGCCACCACCCACTTTCTCACGATTAGATTCGGACACAACAAAGCGATATCAATCGAGATTTCGACGACGGTGAAGAACGCGGCCCTCTCCCTGGTCATAGGTCTAGCCACGTTTCCCAAATCCATACTTCCTGCATTAATCGCAAACCTCATCGCGCAGAACCTTTTCCTCTTTCCAGCAAAGGCAATAACAGAGAGGATAGCGACACACACAGCCACGACTCACGAGATGGACCGAACAGAGCGACACGACGTGAAATAGCTGCTCAACCGTAAGCACCGCAAAGGAAGCTTCTGGATAATCATATATTGATAGCTTGCCATATTGTTCGAAGATTCATATGAAGTCCAAACTCATCTACGTCGGAATAAGAGTTACAAACCTGCAGAAATCCATAGATTTTTACACGAAAGTTCTCGGCATGAGCGTTAAGGGCCGAGGCAAGGTTGACCAAACCAAAGGCGAAACCGTTGGGCTTGAAAGCGAGAAAGACGGTTTCCTACTGGAACTCAACTATTACGAAAAAGACAGCCCGTTTAACACAAAATACGTCGTGGGAGAAGGATTAGATCATCTTGCCTTCAAAGTCGACAATCTAGAGAAAGCCTTGGAAGAAGCGAAGAACGCTGGACACAGGGTCATCCTAGAAATGAAAGCAGACGGCAGCAGATGGGCCTACATAGAGGACCCGGACGGAATCTGGATAGAACTCTTCTAGAATCCCCCGCGCGTTTCTTCGAAGTAAGAAGAATTGAGCAAACTTAATTAGTGAAGAACCAGAAACGAGACAGGGTGAACTTTAGGGGCGAACCCTGTGAAGCGGACAATCAACTCCATATCAGGTGTCGTCGTAATAGTCCTTTACTGCATCTTCACCTTTTCTTCCTGGGCACTTTACCCAGCTGCTTATAGCCCTGTCAAAAACTGGCTGAGCGACCTCGGCAACTCGACCAACAATCCAAAAGGCGCAATTCTGTACAACGTGGGCTGCATCGCAACGGGAATAGCTCTCTTTCCCTTCTTCATCGGACTCTACGAATGGTACGCAGACGAGAAACGAAGAAAGACAGCCATCGTGGCAACGCAAGTCATCGGTTGCGCAGCCGCCTTTTCACTAATAATGATCGGCGTGTTCTCGGAAAATTATGGCTGGCTTCACGACCTATGGTCCGAAGTTTTCTTCGTGTTCAACCTGTTAGTTCTCGTAATCCTAGGAGTCGCCCTGTTCACCCATCCTCGCATCATCAAGGCTATTGCAGCCTATGGATTCGTGGTCGCGGTCATAAGCCTGATGTTCCTCTTCCTGCCAAACACGCCGCTGCTAGAATGGTTCACCGTCTTCACCGCCCTAGGATACGTCGGCCTACTCTCGTACAACATGGCCGCTAAATGAGTCACAACCAGACTTCTCTCAGCGTGAAGGCAGGCTTAGTAGACCGCTAGAATCTTCCCAAAGTACAGCGTGTGATAATCGCCTTTCGAGTAGAAAAGCGTCTTCACATCTGCCGGAACGATGTCAGGCTTAACTTCAAGTCTGTACAAGACCTTGCACTCGTAATGAATCTTGCACTCCTTGATTACGGGAACCTTCACCTTCTTTCCCTTTACGACGTTCAAACTGCACTCCGCGAATTTGTCGTGTTCCCTGCCACTGACTCCACCACAATGGCCCACAATCTTATCCAGCCCTTCTCCTGGCACGTTCACCGTAAACTCATCGCTGTCCTCAATGAACTCGTGCGTAAACCGTGAATGCCTCACGGCCACGAGAAAGACAGGCGCCCGCCAGAAAACTCCGACCAAGCCCCAGCCAATCGTCATCACGTTGCACTTCCCACTTTTCTTCGCACCGACCAATAGGCAACCTGGATTTTCCAGCTTCGCCAACGTCTCGGGAACAAACTCATCAAACTTCACGTTCACATCTCTCACCACAAATCAATGCATTTTCCTATCCTCTAGAGCGGTTTTCCACATTTAAACGCATTCGGGCCCGGTTGGCGCCTGAATGAAAGCGCCCGAAGAAACTCCTCACAAGTGAGGGGCACAAAGTGATGCCGAAAGGGAAGAAAAACGTCGTAGCCGACCATGAGAAATCGTTGGCAACACTCCCCTAGCGTTTGATTGCACAAGCGATCGTTCGGATACTTTTTATTCTATCCCGCTGCATATTTCAACGATAAGGTTGAGAGATATGGAACTTAAACGAAGTCAAACTGAGAAAAACCTGTTAGCGGCGTTTGCAGGTGAATCGCAGGCCCGGACAAGATACAGCTTCTTTGCGAGTGCAGGAAAAAAAGAAGGTTTCGAGCAGATATCGGCCATTTTTCAGGAAACCTCCGATAACGAGAAGGAACACGCGAAACTCTTCTTTGAGCAGCTCAAAGGAGGAACTGCGGAGATCGCAGCGGGCTATCCTGCAGGGATCATCGGCTCTACAGCGCAGAATCTGAAGGCGGCTGCTGAAGGGGAGAAGTTCGAGTGGGGAACACTCTACCCCGGTTTTGCTGATACAGCAGAGAAAGAGGGCTTCACAGAAGCAGCCAGAACTTTCCGCCAAGTCGCAAAAGTGGAAGCATACCACGAGCGACGATATCTAAAACTTCTCGCAAACGTGCAACAGAACAAAGTCTTCAAGAAAGACGCGCCTACCAAGTGGATATGTCGAAACTGCGGCTACGTGCACGAAGGCCCCGAAGCCCCCGAGAAATGCCCAGTCTGCAGTCACCCAAGAAGCTACTACGAACTCTGGTGCGAAAACTACTGAACAGACAAACCGGAGATTCAGAACCTTAGCCGCTTCAAATCCGAAAAGCCAGCGTGCCTTTTCCACGTTAGCCGATCAATTCAACGGATGTTCCGATAGCCCATCCGGGTACGCCTTTGCGGAATTTGACTGTGACGACGCCCTTCTTGCCGTGTAATCCCATGATTTCCCCGATGAGTTTTTTCTTTCCCTGCGTCCAGACCACTTTTCGTCCAATCAGCTGGCCTGGCTTGGAGACTGAGTCTGCATCGGCAAATCGAATTAGGCACCACTTGGACATTTGAGTTCTGATGCCTATCCGATAGTTTGCTATCGTCCCATAAACAGGTTGAGACACAAGCTTCACCATCCGCAACACCTCCCTTAAAATACGCCGCTAGCTTTTAAACCTGCTTCGCCCCGACGCTTGCCCCACTCAAGACAATTCCCTCATTCCTGCCAGCCTCACCTCAAAAAAAACCGCTCTGATATGGAAAACCGCAACATAATCAGCCCTATTACCAATACGCGCGCTGGATGAGCCGTGATGCGCGGTTACGTGACTAATGTCAACAGTCTCAGTGCGACTCCGCCCAGGATTATTGCGAAGGCTACTTCAAACAGGGTTATGAACAAGGCCTTCTTCCCGCCGAACTTTTTGACCAAGGCGGAGATGGTCGCAACGAAGGGTATGTAGAACATTGCTACCAAGGTGAAGACGACCATCTGAACAGGCGTCAAGGCCTGCAAGCCCGCTGGTGCAAGAAGGGCAGCGAGCAAAATGAGCGACAACTCTTTTCTATTTTTGCGAATTCTGCTAGCCTGAACCACATCTCCTTCAACGCAGTCTTAAGCTGCGGCATCCTCTAATCAGCTATCTCCATTATCAGAGCGCTCGGCTCACCTGGCAGAACCATTAAGGCTAACCGTCTGACCGAAGATTGAGCGCGCGCTACAAGCAACACATGTGCCTTTTGCTCGTTATCTTCGTTAGTTCAGTCACAAAAGTTAATAGCATGATTGGAGAAATCTTTGAATCTTATCATACTCGAGGGAATAAGAAACGAGCGGTTCAGGGTTTAAGATAGTTCTGACTTCTTCAGCTACTGAGATGAGCGAATACCACAACTCCCCCTTTCACGCCTTTGCGGCGGGATTTTCGAAAGGTCCAATGCCGCTTTGGTTTTTGAGAAAAGTTCTTTATCCGTCTGTTGAAAGCAACTGCGACGGAAGTGCCAAGTACGCACCTTATGGTCTGAGAAAAGTCGAAGCCTTGCTGCTGGAAAACGGTTTTGCAGATTCAGATGTAGCGGTAGTTCACCCATCGAACCTCGATGATTTCATTGGGCCCAACACGAAGGTTGTTGGCATTTCCTCAATGGATCCAACAGGAATGGGATACGTCAGCAAGACATATTCTTCGCTAGTAGGCGGCGGAGCGCCAATGAATGCTGTTGAATTCGAAGCACTTGTAAGGCATCCGAGCATACAAAAACACAAACCCAAAATAATTGTAGGCGGCTATGGTGCCTGGCAGGTTCAGCGAAAGAAAGTGGCGGAAAACTATGGAATAGACTGTGTCCTCATAGGCGGAGGTGTAGAGACTATCATTGATGTCTTCGACAGAGCGGTCGGTGGAGAACCTCTGCCGAGAGTGGTGCGCTCCGAAAGAAGCTCAAAAGAGCGAACTTTACCTCTGATTAGGCATGCCGCTATTCATGGCGGCGTGGAAATCTCAAAGGGATGCGGTCGAAACTGCCAGTTCTGCACGCCCACATTGCAAGACAAGTGCGACGTTCCCTTGGAAAAGGTCATGAAGGAAGTTGAGACGACAGTCGGAGAGGGCGCGTCTCGAATAACGTTGATAACTGAAGACCTGTTTCTGTATGGCTCGAAAGCCAGAAGCTTCATACCAAACAAGGAAGCCGTGCACAAGCTTGTCAAGAGTGTCGCAGACTTTCCAGGCGTCAAGGCTGTGCAGCCCTCGCACATGTCATTGGCCCCCGTTGTTTATGACCCCGATATGGTTCAAGAAATAGCCGAGATTCTTATTGATTATAACTGGTATTACCATGAGAAGAAGCCTATCGTGACTTCCGAGACTGGGATTGAAACCGGGAGCGTTAGGTTAATGCGAAAGTATATGGCTGGAAAGACCTTGCCTTTCAAGCCTGAACAGTGGAAGGAAGTGGTCACTCAAGCCTTTGGCATATTGAACGACAACAACTGGTACCCTCTTGCCACGTTGATAATCGGTCTCCCCGACGAGAAAGAGGAGGACGTTGCAGAAACGCTTGAATTGATGGATGATCTGAGAGACTATAACGCCTTCTACGTTCCTTTATTCTTCGTCCCGCTTGAAAACTGTCTCTTGATGAACAAACGCGGAGCTGAGCTCGACTCTCTCTCCAAACTCCGATGGGAGTTTCTGGTTCGATGCTGGCAATACAACATTCGAATCTGGCGAGACACTTTCCTAGGACACAGATTCACAAACCCAGTCGTCAACAAACTCGTGAAGCAAATGCTGATACCGTACGCCGCGAGAATCGCAGGAGTCTACTATGGCATGAGACACGGCGAAGCCATGAAAGACGCCATCTGGAAAATGGCAAACGCCTAACTGTGTGCAAGCGCGTTCTAGGTGGAAGGTTCATAACAGGGGCGAAACTCATCGCGCTTGCTTGACAGATAGACATTGAACCGCCGACATGAAGGAAGAAACTGTAACCACCAGTATGCATTCTTTCGTAGGGCGAGACGGAGACACGGACAAGAGTTATTAGCAAGCGACAGGTTCTAGTTTTTGCGGAAAGATTCTAACAAAAAAGCTGTGCATGAAAAAAGAGTTTGTTTACAAAATGAGTGCGTGGAGAACATGAAGACGAAATGGCTTCTTGCGATAACACTGGCCGTTTTCTTGGCTGCATCAGCGGCGGCAACACAGATTCAGGGCGCAAGGGCAGCTACAACCCGCAACTTCACCTTGTATGGCAACTACTTGGAGGGTTGGGGTTTCACGGCATCCAATATAACGAGTCCCGGCCCGAAGATCCAGGTCGAACAAGGCGACACCGTGAACTTGACCTTGATAAGCGAGGACGGAATTACGCACAGGTTTTTCGTCAGCTATACCAACTCTTCGTCTCCAAGCTCGGGTGATCCGGAATCTTCAGACTTTTCGGGCACCACTAGCTATGAATTCGTCGCCATCAGCACCGTTGGAACGTACACGTACTACTGTGCTCATCATCCCAACATAATGTATGGGACTTTCCAGGTGGTGCCGACTGGTACAATCCCCGAATTCCAACCATTGATGCTGCTGTCTCTGCTCGTGGCAAGCACCGCTCTCGCTGCGTTGGTCTTCAGAAGAAAACGGCGAATCTAGTCCATCTTTTCCTCCCTTTTTTCTAGTGTTGTGCTTGAAAACTTTTTGTGGCGAAGTATAGAACTGCCACGGCTGTCATGACGATGATTGAGATTATCCATGATTCTGCGGGCAGTGAGAACATCAGGACAAAGCAGCTGGCCAGGCCGAGGCACGGTACCAAGGGGAAGAGGGGTGCCTTGAACGTTTTGAGGTCTGGGTTTTTCTTCCTCAGTCTTATTGCGGAGGAGTGTAGGATAATGTGGGTTGTGAGCATGGAGAAGCTGGTTATCGCGGCTGTTTCTCTCAAGTCCGAGACGAGAGCTAAGATGGCCATGAGCGCGCCGGTTATGAGGATGGAGAGGTAGGGCGTTCCGAGTTTCGGGTGTACTTTTGCTAATGCCTTCGGGTATTGACCGTTCCTCGCCATCGTGAACGAGACTCTTGACAGGCCTAGCAGGTTTGTCAGCAGCACGCTCAGGGTTGCGACGAGCGCTCCGAAGGAAACGACGGCGAAAACGGGGTAGCTTCCTGTCGCCTTTGCCGCTGTTGCGATGGGTGAGCTTGATGCTCCGAGGATTTTGTAGGGCACGAGGCCGGTTGCGACGAGGCCTGTGGCGATGTACACGAGCATGGAGATGCCCAGCGCGAGCAGTATGGCAAGCGGCAGTGTCCTCTTCGGGTTTTTCACCTCTTCGCCCAGCGCGGCTATTCTTCCGAAGCCGAGGTAGGCGAAGAAGATGAAGGCGGCGCCTTGAAGTATGCCGAAGAAGCCGTTCGGGGCGAAGTTGGAGTAGTTTTGGGTGGTTACGTGGAAGGCTCCGACGATGACGAAAAGGGCGAGGATGAGGATTTTTGTGACGACTAGGACGTTGTTGAACCTTGCTGATTGTTTGATGCTCCTGAGGTTGAGGACGGTTAGGGCTAATGCTGCGAGGACGGCGATTACGTTGACGGTTGAGACTGGGAATGTGAGGACGGTGATTTTGGCGGGAAAGTGGGGAAGCAGCCCGACCAGGTAGCTTGCGAATCCTAGGCACACGGCTGAGCCAGCTACGGTTTGTGCGAACAGCCACATGTTGCCCGAGATGAAGGCTACGAAGGGGTTAATCATCTCGTAGGCGTACTGGTAGGTTCCTCCTTCTTTCGGAATGGCTGAGCTGAGCTCGGCGAAGCTGATGGCCGTGAAGAGGGCAACGGTTCCGGCGATGATCATGGAGACGATGACGGCGGGTCCGGCGTAGCCGACGGCGATGCCTAAGACGACGAAGATTCCGGCGCCGATGATGGCGCCTATGCCGATGGCCGTCGCGTCAAAAAAGCTTAGAGTCCTCTTTAACTCCACCATTTTCCTCTTTCAAAGCTGACATCAGGTAGGCCTTATAACACATTCTGTGACAGGGTCGTGTGTCCAGGATCATGCGAGAGTAGAAGATTCCAACTTTGTTCTGTGGCCCCCTCCCTTTTTTTTCTTTACATCAGATGTAATGTTGCAATGTAATGGTGCCATGTAAATTTCCATGTTGGCGTGGCGCCTGTTTCCGAAAACGGGCTGAAAACGTTGTTGCGCGCGTGTTAGTGTCTGTCTTCTCTCTTTGCGCTTGGGTTTGACGCTGCGTTGAGTGGAACATTTCAACTGTGAACGGTGCCCCCTCCCCTTTTTTTCTTTACGTCTGACGTAATGTTGCAGCGTAATGCGTAGGCGTAAACCGCCATGTTGTGTTTCCCCTCGTGCGCCCAGACGTCGTTAAACTATGGAGAATGTTTTTTCTTGTTGGACCTTTGTTAATAGTTCGATCACCCTACATATCAGTGCACAAAAACCGCCTGCGATGAGAAACTGAGTGGAGACTAGATAACGCTTAGCGCGTGACGCTTGACTTGTTTCAAATGCGTATGCAACGCACTTTGAGAAAATGTGAAGCGCCCCATTTTCTGCTGGTTAGGCCGATGGATGTTGCTGTCGTGGGTGATGGCCTCGTTGGCCCACGGCGAAGGAAGAGTGGAAAACTGTTTTCTGACGGTTTAACGGCATCCTAGAGGCATGACCGCATGTTCGGATTTGTTCTTGCAAAAGAAAAAACATTTATTTGCAAGGTTTGAGGAGGGCCTGGAAGGCTTGGACTGTATGCAGTCGATATTCGCGAATCCTGACATTACTCCTTTTGAGCGGTGGGCTTTGTTTGTTGTGCTTGGAACTGGAGTTGCCGCACTCCTCTATGCGTGGTTGATGGCTCGCAGAGTGTTGAAGGAGGATCCTGGTACTGCGAAGATGCAGAGCATTTCTAACTCCATCCGAGAGGGTGCAGTGGCTTACCTGAATCGACAGATGGAAGTGGTCATACCGATTGCGTTTGTCCTTGCGTTTTTTGTAGCCTTGACGGCATATCTGACTCCGGATACTGAAATGGGAGTTTGGTTGGGACGTGGAATCGCCCTTTTGTTTGGTGCAGCCTGTTCTTTGGCGATTGGACAAATAGGACTGAGGGTAATCGGGACACGCGCTAACGTGAGGGTCGCGCAGCAGGCCCGTGTTGGATCGTTCCAGGGTGCTTTAAGGGTTGCTTATCGTGCGGGCACCATCGCGGGAATGCTGGCAGACGGGCTTGGCCTGTTGGGTGGGACCACAATATTCATACTTTACAGCAATCTCGCCCCGCAAGTTTTGTTGGGCTTCGGTTTCGGAGGAACCTTGCTGGCCATGTTTATGCGAGTCGGAGGAGGAGTCTACACAAAAGCGGCGGACGTTGGCGCTGATCTGGTCGGCAAAGTTGAGCAGGGAATCCCTGAGGACGATCCGCGAAACGCAGCTGTAATAGCTGATCTCGTCGGCGACAACGTCGGCGACTTTAGCGGAATGGCTGAAGATGTTTTTGAATCGTACGAGGTCACGATGGTTTCTGCGATGATTTTGGGCATCGCCATCTTCGGGGTTGATCCGAATCACAGCCTCAAATGGATAGTGTTCCCGCTTCTTGTCCGAGCTATCGGAGTGTTCAGCTCAATCATCGGAACTTACGCAGTGGGTTTCTGGCCTACTAAAGGGGACGCTTTCAGAGCGATGGACATATCCTATGATCTTTCCTCGGTGATCAGCACCATAGCCTTCTTTCTTCTCGCGGTGTTTTATGCTCACGACTTGCAGCTCTTTGCGGCCACAGCAGCGGGAATTTTGCTGGCGATAGCTTTCAACAAGTACACTGGACTTTTCACCCAACGTGGCACTAGTTCCGTGAACGACATCGTAAAGTCAGCCGACAGCGGACCGGCAATCGTTATACTTTCTGGGCTTGCCATAGGCTATGAAAGCACTGTGTGGGCGTTGGGAATAATTGTGATGAACATCCTGCTGGCAATTTCAATATATTCGTTCACCGTCTCAGCTCAGTTGGTTCCCTGGATAATCGTAGGAGCCATAATAACAGCCGTAATAGTCGGCACGTTTTTGGCCAGAAGAACCAAGAAGATTGAACTCGGCATATTCGGAGCGATGGCCGTCATAGTTTTCGGCGTAATCGTGAGTAGCTTCAAAGTTCCCTCATCCAATCAGGCACTCTTCATAGTGTACTCTGTGGCACTAAGCGGAATAGGAATGCTGTCGCACACAGGAAACAATTTGGCCATGGACGCCTTCGGACCAATCTCCGACAACGCCAGCGGCATCGCCGAAATGTGCAAGGAGGAATTCGAAACGCCTGAAGGCCAACGCACTCTCTCCGACCTTGACAGCACTGGCAACACCACTAAAGCCATTACAAAAGGCATCGCCATAGCATCGGCAGTAATCGCCGCCGTCAGCTTGTTCAGCGCTTTCATCCAAACAGTTGGAGGGGGGTTCTCGAGTTTCGAGCTTAACCTCGCTAATCCAATAGTGTTTGTCGGCGTACTGATTGGAGGTGCACTGCCATTTCTGTTCAGCTCTATACTTCTGCGGGCCGTGCAACGAGCAGCGTCCCTAATCGTGAAAGAAGTGCGAAAACAGTTCCGAATCCCTGGAGTGATGGAGGGAACCACTAAACCAAACTATGCATCGGTGGTGCGGATTTGCACGGAGGCTGCCCAGAGTGAGTTAGTCAGCGTGGCATTATTAGCCGTTCTGACGCCCATAATCATCGGTTTCCTAATTGGCGACCTAGCTTTAGGCGGATTCCTCGCGGGCATAATAGTGACGGGACAATTGCTTGCGGTTTTCATGGCGAACGCGGGTGGCGCCTGGGACAATGCTAAGAAGGAAATTGAAAGTGAAAAATCAGATCTGGCCGCAAATACTGGAAAGGGCTCGAACCGTCACAAAGCAGCCGTAATCGGCGACACGGTGGGCGATCCATTAAAAGACACCGCCGGCCCAGCTCTGAACCCTATGATCAAACTGGTAAACTTGTTATCGCTGCTGATTGCTCCGTTGCTCCTGACTGTCGCAAGCGCAACTGGATTAAAGCATATAGTTATCGTAGTGATATGCTTCGCAATGTTAGGCATGGTTGGATTTGCTATTCTCCGCGGTAGACGGAGAGTCCCCGGATTCGACAAGCAGTGACAAATTGCACCAAGACTAGCATAATATCAGTTTGACGTTAGCGGGCTTGCGAACTCGGGATTATCCGTCATTTTTTACTGGTTTCGTTTTAAATGCGCTGAGAGGAACCGAGGAAGCCTTCAGAGTGTCTCTGGATCAGACCTGAAGGGATGGCATAACTCGAAAGCGCGTTGAGGAAAGGACAAGTATGGAAGCCTCGAAAGCGTTGGGTGTTTCTGAATCAATGCTTTTAAGTAATAAAAGGCAGATAATGCTATCATAGATGTGGTATGTCATGGAAGAGGCTTTCGTGTTAATACGTGTCCAACAAGACCCTTCAAGCTCGGATCCTGACTTCCTCCATTCTGTCAAACAGAAAGTTGCAAACCTTCAAGGGGTGAAACAGGTGAAGGGTGTCTTTGGAATCTACGACTTGATAGCATTCGTGGAAACCAAATCAGTCGAGGAACTCGGTATCCTCGTGACCAAGAACCTGAAGAACATCAGAGGCATAACTCAAACAGACACGATGGTCGTGGGCTTCTAGAAAAAACATGGTCCACTAAGACCACTACTCCAACGGCAAATAGAAATACAGAGAAACAAACTGAGATGATGAGTGGAACTTCTGGAAAGTGCACTCGCACGGCGCAAAAACTTCTCTGAGAGCAATGGCACGTTGCGGGCTAGCCATGAGTCCAAAATCAGAAAGCTTTTTGTTTTGGACACGATCGTCGTAAAGTAAAATGCTTGTGGGTTTCTCCACGATGCTTTATTATTTTCGACAGACTCCAGCTTACGCTTGCTCAAACCATAATCTGATCAGAGATTGCGATAATCAACCCGTTTATTCAGCTGGGGAGAGATGGAACCTGGAAGTGCAATAGGCGATATCGAACACGGACTGAAGAGGCATGACTTTTGGTCTCTACTGAGAGTTTTCTACAAAACTTCCCCAGACCGCTTGTACCAATAGAGCATTTTTGAACGGTCGAAACCGGCTAGCTCGAACTCAGTGCTCATTACAATGGCTGCTCTTGGACAGACCTCAACGCATTGAGAACAAAAGACACACCGATCTAGGAAATATTTGATTTCGCACTCCATTCCTTTTCCCACTAGTTCTATGGCTCCACTGGGACAATTGTTCTGGCAAAGACTGCACCCTATGCACTTTTTCATGTCCCACACTGGACGACCCCTGAAACCGGCGGGTACACTGGCTTTTTGGAGGGGGTATTTCGTCGTGGCAGGTTTGCGGAACAACTGCTCAAATGCTTCTTTGGCCATGCTCAACTATTTCACTTTCCTACTCCGAACAGGATAAGCAGCAGTTGTAGGATAGCAATTGGTAACAGGTATTTCCACATTCCGCTTGTCATTTGATCTATTCTTAACCTTGCGAAAATGCCCCTTAAAAACGAGAAGAGAAGTATCACCGGGATTGTTTTCACCAGAAACATGACAATGGGCGGAATCACACCTACCTGCTGGGCTCCGCCGAGAAAGAGTGAAGTTATCAAGGCCGACGCGAGAACGAGCTCAAAGTCTCTTCCGAGCTTGAACAGCGCCAACTTTCTGCCACTGAACTCTGTTCGCCATCCGGCGACTATTTCCGTTTCTGCTTCGGGAATGTCGAATGGAACAAACTCCAACTCTGCAAGCATGCAAACTATCGCCGTTCCGAAGCCGATCGGCTGAAGCCACAATCCCCAGCTTGCGTGACTTGACTGCCACTGAGCAATGGTGCTGATGGATAAACTTCCGGCCGCGAGAGCTGGGCCAATCATTGCCAATGAAAGCGGGATCTCGTAGCTAAGCATCTGAAGCGCCGCACGAACTCCTCCGATGATGCTGAACCTGTTCATGGAACTCCAGCCAGCAAGAAAGACCGTTACGACTATCAGTGCGAAAATGAACATCATGAAAATCAAGTCCCCTTCGAACGCGACTAGGGCAGATTGTGTGGCGATTGGAACAAGAAACAACGCCGTCAAAGGCAACGCAAAATAGAATATGGGTGTCGCATCGAAGAGTATCTTGTCGCAGGCTGCAGGAATAATGTCTTCCTTGGATATCAGTTTGACGAAGTCGGCAAAAGGCTGAAGGATACCAGCTGGGCCTGCAAACAATGGACCACATCTGTTCTGGACTCTGGCGAAGAATTTTCTGTCAATCCATTCGTAGAAGAAAGCAAGAACCATGAGGAAGAGTAGTCCTGGAAAGACGAGGATTTCTGCGGTTTCAATTGCGCTCAACTTTGGCGTGCCTCTTAAGTTCCTCCATGTTCCAGACCCATTGCTTGTCTTTATTCTGGTCCACGAAGACCATGCGATCCATGCAGGAAAAGCAGGGGTCTATTCCGGCCAGTATTAGTGGCACGTCTGCCAAGTGGGCGCCTATGAGTGTTTTTGCCAGAGACGGAATGTTCGCGAGGGTGGGAGCTCTCACTTTGTATCGTTCGGGCTTGATCGTGCCGTTCGACTTTGCGTAGTGTATCAGTTCTCCCCGTGGGGCTTCGACCCTTGACACGGCTTCTCCAGCAGGAACGGCCACCGGGGCTCGAATTCTTACAGGTCCATCTGGTATGTGGTCAAGTGCGTAGCGAATGATATTGATGCTTTCCGTCATTTCCGCGATTCTCACTAGCGCTCTGCACAGAACATCGCCTCCACCGTGAACTATCACTTGAAAAGGCGTCTCTCCATAAGCCGCGTAAGGCTCGTCGGCTCTCACGTCCTCCTTTATTCCACTCGCTCGCAGGTTCGGGCCGACGGCGCAAGTGCTGACAGCGTCTTCAGGCTTCAGGATGCCGACGCCTGTTGTTCTCTTCAAGAATGTCTGTTCGGTTTTCATGATATGTGAATATTCATTGACTCTTTTCTCGAAGGAGTCCATGTGTTTTTTCACCGTTGGGAACGTTTCAGCAGGCATGTCTCTTCGCACTCCTCCGATCGTGTTCATCGCGTAGTGAACGCGATTGCCAGATATTGCTTCGAGCAGCTCCATGACTTCTTCGCGGTCGCGCCAGGTGTACATGAACAGGGTGTCGAAGCCGGCTTCGTGTGCTGCCACGCCAACCCAGAGCGAGTGACTGTGAAGTCGCTCGAGCTCCGCGATTATTGTTCTAATGTACTTGGCCCTGGGTGGGGGGTCAATGTTGAGCAATTCCTCAATGGCTTGAACGTAGCAGGTTGTGTGGGCGTGTGAACATATTCCGCAGACTCTTTCGGCTAAGTAGAGGTTTTGAATGTAAGTTCTTCGTTCGAAGGCTTTCTCTACTCCTCTGTGAACGTAACCTAAACGGGCGGTGACGTTCACGACTATGTCGCCTTCAACTTCGAAGATGAAGCTTTCAGGTTCTTTCAAGGCGGGATGTTGGGGACCGAACGGAACTTTTATTGTTGATGCATAACCCATCTGTGCTTCCTCCATCATTTTTCCAAAGCGATTTTTCGAAGTTGTTCGAGCTGCCATTCTTTCCTGAGAGGATACACGTCTTGAGGCCACCCTTCGGGCAAAACGAGCGGTATCAGATTCGGATGCCCTTCGAAGCCGACCCCAAGCAACTCATGCACCTCTCGCTCATAAAGAACTGCGCTGGGAACCAGATCCGTTATCGTTCGAGTAGTCGACTTTTCCTTCGGGACACTGAATCCCAGAGTGAGAACAACTGCGTCATTCAAGACCACATGATACAACAGTTCAATTTCTGTTCCTAAATCAACACCAGTAATGGCGGACAGATGCTTGAACCCAAGATCGTTTACCACGTACTCAAGTGTTTCCCGGAACGCTTCTTTCTTGACTCGAAGAAAAATCCTCCTTTCTCTTGGATTCTTCATCTCGACGATGCTGTCTTTCAGATGTTCCCTCAGTCTGTCCGATATCTCACTTGTCTTTTCCAACTGGTTTTGCCTCCTTCTTAGCTGAAATCAGTTTTGCGATGCCGTCGATTATCGCTTCGGGTTTCGGCGGGCAACCTGGTATGTACGCGTCGACATGGAACAGGGTGTCTATTCCGCCGTTGACGTTGTAGCAGTCTTTGAAAGGTGCTCCGGTTAGCGCACAGGCGCCTATCGCCACAACTTTCTTTGGTTCTGGCGTTTGTTCATACACTCGTATGAGCCTGTCTTTGATCTGCATGGTGACGGGACCCGTTACGGCTAACACGTCCGCGTGCCTGGGGCTTCCCTGCAGCCTTATTCCAAAACGTTCCACGTCAAACTTGGGGGTTAGCGCTGCTACGAGCTCTATGTCGCAACCGTTGCATCCTCCTGTGTTGAAATGGAGAATCCAAGGGGATTTTTCGCGAGCCCAATCTAAAATTTTCATCATCTGTGCCTCTTTGAAAGGATTAACATTGCAACTGAGATGAGAACGATGAGAGAGTAAACGACCGGAACAAAGCCTGTCGCGTAGAAAGATGTTGCTATGAGGAAGGCGAACACGTCGAAAATGAGGAAGTAAACCGCAAACACGAGAAACCTTTCCAAGTCAACCTTCATTTCCTCAGCAGGCAAGTCTTCTCCGCAAGCGTACGGCGCGGTTTTTCCAACACTCTGTGCGACGTTCTTGGGGGAGATTCTTCCGCCCACCCAGTAAATCACCAGCGCGGCAAGTAAGGCAACGCCGAATATCGCAGGCAGAAGAAAAGGAATGGTATCCGAATTCGGCACCTTCTTCTTGAAAAAGCTTTTAAAGCAACTCTTAAGCCTTTTCACGACTGTCCCTCGAAATCAGCATGGAGATGGCTTCAAACGTTTGAAGACGCGTTTCAGTATGCCCTGATGGTTTTGACACTGCTCTTGGCGATTTTGACGGTTGAGCTCAAGAACATCTTATATGCTGTCATCACTTTTTGCGGGATGTGTACAGCCATCGGCGCGTTGTATTGGCTTCTTAACGCTCCTTATGTTTCAGTCTTTCAAATTCTCATTTACGCAGGAGCAATCGTGACGATTTTTCTAGCTGCAATAATGTTGACGACCCGAAAGGAAGGCATTAGGTAAAATGCCATTGAACAAGATATTGGTTGCCGGAACTATACTCGCTCTTGTCGCAGCTGTCTTCTTCATCATCGTCGTCGCGAGCAGCCCTTTTCCAACGTCTCAGTTGGCGTCACAAAGCAGTCGTTTTGTCAGCACCGGTCCCGGGTCTAACGTTGGCAAGCAAGATAGCCAGTTCATGTGGACAAACCTTGACATTGCCTTGGCAGGCCAAGCTCTCGTTATCTTCGCCGCGGCAGCTGGATGCCTAGCAATTCTAAGAATCGAGGAGGGCGGTAAGACCGAATGATTGATCTCTCCTATTATCTCGGGTTTGCATTTTCACTCTATGCAATAGGCATCTACTGTCTGGCAACCAAGCGCAACATGATCAGGCTGATCCTGGGCGTAGAGATTCTGGTAAACGCGGCAAACCTCACCTTCATCACGTTTTCGGCGTACGCGGTTCCAGGGTTCATCGATCCTCTCGCTCATTCGATAGTAATAGTTTCGATAGGATTGGCCGGTTCGGTCAGCGCCGTGGCACTGACAATTATTGTCTATGCGTACAAGCATTACGGAACCCTCGATGTAACAGAGCTGAAGCGGTTGAAGGGTTAAAGCGTTGACGGCACTTTTTATTTTGCCCATTGATGTTCTCGTACTTTTCACCGTTCTCACTCCCTTTGTCGGTTGGCTCGCGCTCAGAATTAAACGGAAATTCCTGACTGGTCTTTTCGCGGCAGTGGGGCTCATCCTCTCTGGAGCAGCCCTCTATAACATGTACGCTGGCGTCTCCGCGGGATCGCCGGTCCTATCAGCTCCTTACAGTCCGTTCTCGTCGTTTTTCAGAGTCGACATGCTCGGCTTCATCATGGCAGCTGTCTTCATCGGATTGGGCCTTGCGGCGACCGTGTACTCGATTGGATACATGGAAAAGGACACTGGATTGCCACTCTACTACACGTTGCTTCTCGCTATGATCACTGGATTGGTCGGCGTCGCGTTTGCTGCTGATTTGTTCACGCTGTACGTTTTCTGGGAGCTGATGTCGGTGAGTTCGTTCGTGCTCGTCGCCTTCAGGAAAGAAACGTGGGAACCCATCGAAGCGGGCTTCAAATATCTGGTAATGAGCGCAGCTGCTTCGGCCACTCTTCTCTTTGGGTTAGCGCTTCTTTACGGGTTGACTGGAACGCTGAATTTTGAAGCCTTGGCTTCGAGTCCGCCGACGGCGAATGCGTGGCTGTTCATAACTTCCATTTTCATTCTGGTCGGCTTCGGCGTTAAGGCCACGATTGTGCCTCTTCACACTTGGCTTCCAGACGCTCACTCGGCTGCGCCTACTCCAATATCCGCGCTGCTTTCAGGAATCGTGATAGAAACAGGGGTGTATGCTCTGCTCCGCACTTACTTCACGGCGTTTCTATCGATTCAGACTCAGTGGTTTGGCATTCTGGCTGTTCTCAGCATCCTCACGATGACTGTGGGCAACCTGATGGCTTTGCTGCAGACTGATGTTAAGAGGCTGCTTGCGTACTCAAGCATCGCACAGGTGGGCTACATGCTCGTCGGGTTAGCGGTTGGGACACAGGCTGGCTTGTCTGTTGGGCTCCCGTCTGCGTTACCTGCCGGAGTGGAAACCGCGTTGACTGGAACAATCCTCCACATCATCAATCATGCGCTGATGAAAGGGGTGGCCTTCATGTGCGCGGGAGCAATCATCTTGAGACTTGAAAGCAGGAACCTGGGAGACATGGCGGGGATAGCCCGTAAGATGCCCATCACTGCAACGTTATTCGCCGTCTCCCTGTTCGCTCTCGTCGGGATGCCCCCGTTGAACGGTTTCATCAGCGAGTTAACACTTTTCACTTCCACCTTCCAAGCAAACGTTGGATGGCTCGGAGTTGCAATCCTGCTCAACAGCATACTTTCAGCCGGCTATTATCTCAGAGTTCTCCGCACACTTATTCAGCCATCAATGTCTGAAGCCGTTTCCAAAGCCAAGGAAGCTCCTGCAGTAATGCTGATTCCCCTGGTATTGATGGTCGCGTTAATAGTTCTTTTCGGAATTTACCCTCAACCAGTGTTAAAACTCGCTCAGCAGGCTGCACAGGAACTCCTGCGTATAAGAGGCAGTTGAGACAATGTTTTGGAACTCTGACATTACGCCTTGGCTCACCTGGATTTTCCCTGCAATAGGCGCGGTTCTCGCACTCGCGCTAGCAAGAGTCGGGAGAAAAGTCAGAGATGCAGCAGTGGTGCTTTTTTCGTTCCTCGGATGGGTCATGACGGTCTCATTGATACCGAACCTTTCAGGAGCACAGGTTCTCGACAAAACGGCCTTCTGGTTCACACTGCCCGGCAACGTGTCCATTGATGTGGGCATGCTTGTCGATCCATTGAGCATAATCATAAGCAACATTGTCGCATTCGTGGGCCTGCTAATTTTGATATACTCAGTAAAGTACATGGAAAACGACAAGAACGCTACTCGATTCTGGTTCTTCATGTCGCTCTTCATGAGCGGCATGCTTCTTCTCGTAATGGCGGACAATCTAATACTGATGTTCGTGGGGTGGAAAATCGTCGGATTATGCAGCTTCGGCCTAATTGGCTACTATTACACAGACGAAAAGGAACATTGGATAGGCGGGCCGTCTCCCTACTCTTTCTGGAAACCCTCCAGATGCGGTCTAAAAGCACTCCTTGTAACAACTTTCGGCGACATCGCACTACTAGGCGGCATACTCATCCTATTCCTTTATTCTCACACGTTTAACTTCATGATCATGATCTCTTCTGCCAGCACGTGGCTACCATTGATGGCGAAGACGCCTGGCCTCCTATCCCTAACCGCTGTTCTGATTCTGCTCGGTCCCTTCGCAAAATCCGCACAGTTCCCGTTTCACGAATGGCTTCCGGAAGCCATGGCAGGACCAACGCCAGTTTCCGCGCTAATCCATGCTGCAACGATGGTGAAAGCTGGAGTCTACCTAGTAGCCCGCTTGTTGCCCATTTTCTTCTTGGCATATTGGGTAATTACACCCAGTATTCCCGAAGGACTGGTTTTCTTTGGTTTAGTGGCCGCGGTGGGGGGTTTCACGCTTTTCTTAGGGGCGTCTCAGGCGCTCGTTGCAAAGGAACTCAAGAAAGCTCTAGCCTACTCTACTATGAGTGCCATCGGATACATGATGCTTGCTCTGGGGGTTTCAGGAATAAGCTCGGGCAATTTGGCTGCCGGCGTGGCCGCGGGGATTTTCTTCCTTATAAATCACGGCATATTCAAGGCGGGCTTGTTTCTGGGAGCAGGTATAGTCATTCATGAATCGGGCTCCATCTACATGTCCGACATGAAACTTTCTCGAGCAAAGATGTATCTCACGTGGCTTTTCATGTGGCTTGCCGGAATGTCGTTGATAGGCATGCCACCTTTCTCGGGTTTCTGGAGCAAGGACGATGTTTTGATTTCGTGTTGGCAATCTGGTCAGTATGGATTGTTCGCGCTGGCGTTGGGTTCGGTAATTCTTACCACATTCTACGTAGTACGATTCATGGGGCTTATATTCAACTCAAAACAATCTCAGCCAACGGCAGAACATCAGGGCAAGACAAGTATTTTGGAGCTGATTCCACTGGGCTTGTTAGCAGCGATAAGCGTTGCGATAGGACTAGTGGGGCCCTTAGTAAGCAATTATCTAACAGACCTGTTCCAAACGTTCTTCACTCATTCTTTGAACTTCCCCCCTGCCGTCGTGAGCAGCACAGGCACCGCTTCGGGAACGCTATTGCTGGAAGTGGCTGTGGCCGCAAGCTCCACCTTGATGATAATAATCGGATTTATTCCCGCTTACAGGTTTTTCGTGTCGCAAAAAGCCAGTCCAGAAAGCACAATCGAGAAGCATTCATGGCTCAGGTCCGTGTATGGTTTCCTCTGGAATCGCTGGTACATTGAGAACTTCTACAACAGATTTTTCGTCAATGGCGCTCTCGCAACGAAGGATGGAGTCGTCAGGTACATCGAGAATCCTCTGAACAAGGCTTTCAACGTTGAGGTTCCCAGAGGTTTTGCGGGGCTACACAGAGGCTTGAAGAAGGTTCAGACTGGAATCCTCTCGGTTAACATGGCCTACTTCATCGGGTTAATCGTTGCTTTACTGCTGGTACTGTGGCGACTGGGGGTGCTTTGACCTGCAAGTTCCTTACATGCTGCTCCAAATAATCGTCCTCCCCATAGTAGCAGCTATCGTATCGGCGTTTGCGGGCAAGAAACTGGGCAAACGAGTAGGCTGGCTGGCCTTTGCAGTTTTAGCATACACGACTCTCCTTTTGCTAATCGGCTGCTTCAACTTCTGGAATTCTCAGACAAGTATAACTGAGGAGTACGGTTGGGCAACGAGCGTTCTGAACCTGAGGTTTGGGTTCATAGCGGATGGTCTAAGCTTACCTTTCGCACTCATTATAGGGTTTGTTCTGACTGCAAGCGCCGTGTACAGCATGCGTTACATGGAGAACCGGATTGAGCAGTTGTACGGCAAAGATGAAAAAGAAATGCACGGCGTCTACTACGCTGTCTACTTGCTTTTCGCGACGGGCCTGATTGGAATAGCCCTATCGACTAATCTTATAGAACTTTATGCTTTCGTTGAATTAGTGTTGGTTCCATCTTACTTCATGATTGACCTGTTCGGCTACGTTGACAGACACAGAGTAGCCATAATGTATTTCATCTGGAATCACGTCGGAGCCGCCCTTTTTCTCATCGGAATCGTAATTGCAGGAACCGCATCCGCGACCGGAAGCTTCCAAATCAGTGACTTGAGCAAGTTGAACGGGACTTCAATAGGATTCTGGGTTTGTCTCTTCATTGCCGCTGGTTGGCTTGTGAAGATGGCGGTGTTCGGCGTTCACGTTTGGTTGCCGTTTGGACACGGTGAGAAACCCACGTGCTTCGCGGCGGTGGTTGCGCCAGTCGTTGGAGCTGGAGGTTACGTCATGACTAGACTTCTTTATGGTCAGCTGCCTGGAAGTTTTCAAGTGTTCAGCCTTCCCTTGATGGTGCTGGCAGTCGTGACGATAATATACGGAGCATTTTTGACGATGGGTCAGGATGACATCAAGCGCCTCTATGCCTGCTCAACAATAGGCCAGACAGCTTACACGCTCATCGGGGTCGCAAGCCTCACCACCTTGGGGGCGATGGGGGGAATATTCTACTTCCTGAGCCACATCCTCGGCAAGTGCATACTCTTCTCGGTCGCGGGCATATTAGTCACGCAGACGGGGCTCCGAGACGTTAAAGAAATGGGTGGTCTGGCACGGAAAATGCCCATAACCGCGACCCTGTGCATAATCGGATCGATGATTCTATCCGCAATGCCGCCTCTCAGCGGGTTCCAAGGCGAATGGATGCTTTTCACGGGGGTCTTCCAAAAAGGCATCGACGGGTCTGGAATCTACATGGCAATAGCCGTAATAGGCATAATGGCAACCTTCCTCACAACCGTGTACACATTCTGGCCCGCGATACGAATCTTCTTCGGCACACTCCCAGCCTCGCTCGAAAACGTGAAAGAAGCACCTCTTTCGATGACGACCCCGCTTCTCGTACTCGCAGCGATATCCTTCATGATAGGAATCGACCCCAACCTGATCACACACTTCCTCAACGCATTTCATGCATTTGTTCCCTGAGCGAGCCTTTCAGATGAGCCATCCGAATGCAATGCCCGATGCGTACATGATTATTTCTTTTTTCTATTTTGACGAGTAGACGCTTGTTAAAGCTATGCGGACTCGCGCGATATGGCGGCTTGTTGACAGTGACGGACGCACATCAAGTATAGTTCAGGTGGGTCACGACAAAATTAAGGGGCCGTCTTTCAAAATGATTTGTCGTCACTTGCGCTAGGCTAGATTGGAATAACTTTATAGCTTTTTGCAAACAAGCTTGGTTCGGCGTTGAAAGTGCCCTCGTTACTGAGAGAAATGCTTGACAAAGTGGCGGAAGAAGACTTCGAGAAAGAAAAAGAAGAGATAGAACAACGCGCGCGAAAGGGGCTTCCCAAATTCAAATCTCTCATACTGGCGATTAAAAAACAAAAGAGATACGACTTTGTAGTGTTGGTTGAAGGAAGTCCCCCAGAGGGAATCAAGGAAATCGAGAAAGACTTGAACATGCTTGAAAGAGCTAACCTCATCAAGGGCGAAATGAAATTCACGCAACGGAATGCCTATCGCAGCTACTTGTTGACGAAGAAAGGAAACGATCTGGCAGAAAACCTGCTTAAAGAAGAGTGATTCGTGAAATTTTTCGTCTGATGCAAGTTTGTTTTTCGCTTGGTTTCAATGCTGGGCAATGGGGTAGCTTTTAAAAGGAGCAAAGCGCGGATTCTTGAGCACATGTTCCAATAGGCCGTGTGTCCGCAGTCTTGCCGAGATAATTGGTTCGTCTAGTCCAAGAACTCTGGCATTGGGTGTTTAAGCCAAACTGCGACGAATGCGACGGCTAATAACTGCACCAAAAACTTCTAGGGCTGCCGAAAAAGCGCCATGGACCTCGTGGATAGCTTCTGACGCGGCAAACAGTCGTGTTTCAAGTGAACCCGACTGATTCTACAATCCGAAAGCGAGTCTAGCGATTGCCGATGTTAGAAATAGGCTTAAATATAAAATACGTTATCTGGACTTTATTTATTGACGATGGAGAAGGGGTTAGCTTGAGTGCCTTGAGTGTTGTGCCTGTTGTGGCCTTTAATGAAGGAGACATTGCGTGGGTTACCGCTGCAACCGCCCTCGTAATGCTTATGACTCCTGCTCTTGCATTCTTCTACGGTGGACTTGTCCGCAAGAAAAATCTGGTATCCACCTTATCCCAGTGTCTGACGATTTTCGCCGTGGTAAGCCTCGTCTGGGCCATTTGGGGATACAGCCTTGCGTTTGGTCCAAACGCCGGCGGTATCGGCTTCATCGGCGACCTATCCAAGGTTTTTCTAAACGGTATCACACCCACCACACCTATACCGCTCGGTTATGCGCCCATGATAAATGGAGTACCGCAGCAGGTAATCCCAGAGCTCAGCTATTTCGGTTTTCAACTCAAGTTCGCCGCGATCACGCCGGCCTTGATTATCGGAGCCTTCGCAGAGAGAATCAAATTCCGCTCCATGTTGATATTCATAGTTCTCTGGTCGACGTTAATATACTCACCAGTCGCCCACTGGGTCTGGGGAGCCGGCGGCTGGCTGCACCAGATGGGCGCCCTCGACTTTGCGGGCGGAACAGTCGTGCACATGACCGCAGGCTTCACAGCGTTGGCCGCTTCCATAGTCATCGGCAAACGGAAAGATTTGGGATTGAAAGAGTTCAAACCAAACAACATTCCCTACGTGATACTCGGCGCCAGCCTCCTATGGTTCGGATGGTTCGGCTTCAACGCCGGCAGCGCCTTGGCAGCAACACCGCTGGCAGTATCTGCTCTAGTGACGACGAACCTTGCAGCTGCTGCTGCTGCAGTGAGCTGGATGTGCGTAGACTGGTTTATCAAAGGAAAACCCTCGGGAGTGGGTATTGCAGTCGGCGCCGTCTGCGGACTGGTTGCAATAACCCCTGCATCGGGCTATGTAGGCATCCCGGCATCGATCATCATAGGATTATTTGCAGGAATATTGTCAAACCTGGTGGCAAACTGGCGCGCAAGCAGAAAAAGATTCGACGACACCCTAGATGTCTTCGCATGCCATGGAATGAGCGGAGTTTGGGGATCCCTTGCAACAGGTTTGTTCGCATCAACAGCAATCAATCCGGCTGGAAATAACGGCCTATTCTTCGGCAACCCACACCAGTTCCTTGTGCAGGCTCTGGCTGTGGCCGTCGTCGCCGTATTTGCCTTCGGCGGATCGTTTATACTACTAAAAATCATTGACAAAGTCACGCCTCTCCGCGTCAGTCCCGAAGAAGAAGAGGAAGGCCTAGACGAAAGCCAACACGGCGAAGAAGCGTACAGCGAAGAAAACTAACAACTCAATAGATCCCTTCCTCCTTCTCCCACCTCACCGGTTAGCGCGTGAACAAGGGCCCAAGTCTTGATTTCGTTTGGATAAAACTTTACCCTTTTTCTCTCTCTCATGCGTTTAAGATGCCGCGATAAAGCGCGCGCGCTATCGTTAGATGGGTGGAGGAATACATTAAACTTATTGACGATACTGCGCGAGCAAATCAAGGGAATTATAATAAAGGAAATCTTACAAAACAGAAAAGTGTATCTGAGATCTTAACTGAGGGAGTAACCTTGCCTAGAATTTGTTCAAGATGCGGCAAAAACGTTCAAGATGATTCTGCCCTTTTCTGTTCTTATTGCGGTAGCGGCTTGTCATTGGGGTCGACACAACCTCAAACAAGGAAGACGACAGGTTTTCCAATCGCTGCAGGTATTCTGACAATCATTTTTTCTTTCGTAGCTCTTTCTATTATCGACACGTATTGGGTGCTGGGGCCAGTTTTGAGCATTCCCATTTTTGCATTTGGTTTCACAGGCGGAACGTTATCATTGATGAGAAAACACTTTGTATTACCGATACTCGGGATGAGTCTTCTGACGATTGAAGGTTTCTTAGTGCTTTCAGTCCCGTGGGTGTTTAGTTCAACCTTCATCGGACTCTTTTTCGGAACGCTAATAATCATCCCCGCAATCTTGAGCATCATCTTCACAGCAATATCCAAACACGAGTTTGCTTAGGAGACGTATGAGCGAGGAGACAAGGTTTTGGAGAATGTGACGTTAAGCGGGATACTGATACAGTAAACTTATTGTGCTATATCAAAACGCATTACACCTAAAACAGCGCGCGCTAACTTTAAAAAAGAACGAAGCTGAAGTCCTTAGAGGGATTGCTTCATGAATTTGTTTACTTTTAGACTTGCAAAGCTTGAAAAATGTTTGATGAAAAACTTGAAAGATACTAAGATAGCATTTCCAATTGAAACACAACTTATAGAATCTGGATTGGCGCTAATGTGGAACTTGAATCATGTTACCCAAGAAGCGATTAAGGACTTTGGAATTAAACCAAATCTGTATACCAACACAAACCTCTTCGGAAGAAATAGGCACTTGTTGCTAAATGGATATTTTTCTATGTTATGTGCAAATTACGGAACACATTTTGTCATTTCCAGAACAGTCTTGGAGAACAATAATCTGATGCGCTTATTTAATAAAAACCCTCAGCTGGTCTTTAGATGGTTGCCAAAAAGACAATCAAAGAAATTTCCATCAGAGATTCGAGAAAAATACAATGAATACTACAAATCAAAACGCACAACCAAATCAAAAGATGAATTTTCTCCAAGCTGGGTAATTAAAAACGTGTTCAGCACAATTGATAAGAAAGATGTGAAGAAACAACTGAGTAGAATTTACGGTCAACTCTGTAATTACACACATCCTAATTTTCTGGGTTGGCAAGAACTCATGGGGATGCAAGGTAAGACTGAAATCCTCTTAGACTTGCCTACACTGGTAGGCGCGAACGCAGATGAGGCAATTAGGATGACTCTCTATCTAACCCAGTTATCTCTTAAAACCTTTGTAGAGACTTTTAGGGACTATTTGAATAAGCATTTATTCGAAACTTTCGAACTTAATGAATGGCAAGAAAATTGCATGAAAATTATGGTTAAATATGTTGTCTAAGCGCGCGCCAAGATAGAACTAAATTGTTCCAAGTCTAGGAATCCAGCTGTGTTTTTCATTGCGCAAGTATTGAGCAAGCAAATAACATTCTTCATTAATCAACGTGTCAAGAGTCTGCCTACTGACATGTCTAATTCTGGGAATCTCAATTATGCTTTCAAAAAGCCTATTCAAATCTTCGGCAAGTTCGTCAGTTTTAAACTCGCAAAGGTGAATTCTCTTTCCCATCATGAAATCTGTAACAAGCACAAAATCCTTCTTGCACAATTTCTGACGCTGTTCTATCATGAACAATTGTGGACCGTGTGTGACATAGTTTTAAATAGAATGTGAATTGCCCTAGGGATTTGTCCTGAGCCAGATGGGTGGATGAGTCGTGAGTGCTGAAGTCGGATCTGATATTGCGTGGGTTGCTGCTTCAACGGCCCTTGTAATGCTTATGACTCCTGCGCTAGCGTTCTTCTATGGTGGGCTCGTCCGCAAGAAAAACCTGGTTTCCACCTTATCTCAATGTTTAGCCACGTTCGCAGTTGTCAGTTTGGTCTGGTTGTTCTGGGGTTTCAGCTTATGCTTTGCTCCGAGCGTCAATTCTTGGGGTATAATTGGTAACCTTTCATTGGTAGGAATGAACAACGTCACTCCTGCCACAATAAATGCCATTTATGCAAAAACAATTCCGGAATTTTTGTACTTTGCTTTTCAACTAAAGTTTGCCGCTATTACTCCGGCCTTGATTATTGGGGCGTTTGCGGAGAGGATAAAATTCCGCTCGTTGCTTATCTTCATAGTTTTGTGGTCGACTTTGATATACTCGCCAGTTTGTCACTGGGTTTGGGGCGATGGAGGATGGCTTCACTCATTAGGTGTCGTTGATTTTGCTGGGGGACTTGTTGTGCATATGACTGCAGGTTGCACAGCGTTGGCCGCTGCACTGGTCATCGGCAAAAGGAAGGATTTGGGATTGAGAGAATTCAAACCGAATAATATCCCATATGTCGTGTTGGGCGCTGGATTGTTGTGGTTCGGATGGTTCGGCTTTAACGCTGGCAGCGCGCTTGCCGCAAATAATGTTGCGGTTCTTGCACTCGTGACGACGAATTTGGCAGCAGCGGCCGGAGCGGTCAGCTGGATGGCTATGGACTGGGCTCGGAAAGGGAAACCTTCAACCGTGGGCATTGCTGTTGGAGCGGTATGTGGATTAGCCGCCGTCACTCCAGCCGCAGGATACGTAGGCTTGTCCGAAGCTGTTATCATCGGATTATGTGCGGGCATCTTCTCGAATCTGATAGGGAACTGGCGAGCAAGCAGACAAAGATTCGACGACACATTAGATGTGTTCGCTTGCCATGGCATTAGTGGACTGTGGGGTTCACTCGCCGTGGGCCTGTTTGCATCAGCAGCAATCAACCCGACCGATGGGGTCAATGGCTTATTCTTCGGCAATCCACACCAGTTTCTCGTGCAGGCCTTTGCAGTTGCTGTTATAGCGGCCTTCACTTTTGTCGGATCCTTCATTCTATTGAAAGTCATTGACAAAATCACGCCGCTGCGCGTAAGTCCCGAAGAAGAAGAGAAAGGCCTAGACCAAAGCCAGCATGGCGAGGAAGCATATTCAGAAGAAGACTGAACGCGCGCGCTAAACCGACGACTGCACGTTTAGGTTGACTTCGTAATCTATTTCATTTGCCTATAGTCGAAGTAATCTTCTAACAGATTATTCTTGTACTTTGTGACGTCTGTCTCTCGCTCAATTAATTTCATCAGGGCCGATGTACCTTTTCTATCTCCTAGGAGTATTGTTCCCACGATTTTTCCTCGATCAAGAACGATTTTCTTGTAGACGCCTTCTTGCCTGTCAATTTTTGTTATTTCTTCATACTGAGATCCTTCAGGATTCACTAACCCCATAGAAGTCAGACTTACGCCGCTAACTTTTAATGACGTGGTATGTATCGTTCCCTTGTAAACGTTCTTTTCGCCGCCGAGCATGTTTGCGGAGGCTATGTTTGCTTGCTCGACTGCTGGCGGAATGATTCCGTAAACCTGTCCTTGAAATTCAAGTACATCTCCGCAAGCGTAGACATCCTCTGCGTTGGTTCGCAGGTATTCATCGACTATTACGCCTCTGTTCACTTTGAGGCCCGCCTCTGCGGCAAGCTGTATGTTAGGTTTTACGCCAGCTGAAATCAGAGCAAGTTCGCCTGGAATTTCTTTTCCGTTATCGAGAGACACTCCCTCGACTGCTTCTTTGCCCAAGATTTCAGTGGTCTTGACGCCGAGTACTATGTTAACTCCAAGTTTTCTGAGGCAGTCCTCCAAGATTTCTGAGCCATCTTGATCCAGCTGCATCGGCAACAACCTAGGACGAATCTCCACTACTGCGACCTGTTGACCAAGTTTCCTCAGACACTCGGCAAACTCCAAGCCCAAAAGTCCGCCCCCTATAACAATTGCCTTCTTGCCCTTCTCAGCATATTTTCTTATGGCGACCGCGTCTTCGACCGTGCGAAGGGTAAAGGTTCCTCTCTTCTCCACACCTTGTATAGGCGGAACGAATGCACTTGCCCCGTTTGCCAAAAGAAGCTTATCGTAGCTTGTTTTCAAGCCACCCTCAACGGTGAGTTCCTTGTTCGCTGCATCAATGCTCAAGACTTTCCTGCCCAGTTGAACGTTAATTCCAAGTTGACTGTACCATTCTTGCGTGTAAGGGTAGATTTCTTGCGCATCTTTCTCTCCGGACAAAATCTCATACAGTCTCGGACGCGGATAGTACAGGTGATTCTCATCAGTGTAAACCGTGACTTCCGTTTCAGGAGCTCTTTGCTTTATGGCCTTCGCTGCGTTGACACCTGCCACCCCACAACCAATAATGATTATTCTCATACGCAACCCTAATATTAGAAACACAATCGAGAAATCAACATATAAACGCGCGCGCCTTTGGCGTGGCTGCGGCGGAGCAGTCACACAGGCTTATGAGCGATGGCTGATTGATTAAACTAAAGAAGTATTGGCGTAGCCAGATGTCTCGCATAAGAACACATATTCAAGCATGGAGAAGGAATTTGTTTGGCCAAGGCTGATATCGTTCTGAGGGAAATCGAAAAGATGAGAAGAAGACAGTTTCTTCCAATCGTTGGACCTAAAAAGGGCAAGGTTTTGGTAGATGTAATTCGAGAAATCAAGCCCAAGCGGATTCTAGAGGTTGGAACACTCATTGGCTATTCAGCTGTCTTGATGGGAAAGGAGCTTGAGAGCGACGCACATCTGACAACCATCGAAATTCACGCGGACGAGGCACAGCTGGCCAGAGAGAACATAGAGAAGGCACAGATTTCCCCGAAGGTAGACGTTATCGTGGGCGACGCGAAGAAAATTCTGCCCGCACTGTCTGGCACGTTTGACATGATATTTATCGACGCTGAAAAAACAGAGTACCTCCAATACTTGTGCCTGATCGAGAACAAACTTCACAAAGGAAGTGTCATTGTAGCAGACAACGCAGGCATCTCTGCTGAGCAAATGAAAGACTATCTCGACTATGTCAGACATTCTGGCAAATACAGCAGCAAGTACCTTGCTTTCGGCGACGATGGAGTCGAAGTGAGCATCAAACTTTGAAACGGTTTCCTACTCAACCACCACAAACCCAGATCAGTTTCAGCTGCTGACAGAGCATTATTGAACATGCACCAGTGATCACGTAGGCGCTTTTTGAAATATCTTGTATACTGCATTTCACCGGTAAAAACAATAGCCTCCTTTGCAAATATGGCGAAAGTATCATGCTTTCCCGTAAACAGGGATTGACGCTCCGCTTATTGCCCTCGACTCATCTGAGACCAGAAACAGCATGACTTCCGCGACTTGTTCTGGTTTGACCCATTTGGAAAAGTCTGCGTTCGGAAAGTTGCGTCTGTTGTCAGGCGTGTCGATGGTGCTGGGCAGAATGCAGTTCACGTTAATGTCGTATTTCTTGACTTCTTCAGCCATAGTCTCCGTAAGAACGATTATGCCCGCCTTGGAGACAGCGTATGCCCCATCCTTAACTCGGTAACGCTTTTCCGCGGCCGTCCTTGAAGAAACGCTCATGATCTTGCCATAGTTTTGTCTGATCATGTACGAAAGAGCCGCCTTGGAGCATAGAAAAGCGGATTTTAGGTTGATATTCAACTCGAAATCCCAGTCGTTCACTTTCGTGTTCACTATTTCTTCGCCGCCCTTGAAGCCGCCGACTATGTTTAGCAGAATGCCCACGCGACCGTACTGGCTGATGACTTGCTGAAACAGAGCTTGCACACTATTCTCATTGGTCACGTCGGTTTGAACACTGACTAACCTGTCTTTGGAGCTACCGACAAAATCGATGAGTTCTTTAAGCTTGTCTTCTCCCCTGTGCGTTGACACAACCAGCGCACCCTAGTCCAGAAGGGCTTTGGCAACAACCCTGCCGAGCGCACCCGTCGCGCCTGTCACTATGGCAACTTTTCCCCTCAAGAACACATCGTACCTCTCCTTTTGAGCCAACCCATTTGAGATTAGCGGCATTCAAGCGTGCTTAGGGTCGCCCAAAGAGATAATCCTCTTCTTTTTTGTCCTTTTGCTTAATGATGTTACATCTATTTTTTCGTTTTCCCTAGCGCGCGCTGGACAAACGCGACGATTCCGAGACCAGCTTGATCTATGGTGAAGTGTTTAAAGGCCGAATCACCTCGTAGGTTCCAATATAAGGAACAACGCGGAGAGCAAAGAAAGTGATAAAGATTAAACGAATTTATGAGCAACCGGCGAACGAAGATGGGTTCAGAATTCTCGTGGACAGATTGTGGCCCAGAGGGATCTCGAAGGATAATGCAAAGATCGATTTGTGGCTGAAGGAAATCGGTCCAAGCGATAAGGTGCGCAACTGGTTTTCTCATGACCCCAAAAAGTGGCAAGGTTTCAAAACGAGGTATGAGGCTGAATTAAGGACCAAGAAAGAACTTGTGGACAAGATCAAACAGGAGGAGAAAGAGCATGGGACAGTTACACTTCTTTACTCCGCCAAAGATGAAGAACACAATCAAGCAGTTGTTCTAGACATTTTTCTAAAAGGCATAAACCCGCCAGTTGATAATTGTCCGACTGCGCCGACACCTAGCAGCGTGGCCCAAGAAAAATGTAAACCTCCAAAGAAGGCGTTGTCGATGTTAAGAGAAGAGGCAGAAAAACATCTCAAACAAGTAGAGGACTGGAACCTCGTCAATAATGCAATAGAAAAAAACTATAAGCTGAAAGATTTCAGACAAGCCATCGAGTTTATCAACAAAGTCGCAGACATCGCAGAAGCAGAGAATCACCATCCCGACATCCTCCTGTGGAATTGGAACAACGTAAAACTCACACTGTCAACGCATGCCGTCAAAGGCTTGTCGAAGAACGATTTTGTCCTCGCATCAAGAATTGATAAGATCGAACTGAAATAGGAAGACAAAAATCCCTCGCTTGGAACATTGACCAAGACTTGCAGGTGGAGAACAAATGACTGCAAAAGACGAAGGATGCCGAAAAAGAATCGAAAACTCAGTTAGATCAATCCTAGACGAGTTCGAGATAGACAAGAAATCCGAGATGTACAGAAACACTCCGAAAAGAGTAGCAGCCCTCTACATAGAAATCTTTTCCGGCCTAGCCAAGACCAGCGAACCCAGAATCACGCTTTTTGACAACCCGGGCTATCGCGACATACTAGCCATAAAGCGAATACCGTTCTACTCCCTCTGTGCCCACCACTTGTTGCCAATATTCGGAGAAGTCTCTGTTGCCTACATACCCGGAGAAAAAATCGTCGGCCTGTCAAAACTTCCGCGCATCGTGAAATACTTCGCTTCCAGACCCCAAGTTCAAGAAGATTTGACAAAACAACTGGCCGATTACTTGTATGCGAAATTAAAGGCAAGAGGAGTGCTTGTCTTGATCAAGGCACGGCACCTGTGCATGGAAATGCGCGGACCGCGCGCACACCACGTACAAACCGTTTCAAGCGCTATAAGAGGTAATTTTGAAAAACACCCATCGACGAAAGAGGAAGCACTGAAAATTCTACACGCCTAAACCTCTGACCAGACTCTGCAAAGCCTCTGTGAAACACTTCAGCTCCTTAATCTCGGGCTTCTCAAATCTGGCAGCTACCTCTCTGATCGGCTCATTTGTGACCGGCAACATCAGGTCAGGTTCAATTTCAAATAACGGAATGGCCAAAAAAGCTCTTTCTCGAATGTCTGGATCCGGAATTGTCATATCTTTCGTTGATACGGCAAGGTTTCCATATAGAATTATATCTATGTCTATCGTTCGAGAGGCAAACTTGTCTTTACTCCTTTTTCTACCCAATTCTGCTTCAATAGTTCTCAGTACATCAAATTTCAACATGCGAGGTTCGATGTCCGTTTCGATTTTTAGGACGCAGTTGTAATATTCGGGCTGACGTTTTTGCTGCAACGGCTTCGTGAGATAAACCGTTGACGCCTTCAGGATCTTGACACTGTGAGACAGGAGCCTCACTGTTTCGAGCAGGTTTTTTTCCGGCTCGATGTTAGAACCTAAGGAAAGAAAAGCCTCGGTCATGGCTGAACCGCTAATTCGCTTTTCTGAGTATGCTTACTCCTACGCTTCTTGCAAACCTGAGCGCACCGGGCTTCTCAACCGTTACCCTGACTTTTTTAACTCTTGCGTGTTCCAGACAAGTCTCTGCTATCCTTTCTGCTAACGTTTCAACAAGGCGGAACTCCGAGATCTCCACCAGCTTTATGATGCCCTTGGTTATTTCTTTGTAGTCAACAGTTTTGTCAATGTTGTCCGTCTTTGCCGCTTCGGTCAAATCTGACCAGATGACAATGTTTATGGTCACATCCTGCTTTTCTCTGCGCTCAGACTCGTTGACTCCTATGATGCATCTCAAACGCAGATCTTTGATGAGAATCTTATCCATCGTTCGTTCACTACCTTTTTCCATAAGCAAGACTTCCCGGGCTATCACAAACCCTCTATTGTCTGAATCAGATGCTTTCCCCCATCGACATAAACTATCTGCCCGGTGACAAAATCGCTTCTGAGAAGGAACAGAACCGTTTCCACTATGTCCGAAGGAGAACCATACTTTTTCAGCGGAACCGTATCCTTCATCTTTTCCAGATAAGTGTAGTCCTTGCCTTCAGGAGGAAGAATGAGCCCAGGTGCTACACCGTTAACGGTTATCCGAGGCGCCAGCTTCAGCGCCAACGATTTTGTCAGGATTTCGAGCATTTTTTTGCTGAGATAGTACGCGAAGTGATTGAAGTCAAACCCGGCAACCCTAGTGTCCAGAATATTGACCACTTTGCCGCTATCGGTTTTTTCAGAGAAATACTTGGTCAACAGAAAAGGCGCCCAAGCATTCGTTAGCATTTCAACCTCGATGTCTTCAAGCTTAACGTTGTGCATGTCGCTTGCAGAGAAAACAGAGGCGTTGTTAACAAGCACATCTATCGCTCCGGCCTTTCTGCGAGACTCTTCGATCAACAGCTTGCAAGATTCAGAATCCCTCAGATTAGTCTTCACAAGCCACGACTTGACACCAAGCTCAACTATTTCCTTACGCAACGTCTCAGCCTCACTTTCGGACCTGTCATAATGGACAACAACGTTGGAACCCTGTTTCGCCAATCCGACAGCTATGGCCTTCCCTATGCGCCTGGCAGCTCCCGTTACGAGGGCAGTTTTTCCAGCCAACTCAAACATGCCGTTTCACAATAAGCTCCTCCTGCAAACAGATTTAAGTTTATTCACGAAGCCAATGCCCGAGCGTACCAACTACTGTGCAGTCACACAAGCAGAAATACAAATACATGCTTAATACTGAAAGTAGACACACGAGAAAATCGAAAGTACTACTAGAAACGGAAGTTTTGAGCCATGAAAGTAGCTATAATAGGCGAGGGCAACGTGGGAAAAGCTCTCGGCCTCGGTTTGAAGCGAGCTGGACATGAAATAAAGTTTGGGCACAGGGACCCAAAAGAACCCGTTCGAGAAGCCGCGGAGTGGGGAGAGGTAATCATCCTTGCAGTCCCCTACCACGCAGTTAGAGACGCCGCAAAAGAAATTGGTCCAGCCGCGGATAGAAAAGTGCTTGTAGATGCCACGAACGCGCTCGACCAGAACGGGAATTTGGCAGTGGGTTTCACAACTTCCGCAGCAGAAGAACTGCAAAAACTCCTGCCCGAGAGCCGGGTTGTCAAAGCCTTCAACACCGTATTCTCTCAAAACCAGAGCACTGGAAGAGTCGGTGAAGAGCAACTCACAGCATTCATTGCTGGCAATGACAAGATGGCCAAACAAATCGTCATGAAATTATCGCGCGACATTGGCTTCGAACCCGTGAATGTGGGTCCCCTCAAAAGCGCCCGATACCTTGAACCCATGGCCATCATGATAATAGAACTTGGCTACAACCTCAAGATGGGAACGGAAATAGGGTTTAAGCTCGTAAAAGCCTGATATCCAGTTCGAGATAACCGAGAAGAGACCAACATACCGTGCACCCCTCAATCGTATCAATGTCCTGAAATCCTGCTACTGGTTGATAGGAAACAGAGACCAACAAAAGATACGGGAAGTTCTGCCGAAAAAGCACGAATGAAGTTTAATATCAAGTGAGTTAAGGGTAGGTGTGGGCGTCAACTTCAACTTGCTTCGGAAGCTTCTTTATTCTTATCTCTAGGCTCGTTGGAGTTTCTCCTTCAACCTGTTTCAGAGTTTTCAGGAATCCTATCATCATGTTAGCTAATGTTTCCTGCATGAAATGATTCAAGGGCAGTTTGATGCTGTCGACGCGCATCTCGGTCTCAAAATTCTTCTTTAACATTCTGTGTCTTGAGCTCAAAACATCACCGCCAAGAATAAGCCTGAGTTTTGCTTGATAACCATTGCGGTGGCGATGTGTGGAGTCTTTTGCTGCCTTCTTCCTCGAAAAGAGCGCACCGACAAGACAAATAAGGAGGCAACGGTAAAGCTCTAATCGCAGTATTATACGGCAGGGTTCTTTTATGGCAAGGTTCAGATGTACCGTTTGCAATTACGTCTATGATGAAACGAAGGAAGGCAGAAAATTTTCTGATTTGCCTGATTATTGGAGGTGCCCCGTCTGTGGGGCGCCGAAGAGCGCGTTCGTCCTCCTATCTGAAGAATTGGCTGAAAAAAGAGCAGGGACGACGGTTTCGGACATTTTAATAGAACAGATTGCAGCTTGGGGCGTCAAGTACGTCTTCGGGATACCCGGAACATCGACCTTAGGCGTCGTGGAAGCCATCAGGAACAACGCCAAAGTAACATACATCCAAGTGAGACACGAGCAGACCGCAGCGTTTATGGCCTCGGCATATGGAAAACTGACTGGGAACATAGCCGCCTGCCTCGGTGTTTCCGGCCCTGGCGCCACGAACTTGGCAACGGGGCTGTACGATGCAAGCCTGGATCACTCTCCGGTGCTGGCGCTAACAGGATTAGTCGCGAGACAAATGATAGGGCCAGGCTCGATACAGGAGATCGACCAGTACTCATTCTTTGAGCCCATTTGCGTCTTCAATAAGATACTGATGTCTGAAGACCAGACAACCACACTCGCAACCCTAGCCGTGAAACACGCACTGCTGGAAAGAGGAGTCGCTCACATCGGAATCCCAAATGATGTGCAGAAACTGCCGTACGAAACGAAAACGCTGCCGTTTGAAGGCAGAATGCCGAACCTAGCGTTCTCTCAGAGTGACGAACTCGTCGAAAAAGCAGCGGCGACCGTTGATGATGCCAAACGACCCGCAATAATAGCCGGGTTCGGAGCCATGGGGCACGGAGAGAGCCTGCTGGAACTGGCCGAGAAGATAACGGCGCCAATCGTGACGACGTTTCGAGCCAAAGGAGTTGTTGACGAAGACAACGAACTCTACGTTGGAAGCCACGGGGGAATCGGATCAACGTCAGCGGCAGAACTGGTTCGAAAATCAGATCTTCTCATAGTGATCGGTTCGTCTTTTTCCGAGATGACGGGCATACCAGAAAAGAAGACTGTACAGATAGACATTAACCCGCTGATGATAGCGAAGAGGCATTCCGTAGAAGTCGGTCTGCTCGGGAACAGTGCACTGCTCATTCCAAGGCTCGCGGACGCAGTGAAAGAAAAAAAGAATGATGAATACTTGGCAGAAATCAGAAGATTGAAAACACAGTGGCTGGAACTCCTGGAACAAGAAGCCGATTCTTCGAAGAAGCCTATAAGACCACAGTACATAATCAAGGTATTGAACAAGCTCATAGCCAGCGACGCCGTAATATCGCTCGATACCGGCGAAAACTGCTGGTGGTTCGGAAGAAACTTCTGGATGAAGAAAACACAGAAAATGGTCATGTCCGGCTACTTGGCTTCGATGGGCTTCGGACTACCAGGCGCAATGGCAGCAGCGATCGCGTATCCAAACAGACAGATCATTTGCATCACAGGAGACGGAGGCCTTGCAATGGTCATGGGAGACTTCCTCACCGTAGTCAAAAACAAGATGCCCATCAAAGTGTTCGTTTTCAACAACAAACAGTTAGGCATGATAATGCAGGAACAAAAGGTCGAACACTACCCGAATTGGCAAACAGACCTATTCGACTGCAACTTCGCAGACTTTGCCCAAAACTGCGGAGCAGTCGGAATCAAAGTGGCGGAACCGAAGGATCTCGAAGGCGCAGTCAAAGACGCTCTCTCAACATCCAACCCTGCGATAGTGGACATCGACACGGATCCAAGACGCTTCATCTGAGCTAATTGAAATCAAGCACGCGCTCATCTTGGCGTTTGTGCCCCTCCGCTGTTATTGCCGTTCACAGTTGTTTGTGCTAAGCGATTTCAGTCTTGCGCGCGCGTGGGAGCTGAGCCTTGTTTCATGTTGAACGGAGGGGCTTCTTTGAGGGCGTTCAGCAGACCTTGAGTTTGGATGTGAGAGAGTTTGCATACGTTTATGTCCTTCAGGAAGGGAAACATGTCCTGAGCGTTCTTCAACTCATGCAAATCTTCCCATTCAACTCTAATGCCCGCATTTGTCCCGTGTGGGTCAATAACTTCTCTCCAACCCCCCGGCTCCATGCCGGCTCCTGTTGAACCTGTTGCAGTGAATGGGCCTACCAGCGTGTTCGAATCCATGTTAAAAAGAAAAACGAGTGAACCCACTTCCATTTCGCTCACAATCTGAACGTTCTCGCCTGTACAAGTGAAGGACTTGCGTTTTACACAATCCTTGACAGAGCTGGCATCACAAAGGAACACATGACCGACGTACATAGTCTATAACCTGTTCTTCTGCATTAATAAAAATAGCGCGTCCGCCTAGACTTAAGGCGGGCGCTTCATGAGAGTTTAGAACAGAGTGGGCATGTCGTCAACGTGTGCAAGGATTTCTTTTATCGGTGTGACAAGATAGAATTCGATGTCCAAAAAATGCCCGAACCCTGCCATCAAGAGCAAATCTCTGACTGCTTCGGCGTTAGGAGCTTCGAACAACATGAACGCCTTATGGCTAGGGTCAAGATGAACATCCAAAAGCACCTTAACATCGTACCGCTTGGCCAGTTTGGGAAGTTGTGCATAGACCTTCTTGGCGAACGCTCGTACGGTCTTGTTCGTCATGGGACAAATGTTCGGTGGATGACTACCTATGACGGCGTACTGAGGCATAAAACAAATCACCTCCTCATTATGAGAGTAATTCTTCAAATAGCCAACTTAAGCTTGTGTGACTGTGGCCATGCAGTATCGCTGCGCGCATTCTAACCGAGAAGAGTCAGGATATTGGAGGCCGTTCGGAACAACCTATGAATTGAAAGAGTGGCAAGAAGAAAAGCCGATTGACTATATCTATTTTCAACCGCGCGTCTAGCGCGCGCGACAATATTGTGTTTTCGTACGGTTTATTCTGAATCAATTTGGGCTCTCTGCAACTGTCCCGAGTAATCAATGTAGACTGTCTTGATTTCGGAGAACTCGTTTATTCCTTCAATTCCTCCTTCCCTCGTTCCAGTGCCCGTGTGTTTCACTCCTCCAAAGGGGAGGTGTACTTCTGATCCGATGGTGCTCGAGTTGATGTAAGTCAGCCCCGCCTTTATCCGGAAGATCGCTTCACATGCCCGTCCTATGTCTTTCGTGTATATTGCAGAGCTTAAGCCGTACTCTGCAGAATTGATTGCATCTATAGCTTCGTCTAGATTTCCGACAGAGATTATGGAGACGACAGGGCCGAATATTTCTTCTTGAGCGATTCTCATTTCAATGCTGCAATCCGTGAACAATGTTGGCTCAAAGAAAAACCCATCCAGTGCAGGGATTTCTCCGCCTATCAGGAGCCTGGCTCCTTCGGTTTTTCCGATTTCAACGTATTTGGCGCTTTTTTCTTGTGCAGCTCTGTTTATCAGGGGGCCGACATCAGTTTCCGGTTTAAGTCCATCGCCGAGCTTGAGTTTCCTTATTCTGTTGACGAGTATTCTCTCAAACTTGTTTTTGATTTTTTCATGCACTATTATACGAGATGCTGCGGTGCATCTCTGCCCCGTTGTTCCGTACCCGCCCCAAATCACGCCGTCCGCCGCGAGGTTCAAGTCAGCGTCATCCATTACTATGATGCCGTTCTTTCCACCCATTTCCAAGCCGACTCTCTTGAGGCCCGCTTCTCTCAGAATCGTTGCGCCTGTGTCCCTGTGTCCCGTGAAAGAGATGGCCCTGACTTTCTCGTGCTTCACTATTGTCATTCCCACCTCGTCCCCCGAGCCCGTGACCAAGTTCAACACGCCATTGGGCAACCCCGCTTTCTCCAATGTTTCAACCAGCCGCGTTGCACAAAGCGGCGTGTCAGATGAGGGTTTGAAGATAACTGTATTTCCGCATATCAGCGCCGTCATTATTTTCCAAGCGGGAATGGCCATAGGAAAATTCCAAGGCGTTATGAGTCCACAGACCCCGACTGGGAATCTTGTGGTCAAGCACAGCTTCCTTCTCAGTTCAGACGGCGTGGTGAAACCCAGCAGTCGCCTGCCCTCGCCAGCCATGTACTCCGTCACGTCTATCGCTTCTTGGACGTCCCCCCGTGATTCCTGGATCACCTTTCCCATCTCCATGGTCATTTCCTTCGCCAACTGCATCTTGTTTTCGCGGAGCATCTGGGCAGCTTTGAGAAGCACTAGTCCTCTCCTTGGAGCGGGTGTTTCGCTCCATTCCGAGGAGGCTTCTTCAGCAGCCTGCACGGCTCTGTACACGTCCTCTTTGCATCCCCTTTGAAATGTTCCCAGAATCTGCTTCGGCCGGGCAGGATTGTCACTCTCAAAAGTTTCACCCGAGAGAGAATCAACCCACGAGCCGCCAATAAAAAGCTTGAAGTTCCTAGACTTAGTCATGTTCTCAACATTGCTATCGTCCATCACTTTTAATAAAACTTTATTTCTGCACCTGCAACAAATGAAAACTATATAAACCGAGCCCAAAGGAATCTCAAAAGAGAAGTTGGCTGGGACGGTGCTCATCCATGGAAAACTGCGTGTTTTGTAAGATAGCACGAGGCGAAACTCACGCAAGTCGCGTCTACGAAGACGCAGAAGTAATCGCGTTTCTTGACGCAAGACCAGTTAATGAAGGGCACACCCTTGTAGTTTCAAAGAAGCATTATGAAAACATATTCGAGATTCCAGATGAAGAGCTTGGAAACCTTTTCAAAATCGTTAAGAAAGTGGCATCCGCAGTTCTGAAGGGCGAGAGCGCCGACGGGATTAGAATAGTTCAGAATAATGGCAGCGCAGCTCGCCAAAACATTTTCCACTTTCACGTCCACATCATCCCAGAGTACGAAGCCCAAGAGTCACACTGGCACCGCGAGAGCCCACAACAAGCAGAATTAGACAGAGTTGCAGCCAAGATCAGAAGAAGTATCTAACGACCGGCGCGCCGCTATCCAGAAATCATCTGTTACTCATTGAATGGCTGCACGTTCTTATGAGTCTTGTCTTTCTTAAACTTTTAATACTCAAGGCTCAATGAGGCTAATTGTGACAAGCAGGAGTAATCAGCATGGAGAAGAGAGTGAAAGTGGGCGACCGGTCTTCGGATTTCAGTTTAGAAGATCAGAACGAAGAGATGTTTACTCTTTCGAAGTTCAAGGGAAAGAAAGTTTTGCTGTCGTTCCATCCTCTAGCGTGGACTTCAGTGTGTTCCGAACAGATGAAATCGCTGGAAAAGAACAAGCCGGCTCTTGATTCTCTCAACACGACAGCCGTCGGCGTAAGCGTCGACACCGTGCCGTCGAAAAAGGCCTGGGCAAAAAGCTTGAGCATCGAGAGCACGAGGCTACTGTCGGATTTCTGGCCGCACGGCAAAGTCGCCGAGGCCTACGGCATCTTCAGGAGCAAGTACGGGACCTCAGAACGTGCCAATATCATCATCGACGAAAACCAGAAAGTGGCATTCGTCAAAGTCTATCCAATCGGACAGCTTCCAGACATTAAAGAAATCATAGAGGCTCTCAAGAAACTGGGTTAACAATTCACTTTTTGAAGTATTTCTTCAGCGGATCCCAGTAGAACTCTATCCATCCCTGCGCAGTGTCTGCGGCTTGTTCAGCGGGAACACCAGAATGAACCATGGAGAGCTCCGTGCCGCCCTCTGCCTTTTTGAAAGTGAGCTCAAGCCTTGACGGAGGGTGCCCTTCTGGCCATTCTGTCGTCAGCCACTCTTGCACTATTCTTTTTCCGTGTTCCAATTCAAGGTTTTTCCCTGAAATGTAGCCGTCCCACGCTGTGAATTTGCCTCCTACCTTTGGATCGCATGTGGCCTTGCTGCCCGTGAACTTCGAATGTTTTTTCGCGTCCATGAAAGCCTCGTACACTTCGATTGGCGTGGCGGGTATGAGCACTTTCTGCTTTATCGTTTCAGTTTTCGCCATAAAGAACCTTCTTCCGTTACAAGGAATGCATTTCTAATATGGGGGAGAGGGGTATGTAAGCGTTGGGATTCGAGGCCATTGCTTAGAGTCTAATTCGCGGCTTCTTGTGTATTCAATTTGGGGATTTGCGGGAACGGTGTGGGGAAAGGTCGGAGGGGTCTGGGTGGCGACAGCGGTTCAGGTTCGATGTCAAGGCTTACTGAGAATCTTTCAATCATCTTCTTCACTCTCGGCCACGGCGGGGGTTATCGTGAGCTGCACAAGTCTTTCTTCGCGGAGTATTGTTAGCGTCGTCTTTTTTCCGATGATGTCTTCATTTAGTAGCCCTGGGAGATCGTAGAATGTTGTTACGGGTTTTTCGTTGAACTTCACTATGACGTCGCCCATGGTTAGGCCGGCCTTCTTGGCGGGTGCGCCCTGTTCAACTTGGAACACCATTACGCCCGAGTCTTGGTTTACGCCTGCTTGGGTCGCGATTTCCTGCGGGATTAAGACGGTGTCAGACACTATGCCCAAGTATGCCCTTCTGAGTTTTCCTCCGGTCATGAGTCTGTCAGTGATGTTTTTCACTCTGTTTGCGGGGATGGCTATGCCTCTGGACCAAACGTATGCCGTGTTGAGACCTATCACTTTGCCGGAAACGTCTATGAGGGGTCCTCCTGAGAAGCCCGGGTTGAGTCTAGCGTCGGTTGCTATCACGTTTTCCATTGCGGTTCCTCTCCAGCCTCTGAGAGTGGCGCCTACGTTGGTGATTATGCCTGTTGTTGCAGTAGGTTGCCTGTTGAATGGATTTGCAAGAGCGAGAACGAACTGGCCCGTGTTGAGCTTGTCCGAATCTCCGAATTCTGCGGGTTCGAAGTGGCCCTCTTCAGCCTTCAGCAGCGCCAGGTCAGAGTATGGATCAGACCCGACGAGTTTGGCCTGCAGGCTTTTCTCTCCTTGGCCGATCCTGACATCAGCACTTCTGCCGAGAACGTGGTTGCACGTCACTATGTGACCATCTGCCGTCAGGACGACGCCGGTTCCTCTTGTCATCCTCGAGTTCACGTTGACCACGGAAGGTGCCAGTTTCTTGACGAGTTCGCTGGTAGCATCCGAAAGCGATTTCAAAATCTGTAATGAACTGAGTTGGTTACTCATACTTTTTCACCTCAAGAAGGAAAAGGCGGCGCAGTATTTGTTGACTAAGGAAGAAGCAAAGTCAGTCACGATTTATGCGGGCATCAAGTTCAAGTCGTGACCGCCGAAGCAGGAAACATGCCTGATCAACTGGGAGCCGGAGCACAACTTGCCTATGTAAACCATCAGTTGATAAGAGGCCTTCAGAGCCATGTTCAAATCCTTATCTCGGAGGAACTTGGCATCTATCGTCAAGGCGGGCTCTAGAATATTCACGTTCACTTGAATGCCGCCATCTTCCGTAGTCCACTTCAACGTGATTCCATCTTCGCCTTCCGTGCAACCCAGCCAGCGCAGTAGCCCAAACCATTTGCCCCTGAGGTTCAGGATAAGCTGTTCCACAGACACGTTAGTGGGAACAAGGGTCTGCAGCAAAGACATCCGAGACTCATCGCCAATGGCGGAACGCATGGACTGGAACCCGTCTATCTTTGAGGTAACTTTGTAGCCTTCAGGTCCCTTCTCCACTATGCCCTCTTGTTCCAGCCTGCTGAGAATCCTAGAAAGAGTCTCAGGATGCAGGCCCAGTCTCCTCTTCAGCCCGTCAAAGGAGAACCTAGTCAAGGCTTCCTGCCGTATCAGGTTAAGAACGTCAGCGTCCCGCTCGCTTAACGAAGACTCGGGAATTTGCCATTCATCATACAATGTTGTTCCAGACACCTGCTATTTACCCATGGCTGTCTTGCTCTTGAACGTTGCTCTTCATGCGGCTAGAAAACAAGGTGATCGCGGGCTCTTCAGATGCGCGCCGAAATCAAGCTTTTGTGTCTCAGACGACTTTAGTCTGATGCAGTAAAGGCTGATTTGCAAGTGTTGCTCAGGGTTTGTAGAAGGAGAAGTGTAATTCGGGCGGTTTTCTCGCACGCTTGGCATTTTTCAGGAACGCTCCCTCTTCAAGTTCGTCGAAAGCGGTCTTAAGTTCTTCTTGAGTGTTCATGACGATTGGTCCGAGCCATGCTACTGGTTCCGCAATCGGTTTTCCAGATATTAGGAGAAACCGAAGACTTCCACTCTCAGTTTGAATCTTGACTTTCTCTCCTTCCTTGAAAATGACCACTTGTTCTGGACCTGTTGAGTTTGATTTCGAGGGGTCAAAGTAGCCTTGGCCACTGACCACGTACGCAAAGACCTTGTATCCTTTCTTCGCGGAGCGCACGAACGCTGTCTTCGGATCCATTGAAATGTCTAAGTATTCGCAGTCTACAACAAGGTCTTTCACTGGGCCTCTGTTTCCTTTCACATCGCCGCAAATCACTCTAATCGTGACGCCTGGTTCCACTTCGACCTCCGGGATTTCCGCTCTTGTTATTCCTCTGTATCTTGGTTCGTCCATCTTGTGCAGAGAGGGCAAGTTGACCCAGAGTTGGAAGCCCCACATCAGACCGTTAGAACCTTTCGGCATTTCCTGATGGATGATGCCGTTGCCAGCGGTCATCCATTGAACATCTCCCGAACGGATGACGCCCTCGTTTCCCATGCTGTCTCCGTGTTCGACTTTCCCTTCAAGCACGTAGGTTACGGTCTCTATGCCTCGATGAGGATGCCATGGGAATCCCGCGATGTAGTCATTGGGGTTGTTAGAATGAAAATCGTCAAGAAGCAAAAATGGATCCAGTAAAGGAACTTCCCGAGGACCAAACGCGCGTTTAAGCTTCACTCCTGCCCCTTCGAGAGTCGGCTTCCCCTTCAAAATTCTGTCTATTCCTCTAAAATCAAGCGTTTTCACAAACGCAACATGCAACCCTTGCAACTATTAAGCATCGCGATCTGAGGTTTCACAGACAGAAGACCTTTAATCCAATTTTGCAGGTTGCGATGCTCAAACTAAGAGGGCTGGTTGATTCGAGAACTTTGAGGATCCTAACCATGCCTGTCAAGTAGGAAAACTTCCTAGGCAAGCTTTAAAGAAAAGTGTTGGATTATGTGTTTGGTCCGACCTAAAATATGGGCTCGAACTTTATGAGTGAACTTGGCTCACAGGGTGCTTCTTCGTCGGGAAAGGCTATTGTAGCGGAGCACCTCTGCAAAATCTTCGAAATCACGAAGGGAATGGTGCGGAGAAAAAAGAGTCAGGTGATCGCGTTAAAGGACGTTTCTTTCGAGGTTGACTACGGTGAACTCTTCGGACTTGTGGGACCGAACGGCGCCGGAAAAACAACAACTATAAAGATATTGACAACGATGCTGATTCCCACGTCTGGCAGGGCTGCCGTGCTGGGCTACGACAGCCAAAAGGACGTCACAAGAATCCGAGAAAAAATCGGCATAGTCCTGGGGGGAGAAAGAGGCTTGTACACGAGAGTCAGCGCCGTGGACAACCTCCGGTACTTCGCTGACCTCTATGGAGTGCCCAGAAACATTCAGGACAAGAGAATAAAAGAACTTCTGGAATTCATGGGACTCTCAGACAAGGCCCACAGTCGGGTGGAAACCTATTCGAAAGGCATGAAACAACGCCTGCATTTGGCACGAGGTCTAATCAATGATCCTGAAATTATTTTCTTGGACGAGCCCACAGTTGGCCTGGATCCTGAAATCGCTATAGAGACTAGAAGCATGATCAAAGGGCTGGTGGAGAAAGGAAAAACCATCCTGCTGACTACACACTACATGTTCGAAGCCGACGTGCTTTGCAAGAGAGTGGCAATCATCAGAAACGGTGACGTCGTTGCCCTTGACACGCCCTCAGGACTTAAGAAATACGTTATGGAAACAAGCGTCGTAGAGGTTGAAGGCTTTGGAATCACGGAAAAGGAAGTCGCCAGGTTCAGAGAGATGAAGGACATCATTTCTGTCAGCGCCGACCTAGGTGAAAACAAACAAGTGTTGAAGATTCAGACTCCCAAAGGCTCCGAGATAATTTCCGAAGTGCAAGAAGTGCTGAAAGACAGTCACATCTATGACATCAAAATCAAGGAGCCCACGCTTGAAGACGCTTACCTCAAGCTCGTAGCAACCTAGCAAATGAAGTACGAGAGAATGCCAAACACACTAAGAGTCATCTACAGCGCGTTCAGGATGGCCATGCTTTACTGGATGGCTGATCCCCAGTGGATTATCCCCAACGTTATCGCTCCGTTCGTATTCACCACGGTGGCGCTCACGCTTTTCAACGCGTACGGAGGCTCAAGCGGACCGTTCGGTCTCTACGCTGTGCTGGGCGGCGGGATGATGGGCATGTGGGGCAATACCATCTACTCGTCAGGTTTTGCCATAAGCTTCGAAAAGTGGCAGGGCACACTGGAGGAAGTGATGGCGGCTCCATCGAAATTTATCCATGTGATCGCCGGAAGATCTATCTCGAACGCCCTGTTCGGCCTGACCAATATGGTTGCCGTGTTCATTGTTGGAATATTCGTTTTCAAAATCTCTCTCGGAATATCCGACCCCGTCCTTTTCACAATTTCGCTGTTGCTCACTCTTTTTTCAGTTTCCGCGCTTGGCTTGATTTTCGCCTCGGCCTTCGTGCTCTCCAGATCGGCCCAGACCCTTACGAACGGGTTGGAAACCCCGTTGTACATAATCTCCGGTTCAATGTTTCCAATCGCCCTCCTTCCCTTCTGGAGCCATCCTTTTGCCTACATCCTAGGACCGACATGGGGAATAGACGCCATCAGACTGACAACAAGCCAACAATACGCTTCGCAAACCTTCTGGGCAGGCATGGGAACAAGTAGCGCACTGTTTCTGGACTTGACGGTGATGATCCTCATCACGGCGGCTTATGTCGCGATAGCCACTGTCCTCTTCAAGATGGTTGAAACCCGGGCGAGAACAATGGGAACGCTGGTCGAAGCATGAACAACCTGAGAGTCTTCGTGAGTAGCGCCGTGTTCAGCTTCCGGGCACAGTTCAACTGGCTCAGCCCTTCGATGTGGCTGACCATGAAGTTCGTCCTATCATTCTCTCAAATGGCATTCTTCGTTTTTGTCGGCATCTTCTCTGGCGGAGGAGCAAGCGCGGTTTCCTTCATAGCCATCGGCAACGCCATGCAATCTCTTTCTTGGAACACCGTGTTCTCAGTGGTCCAAATCACAGGTCAGGATAAAGGGGATGGGACGCTGCCACTGGTGCTAGCCACGCCGGCAAACCGATTGCCCCTCTTCATCGGTAGAGCCATGGTTCACGTGCTCGACGGACTTGTCAGCGTCGCCATATCATTTGCCTTCGCAGCCTTCGTGTTCGGAGTAAACTTCGCCCACGCGGATCCATTCGCATTAGCCGTGACTGTCCTGCTGACGAGTTTCACGATGGCGGGGTTCGGACTGCTAATCGGAGGTTTCTCATTTCATTTCAGAAACCCGATAGTCTTCGCAAACATCTTCACATTTGTACTCCTCATATTCTGCGGAGTCAACTTCCCAGTTGCAGCCCTCCCACGGCTGGCCCAACCCATTTCTTACGTCTTCCCGCTGACCTACGGAATAAACGCAGCTCGACAAGCCATAAACGGAAGCTCACTGCTCAGCATCTCACCGATACTCGCCGAACAGATTGTAGTCGGCTTATTGTCGATAGCGATGGGATACCTTCTTTTCGAATCGTTCGAACGCTCAGCAAGGAAAACGGGAAAAATGGAAGCACAGTAAAGACAAACAAGGGCGCGGTTTAGAAGTTGAAGAGTGAACGTGCCCAGAGAGAATTTCATCCGCAGAGAAATCCAGAAAGAACGAGAAAAAATAAGAGTCTTACCAACTCTGATTGTGAGTCTGGAGAGTCGCACTTGTCTGGTTGATCCAGTCACGTGCTATTCTTCGGCGCGCCCCTGCGTGAGGCTCCTTCCAATTTGGATCTAGCACGCGTGGTCCGTTTCCCGATAAGAATGACGAAGAGTGAAGCAGCAATTAAGGTTACGATAGCAACCAGTGATGTAAATTCTGGAACTACGGTGACCGTTCCGTCCGAGGGTGTTCCGTAGGAAATTGCTTTGGAATTAGGATCAGATAACGAGATATCTGCGAGTTGAAGTGGAACTGAGTTGCCTAGAGTAAGAGATTTGAATTGCACTGATATTAGCACTCCAGCCCCATTTACGCCAGGTGCGTTAATACCTGTTAGTGACAAACAAACAACAAACACGACGCCATCAGTAGAATTGTAATTGTCAGTAAAATTCTCAACGTCAAAGAAAGTTTGGCCGCCACTCTTCAGAAAAGGGCCTTCCGTAACCTGCGTTCCGTTCAATAGAGTTGAATTGTAGTACAATTTGAGTGAATAACCATAAAGATTTGTTACATCAGCTATGCTCACGTTGACGGTGAAAGTAACTCCTATGGCACTAACCGTCTGACTCGATGGTTCTATAGAGAGGCTTGCTGAAGCCGCATCACTACTCCTGACCGTACTCATAAACATCATTAAAAGAACTACGATCGCCGAATACGCCAAAAACTTGCGCATCTTAATAGACCCTGTCATGTTCATGCTCTCGCCTCATTGTCTTACGTTACAGGTATATTTAGATTTCAACAAAAAAAGATGGAAGAGGATTTTAATCTGTTTGTCCGATTTGGCTGGCTGCTGTGACGAGGTCGTAAATGTCAACGTGGAAATCGCCGTTCAAGTCGGCCTTTTCAACGCCTTCAAAGGATTGTAGTCCTCCCAGTTGTGGAGCTCCTGGAGTGGATCCAATGTATCTCGCTATGTACACTAGGTCGTAAATGTCCACTGTGCCATGGCCGAGAACGTCGCCGTCCAGAATTGCTCTAGCGTGCAGAACAAACTGTTCCACAGATCCAGTTACGTCGTCGAATCCCGCCAAGCTTAACGTGAAGTTTCCCATGGCCGTCCGCCAAAGCGAAGCGCTAGGTCCGTTAATGCCCCAGTTTCCGTTAACCATGAGTTCGCCTGTAACGTTCTGTGCTACGGATGTTTCGCTCTCTGTGAAGTTCACCCAGTGTTCTCCGCTGTAGGTGAATGTGACATTAAGGACGGTCCATAATCCTGCGATGTAAACGTCGTATCCAGAATAGTTAAGGGCGACCATTGTCGTGTTGATCAATCTAGCAGCGTAGAAGGAATAGGTAAAGTTCCCAGTTGCGTTTGGCAAGACACTCCATAAGGGCATTATAGATGGAGATATTGGTTCCCATGCAGCACGCGCGTCGGCCACGTTTTCGGTCTGACCAGTACTTGAATTTGTTGAGATCTTTGCGTCCGCACCCAGCCATCCAAATGCTGACGCGTTGCCGAAGTTTCTGACGTTGCCTACAAGCTGGACATATTCAAACTGTGGAGGCGTTGTTGTGATGTCTGAGATTTGTAGCGTTAGTATTCCTGATGCTCCGCACTCGCCCATTGGAACTGTGTAGGTGTTTGGAACTTCGAATTCAGCCATGAAAGTGCCGTTTTCGGTTTCTATTACTCCGTTGAAGTCTATGTAGTTCTCACTCACGCGCGCAAATCCTTGGAACGTAGCATTGTAAGTGCCGGCAGTTATATTCAGCGGCACATTAGCCGTGAAATTGGCCGCCACGGTAATGCTGTCCGTTTGGACGAACCAGCCTAATTGCATGACCCCTGTCAATTCCACTTGCACGGGGTGAACAGGCCCAACAAAATCTGCCATGACCACCGTTGCACCCATAGCAGCTATGCAAAGCAGTGCCATTATCGATATTCCGACAAACTTTAACAGTTTTGCCATTTTAGACCCTCTTTTTCCAGTAAGGTGTTATGCAAAACGGTGATAAAAGGCTTTTTTCGTTCCTTTCCGTTCCATAATCCCGCAAATGGTTCATTTTATTATTTAATCGTTCATAATAGTTTATTTTGTCTGAAAGCTCACTGTTTAGGCTCCAAATCTCAATTTGGAGGATGAAATTCTAGTTCACATCCCTTAAATATTGCATTTCATTACATCCATTCAAGAGATCATGAGGGACTTAACGCTAGTCGTGTGCGCCGTCTTTTGTTTTCTGACGTTATCGTTGACGGCCGTCCCAAGAACTCAAGCGTACACACTAAGCACAACCTACACTATTGAAGTGCACCCGGACGGAACAGCTTCATGGGCAATTGAGCAAAGTGCATACTTGGAAACACAGGCTGACGAGACAAGTTTCGAGCTACTCATCAGTCGGGCAATGGAGTATTTCGACCAGTTCGCAGCTAATGTATCCACGATAATTGACCAAGCTTATGCCAGAACGGGACGATTCATGACGGCTGAGAACATCACAGTGGGCGGAAACGTAACAGAAAGCGGCGTTGGAGCATACGGCTATCTAGATTACAGCTTCAACTGGACAAACTTCGCTCCAGTTGAAGACAAAAACATAGCGATAGGCGATGTGTTCTCCAACGGAACGTTCCTTTTTGGAGACGGCGAGCTCTCTATTGTCTTGCCAGCAGGGTACATCGTCAAGAGTTGCTCCCCAGCGCCTGATTACGAAACAAACGGATTGCTAGAATGGAACTCTGTAAACAATCTTCAAGATGGTCAACCAACAATCCTGTTATCTGGAACGCCTCCTGCGATTGTCGTTTCGTCTCCTGAGAACAAGACGTACTCTGTTAACCATGTTTCATTAACCTTTACCACTAGTGAGCAGACATCTTGGGAAGGGTACAGCTTGGACGGGGCGGGCAACGTTACAATAACGGGAAACACAACTCTAATCAATCTCTCCGATGCCTCGCACACGATAGTAGTATACGCTAACGAGACTTTAGGCAACATTGGCATTTCAAATACTATTAGTTTCACGGTCCACGTTACGGAGGGAACAATTTTCATCCCAGGATACCCACTCCTTTTCGAGGTAATGCTCCCGTTAATCGGCGCATTTTTGGCCAGCGCACTGGTCCTGCAGTCTAGGAAAAAGAAAAAAGAGCAAACGAAAGAAACCTTCCCTAGCGAAGCCATCAAAGAAGGAGGAGATACTGAAAGAATTCTTGCACTATTAAAGAAAGAAGGAGGACAAATGCTTCAGTCAAAAGTAACAGACCAGCTCAGATTCTCGAAAGCGAAAACCAGCAGGATTCTCGGAGACATGGAAAGCAAAGGTTTTGTCAAAAGGCAAAAGAGCGGAAGGGACAAAGTGGTGTCTCTTCAAAAGAACCAGAAAAAAGCAAAAAGCTAGATTAGGCGCCTGAAGCGCGCATGTTTGTTTCTCGATTACGGAAAATGGATATCATTTTTGGGTACCTTCGGTTTGAGTGGAGGTCAATTATAGCATGGATGAAGTATCATCGCACACGAATGAATGAACCCTATCTTTTCCTGAAATTATTTGAAAGTTTCACTTTTTTGAGAGTGCTTCCAGAACCAAACCCCAGCCTCAGGGTATCTCTTAATCCGCATTGTTCCTTCTCTAAAATCTGCCTAAACGGTTACCAAAGGCCAAGGGCATGCGTGCTAATAAGTCGTCGACACGTTGCAAAGCCTGTAGAATGCACTGTTCAAGGGCGTCGTAACGGCATCAGCCTGGGGTTCTCTAATTATGTCAGGTTTTCCGTGTAAGAGCAACGTAAATAGACCTCAATGCGCCACATAATAGTTAATCTATGGTGATTGCATGATGCGAAGAGCTTCCATGATGAAATCTGGATGGTTCTTGCTTCTCCTCTGCTTAACAAGCCTAACCGGCTTGGGAAGGTTTGCCAGCCTGTCTAATGCTCAGCAGATTGTCACGGTGGGTGTTTCACCTTCGTCAGTCAGTGTTCCAGTTAACCAAAGCTTCGCAACCAACGTGACCGTGTCCGGAGTTGCTGATCTTTATGGGTGGGAATTTCAACTGGAATGGAACAGCAGCCTACTGAGCGTTCTTAACGTGTCAGAAGGACCATTCCTCCAGGCGGGCGGAACCACGTTTTTCAGCTATAACTTGGACGCCACAGACGGCAATGTGATTGTGTATTGTACGTTGACTGGGAGTATTCCAGGCGTCAGTGGCGACGGAACGTTAGCAACCGTGACGTTTTCAGCTTCAAACGTTGGACAATGCCCACTGGACTTGCAGGGAGTGGAGCTGGCTGACTCTTCGGGCCAGCCGATTTCATGTCAGGTTGCGAATGGGTATGGATATTTCACGCCTCAGCACGATATTGCTGTCACACAAGTGACTGCTGCTCCCATGATTCTGCTGCCTGGCGGTATTGTGAACATTAATGTTACTGTTCAGAACGACGGTGGCTATTCAGAGGTCTTTAATGTCACGGTTTATATAAATTCACAGGCTATTGGAGTCCAACCTGTTTCCTTGGGAATCGGTGCCTGGACAATTGTCGCGTTCACGTGGAATACAGCTGGCCTTCAAGAAGGAGACTACTTTCTTCTGGCATCAGCAAGCGTGGTTCCAGGAGAAGAAAACACAACAAACAACAATATGCAGATGTCGAATCCAATCACACTGCTATACAACGGTCACGACATTGCCGTCACCAATGCAGGACCATTAAAGACAGTTGTGGGACAAAGCCTCTCTGCCAATGTAACGGCAACCGTGAAAAACTATGGCATCTTCAGCGAGACCTTCAACACAACAATATACGCTAACTCAACAGCCATTAACACCCAGACCGTTAGCCTACAAAGCGGAACATGGATGACGCTCACAGTCACTTGGAACACTACCGAGTTTGCCTATGGAAACTACACGATAAACGCCTACGCATGGCCAGTTCCAGGCGAAACAAACACGTCAAACAACAACTTCACAGGCAGCTGGATAATAGTATCGCTGGTTGGAGACATCACTGGTCCAAACGGCTGGCCAGACGGACTGGTTAACATGAAAGACGTAGCCGCTGTTGCCAGAGCCTTCGGTTCCACACCGGGGAGCAGCAACTGGAACGCCAACGCAGACCTCGATAACAACGGCATAGTTAACATGAAAGACATCGCATTGGTGGTCAGACACTTCGGAGATCATTATCCATAGTTCTCACGTTAGGTCCGTGATGGGCAACATACAGCTTGCTTCAAAATGAGAGCAGCATTATTACACAATGACTAATCATACAAAGTGCGCCAAAGTTCCCTTTTCTTTTGCTCGGCATCGTCTGTCAAACGCGAGACTGTTTAATCTAGGGAAATCAACAAGAATTATCTGCACATGATTACATATTGAAATAGGGGGTCGGTTTAGCTGGAAAAGTTGACAAAGGTCGAGTTCACAAACCTGGACAAGGTGCTGTATCCTGAGGCAAACGTCACTAAGGCGCAGGTTATTCAACATTATGTCAGAATGGCCCCCAGAATGCTGGGCATTTTGAAGAACAGGCCTATGGTTTTGACGAGGTTTCCTGACGGCGTCGACAAGCAGGGCTTTTACGAGAAAGACATGCCCTTGGGCACTCCTTCCTGGGTGAAGACGTTTAAGAAACACTCCGAATCGGCTGGGCGTGAAATAAACTATATTGTTTGCAACGACTTGGACACGCTTGTTTGGCTCGCGAACCTCGCTGCGCTGGAGCTTCACATGACCCTTTCCAAGACGGACAAGTTTGAGAAGCCTGATCTTCTCGTTTTCGACGCTGATCCAGAGCCACCGGCGAGCATAGATGAGGTCGTGGACGTAGCGTTGATGCTGAAGGAGAAGCTTGACGACTTAAATCTCAAATCCTACGTGAAGACCTCCGGAAAAAAAGGCTTGCACGTTCTCGTTCCAATTGTTCCTGAGTACACGTTCAATCAGACAAGAGAATGTGTGCACCAGATTGGAAGGCATTTGGCATTGGAATCTAGCCTAGTCGCCTCAGAAGTGTCTAAGCCAAAAAAACCCGGCACCGTTTACATCGATTATCGGCAGAATTCTCACGGAAGAACCATGGTGTGCCCCTACAGTCTGAGGGCCACACCGCATGCAACTGTTTCTATGCCCTTGGACTGGGGAGACGTCAAGAAAGGGTTAAAACCAGAGGAATACACTTTGTCAGCGGTTGCCAAGTCTGAGAGCAACCCGTGGAAAGGAATGCTTGAGAACAAACAGAAACTTGAGAAGAGGGTGGATTGATGGAAGAAGAACCAATGGAAGAAACGAACGCGCGAATTCCCAAGAGACCTTTTTGGAGTGGCGCTGTGACGATAGGTCTGGTCAACGTGCCGGTTAAACTTTATTCGATGACGTTTGACAAGGCTTTTTCCTTCAGGTTTCTTCACAAACAGGATGGACAACCCCTGAAGTACCAGAAGGTGTGCGTTAAAGACAACGCAGTCGTTCCCTGGGAAGACACTGTGAAAGGTTACGAAGTGAGTAAGAACCGCTTCATAGTTTTCCAGAAGGAGGAACTTGACGCGGCGAGACCGCAATCGAGTCAGAAAATCCGCATCGACAAGTTTGTGGACTATCTCTCTATCGATCCAATATATTTCGAAAGATCCTATGTCCTCACGCCTGACAAGAGCAATGAAGCCTACAGCCTACTCTTGACATCATTGCAAAAAACGCACAAGGCGGGAGCGGGAAGAATCACTCTGAGAACAAAGGAGTATCCTGTCTTGTTGCACGCCTACAAGGGAGCCATGGTTCTGACCACGCTCCGATATGCCTACGAGATTTCAGATCCGAACAACCTGGAAGAACTAAAACGACTCAAGGAACCAGAGAAGAAAGAACTAGACCTAGCAGTTAAAATAATAAACGATCTTTCAGGTGAGTTCGACATAACGGAATACAAGGACACGTACGAGGAAAGAATTCGAAAGCTAATTGCCAAGAAGCTCAAGGGTGAAACAATCGTTGCTGAAAAACCCGTGAAAGAAGAAGCAAAGGAACTCATGGCAACGCTGCAAGAGACTCTCAATCAGCTGAAGAAACAATGAGACAATATTACAAGCCAATGCTGGCACAGCACGCTGAAAAACCTTTCAATTCAAAGGACTGGATATTCGAGGTCAAATGGGATGGTATAAGGGCCATAAGCTACGTCGACGGCGAACTCAGCATCAGGAGTAGAAACGAGAAAGAACTGAAACACAATTTTCCCGAACTTGAAGAACTCAAGAAACTGACGGAAAACACTGTGATCGACGGCGAAATAATCGTAATGAAAGCTGGCAAAGCCGATTTTCAGGCGCTTGCCGAGAGAAGCAAGACCACTTCAACAGAAAACGTCAAGTATCTGTCTCATGAGTCACCCGCGAACTATGTAATATTCGACATACTGGAGAAAGACGGAAACCCTCTCCTGCAGCTTCCGCTGACGGAGAGAAAGAGACTTCTGAAACAGTACGTGCGCGAGGGAAGCTACATTGTGCTTTCAGCATTTGTGGAAACAGACGGAGAAGCATACTACAAGGCCGCTCTGGCAAAAGGCATGGAGGGCATAATGGCTAAGAAAAAAGACAGCCAATACGAGCCCGGAGCCAGAAGCGCAAACTGGTTGAAAATCAAACCCATCCTCACGTGCGACTGCGCAATATTCGGCTACACAATCGGCAAGGGCACGAGAAAGCCGACCTTTGGAGCACTTATTCTGGGACTGTTTGGCGAAAAGGAACCCGTCTACGTGGGCAAAGTTGGAACTGGCTTCGACCAAGAAAAATTGGAATCAATGCTGAAAATGTTTGAGCCTCTGCAAGTCAAAAACAAAACCGTTGAAGGAGTAGACGCCCCGGAACAGATAGTTTGGCTAAAACCTGAAACCGTTTGCGAAGTGGCCTACCAAAACGTCACTAGAGAGGGCAGACTGCGCATGCCCCGATTTCTCGGACTCAGGAACGATAAGCATCCCTCAGAGTGCACTTTGGATCAGATAGCCCAAGGCAGGCTCGAACCCTACGCTTCGAAGAGAGATTTCAGCATAACGCCCGAACCGTCAGGAACCGCCACTTCAGAGGAGAGAGGAAGTGCATTTGTCGTTCAGGAGCATCATGCGAGAAGACTTCATTACGATTTGAGGTTGGAGAAGGGTGGTGTACTGAAGAGCTGGGCGGTTCCGAAGGGGATTCCAGAGCAGCCCGGCGAGAAGAGGCTCGCCGTGGAAACGGAGGATCATCCGTTGGAGTACCGCAGCTTTGAGGGAACCATACCGAAAGGAGAGTATGGGGCAGGCACGGTGAAAATATTTGACCAAGGGACATATGAAACGAAGCTCTGGAGTGAAAACATGGTGGAGGTTACGCTTCACGGTCAGAGACTTCGCGGCAGGTACGTCCTCGCACGCTTTAAAAAGGCGGGGGAGAAACAGTGGCTACTTCTGAAGGCAAAAGAGGCAGAATAGAAAAACTACATATTGGCACGATGGGCTGGAGCTACGGGTTCTGGAGGGGCCGCTTCTATCCAGAGAGGCTGAAGCCGCCTGAGTTTCTGGCGGAATACGCAAAGCATTTTGACACGGTGGAATTGGACAACACATTCTACAGGATTCCGTCGACCAGCACGACGCAGGCTTGGAGAGAACAGACTCCTGATGGGTTCTTGTTCTCAGCCAAGTTTCCCAGAGTCGTAACCCACATCAAAATGCTTCGAGATTGTGAGAGAGAGGTGGACATCTTCACTTCAAGAATGTCCCAGTTAAAGAACAAACTCGGACCGCTTCTGCTCCAGTTTCCAGCCTCATTCAACGCAAAGCATTTTCCAGATCTGCAGCAGTTTTTGTCAACATTGCCACGGGGCTATCGTTACGCCGTTGAAGTGAGAAGTAAAGACTGGGCTGGAACAGAACTCAGCTCTCTTCTAAGAGAAAACGGCGTGGCCCAAGTTTCCGTTGGTCAACCTAATCTTGGAGCGACAGCCGACTTTGTCTACATGAGATGGGAAGGAGACAGGAGCAAAGTGAATGGAACTTTGGGCAGGGTGGAGGTCGATAAGAATGAGGATGTTGGAAAATTGGCGGTCGCAGTGAAGAATTTTCTGGATCTGCACTTGGAGGTTTTCGGTTATTTCAGCAAGTACTATTCAGGCTATCCTCCAAGCGATGTCGAACAACTTCTGAACTTATTGTAATGGGCGCGCGGCAGCGCGCGCTATTTTAGGGATAACGTAATAAAGGTGTTTTTCCACTTCTACCGCACGGCTTTTTCGAAATTTCCGGATAGCAATCTTCCCGTGGCGGCGTCCATGATGATGGTGCGTTTGGTTTTTTTTGTTTTGTGCTGGACTTTTATGCTCCAGGCAGGAAGCAAAATCAACTCTGCTGAAATGGGAAGGACGCCTATTTTCAATTCTAGTGTTCGGTACGCTTCATCTGCGCGAAGTTTTATTTGCGGGAATTTTCCAATTTCGCTGGGCAGTTTGGGCACGAACGTGATGCGGTTGTCTTCGTCCAAGTTTCTGATTTTCTCGGCGGTGTTTGCCATGAGTTTGTGAAAGACTACTTCTCTCTTCTCCAGAGATATTATAGCCCCAGTTTGTGCGCTCACGTAGTATGTGCGTGTTTCTTCTTTTTTGAGGAGGAGCATTTTGGTTGCCTTGTGCGTGGCAGTGACTCTCCATATGGGAATGTAATAGAACTCCGCATCGTAGATTTCTTCTTCTTTGCGCAGCAGGCCACCTTCAAGCATGGATTTGGCTCTCTTGGACGCTTCTACTTGAGTAATACTTGCCTGAATTGTCAGCACCTCTCCGTTGATGTCTTTTGAGGGGTCGAGGTTGAATTCTGACAGCCAGTATAAGTATTCACTGCGACTTCTGGATCGACCCTTTTTTGCGGCGCCAGCGTTGACCAGCTTGCGGAGGATTTTTTCCGTGTCAGTTGAACTGATCTTCAGGCTCTTCGCCACAGAGGCCGCGGGCACTGCCTTTCTCTCTGAGTGAAGGAATCGCCGGGTTTTCTCCTCAAGATTCGCGGAGGGAGTAATGTGGGCGGCTGCGGTCCATTTCTTTGCGATTCTCTTTTCCAAATGTTTCTCAAAGAAGGCTCTTGATTCAGGGGGCACGTATCTGGAAAGATCCTTTTCATCAAGTGTCAAGTGTTTGGTGGCCAGCCAGCGAACATTGAAGTCAACAACGTCATCGTAAAAGTCGGGGGAAAGCAAGAGAAATTCGCCTGTTCGCAGGCTTGGCAGCTTCTGAAGAACGACATCTGCGTGTGAGGGATCTATTGATTGGATGATCTTTTGTACTCTGGCAATGTCTTGGGTTGTCATCATGCGGCCCAGACACCAAGTGTTGACCTGTGCCAGAGCTTTGTAGTCTATGTCCGTGATGTTCTGCGTGGCCGCAACAAGCCCTACCCCGTATTTTCTCGCCTGTTTGAACAAAAGGACGTACGCGTTTTTCGGAGGCGGATTCCGCGGGTAGGGTGGAATGTAAGGAGAGATTTCGTCAACGTAGAATAGCATTCTCAAATCGTTTGACGGGTTTTTCAGCATCCAACAGTAGAGTTCTTTGAAGAGAATGGCTAGGAAAAATTGTTTGTCGTTTTCAGAGTTTAAGGTGTTCAAATAGATTATGTTCACGGGCACTTTTCCGTCGCTGGTGTCCAAGAAAAGGCTGATGTCTATCTGAACCCCCAGCTGAAACATCAGTGAAGAAGTTCCAACTGTAAGAAAGCGCAGCTTCCGAGCAATCTCTTCCGGTTCTTTCTTGGCTACTAGACTGTTGAGAGTTGCGGCGATTTTGGTCGGGGGGTTAAGGATTAGGTGAGCCAGTTGGTTCATGTCGTTGATTCTCTGCCCTTGTTGCCAAATGTGTTCGAGTATGGTGAACATGTAGGCTTTAGCACTTTTTCCTGCGTCTGAGTTTAAATCGTAGCCGAGAAAACTTGCGAGGGACGCAGCGGTGAGGTCGATGGTTTGGACGGCTTCTTCATGGGGAATGTCTTGCGTAGGAGATTTGAACGGGTTAACGCTTATGGGGATGGCTTTGTTGCTGGCAGGAGTGAAAATGGCTATTCTTGCCTTTGAGAAGAATTCCTCTTGAACTTCCAAAGGAGTTCCATGTTCTGTGAGTTCTTCAGGATCGCCCTTAATGGCCAGGGAGGAAATGTCTCCTTGAGGGTCGATAATGATGACTGGGATGTTGTTCCGCACAGCCTCTTCGATGACGCACTTGCACAACACGGTTTTGCCAGAACCGCTACCTCCGAGGGCCATGAAGTGACGTTTAAAAGCGTTAACTGGCAGCTCCACTGGAGAACCATCTGCCCTGCTCCTGCCCAAGAGCAAGGAACCGCGAATGCCCGCTCTCGCGTTGTTCGAACTTGTTTCACCGTTCATTCTTGGCACGACTCCAAAATAGAATTGGGAAATATGATCAGGCACGCTGTAGTTGGTTTCTGTCTTATTAACAATTACTTTGGAGGAGGCACACTGAAAAACGGTGATTAGACGTTACTTGACGAAAAGAAGACCCAGAGCCAAGCCGATGAGGAATGCCACGGAAGAATAAGGTAGGACGTTGAGCCAGCCGTGCCCAAGGTTGTATAGCATTGGAAGAATCTTCATTGCCTCGTTGAAAAGGCCGCTGAAGGTCACGCTCAGGATCCCAGTAGCGACTAAGACTATGACAAGTGCAACAACTAGTACCAGAAGCTTCAAAGCTCTCTTTATCACAGCACCCACGAGCAAGCCTATGATGAACGGTAGGACAACCGGGACTATCCAAGCAACCTCAGGCGGGATTGACATCGTTTTTCCCCAGAATTTAATGTCTAGCTATTCAGAAACACTTCTGAAGCTCGTATAAAAAAGTATTTGCGGAACCTGCCAGACACTCGAGCCACATGCCCTAGCAAAAAATTAGGCAAAGGGGCAGCTATTGTCGGAATATTACCGGATAATATGGAAGTGCGCGTGTTCATGGATAATTCAAGAGGGAGAAGACTAACAATACGAACAGATCCCTGCCGTGTGGAATACACAATTCTTAATTTGTCGGCTACTAGAATCTAGCAGACGGTGGCTCGAACACGACGACCCGAGTGACTGAATTTGAAGTGTTGACCTGGAACCGAATGTACAATGTTCTCTTGAGTGTAGCAAGGAGAATTCTCAGAAGCGGGTTTGTGCCAGATGTGATAGTCGGCGTTTCGAGGGGAGGTTGGATTCCCGCCCGCGTGCTATGCGACCTGCTAAATGCTCCAGTGCTGGCGAGCATTGGAGTTGCATTCTACACTGGTGTCGGAGAGGCTGGGCGCCGACCGACACTGACGCAACCACCAACGGTCGCTGTGTTAGGCAAGAAGGTGCTTCTCGTTGACGAGGTAGCGGACACTGGAGAGAGCCTGAAGCTGGCTAAAGAGCAACTCGTGACGGAAGGAGCGAAGGAAGTGAGAACTGTGACCATGTACACGAAGCCTTGGAGCATCATCGAACCCGATTTTCATGAAAAGAAAACGTCCAGTTGGATAGTTTTTCCATGGGAAACAAAGGAAACCATTCAGTCAGTTGCCCAGGACTCAAAATGGAAACGGAGAAAGGAACTGCACGATCTTGAACACGCACGATTATCGGCAAGGCAAGCCCAGAGATTCTTGAACAAGATTTTAGCAGAGAAATGCAAAGTCTCAGGGTCTGAACCATAAAGACCAAGCCTTGCAATCCATCAAACGAGGCTTGGTAACTGCATGGACGAAGTCACAAGTCTTTAATAAAGGGATGATAGACAATATGTCTCCTGGAGGAAAAACAGTTTGTTTAAACGTTGGCTAAAAGCAGACATTCTAATATTCGCGATTGCCTTATGCTTTGCAGCTCAAATATACGTGTTCAGCGCAACAACCAGACATACCACGATAGGAATCGTCTACGGCGCGGATTCCCCACTGGCCGGCGCCTACGTTTCTGCCCAGCCTGCTGACGATATTACCAACGGCTCCGGGTTCGCCATTACAGACAGCTCTGGTGGATATAGCATGACTACAGGACTGACCGCTGGATCGTACAACGTGAGCGCCTTCGCCTACGGCTACATTACCGGCGAGGTTGACTTTGTAAACGTGACACAAGGCCAAACCACATCGGCCCCAACCATTGACCTACAGATTTCCGGCGGCATCTCCGGCACGGTTACAGACGCAGTTACTGGAAACCCAATAAATGGCACTGATGTCTACGCGGATCTCTCAAATGGAACAGGGACATTCGGATTTTTCGCCGCGACTGGGGTCGACGGGAAGTATCTTATGGCGACAGACTTACCGACCGGAACGTACAACGTGTCGATTTTACTTGCGCCGGACGGCTATATCACTCAAATGACAACAGCAAACGTTGTTGCAGGTGTTGACACCACCGGCGTAAACCTTGCCCTAGCAACGTCAGGAATAATCACGGGAAATATAGCGGCACCGAACGGAACTGGTCTCTTCGGCATTGACGTCTATGCTCTCTCAAGTACTGGCGGCACATACTATGGCTCTGCTACAACGGACATGGCAGGCAACTACAGGATTGCCACAGGACTAGGAACAGACAACTACACCGTCTATGCTGATGGAGACGGAAACTACACCGCGTACGGCGGCCTTTTGACCGCCACTACTGTCCAGGTTACGGCTGGTCAGACGACGAGCGGCATAAACATGGAATTAACCCCTGTCACGACGCCCCCGACACCTTCGGGAACGATAACTGGACGCATAACAGATCAAAGCGGAAACCCGATTAGAGACGCATCGGTCAGCGCCACAGGGAGCGGCGGCTTCGGTTCAGGCGAAACTGACAGCAACGGCGACTACAACATCACAAGTGGATTGGGAACCGGAACCGACTACAACGTCAGCGCGTCAGCATCTGGCTATTACGATGCATACTATTCATCTCTGGTAAGTGTCACAGTCGGCCAAACAACATCCGGCATCGACATGCAGATGACCGCGCAGCCGGCACAAAGCTTCGGAACCATCACAGGCACCGTCACAGGAGCTCCAAACCCGATATCCACCGTTCCAGAGTTTCAGTACCCATTGATGGCAATGCTCTCTCTGACTCTAGTAGCTGCGGTAGCAGGCAAGTTGACGCTGAAAACGAAACGCTACAAGAACGCGAGCACAGTCCATTAGCCTTCTCCACCTTTTTTTTGTTTTGCACGCCTACTCGCAAGAGGTTCGATGCCTCACATACAAAACAACTGGGGCGTAATTGGCCTTCTTCAGATATTGGAACGGAGGCGCGTTTTTCCATCGAAATTTCCAGTTTCTTCAGCTTCTTATACTGTCTGTTGATTTCTAGTTCCAAAGCATGTTTTCTCTTCAGATTCCGACGGAGCCTATCCTTCAAAACTGCGTGCTCCTCTTCCAACAAAAACTTCATTTCTTCCCCTCCAACACGATCGGTGCAATCCTCTTCCGTTCAAGTTCTCGCGATGGCCCAGAGCAGTGGAAGGGAGAAAGGAAAGACAAAAAAGTTCTTCAGCCCCCCTGGGCCTTTGCGAGTGCTTTCCTGAGAGGATAGAGTATCGCCGACTTGTTCTCAACCTCCAGACACTTGATGATTGACTAATTATTAAGGCGTTTTTCAGAATTGTTTCAGAATTAGATCCTATTCTATTCCAAATGTAATCTTGCATTTGTGCCATGCTAGAGCACGCAAAGGGAGGAGCATTGCGAGGTTGATTGGTTTACGAAAGCCATTGAGAGACAGCCTATCAGAAAACATAACTTGCTGTGTCGCGTAGAATGTTCGGAGATATTGATGAGGAAGCGCTTGCAGCCACACATAATGTGTGGAGTCGGGGACGTTGCCAAGTATGTTCTGATTTCTGGAGATCCCAAGAGAGTTGAGAAGATTGCAACCCTTTTTGACGAGAGCGTTAAGGTTGGGGAGTACCGAGGGTTCGTGACGTACACGGGCAGCGTTGAAGGCGTAGGAGTTTCTGCCTGCTCAACGGGAATTGGGTGTCCTTCGGCGGCGATAGTCGTTGAGGAGTTGGCGAAGATTGGTGCCGAGACCCTCATCAGAGTCGGAACCACGGGCAGTTTGCAAGCTGACGTTGAAGTCGGTGATGTAGTTATCGCTTCTGCAGCTGTGCGCGGCGACGGAACGTCAAGAAGCTATGTACCGATTGAGTACCCCGCCGTCGCAGATTTCAACGTGACCTCAGCGTTGTTTCAGGCAGCGCAGGAGTCGAAACGGAGGGTTCATTTTGGTACTGTTTTAACCTCAGACGCCTTCTACGGCGACGTTGACATCCTGAAACGCTGGAGCAGGTTTAACGTCCTCTCAGTGGAGATGGAGTGTTCCGTGATATTCACACTTTCAAAACTGAGGAAATTGAAGGCGGGCGCCATCCTAGCCGTTGATAGCAAACCATTGATGGGTCGTAAGAAGGGTGAATTTGAACCTGGTCAGAAAACTGGAGAGCTGGATGATTCAGTTCAAAAGGCAATCGAAGAAGAGATACACGTTGCCATTGAGGCAATGAAAATCTTGGAAAAAGAGACAATAAAAGAAAGTCGAAAAAGAGCAAACGCGAAACTCAGGCAATAGCAACGCAGAAGAAGGATTTTCCACGGATCTTTGTCTGAGCTTCAAACGTCCCCAGATTCTCTCATCTTTTTGTCCTCGTACGGCGCTGCGACTCTCCTGTAGAATTCAAGCTTGACGCACTCTAAGACGCCTATGGCTTTGTTGATGTGGAAATATCGAAGGGGATATATCTGCTTGAGTATCTTCGTCACAACATAGTTCAGCTCTCCATCCACCTCTTCTACTGGTAGAGACTTGAGAATGCCTATCAGTTCATCAAGGGCCTTCTCGTACTTTGCCCTGTTCTCAGGTTTAACGTATGGCAACAACCAACCTCCCACAGCAACCTGGTACAAGCAGAACCCTATTAAAACTGATCTAAATTCGAGTTACTAGATCGCGCGCAAGAAAAGGCGCGCCCAGACATCATCTCAGAAGCACATCAGAAACCTGAGCCATCACTTCTCATTCACGCGTGCGTAGAGCAAGAAGGGCAATATGGCCCAGCAAATCTGACGCTGAGAGAAACTCTCGTTGCCCTGAAGCCAAGGTTTATTTTCTGACGAGCTATTAGTGACCTCTAGGTGATCGAAATGTCGACAAACCCTCTTGACATTTACAAGGAATTTGACCCCAAAGTGATTGAATCCTTCAACAGGCTACAGGACGTTGTGTTTTGTGAAGGAGCCCTGACTCAGAAATCCAAAGTGTTGATAGCTATGGCCATAGACGTGGAGCATGGCGCTCTTCAAGGCGCCGTGGCGCTTGGAAGAAGAGCCCTCAAACTGGGGGCCACGAAGGAAGAGATTATCGAAACTCTCAGAGTGTCATACTACGTCGGCGGCAACCGTGCACTCTTCACCTCCGCACAGGTCCTGCAAAACCTCTTCAAGCAAGACAAGAAACCCTAACCCGCCCACAACCTCCTCTGAGACTATTCTCTTCGATACAAAAAGCAAGAACGATAGGAAAAAAATAATCTTGAACGGAACAAACGATCTTCCAGAATTCCCCGAGTTCCGAAAACTAGAGTTTGAAGACAAAGCTCTTCTTGAAGCACTTTTCAAGGAGATGCAACCGCAAATTTCTGAACTCACATTCACAAACCTCTACGTGTGGAACGAGGCAGAACCAGTACAACTCTCACGACATAACAAAACAGCCTTGATACAACGAAGAATACGCGACGGAAAGAACGTGCTCTTGCCGCCACTGGTAAAAGAACCAATCTCCACAGTGGAGGAAGACTTACGGAAGGCTGCAGTTGCGAGTCATTTTGAGATAATACTTTATGGTATAGATTCAAATGCTGCAGGGCAACTCAGCGCGAGATATCGAGTTGAGCCTGACAGGGATAACTGGGACTACGTGTACCTCTCGTCCGACCTAGCTGATCTTCCAGGCGATAAGTACCATTCCAAACGCAACTTCATAACCCGCTGTCTCGCTGAGCACAAGTGCGAATACGCCAATCTTGACGCCTCAGTCGTAAACGACTGTCTTCAACTTCAAACAGAATGGTGCAACCTTCGCCAATGCGGCTCCTTGCCAAGCTTGGAAGCTGAAAACAAAGCAATCAAAGCAATCTTTGAAAAATACGCAGAGCTAGCCGTGTTCGGAGGCGCGGTCTACGTAGACGGCCAACTCGAAGCCTTCACCCTTGCAGAACCGCTCAACAGCGACACAGCAGTCATACACTTCGAAAAGGCCAACCCTCAAATCACAGGCCTGTACCAACTCATCAACCAGTGGTTCTGCCAAAACACACTAAGAGCCTTCACGTATGTCAACCGGGAACAAGACCTCGGAATACCAGGCCTCAGAAAAGCAAAACTCAGCTACCACCCACATCACATGATAGAAAAGTACATTTCAACGATAGCCTAACGGCGCCCGCAGTTCCAAGCCTTGGCTATGAACTCCTGTTTTCTCGCCAAACATATCATTCATGCGCGTGCTATGTACTTGGAGCTTAACGCGGACAGAGCGAAAAACGGGAGTGGGCCCAGGTTCAGTATCCGAGAGTCTTGTCCACGACGTTGATTAGAGGTTGCTCGTGAAGGAATCGGTCTAGGTTTTCGCAGAATATGGCCGTCAAACGTTCCATGTAGTATGGTGTTAGCCCAGCAACGTGCGGAGTGATTATCACGGTTCTAAAGCCCCAGAGTTCGCTGTTCGCAGACAACGGTTCATTCTCAAACGTGTCCAAGCCTGCCCCCGCGATCCATCCTTGTTTCAGCGCTTCTATAAGCTTGTCTTCCTTGACAATTTTCCCTCTGCTTACGTTGATGAGATAGGCGGTTCGCTTCATGCTCTTGAACTGTGCTTCCCCAATCATTCCCTCAGTCTCCTTGGTGAGCGGCAACGAGAGAACGACGAAGTCTGATTCAGCGCACAGTTGATTCAAATCGGCTGGATGAACGAGCCTATCAACATTTTTTGACGCGTTTTGAGAAGGATCTCGTTTTGTCGCGATGACTCTCATTCCGAGGCATTTCGTTTTCTGCGCTATTTCCGTTCCGATTCTGCCCAGCCCCACTATTCCCACGGTTTTACCAGACAGCTCTTCAACCTGCTCAACGGATGACCATGATTCGAACCTTTCCCATTTTCTTTCTGCCTGATTCCTGATGAACAGGTGCAGTTTTCGGCAGAGACACAACATCAATCCAACGACGTGCTCCGAAATCGGAGTAGGATGAACACCTCCCGCGTTCGTCACTATTACCCGACTCTTCACCACTTCAGGAAGGAGGAGTCTGTCAACGCCAGCCCCCCACGCCTGGATCCATTTCAACTTCCTCGCCGCGAGGAACAGCTCTCTTGAAAAGAAACCTGTAAACAGGATGTCCGCCTCCTCGACGAGTCTCTGAGCCTCTTCCTTGTCTACACTCTGCAAAACTTCAACGTTCGGCGAAACGCCCCTAATCTTCTTGACATAGACTTCTGGCAAATCGAAAGAAATCAAAACCTTCGTCTTTTCCATCCCTGGCAACCTCCACCAGAGTCCATCCGGCCATGTGCTCTGTCAGACATGGACTGCACGACGCTATTTAAACGTTGCAAATCTAAAAAATCGCGTCTCCCACCTTCCTCGTTGTTGTGAATGTGTGGCCCTGAGTTCTTCGCAAAAGGAAAGTTTCCTAGGCTCGGGAGCTCCAATAATCATGCGCTAGCCCAAGTAGTTTATTGTGAAGGATGAGCCGTTGGAAGCAGGCGACGAGACACTTGCTAGCTCCGTGTTTTGATTGTACAGGGTGACTTCGATAAAGGGAAGACTTCTAATGGTTTCGACCTTGCCGCCCACAGTTGCTGCGCAACCAGTGAATTTTAATTCCGAAAAGTCAGCCAGATTTCTCAAAACGTTGTTTATTCTCGGTCGCTCCAGAATCCACTCAGCTGACAGCATTGAGGAGGCATAAACGACATTGCGGTAATACTGCCCGCTGACGGAGTCATTGATTTCTATTGACCACGTGTTTGTGGAAGGATCTGAGAGTGATATTGAAGCCGTGACTCGGTCTCCCGGCGATATGCTCAGTGAGCCTACCGTCACTTCGTTGTTTGGCAACAGCTCGTACCATGCTGAATACGTTCCGACCCCATTTATCGAATCCTGTTCTGTTCCCGCCTGAATCAGGGAACCATCGAATTCGCCACCAATGCCAATCCAAGCTGCACTGAAAGAATTCGTTCTTGAAACGCTGACAGCAGGAACCGTCCAAGAAGCTTCGATTTCTGTGACTGAAGGATGAGGGTTGTTCAGGTTTGTGGCTACAACATAGCCCGACCAGTTGGAACTGTTCAAACTCCGATTCGCCGAACCCGTGAGAAGCGGAAAGAAAAGAATCAGAGCGAAGACGAGCAGAGCGTCCAGCAAAATGATCAGGAGAATTAAGGATACCCTTCCCCTCCTCATAGGAGGCTTTTCAGGGGGTTCATAGCGCACGTTCATTCGTTTCTCTCAGCCTGCGATTTTGGTATCTTGCTGCTCCAAACCTTTGAGGTCGTTACGCTCCTATAATAATATGCTTGACACTGCGAGGGGTACCGCCCCACTGTCGTCCGCATCAGGAGTGTATCATCGTCAGGATCATCTTGAACTTTTTCACTGCTCTGAGTGAATGGGGTTTTTTGACGGGAATCACAATCATTTCCCCCTCTTTCACGAGTGTTGCTTTTCCTGAGATAACTATCTCTGCTGCTCCGTCAACCAGGTATATCAAGGCATCATACGGTGCCGTGTGTTCGCTTAGACCTTGTCCTTCGTCAAAAGCGAAAAAGGTCACGGTTCCGGTTTTTCTGTCGATTATCGTTCGACTGACAACGGAGTTTTCTTGATAGTCTGCCAAATCGACCAACTTTGCAACGTGCGCGCTTGGAAAGTTCTTTTCTTTGCTACGGGCCGTTCCTATCCCAGCATGGATTATCAGGTCAAGTTGCCTTCGTTTAAATGTTTTACGTTCCCAATTCTTACAAGAGGGGCTTTGCATTTCTAAACTCTTCTGGGTCGCGTTGTCAAGCTTAAAATATCTATCGTGACAATGGTCCGTGCATGAAGATTCAAGTTGTGGGCTTGGGCCATGTGGGACAAAGCCTTATCGAACTCGTTGACGAGAAGGAGAAACTGTTGAAGTCGCGAGGGCTTGTCCTGAGCGTAGTTTCTGTTTCGGATTCAAAAGGAACGGCCGTTGATGAAAGAGGACTGAGCCCGAGAGAAATTCTCAGGTACAAACCACTGGGATGGAAAGGGTTCGACAAGTTCGTTAGGGGTTTCACCGCCTTAGATGCTGTGAGAGAGATTGAATCCGAAGTGACAGTAGAGTTGACGCCGTCGACACTGAATGGCGAACCTGGACTTTCGAACATCAAAGCTGCGTTGGCTGCGAAGAAGAGTGTTGTTACGGCGAACAAGGGTCCTCTGGTCGTTGCTTACAAGGAACTCGCAAGGGCTGCTAAGGAAAACAGCGTCAAGCTCCTGTTTGAAGCGACGGTTGGCGCGCATGTTCCGGTGTTCTGCCTGGTTGAATCATGCTTCAAAGCGGACGAGGTTCAGAGAGTCAGAGGCATACTCAACGCTACCACAAACTATGTGATCGGAGAGATGGAGAAGGGCAAGAGTTTTCAAGAGGCCATAAACGAAGCGGTGAGGGCAGGATGGGCTGAAACAAACTATTCTGACGATGTTGACGGAGTAGACTCGGCCAGAAAGCTGGTTATCATTGCTAATGCACTCTTCTCGGCGAACGCGTCGCTCAAAGACGTGAATGTTGAGGGAATCAGGCATGTCGAAACGCTGGTGAAGGCCGCCCGCGATGACAACAGGAAGGTCAAGCTCATCTGCGAGATAGCGAGAAACATGGACAAACTGGAGATGACCGTTTCGCCGAAGATCGTCGCTCCAGACGATCCACTGGCCACCGTGAACGAGGGAAACATGGCCATAAAATACAGTTTCAAAACCTCCAAAGAAATCTTCGTCTCAGCCCAGTTTCTGGGGCCTAAACAAACTGCCTATGCAGTATTGAACGACATCGTGAGAATCGGCGAACAATCCTGTTGCTAAAATGCTACGATAAAGAGGGGCGCATTCAGGATTCACCTCCTGACATTGAGGTCTGCCAGAAGAGGGTGAACGAAGGCTCGCCTTTTATTACGTCATGGTGATGGATTTCAGACGTTCAGGCATGTTCACGCAGATTGTTTGGTCTTGGTATTGAGTTTTTGGTTCTATGGGGAGAGTTATCGCGAACGTGGATCCTTTGTCTACGGTGCTTGCCATCGTAATTCTGCCGCCGTGGGCTTCGACTATGCGTTTGCAGATCGGCAGTCCGAATCCCATGCCTTTTGCCTTTGTTGTGAAGAGGGGTGACCATATCTTGTCTAACACCTCTTTCGACATGCCCGTGCCGGTGTCGGAAAAGCTGAATGCGACGTTGTCTCCTTCTCTCTCGCTTTTTACAGTTAGTTTTCCGCCGTTTGGCATGGCGTCGAACGCGTTCTTGATAATGTTCACAAAGACCCTGTGCATCTTTTCCTTGTCCACCTTGAGTCTTGGCTTCTTTCCCATTCGGTCAACCACGACGATGTTCGGCGGAACTTCAATCAGCGACAATGCGTCAGCCAAGAGGGTGTTCGGCTCAACTTCAAAAAGCTCCAGCCTAATCTCGCGGGAGTATTCCAACAGGTCGTTGATTATCTTGTTCGAGTAAGCGATGGCTTTTTCCATGGTTTCGAACATTTCCCTCTCTTTGCCGTTTAACTTCTCGTCAAGTTTCATTTTGAGGTAGTACGTGGCGCCTGCGATGCCTGTTAAGGGATTTCTTAGGTCGTGTCCAACCATTCCTGCCAATTCGCCTATGGCGGCAAGCCTCTGCGTCCTCAGGAGCTGGTTCTGAGCCTCAACGAGTTCTCGCGTTCTTTCTTTCACTTTCTCCTGGAGCTGTCCCGCGTATCCTTGAATCTCGTTTTTCGCTTCGTTCAACTGCTGAATCAGTCTTGCGTTTTCAATTGCCACTGCGGCCTGATACAGGAAAAGCTCGAATGCCGCTAGCGAATCTCTGGTGGGTCTTCTTCCGTCCGCTGGGTCGTCGATGCTCATTATGCCCACGATTCGTCCATTTGCTAACCTGAGAGGGGCGTAAAGCAAATCGTCCGGATCCCAATCGAACATCTGCTTCTGAGACAGATGACTAAGAACGACGCCCTGGCTGAATTTCTCCCTTACGAAGCTGTCGCTCCAGGGCAAATAGTAGAACTCGCCCATTTTGAAACGTTCAAACTGCGGTCCGAGACGCTCTTCCCAGATGTGCCCGGTTTTCCTGTGCTCCCAGAGGTACAATCTTTCCTCTTCGGTTAGTCCTGAGGCTACGACGTCTTCAGCTCGGGTTATCTCAAACTTTTCATTCACCAGGGAGATTACGACTCTGCCCCAACCCAAGCCTCTAACAGCGTCCAAGATTGCCTGGAGACGCTGCCGCAGGTCAACCGAGTGAATCATCTCGGCAGAACATTTCATCAATGATGCTTGCTGGGCGTTGCGCTTTTCAAGCTCGTTTCGATGTTTGATGTTGACGAGGGCGGTTGCAGCGTGCGAAGCCAAAACCTCAAGCATCATCGCGTCTCTGTCGTCGAACCCGTTCAGTTCTTCACTTTCCACGTTCAAAACACCCAAAACTTCGTCTTCAGCGACGACCGGAACCGCAAGCTCAGACCGATCTGCGGGGCCACCTACGCTCCACGGAACGTATAACTTGTCTGCAGAAATGTCTGGCAAAAGCACAGTTTTGCGCGTGGCCGCCGCCCTAACCGTCACGCCACCCTTAGAACCGTCCAAAGGCAACTCGAAACCCTTAGGAGATTGGTATCCGCGTTGATGGCCAGATCGGATCACACCATTCTCCACAATCAGGAACGAGGCGTGATTGAAGCCCAAGACCTTTTCCATTGCGTCTAAGGTCCATTCATAGACTTGATCGAGAGTCTTTGCCGCATTCACCTTTCCGCCATACAAGTTTAGCGCTCTTGAACATTCCTCGTCATCCATAAGTTCCCCGGTTCTTTCTTTGATCAGCTCCTCCAAATGTTCAGAATTAGACTTGAGTTCCTCTTCTAACCGGCAGCGCTCAGTGACGTCCTCCACCATTTCGATGGCTTCGATGATCCTGCCCGTCTCATCTTTGACAGGAGACGAAATTACCCTGAAACGCCGAGTCTTCTCGCCCGTTGGGGTACTGGTGATAGATTCATGTACTTGCCCGTCCTCCAGCGTCTTGCATGTCGGGCAGTAAGAGCACACTGAATCTCGAGGCGGATTGTTGAAAGCCTTAAAGCAAACTGGTTTCTTCGAAATGTCAACATCGCTGAACCACTTCTTCATCTGGGCGTTTAATGCCAGTATCTCCATGTTCATGCCTATTACGGAAACGCCGATAGCGATGTTGTCAACGACACTGTGGTATCTTTTTTCAGCTTCCCTCAGAGCCGTTTCCATTTTTTTGCATTCTGCGACGCTTGCGGCTTTGCCTCTAACACTCAGTTCATCAACACTTTTTTTCATTCGGGCAGCCTCGTTGTCAAATCAATATTGGTTCTCCGAGTCCTCCCAGCTTCACAAAACTCGGAAGACCCCTAATTTTATAGTTAGGCAATTGATCAACCGTTGATCAAGCCCTTCACACTACGGTGGCCGTAATAATTCCCCGCGTGATGATATTAATCGCTTATGAATTGCCTATCTGAATTCTCAAAAAACGTTCCGGAGACGCGCAGCCGGTGCTGCCTACAGGCAGCGTTCGGAAAAAGCAGAGCTAGAGGCACGATTCTGCAAATTGAAGGGCTTGATGTTACGAAAAAAGGGAGAGAATGAAACTATGGTCCTTTCTTAGTTATCTCTTTTATGATGCCTGCAGCCACTGTTGTACCCATGTCTCTGACGGCGAAACGGCCGAGTTCTTCGAATTCGGCGAAGGTTTCAACGGAAATCGGGTGCAAAGGTTCCATTCTTACGACGGCTGCGTCTCCGGTCTTCAGGAAAGTCGGCTTTTCCTCGGTTACTTGTCCAGAGCGTGGGTCAAGTTTTCTTATCAGCTCCGTGAATCGGCAGGCTACTTGTCCGGTGTGGTAGTGCAATACCGGTGTGTATCCCGCTGCCACGGCTGTGGGGTGGTAGATGACTATTATTTGTCCGATGAATTCTTTGGCTACCGTCGGCGGGTTTGTAGTGTGGCCTGCAACGTCACCGCGGTGTATGTCTGTCTTAGCTACGCCTCGGATGTTGAAGCCTATGTTGTCTCCTGGCTCAGCCTTGGCTATGCGTTCGTGGTGCATCTCGAGCGATTTGACTTCGCCCTGTTTATTGGAGGGCATGAAGACGACTACGTCGTTTTCTTTGATGACGCCGGTTTCGACTCTGCCAACGGGGACTGTGCCGACGCCTGTTATGCTGTACACGTCCTGAATAGGAACGCGCAGAGGTTTGCCAGTGGGTTTGGAGGGCACTTCGAACGTGTCCAATGCTTCAATAAGCGTTGGACCCTTGTACCAGGGCATATGTTCGCTTGGCTTGACCAGATTGTCGCCAGTCCAGCCGCTCGTGGGTACGAAGGGAATCTTCTCGAGTTTAAAGCCCACCATCTTCAACATTCGGCTGACTTCGTTTTTGATTTCGTTGTAACGTTCTTCGCTCCAGTTGACGGACACATCGTCCATCTTGTTAACGGCGACAATAACCTGTCGAACGCCTAGTGTGAAGGCCAAGAACGCGTGTTCCCTTGTCTGGCCGCCGGGGCCTATGCCCGCTTCGAACTCACCTCTCCTAGCTGAGCAGAAGAGTATGGCACCGTCAGCTTGGCTTGCGCCAGTGATCATGTTCTTGACGAAGTCTCTGTGTCCGGGTGCGTCTATTACGGTGTAGTAGAACTTTTTAGTTTCGAACTTTAGGAACCTGAGGTCGATGGTTACGCCTCTTTCGCGTTCTTCCTTGAGGTTGTCGAGGACCCACGCGAACTTGAAGCTTTCTTTTCCAGCTTTCTTGGCCTCTTCCTCGAAGGTTTTAATTGTTCTTTCGTCGACAGCGCCTGCTAGGTACAGCAAGTGTCCTGTCGTGGTTGATTTTCCGTGGTCGACGTGTCCCATGATGACTAGGTTCAAGTGTGGCTTGCTCGTTTTGCTCACTTTCTGTTTTTCCTCCTTCTTCAAATCTTCCTCTAAATATTAATGAATTCGTTTATTCAACTGTTAATCAATTATTAAAAGTTTATGATGATGACTTCGCGCTTATGACACGCTCTTGCCAAAGCACGCGAACAGGGCGCAAACGTGTGGACTTTATGTTGCGTATGAGGTGGTTTTCGTTGCCTGATCGCATTTCATGCGCGTGCTCAAGAGAGCTGCAAATCTTAAGAAGCCTAACTAAGAACCAACAACTCACTTTTCGAGTCAAACGTGTAGTAGTTTGTTTTATAAGGAAACAACGGGGAGGACACGAACGTGTCTGTGTTCGATTATGACGGAAGCTTATCTGTGCGGGAGCCTAGTCACCATATACTTGAAACTTCCTTTAGACGTAGTTTGCGTTGTGGCGTTGGAAACAAATATTAGCTCTGGGCTTTTTTGTTTATTATCTAGGTTGCGGAAGCTATGCCGACGAATTTGCCTCCGGAGGCGAAGGACAAGTGGGAAGAGGTTGAGGCAACCAAGGAACCACGCCAGAAGCTGAAGTTGTTAGAAGAGTTCTTGAGTTTGGTCCCGAGGCATCATGGCACGGCTAGGATGGTGGTGCAGACTAAGAAGCAGATTACGAACTTGCGCAAAGAGATAGAGGAGACGAAGAGGAAGAGAGCCTCAGCGGCGAGGACGGGTCCAAAGTTTTTTATCGAGAAGGAAGGCGCGGCACAGGTTGCAATCATAGGCTTGACGAAGGCTGGGAAGAGCAGTTTGCTCGCTGCCGTCACTAACGCTAAAGTGGAGGTGTCGACGAACCCGTACACGACGCGCGTGCCCGTGCCGGGGGTGATGAATTACCAGGACATTCAGTTTCAGTTGATTGAGGCCCCGGCGCTTATGGAGGGGTCAGCGGATGGCAGAGCCTGGGGACTGCAGACATTGGGCATCGCGCGGAACGCGGATGGACTGATCATAATGGTCGACTTGTCGCAGAAACCTGTTGACGAATTGGGGTTGGTTTTAGAGGAGATGGAGAAAGCGCGGATCCTCGTGAGTCAGCCCAAGGCGCGAGTGGAGATTGAGAGGAAGTTCATGGGTGCCGGCCTTCGGATAATCGTGTTCGGAAGACTGGTTGACTGCACTTTCAAAGACGTTGAGGAACTGCTAAAGACATATCATGTGACGGACGCGTTCGTTCGGATATCTGGAGACGCAACTCTTGAAGAGGTGGAGGAAGCGGTTTTCGAGAACACCATCTACAAGCCAGCAGTGATAGTGGCGAACAAGGCAGACTTGAAGGGCGCTGAGAGAAACTTGAGACTGCTCAAGACATATGTTCATGGCAAGCTTCCAATCTTGGCCGTCTCATGCTACAGGAGAATGGGCCTAGAAAAACTGGGTGAAGCGTTGTTCAGCACATTGAACCTCATGCGCATCTACACTAAGGAGCCGAATGAGAAAGGTTTTTCGAAAAAACCGTTCATCCTGAAGAAGGACTCATCAGTGTACGATTTGGCGAAGAGCATTCACAGCGATTTTAAAGAGAACTTCAACTATGCGAGAGTCTGGTCCAAGCGTCTGGCCTACAGCCCCCAGAAAGTCGGCGCAACTTTCACGCTGCAGGACGGAGACTCGATTGAAATCCACCTAAAACAGAGAACCAAAAGCATCAGCTGAAGAGACCGCTCGAAACGTGACAATTACCTTCGGAGTCGTTTGAGGTTCAAGTCTTTGGCGAACGCTTAATATGTATGACGGTTTACAGCGTCACTAGTTGAAATTGATGGTTTGGAGAGTTGGCTTTCATGGCCAAAAATGAGACAACAAGTCATGAGCAGTGTATTAAAGTGAGCAAGAATGGTCCCTACATCGTTTCAGGCAGAATTCCAGTTATGGAACAGATAATCGGAACTGACAATGAAGGAACCCCTAATGAGTGGCTTCCAGGCAAGAAATACGCGTTGCAGGAAAAGTGTGGCCTCTGCCGTTGCGGAGAGTCCAAGAACAAACCGTTCTGTGACGGAACACATGCGAAAATCAACTTTGACGGCACCGAGACAGCCGGTCAAGAACCTTTCCTTCAACAAGCCAAAGAAATCGACGGCCCGACTCTCAAACTGAAAGATATTGAGATCCTGTGCGCATCTGCACGATTCTGCCACCGAGCCGGCGGAATCTGGAACCTTGTCCCACAATCAAGCAGTTCAGAAGCCAGGCGAATCGCTATAGAGGAGGCTGCAGACTGCCCCTCTGGTCGTCTTATTGCCTGTGATAAGGAAACTGGAAAATCGATTGAACCCCGGTTTGAGCGAACTATCGTACTGGTTGAAGATCCCCAGATGGGGGTAAGCGGCCCTATCTGGGTGAGAGACGGAATCCCAATCCAGTCGGCCGAGGGCAGGACTTATGAAATTCGCAATCGAGTTACTCTTTGCCGCTGCGGCAAGTCCTCAAACAAGCCTTTCTGCGACAGCAGCCACTACCCAGAAGACCATGAACACGTTTGATAGCGCCCGATGAGTTTTCAAGAGCGCACGCAAGCAACCTCTGCTTCTTGGACATTTTGAAATGCTACTATTTTGATCTTGACTGCAGCTTCCACGGTCAGGGGGAGCGCTTTTGCGTTTCCCTACGTGCATGCGGATGAAGTATCGAGTGCGATTAACTTGCCTTGCTTAACTTTACGTTGCAACCAGCAATGAGGTGAGGCTCAAACGGTAATTACTCTGCTGTTGTCGTTTCTATTTTCAAGTCTTCGCTGTCTATGCCGACGTGCGCGTGTGAACTGTTTTGGCTTTTCAAGTCATCTGCAAGATGTTTCTGAGAGAATGCTCGCAGAACGTTTTCAGTGGTCAAGTCTATGAGAAACGAATCGAGGATCATAATATCCTCGACCTCGGCTCGCATCTCCTGCATGAAAATGGAATAGTCCGAGTAGCTTCTATGGATTGAAATGGTCATCCTATCATGGTCTAGTCCGCTACCATCAGAGGCAAATAAAATGTTCGGGTGTCTTTCCACAAAACTTTTGGCTTTCTGAAAAACATCTTCTGGGTGTTTCTCATAATCCCTCTTCCCAAAAACCACCGCCATTATTTTGTAACCCAACTTAGCCAGATTAGGGGACGCGCCATACTCCACGAGGCCTTGTTTCTCGAGCCGCGTCCTTGTCCTAGTAACCGTGGGCTGAGAGACATGAAGAACTTTGGCAAGCTCCCTGTCGCTCCTTCTACAGTCTCTAACAAGCTCTGCTATGAGTCGAAGCTCAAAGTCTTTCAATAGGCGGTCATCTCTGTTGGAAGCCAAGACTTATTCTGAAAGACAATGGTTAAGAAGCTTCCCATAACAACGAGAAAAAGGCAAAGGTGATTCCTTCGCTCCTCTTTCTATAAGACTGATTGAATTTCAACAAGCAATCATTTCATCTTTTCTGCGATTCTAGGATGTTCTTCACTCCACATTTGCATCAGTAGAGTCTTTGCGAGAATAGACTACTTCACCGTTGATGACTGTCGTCTCCACCTTAATCTTCTTAATTTTGTCTGGTTCTACGCTGATCAGGTCGTCGGAGAGAATAGTGAAGTCGGCCAGCTTGCCAACTTCAATCGTTCCTCTCTCGGTTTCGTCAAAACTGGCGTAGGCAGCGTTTACGGTGTAGGTTTTCAAGGCTTGCTCGGTGTTGAGACTCTCTTGTGACCCTCTTTGGGCCACGGCAGCCCATATGCCGAGAAGGGGACTGATTTTCTCTACTGGGCAGTCAGAACCTGAAATGACGAGTACGCCCTCCTTCGTAAGAGTCTTGAAGGGAAAAGCCGTGCGAGCTCTTTCCTTGCCAACGCGATCGACTAGCCAGAAGTCAGAGACGACGAAGTGAGGCTGAACAGAGGCTATAATGCCGAGAGTTTTCATTCGTTTGATGAGCTCTGGGTTGAGTATGGAGCAGTGTTCGATTCTGTGTCTGTGATCCTTCCGGGAGTATTGTGTCAGTGCTTCTTCGTAAGCGTCCAAGACGTTTCCGACGGCGCGGTCGCCTATGGCGTGAACGGCTAGCTGCAGCCCGGCCTTGTGTGCCTTTAGGACGAGTTGGCAGAGTTCTTTCTTGGGATGCAGGAGCAGACCGTTCGAGTTAGGCTGGTCAGAGTAGGGTTCCTTTAGGGCCGCGGTACGGGAGCCTAGCGAACCGTCGGCGAAGAGCTTGACGAAGCCCATCTTGACCTTGCTGTTCGAGGCCCGGGTTAGGAGGTGAAGGTTCACGCGTCTTTCCAAGAGCTTGGGTGAGACGCCCAAGTAGACTCTCAGGGGCAGTTTTCCTTCGGAATCAAGGTTCATTATGGCCTGGATCTGGTCGGCTGACTCAGTTATCCAGTGAACGCCTGTGAGTCCGGCTTCCACGGCTTTGGTGCAGGCGAGGAGACTAGCTTCTTCGATGGCTTTCAAGCCTGGTTTCGGAACCTTTTTCCAGATGAGACGCATGGAGTTTTCTTTCAGAATTCCATTTGGTTGGCCGCTGGTTTCATCCAATTCTATCTCTCCGCCATCCACAACCGTCTTCTCAGTTATCGCAGCTATTCGGAGAGCTTCACTGTTGGCGAGGCCGATGTGGCCGCACACGCGGACCAGGAAAACAGGTCTGTCTGGCACTGCAGTGTCTAAGTCCCACCGGTTTGGGTACCGTTTTTCAATGAATTTTTCGTGGTCCCATCTTCCTCCCAGGATCCAGCCTTCTCCGGGGTTTTTGGAGGCGTGTTCCTGAAGCATACGTTGCATTTCTTTTATAGACTGCGCATTTTTGAGGTCGGGACTTTGCAGAAAGAAGCCAAACTCTGTCATGTGTACGTGACAGTCGACGAGGCCTGGAACCAGGGTTTTGCCCTTGGCGTCTACTATTTTCGTGCCCGTGCCGATGTGCTTGCGGATTTCAGTGTTCGGGCCCACGGCGACTATTCGACCTTCTTGCACGGCTATGGCCTCGGCTTTGGGCTGTTCAGGGTTGAGCGTGACGATGTTGGCGTCAATAATTACGAGCGAAGCGACCAGCATAATCCCTGATCATTGTTGGGTGAGAAAATAAAGTTTTGAAAAAGGATCTGGTCAGACCCAGTTTTGTCCGGGTTTTCTCTGTAGAATCACGCGTTTTTCGTAGTTGCGTCTGTTGCGATACCTTGGACTAGGGCTTCTCTTGGGAGTAGCCTGGATTTTTGGAGTCTGGGACCTGACTTTTCCAGCTTTTGAAAGCGAGCCGTGCGTCGGCAATTGAAATACACCTGTGGCTATGCAAAGCTTATAGCAACTCTTAAACCTTTTCACATGCACCAATAGCATGCCATGCGGGGGTCGCCAAGCTTGGTTAAAGGCGTAGAGCCAAGAATAAGAGGCGCGAAAGCTTCAGGAGCCTATCCTGTAGAGGTTCGTGGGTTCGAATCCCACCCCCCGCACCAGAATGCTGAAAAAGCACTGCGGGCCTGCGTTTGATTTACGCCCGCGCTACTGATTACATTTAAGGAAGAGGAGGATGCTTTTCTCGATCTTTCGCACGGAGATCTGAATCTGAAATTCATAAGTCATACGTATGGGAAAAACATTTGTTTCTGCAAGGTTTGGTCAGCCAATGTCCCAAAAACTTCGAAAAATCATGGTTGAGAACGTCATCGTCGCAAAACCATCCGACTCCATAGGTCAAGTAGCCGAACTTATGAACAAGCATGAAATTGGCTGCGTCATCATAGTTGACAGGGGAAAACCTGTGGGTGTTGCAACCGAACGAGACATGATTAAACGGGTAGTCTGCAATTCCAGGGATTCTAGGAAGGAAAAAGTGTCAGCAATCATGTCCAAGCCTCTAATTGAAGCGTCACCTGAAATGCTTGCGGGAGATGCTGCGAAACTGATGCTTGAGAGGAACATCAAAAAGCTGCCAATAGTGGAGAATGGAAACCTCCTTGGTCTGGTAACTTTGACAGATCTTATTCGTTCGGAGGGCGTTGTTGAATACCTTAACGGGCTTTCCTTGAACGGTGTATCTTCTCGCTTGAAGAAAACAATTGATATCTATTTTGACGCTGACCACTTTCTTGGTCAGACCAGAAAGCTCATCAGACGCTGTCCCCTTATGATGAAGGACGGTTTTTCCGTTAGTTGTGAAGTTGAGAAATGCATGTGGTGGACCGGAGAAGAGTGCACCGTCAGTCAAATAGCTCGCCATTTGGAAGCAATTCAGATTTGATGTATTGCACCAACGACGACAGAAATGGTGAAGACAGCACTCGAACTATTCACTGATTTCCATTGCTTAGTCCTTTCCTTCTTCGTCATAACCTATATGCGCTTCCAAAGCTCTCGCGGTTTTCTCGCGCTCTGACCCAGAAGGGAAGACCCATGACCATGCTGAAAGATCTTGACGTTTACAGCCTCGCCTGTTCGGCTGGGAATAGCTCTTGTATTGTGCGTGCTCGTTTGTCTTCAAAAACCACATTTGAATACCATTTCGAACCGAATGATATGAGACTCATGAGAATGGGAATGGTGTCCTTTCCCTTTTGCGTGAGAGCCCATCGAACAAGTTTTGGTCTGTCCTGAATCACCATGGGTTCTATGAGTCCGTTTTCTTCAAGTTCACGTAACCTCATGATGAGTACTCTAGAGGTTAGGCCGGGAACGGACCGTCGGATCTGATTAAATCTACCGATTTTCAGGAACGCGATGTTCCTCAGAATGAGGAGCGTCCACTTCTTTCCTAAAACACCGAGGCTTACTCTAATGGGGCAGGTCTTAAACTCCACCGCTGGAATCAACTGATTTTCTTCGCTTACTGGTTTCATAGTATTTGGCCCAGTATACTCTTGGTTCCCTCCATATTTAAGTAGTATCATTAGTATACTAGAGTACCATGAACGGCAGAAGAACTCATCAAAACGGAAAGAAAGTTCGAGTGAAAACCGCGTTAGGATCTCCGTCCATCAACTGCCCAAGAAAAAGCCAACGCCAAGAAACGCAAAAGTTCGAAGCAGAAGCTAAGAAAATAGTTGAAACCTTGAGTCTGGAATGGAAACCGATTGCAGGAAAGTTTTCGCCTAACGCCAAAGAAATTGGAGATTCTACTCGGAAGCTCAGCATTTGTGATGCTTTAGACTTGGCTAAACGCAAAAACCTCGTTCTCACTCTTTCCAAAGAGAACTGCACCTGCTTTGGAGGCAGACACATGACCGGTCTAGAAATTGTTCCTTGTGAAACCTTAGCTCCAGCATTAACGACTATGAAACACAGAGTCTATGAATCAACGGAAGCTGCCTTAGCTTCGATGCATAAGCAGCCTCAGCCCGTCAAGAGAGGCGACTTCCTCACGCTGGGCCCGCTCGAGAAATTTGAAGCAGACCCTGACCTAGTCTTTCTCTTCGTCAACCCTGCTCAAGCCGACAGAATGCTGGGCCTGGCCTCGTTCAAGGGCGCTGAGCCTTTCATGTACTACCCTGCGAGCAGCATATGTTCAACGATAACAAACGTCCTAGCAAAGGGAAAACCAGAACTAAACCTTATCTCGGCCTTCGAAAGAAGAGCAGGCAGGTGGTCCCCAAACGAACTCATACTTGCAATGCCCCTGAAAAACTTTGAAGCAGCGGTGGAAAACATCCCCAAGTCTGGATACGGAACATCCGAAAATTGAACTTGACGGTTTTAAACCACCCAGCCTAACCCACTGCACAGTATGGCCAGTTCAAAGCTCTAGCGCGCATGTCTGCCCCGAAATTGCTTCGTTTGAGCGCGCGCGCGCTATTTCTGTCTCGGTCTTCGAGTTCTTTGGGTTCAAGTTCTTTTTTGGCTTTAGGTCTAATTCTGTCGTAGATTTTCTCTATTATCCAATAAATAACAAAAATAATTAGAAATACAGCTAGAATGTCACCTGCAAGATACACAATACCCACAATACCATAACTTATGTTTGGGTTGTTCACGTATGATGGATTCAAAAATCCTAGAATCAAAATAATAATTTCAGTAGCTATTGCAAGATAGAGCGTTGTTCGTCTCACGCTGATACCTCACGCTTTCTCTAATGGCTCTGAAATTACATTCATCATTTTCTTTCCTTCATTGTTTTTAGCAATTCGTCTAATTTGTCCATCCGTTCTGTATTGGCTTTGTCCTTTCTTACACTTTCACTTATTCTTGAACCTCTAATTTATCTTCTGTTGCCGTGCCGATTTAAGATTTCTGTCTTCTTGAAAAATGGTTGGTTATTGCGTTTCCTCTAGGTTGGACTGGGTTGCTTTGGGTCAGTAGGCAAAGGCAATGGCTTAACACTTGTCTCCTTTTGGGTGGCAAGCAAGGCAAAGGTTATTCCTACGAATATCGAGACAGCCCCACCACCCAAGAGGCTACCAGAATATGCAGCATAGGGGTAAACCTCAATAGGATTCATGAAGAGGGAGAAGCTGACAAACCTTGTATGATAAGATGCTGCGAATATTCCCCCTGCCAAGAGTAGCAGACCTAAGACTATCCCTATGATAGCAATTACAAGAAAATCTCTTCTGTTCATATTTCCTTTCATTCTGTTTCCCTATCGTTTACCTAATAAATGATATAGCCTCTTCAACTATTAGTCTTTCCGTTCTGCGCTTTCGACACTTTCTTCTTTCTCACATTCCTCTTTCAGCTTGACTAGAGCCTTTTGTACTGCATGGCTTTCTTTTTGTAGATTATGACTGCAAGTAGTGTTGCTATCAAGAATAGTGGCAGAATTAGGAATGATGGAAACTCTGGAACTACTGCAATTGGAACCGTAAGCGGATAGTAGTCAGTATTGTTCGCGTCGATGACATAGGGCTTATCCGCTATTCCATCACTCCAGTAGTTGCCGCCATTTGCGTAGCCGTCGTCCCAAGCGTTGCCGACACATGACTCGTCGATTAGGGTTTGGACTTTGTTCCCTATGAAGTTGTTATGGTGTATGGTGTTGTTGCATGCACCGCACGCGCCAGAATGCTCAAGAACAATGCCAATTTCGTTCGCCATCACGTTGTTGTCGTCGATAATATTGCCATCTGAACCTAGTAGATTGATGCCATATCCGAAGCCTTCAACCGTAGTATTATCAGGCATTGTCACGTTCATGAAGTGGTTTGCGTTTACGTTGTTGTCGCTCACAACGTTGTCCGAAGAATCCCATATGTACATGCCAATGCAGTTTGCTGAAACGTTGTTCCCATTTATAGTGTTGCTGTTTGATGAAGATTCCAGTTGTATGCCATACTCGTTTTCTGTTGCATTGTTTAGGCTAACCGTGTTGCTTGATGAATTAAAGAGCGAGATGCCGACTCCGCTTGTTGTTGATACCGTGTTTCCGCTGACGATGCTGTTTGAACATTCTCCAAGCCCGATGCCACCGCCAGTCACATTGTTCCCGTCAACGGTACTATCTGTAACGAAGGAGACATCGATTCCGGCTCCCTCGGTTGCCGTCACGCAGTTATCGATGATAGTGTCATTTGAAGAAAAGCTCTGTGTGCTTTGGTCGGTCAATTTAACATAACCGCAGTCTTGAATGCCATTCGCCTCGAAGCCTTCAATTTTCATGTTTTTGACTGTCGTATTATTTACGTTCACCAAAATTATGCCATCGCCGCTACTCTGATTTCCCAGTATCGTGTATCCGTTGCCGTCAACCACGATGTTGCTTCTTTCGACGTCAAGCCCGTCACCCTGAAATGGACAGTTGATGTTCCCCGTCAAAGTGTACGTAATATTGTCAACTGTTGAGATGGGAGCAGAATAGGGAGAAATGCTTCCGTCACTGTTTATTGTCACTGCCGCGTAGAATTGCGCTCTCACGGGTCTAACGTTATATGCTGAAACTAGGATGCCCACGAGGAGGAATGCAAGCATCATTCCAGAAACGATTTTCCCCAATTTCCCTTTCCCACAATCATGGAGGAAAAAGTGAACTCACTTAAAGGTTTTCTGTTCTGCACTTTCGACAAGTTCTTTCTTCAGTTTAGTCTCTCAGTCCTCAAGGCTTTAGTGTAGTCTAGGCTTTAGTATATCCTTCTAGGACCACTGAACACAGTAAACTTTATTCCATGTAGCTTGCCTAAGTAAAAACTAAGGTGACCTAGAACAATAACACTATTCTTCCTCCCTTTTTCTATGAATTTTGATGCTGTTTTTCAATTACCAGGATAATCAATAGTTAATAGTATCAGGTGCAAAGCCTAATAACTTTACAGTTATTCATATTTGGATCATATCGTAGACCGGGGGGAGGGGCCGTCAGCACACACATTAGCCCCCTCCCGTCCATAACCAAGATCCGAAACGCACGCCCGCGTTGAACTACGGCTAGAAAGCAATTTTAGAAACAACATGCGCGCAAGATTAAATAGTTAGCATATCTAATTATTAGAAGGTGCAATCGATATGGTCGTGACTTCACAGGAAGCGGCGCATGATCTCCTTGAGGTCGTTCCAATTGTCATGAGGGACATACGGTCTGAGATGCGGAGTCGAAGATCGCCTGAGTTGACCGTTCCTCAGTTCCGAACGTTGGCTTTCGTGAACCGCAAAGAAGGCCCCTCTCTTTCAGAGGTGGCGGATCACATGGGACTCACTCCGCCTTCCACCTGCAGACTCGTAGACGGTCTTGTCGCACGAGGTATGATGACACGGCAAGGCCATCCAACGGACAGAAGACGCGTGAGATTGGCTGTCACGCCTCGCGGCCTGAAGATTTTAGAGGCTTCATGAAGTGGGACACTAGGGTGTCTGGCAGAAAAACTGGACAGGGTGGCCGCTGACGACAGGGCAATCATCGTCAAGGCTATTGATGTTCTGCGTTCCGTCTTCACCACCGATACATAAGCAAGAACCCTGGAGAAGTGAGATAGTGCCTATTCACGCAAAAGAACACGTCTCCAGTCGCTTCAGAATGCCGAAGCCTGTGCGTTGTCGTGAGCACCGAACAGACCCTCGGCTCCAGCATGATAATCTGAAGACATCATATGTTGCTTCGATGGAGGGAACCACAAGTTGATTACGTGCGATCGCCTGACGAAAATCTACGGCAAGAGCAAGAATAAGGCTCTTGACTCCGTGAGCTTTTCTGTCCCTTCACACGGCATGTTCGTGCTGATAGGTAGGAACGGTTCTGGAAAAACCACTCTTGTTCGTATCCTTGCAACAGAACTTGAACCCACATCCGGAATTGCCAACATAAACGGCATAGACGTCGTTAATGAACCGCAAAGGCTCAGAGAGAAAATTGCCATCGTGCCCCAAGAGGCGAGGCCTATACCTTGGATGACACCCATGCAAACAGTGCTTTCGTATCTCTTGTGGCGAGGGTTCAGCTATGCTGAGGCGAAGGAGAAAGCATCCGAGTCGCTCGAGAAGCTCGGGCTCAGCGAGTCCTCCGACACGTTGAATCGCATGCTTTCTGGAGGAATGAAGAGAAAGGTCTTGGTAGCCACGGTCCTCTCCTCAGAAGCGGAAATAGTTTTTCTGGATGAACCGACGACAGGGCTTGACCCTATCTCCAGAAGAGAGTTCTGGGAGATTCTGAGAGAGATTGGAAAGGAACGTTTCACATTTCTCACAACGCATTATCTCGAAGAGGCGGAGCAACTGGCAGACCAGATAGGCGTGCTGGACAGCGGCAGGCTAATCCGTCTTGGAACGCTCGAGGATTTGAGGAAGGGAGTCGACTACAATTACAGCATGAAGCTATTGTCCGCGCCACCGCCTGATTTTCTCGCCTCAGTGAAAGGTGAAATAGTGACGGGAAGGGATGGTGTCGTCAGAATTTTGACGGCTGAAGAGGAGGCTTTCAGAATTTCGAGAGACCTATCAAAGAGTGGGTTCAAGTTTACCATCAATCCGATATCGCTTGACGACATATTTTTCTATCTCGTGAATCGAGAAGGGGGCAAAGGAGTCGGAAACAAAGAAGAGGCCGCTGCAGAAGAGGAGTAAGTTCAGCCAGATTCTGGCTGCCGTGCTCGTCAACGCCGTCTATGAAATGAGAAACTACCCGATTGTCCTCATCAACACTGTTCTCTCGCCCCTGTCCTTCCTGATTTTGATAGTGTTTGTGAGTCGAGGCAGTCTGATAGGAGAGGCCGTGGAAGGCGCGTTCATAATGAGCATGTTCTCGAGCGGCATGGGCCTCCAAGGCGACCTGTCACACCTCAAGAACGATTTCAAACTCCAAGACATGGTAGTCAGTTCCCCAACCAGCTGGCTGACGTACATGGTCGGAATCGCCATCTCGGAGATTGTTTACTCACTCCCCGCCTTGGCCGTGCTCACCGTGCTCGCACACTACTACTTGGTCCTAAGCATCGTTGGAATCCTAGAGTTCGTTGCGGTGCTCGTTTTGATGTTCTTTGCTTCCATGGCCGTGGGCTACACGCTTTCAACGTTCTCAAGCGACATAGTTCAGAGCTTTGCCTTTTCAAGACTCCTCTCCACGCTTTTCTCAACAATACCGCCTGTTTACTACCCTATCATCTACATCCCGCTACCATACAGATACCTAGCCTATCTCTCTCCAACCACATACGCGGCAGAGTTGGCCCAGAGCGCTGCCGGCTACTTATCAGTACCAGTTTTGATGATGCTTCTTGACTGGATTATTCTGATCGCAGTGGCGGTAATACTTTTCATGATTGCCAAGACAAAGGCACGCTGGAGAGAAGTTTAGCAATAACGAGCGAAGCTATTGTACCGCGCGCTCATTTGAGGCGTGTTCAGCGGGGATGCTGTCGAAAAAGCAGTGAAGCGAATTCTCAAAGTCCCAGAGTACATGAAGATTGCTTTTGCTATCCGCTTAGGATACCCTGTCTCCAAGCCCAGAAACTTGAGAGTGCGCCGCGAGATGGAAATGTTCACCCATCACAACCAATTTGGGAACAAAGGACTCGGATAATATAGTTGGCAAACAGCTGTACGGAAAAACGTTGATAGTCCTCACACTGGCGAAGACAGAGTTTCATTGAAAACCTTATGACACATGACACACGGTGTTTTTTGCGTCCGTTTGATTGTCCGTTTGAGTAACAGATTTATGCTTTAAAAGAGACTACTTTTTGAGGGAAAACAGGTTGGAAGCTCTAATTCTAGTCAACACTGAGGCAGGTGCCTTGTGGCAGGTTCTGGAGTCTATGCTCAAGGTTGATGGCGTAAAGACGGCTTACGGTGTGACTGGACAGTTCGACGCAGTAGTTGTGACACAGTTTTCCGATATAGATGACCTCAGAAAGATTATCGAAAAAATACACCATGCCAAGGGAGTCCTTCGAACTCAAACCCTGATGACTATTCCCGCACCAGCCGGAACAGGCGCCGTGATGACGAGCTTGCCTGAAGAGGAAAGAATGGGACCCAACGGCCTTCCCGATAGATAAATATTCGCCGTTCTGCGGCTATTTCTGTTTTTTGTCAAAGCACGGCAGGCAAAGTGGGACATGTAGGTGCAGGGGACAGAATCGCTGGCGCCATTTGAGGACTGGCGTGATAGACCGAGAAAAGCCGAACCATTTCTTACCGGTCTGGAGCACCGCGACCACGGTCCGCGATTCTGTATCTACCGGTCATTAGCGAACCCTTCATTCCGCCGGCTCGCGGAAACGATAAACTGCTACGAAGCTTATCAGACGAAACAGCAATAAAGATCAATCAAAAAGAAACGCGGGATATTAAAATTCTATCACCATTGCATCCATTAAAACAATCTCTTTGAACCCTAAATCTTCCACTGTTTCTATAAGTTCTTGCTTTGCTGTGGGAGCCGTTAAGCGAATTCTTCTGACGCCGCCTTCTGCAATTTCCTTGCTTGCTTCTTCTATGAGCAGTTTCTCGATGCCGAGCGACCTGTCTTCAGAGTTCACACTTATAGAATGAATACGGCCAGTTTCTTTGGGCGTTGTATACGTCGCCTCGACATACCCAACTATCCTGTTGCCCAGCGTAGCGACCAGCTTCTTCTGAGTTGCAAAACCGAATATGCGTTGCAGGAATGGTGTTGTCAAGTCTTTTTTCGTAAAATCGAAAAGTATTAGGCTGTTCGAGTCTTCTGAGGCTTTAATCAAGTCGTAGACTTGATCCAGGTCATCTTTCTGGAATTTTCTGATTTTGACTTGTGAGACGTTTTCTGGCACATACGTGAAACCTGTTTCTCTGACGAAATATGCCGAATGCTCAAATGTTTTGAATCCCAGCTTGATGTAGAGGTTTTTTGCAGTGGCATTCGTTGAATCTACGTGGAGGACTGCTCTCGACATTTTTCTTCTTCGAATGTAGCTGAGAGCATCTGTCATAAGTCTAGTAGCAATTCCTTTTCTTCTATAATCTGGATGCACCATGACTGTTGATATATAGCCAGATTTTCTTTGGTTGTTTACGATTGTCGAACCGACAATTTTGCCGTTGGCTTCTGCAACGAGAAACTTTAGGGGTTCTTTTCCAAATAAACGCATTAATCCTAGTATTAGCCGACCAGTTATTCCGAATCCGCGATTGAACATTTCAGATACATGATCTGAATCAAAGCCTGTAATCTCAAATTCCTCCGCAAAACACTTTTGAAGAAGATTCAGGAAATCGCTCAAGTCCGATTTTCGAAGGTCTCTAAACAGAATGTTATCATGTGTTTTGCCGATTTCTGCGTTCTGCAAATCTGACGCTCCCAATATCTGTGTTCCCAGTTCCGATATTTTTGAAATTGTTCCTAGGTCAGCTCGCACCATTGAGCCTCCGGGCGTCAAATATTGAATAATTCTGTGCTCCGAAGGACTTCCCCTCAACCAAATACGCCAGTAAGCAGTCGCCGCGATCACTTGGAATTACTTGTTTCTTCTGCTCTGATTTCACCCTTCTCATCCATCGTTCCGCTCACGAGTTTAATGAAAACGTCGTCCAAGCTGTCGCGGCGCGTGTGTAAATCGCGCCAGTCTAGCCCTGATTGTTCAGCGGCGGTCAATGCTGTAAGCGCATCTTCTTTTTGTCTGATTCTTATGCTGACTGTGCCTTTATCGTTGTAGGAGGTGTCTAGTTTCGTGTGGGTTTTGATGTAGGTGGCCAGCTGTTCTGTCCCGTGGATTTCCAGCCTCTCGCCCGAGCCGTGGATCTCGATGATTTCCTCGGTGGTTCCCGTAGCCACTACGCGCCCGCGGTTCATGATGGCGACCCTGTCTGAGAGCTGTTCAGCCTCGTCGAGGTAGTGAGTCGTCAAAATCACGGTCCTGCCCTTACTGTTCAATCCTCTTATCACGTCCCAAACCGCTCTTCTGGCGTTCGGATCGAGCCCCGTCGTCGGTTCATCTAGGAATAGAAGCTCAGCATTGTTTACAAGCGCGAGCGCAAGACCCATCTTCTGCTTCTGCCCCCCGGAAAGATTCTCAAACAGAACGCGAGCTGAATCATCCAGCAAAACTTCTTTCAAAATGGCATCTGGATCTACGGTGACGCCGAAGAGATCCGAATAATACTCTATCGACTCTCTAGGGTTTGCCTTTTCGAAGAAAGTGAAGTCCTGAGGTATAACGCCGATTCTCTTATGAAGCTGCCCGCTGTCTCTCCATGGATCAAGGCCTAGCACCTTCATGTTGCCCGAGTCCCTTTTCCGCAAGCCCTCCAACATCTCAATCAGCGTCGTCTTGCCCGCGCCATTCGGGCCCAATAGAGAAAAGACTTCACCTTCATTAACAGAAAAGGAAACCCCATCAACCGCATGCAGCTCGCCATACGACTTTCTGACATCGGAAATCTCGACAGGAATCATCGCAAACACAACCTTGCCCAAGACCTATTCTTCGCAAAAACACTCGGAACTAGCACAGCCACATTACATTCAACCGTTCGCTATGACCGTACGCAATGCTGGAAATATAGTTTTTGGGGTGGCATCTCCGAACAGATCGAGGGCGCGTCTGGCCAAGGCAGGATAACTGTTAAAGAATGGAGTTCTATTAATTGGCTATTCAGTATGTGAAATGTGGGTGTGGACTAATCTATGGATTATAAGAGTCTGGGTGGGTCTGGTCTCAAGGTTTCGCGTATCTGTCTTGGAACTAACAACTTCGGTGGGCAGATCGGTGAAAATGATTCGATAGCCATAGTTAACAAGGCTCTTGATTGTGGAATAAACGTGGTAGACACGGCGGACGTGTACACGGGTGGCAGGTCTGAAGAGATTGTCGGGAAGGCCGTGAAGGGCCGTAGAGAGGAGGTAATAATAGCGACGAAAGTGGGGTTTGGCGTCGGTCAAGCGCCGAACCGGAGCGGCCTGTCACGCAAACACATACTCTCTCAGGTTGAGCACAGTTTGAAGAGTCTGCAGACAGACTTCATAGACTTGTATTATCTTCATCGATTCGACCGTGAAACGCCTCTTGAGGAGACTCTTCGAACGTTCAATGATATGGTTCGGGAAGGAAAAGTGAGGTACGTGGCATGCTCGAATTTTGCGGCTTGGCAGATAGCGAAAGCCCACGAAATCTGTGAGGCACACGATTTGGAGAAATTCGTTGCGGTTCAGCCGCCCTACAATCTCTTTCAAAGAGAAGTTGAAAATGATCTTCTCCCGTACTGTGAGCAGGAAGGATTGGGGGTTCTCACGTACACGCCGCTCATGGGTGGTTTCCTAACTGGCAAATATTCTAAGGCGACGCCTCCACCTGCGGGCAGCAGATACGATTACAATCAGAGGCTCGGGCAACGCGTAAACCAGGAATCGAATTTTGAAGTCCTGGAGCATCTTGAAAGAGTGGCTCAAGACGCTGGCATCTCTATGTCTAAATTGGCCATAGCATGGATACTTAAGAACCCAATTGTAACGGCCCCAATTGTGGGAGCTTCGAGCATAGAGCAAGTCGAGGAAAACTGTCGATTGACCGAAATCAACCTTGGGGATGAAATTTACCGAAGGCTGAATGATCTCACAAAAAACGTGAACGTCCCCCTGTACTCCTAGACGCGTCATCCAACAGACGAATTCAATAGTAAATTTCTAACCGCATACTGTTCCGAAAGTTTTTAGTTGTTTCCCATCACAGAGATGACTAGACGTACTTTGGAACTCAATCGAAAATTGACATGTCGGGATGATTAGATGGGCGTTTCTTGGTCAGACAGATCTCGGACAACCCGAGTTATCTTCGTCGCTGCGATCGCCTTTCTGATTGTTCTAAACCTCTACACGTTCATAGTCGCCTATCCTGAGACTTACAGGCTCGATTCGGGAATCGGCTCAGGGCCGGTGTTGGCGAAGGACTTCTCGGCCTACTACATCGGAGCCTGGAGGTTATTTCACGACCCCTCTAAAGTGTACGTGCACGGCAACGTTAGCGATGGAGAGTATCCAATCTATCCACAACCGGAGGCTTACAAGTACCTGCCCTCTTTCCTAGTGATCATTTCTCCCCTTCTTCTCCTCGGCTACCAGCAAGCGCTCTTCGCCTTTGATGTTTTTCAGTTTGCGCTCCTACCGCTCATGGCCCTATTGCTCTGCAAACTGCTCAACAAGAAAGGTATTTTGTTGACGCTTGTAGTTGCTGTTATCGTGTTGCTTCAGCCTTCTCCTTTGCCGCACTGGGGCATTTCTGCCAGCTACTTCTGGCAGTGGGGAGAGGGGCAGGCTAAGGTCTTCGAAACTTTCCTTTTTCTCCTCGCCTTCTACCTGGGCGACTCTGGCAGGCCTTACCTCTCGGGCATAGTATTCGCGTTCGCGGCCTTTGACCCGAGGTTCGCCCTATTATCCCTGCCTCTCTTCGTTTGGTACAACAGAAAAAAGCTAAGAGCTTCGGTGGGAAGCATGCTGGTAGCCCTAGTCGTTTCGAACCTGGCGTTGCTCTATCCTGGAACTGGCTCAAGCTTCTCGAATATGGCCCTTGGTCCGGGTGCCAGCACGCCGCTCTACTACTACGCGTACATCCCGTTGCTCACGATATTATCTCTGATAGCCGTCAACCTCAAGGAAATTGCATTGACTTTGTCACATTCAATCTCGAGAATTCATCCTCTCCCATCGCAATCTGAAAAATAGGCTCTCAACGCGCGCTATTGGAATTGTCGTTTCAATGATTGATCTGCGTTTATTTCTCCAGGGATAAGATGATGATTTTTGTCTCGTTGGGCAATGTGTCCGCGTCAACGTTTATTGAAGGCCCCTGGATCCTTTCTACGTTGCTTTTTCCCTTCGAGAAGTCATCGGCAGTCTTTAAGAAGCCGAACATGATGCGGGATCGCAGACCGGGCATGCGATAGTGCATGGGCATAATTATTTTTGGGTTGAGTTTTTCGCAGATGGTGGTAGCCGTTTCAGGTCCTATGGTGAAGAAGCCTCCGACTGGAACGAACAGCACGTCAAGTTTTCCAATGTCTTCAACGGTTGAAGAGGTCAGTTCATGTCCTAGGTCTCCAAGATGACAGAACTGGACACCATCCAAGCCGAAGGTGTACACGACGTTTTTTCCCCTTCTGGAACCGTTCGCGTTATCATGAAACGTTTCGACCCCTTTTACTGTTAAGCCTTTCACTTCCTTGACGCCTGTGAAACTCTCGAGGACTTCGCCGTCTTTTCCCAAGACGGGCTTCACGTTGTTATGATCTCTGTGGCCGTGTGAGACCAGCACTATGTCAGCTGCTGCTTTGGGTTCTGGGATGCCGATTCCCTTGAAGGGATCAGTTACGACCGTGACGGTTTTTCCCTGTAACTCAAAACAGGAATGGCCATGCCACAACACTCTTACCAAATCAAAGCTCACCTTCCAAACGGTTCACCAAGTCAACCTAATTCTCAGTTGGGACAGAGATATTTATCAGTTGTGAGGCCACGCCTTTTTTGAAATATGGGTGAAACGTACTCTCCTTCAACCGCAGAATTATCTGACTACTGGGCACGAAACAAAAAAGAAAGTGGAAAGGTCAGCCAACAGTGGTGACTCCGTACTTGGCTGAAACCGAGCTTTAGGAGAGTTCAAGGTTTTCGTTGAAGGGTTTGACCTTCGACGCGTGGGCTGGGTCAGAAGGGAATAGGCATGCTGTTTCTTGCTTCCTCGACTATGGGGAGAGCTTGTCTCAGTTCTCTGAAGTATTTGAGCACGGTTACGCCTCTCTGGGTTATGGCGAATACTGTTCTGTTTTTCCCGACGGGTCTTTCCTCGATCAGGTTTTGCGCAATCAGAAAGTCCAAGTATTCTTTCAGGACTTTGCAGTTAACATTGGCTTTGTACATTACATGCGTCAGCTTTAATGGTCCGCGATGGGACAAGACCTGGAGAATGTCTATGTACATCTCGAGTTTGGAACGTCTCATGATTCTACACTTCGTTTTTGTTCTTTCCACGAGTTGGGGCAAGGGGTATAAACCGTTTATGAATTAGAAACTATGGTTCTTGTCCGCGTATTGACGCGCCAACAGAGGGTTTCGACGTGCCTTTGAAGCACGTTTCTGTCTATATTGAACCCACGCGCAGCTTGAACTTGGAACAGTTATTGCAAATATGTATTCTGAAACCAGATTCCAAGAGAACTCACTAGGGCACACGTTTGGCTAGTTTCTAAGCTGTCCTCACCTGAGAAACGCCGTCTTTCTTTTCGACTCTCATAACTTGGTCAGCGAAGCTTTCGAGTTCCCTCTCATGCGAAACCAGAACCACTTGCGGGCATTTGAGTTCATCTAGTATATCTCTAATCTTGAATAGTTGTTCTTTGCTGAAGCCGTCCGTGGGTTCGTCGAGGATGAGGATGTTGGATTTGATTCCTGCTGAAACCTTCTGTACGATGGTGTTAAGCGAGAGTCTATATGCAAGTGCCAGACTGGTTTTCTCTCCGCCACTGAGATAGTAGTAGTCCTGCTCGTAACCGTCCTGTAGAACCGTAGGCGTGAAATCCTCATCGATTCGGGATTCTTTGCTGGTATCCTCCACAAGCATTCCCCACCATTTTTGAAAATACTGATTAAATTCTTGGTTAATGTTCATCATAACGTGCTTTTCAATCGCCTCCAAGGTTGGCATCAAAAACTCTTCGAGCCATATCTGATACTCTTTCATTTTCTCAGCGGCTTTTCTTTCCTTTTCTTTGTCCCGGATTTCTCTCTCCAGTTCCTCCACATCATTGGTGAGAATGTCCCCTGTTGTCCGAACCCTGGAAACTTTGCCATTCACAGTTTCAAGCTGCCCCCGAATTTCGTCCAGCTCCCTGGAACATGCTGCGGTCTCTTCTAGAATTCGGTTGTATTCCTTCACTTCTTCCTGAGCCTTCTCAAGCTTTGTTCTGGCCTCTCCAACCTGTCCCTTCAGCGCAAGAACCTTCTCGCGCTGCTTCTCTGTTCTCCCCGCGTTTCTGCTCATACGTTCGGTCAGATTTTGCAGCCTTTCTTGGTCCGTCTTGTATTTTCGGAGCATTTCTTGTAAGGTTTCTATTTCCTTGGTCTTTGTTTCGCAAGCAACAACTTCTTCTGACGCCCTGCGTTTCTCCTCATTTTTCGTTTTTATTTTTTCTTCAAATTCGCTAGGATCTGCAGGCCTGTCGCAAGTCGGGCATATCCCATTATTTTCCACAGATTTGTAATCGCTTATCTTTGCAGCCGCGATATCTTCCGCTGATCTGAGTTGTCGTTCCCTCCTTCTCATAGTCTCCAATTCTATCTTCAGTTCAGCCTCAGTTTTTGGAGTCGGCTGCTGAATCCTGCTCAAGCCATCGACTTCGTGCTGCAACTCTGTCAACTCTGCTGAAAGCTCTTCGATTTCAGCTTCGAGGCTCATCACTTCGCTGTCTTTCTCTTTGATTTGCCTGTCAAGCAGAGGAACCTCGCCCACTGCCTTTCCGAGCGTCTCCTTGGTCTTTTGGAGCGAATCAAATTTTTCCTTTAGCGCACTTAGGTTCTCTTCGAGGCTGGCCTTGCTGCTGCTGAGAACTGTAAATTCCTGCTCGCATCTTCCTATTTCCGTCCTAGTAGCGTCGCATTTTTCTCGACGGCTTTCAAGGTCGGAAGCATGAGAAGACAGTCTAATGGACTTCTCCTTGATCGCCTTCGCGAGAGTTGAGCAGTTTTCCAGTGCGATCCGATAATCCTCTATTCTGAAAGCCTTTCTAAGAGTTTGAAGTCTAGCGTCTGCTCTCATCAGTATAATGGCTTTCATTTCTTCTTGCGGAGTGAATATAGCGTACCTGTAGATGACACTCTGGGCCTTGGGGTCTGGCGGCTCGTTAAAAGCCAGTATATCCAGGATCTTTTCCTTCATTTCGGAAGCCGAGAGTTGCAGCACTGAACCGTCAGTCTTGAGGGTGCAATCGGACTGTTGGACGCTCTTGGCCTTCCTCTCCAGGCTTCGACACACCTCATACTCTTTTCCCTCAACCTCGAAAGACAGCTTTACCAAACCTTTCTTCGCTCCCACATTCAGTAGTGCTCCTCCCCTCTCTGAACCTAAACCGAAAAGTGCGAATTCAATTGCCATGAGAATGGTTGATTTTCCAGAACCTATGTCGCCCTCGAAAAGAGTCGTCCCCACAGGAAATGAGACTGACTGTTCGGCGTAGCTTCTGATGTTCTCAAGCTTCAACGTCTTCAGAATCACGTGACTTCATCCCCCAAACCGAGCGCGTCCAACGCATGTTTTTGGATGCGTTCCACGTAGTCCCTCCTGGTCTCGTTGAGTTTCTGCTCCTGCCTGAGAACCTTCAACAAGTCTTGCGCAAGTTTGGCACCATTGTCCGCCTTCAACTCCTCCCGTGAAACCTTGACAGCGCCGATGTTCTCTCTCAAAAGCCTGGTTTCAAGCGTCGGAACATCTTCGCCCACGATTTTGACAGAGGCGTAATCTTTTGATGTGAGACCGTAACGGTTTATGATCACGTCCATTGCTCCGTTCTCTTTCAGCAAGTCTCTTATTTCGCCTGAGCTGATGTCGGAGGTCTTTCCTCCCGAGAGTTCTCCCTTTATCTTAACGACGGCAATCTTGTCTTTGGCCTCGATGATGCTCAGCTTGTCCAAGAGATCCTTTTTGGCTTGCACCGAATTCTTGTCGGATACATCGTATTCGAAGTATTCAAAATTGCACACGGATACTTCCATAAATTTTACGTTTTCCACCTTGGCACCGAAGCTCACGATGTAGAAACCTCTCTTCTCCCCCTTGGCACTGTCTTCCAAGTCTCTTGGATACCCTCCGAAAAGCACCCCGGGAAAAACCACTCTTTCATATCCTGAAAACCCCGATTCAGTTCTCTTGTGGACGTGTCCGCTCGCATAATAGTCGAAGCCTTTCGGAAGCAGGGACACGGGGATGGATTCCATCTGTGCGAGAAACTCTGGTTTTAGCTCTGAGATTGCGCTGTGAAATGCGAAGATCTTGAAGCCCTCTTCCTTCTCTAGACGTTCTCTGTCGAGCATTTCGAAGTAATTCTTTTCCAGCCCTCCCTTCCTGCCCGATATTCCCACGAGCTTCGCCTGTGTTTTTGAGTCCGTGAAGATTTCGAGCCTGAGCTTGCCGTCTACGTCTTCTCCCTTCACTATTTTTTTGATCAGTCCCGTGCTGTCGAGTATGTCGATTATCGACGTGCAGTTCGGACTGTAGTCATGGCTTCCGTATATAACGTAGAGCGGAATGCCTGCGTCCTTGACTTCTTTCATCTTTTTTACGGCTTCGTTGACAACGTGCATGTCCGGAAGGTTAGCATGGAAGAGGTCTCCGGATATCAATACAAAGTCAACGTTCTCGTGCATGCAGATGTCCATGGCTTTGTTGAAGGCGGCCAATTCGAGCTTCTCCAGAACTGGTCCTCTGTTGGCGCCTATGTGACAATCTGCAAGATGGGCAAACTTGAACATGATTCTTACCCCACGAAGACGGTCTTGTTTTTCTCCTTCGGCTGCAGGTTATCTTCGACGTACTTTTCAAACAAGGGTATCTGGATTGGAACTGCAAACCTGGTGAAGTTGCTACTTACGATTGCTTCGCCCTTGTCTAGGCTTGCGATGGCCCTGTCGTCCGATGACAAATCCTGTGCTGCACTCTCCATTACGGCCTGTCGCTCCGCTGCCAGCTCGTTTCCCAGAATTATTTTGGTGTTCATGTTGGCCAGAATCGTCCTCGGAATCAAGCTGACCAACTGTGTTATAGCGATTAATCCTACCCTGAATTTTCTACCCTCTCTGGCAATCGTGCTGTAAATGTTGTCTCCGCGCGCGGTAAGCACATCTGCACCCAAAACTCTCGGTGCCTCCTCTATCACGACGCTTATCACGGGCTTTTCTTCTAACGTTCCCTCAGACTTGTAGTCCTGGTACTGGTGAAAAATTCCGCCCGAAATTATGCTTCCTATAAGCAGTTCAGCCTCGTCGAGCAGCCTTGACGTGTCGATAACAACCTTCTTTCCCTCCTCGAGGGCCTTCGTAATCTCCCTCGTAGTGGCTAAGCCGGCTGTGTCGCTGAAAACGCGGCTTCTGCACTGAAAATCGCCATGGTCATCTATGTAGACGCCGAGCACGTTGTCGAACTTCCTTTTCAACACTTCGAGCGTCCTGGGGGCAACAGCATCACCGATCTCGGTACTTCGCACGATGTTTTCAATCCACTGGTCCCTGAACCGGCTGTAGTACAAGGATATGGCATCACGTTGAGCGTCCGTGAAATCGACGATTCCTTGGAAATGCCAGGGCAAAATCGATCTGAGATTAATGACGAGAGTATTCGTCCCAGCGACTGGGCTAGTGGAATAGTACCGCAAACACTGCTTCGCTGAGGGATGGTCCTTCAACCCCTTGCCATGCCTGCCATAGTACTCGTCGTGTGGGTCCAGAACCAGTATGCCCAGACAATCTTGGGGTAGAACGCTCCAGAGCATGACCTTGACAAGGTTACTCTTCCCTCTTCCGGTTGTGGCTGGAATGAGCACGTGATGAGTGAGCGTGTCTACTCCATTGACGTAAACGTCCACGTCAAGCATCTTCGACCCGCTCCTGACTTTTCCAAGGTATACGGGATTCTTGGGCTTAGTGAGGAACAGGAGATCCTTCTCCTCGGCGTGTCTGATCGTGGCGAAGAACTTGGGAAGGGTCTTTGGTATCTTCAACTCGCTGTTCTTGCCGACTCGCAAGAGGGCCTTGATTTGTGCTACTACATAGTTCCGCAACTGCGGCTCGAGAAAATCCATGTTAGCACCGATGCCCTCAAGCTTCATGCCGGCCATAAGCTCCCGCACAAGCTGCGGCACCTGGCTCCCGTAGACAAGCTCGTAAGCTTGAAGAATCACATATCCTTCATCCTCCTCGGCCACGAGCAAGTCTCCTATCTCTATTTCTCCGCCGGCCTTTTCCCTTGCCAATATCTGGCCAGTTTTTCCCGCAATTATCTGTCCCGTAATTTCCAACGCCATTGTAACATCAACCTTTCAACACGTCTAACACGCTGTGCGCGTCACCCGAGCAAATGTGCCTCGAAATCTTCTTCCATTTACCGAGCCTAGATATCTCGGACATCAACGGTATCCTGTACGAATCTATCTCGTCACCGCTCACTCGGGCGAAGCTATCTGCGTCTACAAGGCCATAAGGATAACCTGGAAAGCTCATGTCTTTTGAATTACTCGCCAAAGCTGAAGTTACGCCACAGATGTCTTCCTTACTCATTTCCTTGGCCTGCTCTCCATAGATTTCGTACCTGAACACGTAATTAGCGTTCTCGTGCAGCTTGACCACGTATATGAAGGCATTGTGCTGGAGGTTGGCGACCTTTGCTATCGGAAGAAACCACGGGCCTTTTACGCCGTAGTCTTCCGCGAGCTTCTGCACAGCACCCAACAGCGAAAGACCAGTAGTCGTGAACAGTGTGCTCGTTTTTGAAATCCCAGCGAAGATTACTCCCTTTTCCATAGCCGCCTTTAAGGTTCGCGCCATGTACGTCTGCTCATTAGTAAGGCTCGTCTGTAAACTGCCGTCATGGATTATTAGATCCCCCTTCTCAAGCTCATTTTCAATAACGTGCTTCGCAAACTCCCACTCAGCAAACCTTCTCGCGACAGAAGCCACGTGGCTTATGTCTGCTCTTTGATTTCCGAGCGTGAACGTCTTGTCAACAGAACTGAATGACAGGCGCCCATCTTCAGGGATTAAACCCTCGAACTCGGCCTTCAAAGGAAAAACCTTGGTATCATAAAAAATCTCTTCCTGCCTATAATCCGACATCGTAGCAGAATAGAACTCCACTCTGCTCGGCATGGAATTGGAAGCGATTCTGTTTCGACCCTTGAAGATGTTGAAGTAGACTCTGTTTATCTGGGCTGAAAAGTTTGGCGCACCCAGTATTTCTTGGTTTCCTCCATCTACAAAAGCCATGCGAATGCTAGGTTCGGCATCATCCTTGATCGGAATGAAACTGGCTGGGGAAAATGGCAATGGTTCATAGTCTGCATTGCTAAAATGTGGTCGACCCACATCTTCTACAATCTTCAAGTCCAAGTACTCGGCGATTATCTTGGAAATCTCCGCAGACATGTTCGACTCACGCGATGGATAGATAGGCTTCAGGCTGTTAAAAGCATATTTCAACAGTGCCAACGCAAAAGCGTGCACACAACCGCGGTTTGCACAAGGCTATATTTTGACACATTGCTTTAACCTATTCGATGGCACATTGTGGGTTAAGTCTCTGACGCTAAAGTGTTCGTTTCCACGGTCATATTTCGATCCAAACACGGAGGCCCACTAACGTTGCTCGCAAACAGAAATTGAAGAACATAAACTAAACGATGCCAGACACGTTTCTTAGTCTTAACGCAATCAGACAGCGAATTCAGGGACACAAAGGGCTCTAAATTCCATATTCTTTCTCCGGTTCTATCATCTGAACGTTTCTGGTTATCTGTTTGAACAGATGCTGGTTCTCTGTGTGGACTGGAAAAACCTTCTTCGCGTCTATTTCAGTGATTAGGCTTCCTATTTGCTCTCTGTTCAGGTGGCCTGAGGCGTGCAGTTGATGAAACTGCATTCCGAAATGGTCAAGCCAATTGTGAAGAACCGCGTCTTGGATGTCTTCTTCGCTGAACGGTTCGCTCATGCTGTGGATGAAGTGGCTGCCCCCGCTTGGCCTAATGTCTATCAGCTCTGTAAACTGGTAGAAGTCCAAGTCCATTACGAGCTTCCCCTGGTTCTTCTGCACAAACTCGCACGTCGCTATCTTGTCCATGAATTGCCGTTCCCAAACGAAGTAGTCAGCGTCATCATACGTTCCCGACTTTTTGCGCTTGTAGTACACGAGAACGCGCTCGTCCTTCATAGGATCGGGCAGGTCCAAATGCTCATCCTGAATCAGCTTGCCCAGCAGGTACGCAGTCTTCGGCGAGATCACGATGTCTCTTCCGTTCTCGACTGCAACATTGTAGAAGCTTCTGAGCCTATCCATGTCGCGGCTGTAATGCGTTGTGAACACGATTTTGTCAGTTGAAGAAACTACTTCGTTGCTCAGCCGCTCAACCTGTCCCTCAGAATAGTTTTTGCGCTTTTCCTTCAACGCCATCCTCGTGCCCTCGCAAACGAGAGCGTCAGGCTCACAGTCCCTCGCCCGCTCCACAAACTCCTCCGACAAGTCCTTCCTCGGGCCATGCATCCTCAAATCTCCAGTGTAGGCTACCACGCCCCCAGACGCGTGTATCAAAAACCCATAAGCCGCCGGAATCGAATGATCAACGTGAACGGGCTCCACCTCAACATCGCCTACCTTGATTTTCCTTCCAGTTCGAAAAGTACGGTACTCATGCTTTCTGTAATCGCAAAATCCGCTGGTCTCTTCCATACACTCCATGAAAAGCTTCGTGCCAACGCCGAGATAAACTGGAATTTGGGGATCAACGAAGCAGATGTGCGCCACATGATCGAAGTGTGCGTGAGACAGAAAAATCGCGTCTATCTCAGGTTCCGCATACGGAAAGTCCGTAGGCATTAACTGCTCTTTCGCGTAGAGTCCTCTAATCTTAGGCAGCAAACCGAATTCAAAATGATCCTTCATACCATTTATCGAACGCGGACTGAGCCAGCCCGTAAAGTAGTCGGCGCCAAAAGTGAAGGATTGTCCAAAATCAAAAAGAATCCTCGTCCCGTTATCTTCAATAAGGATCTTGTTCCCGCCAATCTCGTTCACCCCTCCAAAGAACCTAAGTGTAACCATGCTACCCCCTTCAATAGCCTGACATTTGTAATAGTTTATTCGACATATGTTAATGATGCCAGAGCCTGTCTGCGCCTCTTAACCGGCGCGCCTAGCTTCTCCAAGAGTCTCATGGCTTGTAGTTCTTACCCACGTTCCATGCCTTTGCTTTCTGTTTACCCAATACGTGATAATTCCTGTCATCGAGCGAAAGCATGAATGGTCGAATTTTTCTTATATCGATGGTTCCATCCGTTAAGTACCTCTCTTCGGTGAAGTTTGATACAACGTCTCCGATGAACATCTCGTTTGAGCCATTATCTATGACCTTGTCGAGTTTGCACTCGAGGTTCACAGGACACTCTCTTATCATAGGGGCCGTTTTCAAGTCGCCGTAGAACACGTCGAAAACCCTCGACTTATCCGCCTTGTGTCCCGAGAATAATCCGCAGAAATCTGTGGCTTCTATCATGTCTTCTGAAGGTATGCATACGCTGAAGGTTTTGTTCTCTTTAATGCCCTGATTTGTGTAGTGTGCCTTGTTCAAAGCAACTGCCATCTTCGGCGGGGTATGAGCAGCTACAGTAAACCACGCTACTGCTAGAAAGTTCGCCTTGCCCTTAACGTTTGCACCGACCAAGACTACAGGCATCGGATACGACGCAATCTTGGCTCCCAAATTGATTTTGTTTCTAACGCTTTCTCTTGTACTATGCCCTGACACTTCAAACTCACCTGACAGATGCTTAAACATTGTATCCTCAAAGGTTGCTCTTAAATGCTGCTTGAATCATCAGCTTTGAGAATATTGTTTTAGGGAAACCAGAGTCGACTAAAGTCCTCCCACGCTCGCCACAGGCGAATTATGCTCGGGGATGCGGTCGTTTTTGCCTCTCAACCTTCTGGAAAAGCAGGGGAATCATCAGCATGAACGCGAGTATTGCAGTGTAAAGCCACGCAAGCGAGTATCCGTACTGTATTGCGAAGTAGGAGTAGAGCAAGGGAGGAACGAAATCACCGAACAATGAGATGCTGTTCACCCAACTGACGGCCAGTGTTTCGTATTCCTTATCGAGCTTGTTCGCCGCCCTAGCCGCGGAGAAGCCGAAAGTGAAACCGCACCCTGATCCCAAACCAACCAAGATGCCGGATAAGATTGTCGAATAGACTGTACCAAAGAACGCTAGGCCCACCCCGACGGCCATGAGGATGCCTGAGGCTAGAAGCAACCGCTTCGCGTTCCCTGATCTGTCAAACAGTCTACCAGCGAACGGAGCAGATGCAAACGCAAAGATCGAAGCCAACGATGCGATTGTTCCGGCTTCTCCGACGTTCACGTGAATTATGCTCTCAAGGTAGTAAGCTGCGAAGTTGCTGTAGACCGTTGACCCCGCCTCGAATCCTAACACCACCACGGACAACACCATCAGCCACCTATCCAACAGAACAAGCCTCAGGTGACGTAGTTCCATTGAAAAATCCGAACGTTTACTATCCTCAGGCACCAGAACCAAAAGCAAGACAGACGTGAATAAACCAAGCACTCCACCCGTGATGAGGCTGATTCTCCATCCGACCGCAGCCGCAAGCACAGCCCAGCCCAAAAGCCCAATCGCAGCCCCAAGACTGAAAGCCGAATTGTAGAGGCCCACACCCAACCCTTCAGATCCTTCCCGCAGAAACTTGGCCATAAGGGTAACACCCGGAGCGAACACGAAAGCCATGCCCAAACCGACGAAAAACCGAAGAATAGCTATTTCGACAAGATTGCCAGCGAAACCAGTCAACAACGCGGCCAGGGAGGCAATAGCCGTTCCGTACGTCGCCGTCAGTCGTGGACCGATCTTCGCCGCAAGAATCCCTCCTGGCACCTGAAAGACCCCAATGCCAACGAAGAACGTGGCAGTCGCCAAGGCGAGACCCGAAACGTTCTGATTCAGATCTGACGCCGTGAAGGTGAACACAGCGGCCAAGCTGTACCAGTTGACAGCATAGACAATTCTGCCCAAGATCAAGGAAGCGACTGCAGCCCGATTGACTGCACCCTTACCCACGCTCATCTACCTAAACTCCTCTCAAGACTTTCCGCATGCTAGCTCAAACTTGTATACTCAGGTCTAAATGGAGACATCTAAATCTTCTCGCGCGTGTAGCCAGTTCACATGCTCTTTACGTCCGCGCAAGCCGTGAATATAACCCAGAAAAACCGAGGATACTGATGAGATTTAGACTTAAGAAGCCACATCAACGAACTTCAGCCTGCATTAACGCTCTCATCAGCGAGAAGGCTAAGCTCAAGGGTTTAATCAAATTAACGCTAACGCTAATTTCGGATCCTCGAACATGAGTCTTAACTCGGGTAGGGTACTGGATAAAAGCACTGAAAAAGTTATGACTGTACCGTGGAGTTCAATCGATTTGCACGGGGTTTTTTGGCGTTGATAGAAAAAAATAGCATCAAAGTCTTTGAATGGTAGATTTCATCGGCATCGAGGGAGAAAGGAAAAATGGGAAATCCTCGGTTGCCTTGTCTACCGTCAAGCTGAGAGGTGAAAACCCTGATTTATGGTTTTCGCATTCAATACAACTTCCATTGATTCGAATCCGTTTAGCTGACGCTAGTCTGATTCAAGTGAAAAGCAAATAGGCGCACATTAGGAAGAAAACGTTAACGTGCATCCAAATCATGTTCACGGTAGGCAAGTTTTTGAAGATGTTCTCTAGCTACTGGACTCAAATCATTAAGGCTGAGGTCTGGTTATTTTGCTTCCATGACCTTTGCGGCTAACGAAACAGCATTTTCAACGTCCTTCATAATTGTGTCTGCCACGCTTGCCCTGATGCCTAGCTCTTCTATGCGTGTTCTAAGGTCGGCGTCGGCCCTGTCTATGATAAGGTGATCGACAAAATCCTCATAGAGTTTGGCAACGCCATACGCAGAGGCTTCAAGTCCGAGACTGGACATGATTCTGTCAGCGGGCCCCTTGACTGCTTTCCCACCCACGATTGGACTGACACCGACTATGAGGCCCCTTGTGCTCTTCAGAGCGTCTCTGATACCGGGAACCGACAGAATCGGGCCGATGCTCAGAACAGGATTGCTGGGACAAACGACCACGCGTTCAGCACTGTTTATCGCCTCGATGACGCCTGGAGCAGGTTTTGCATCGCCACATCCCTCAAAAAGCACACGTGTAACCTCATCCGTCGCTCGCCTCTTCACAAAGTACTCCTGAAAACCCAAACGAACACAGCCTGACAAGACCACCGTCCGCACAGGATCATTGCTCATTGGCATCAACCTAGCCTTCACGCCCAACAAACGACAAAGCTCAGCTACCGCTTCAGACAGACTCACACCGCTCCTCAACAAATCCGTTCTGACCGTTTGAACCGCAATGTCCTTGTCGCCCAGCTTGAACCAAGTCTCAAAGCCAAGCCTCTCTAACATTTCGAGACAGGTGAACGTGTCATCTGCGACACCCCACCCTCTCGCCTCATCAACAACGCCTGCCAACGTGTACATCACGATATCCAAATCCGGGCTAACATGAAGCCCGTGAAACTCAAAATCGTCACCAACGTTGCCCACTATCACAATATCCTCCGGTGGCACAACCCGAACAAGCCCCCTCAACAGCTTAGCAGCACCGACTCCTCCCGCAAGAGCCACCACACGTCCCATAAGTATCGCAGCGAAAACTATTGGCCCCAAAGCCTCATAAGATTAACGTAAAGACAGGCTTCTTGCCCAGCGAAGCGAAGCCTAGAGACCTTCTTTCAAGTTGTGCTTCCTGTTTGATAGCCTGACGAGCAAGTTGAGGGCCGGCTCATCTTCTCCCACGGACCTGGTTTTAACAAACCCCGCTTCCTCTGCCGATTTGAACAGGTTCTCGCCCTCCTTCGTGCGAGTCACAATGCAGGTCCAACCTTCAAGCCCGAGACCGCCCGCCGACAAATCAGCCACTTCTGAACTGAAGTCCCTGCACGACGCGCAGCTCTTCTGGGCGAACTTCTTCACTTCTGACAGCGGAATCGTCGTTACAGACCCGGATTTCAAGGTGACGATCATTTTCCCCTTTATGTTCATGCCCTTGATGCGGCTCAAATCGAAGCCCAACTCTTCGCCAATGTGTTTCTTTACGAGCCCTTCATAGCTGAAGCACTCTGAGCACATGAGCCCTATCAGCAGTTTCACAGGGGCGGCAACTTTCATCCTGAGCATTTGCATCTTCCTGACCGCCTGAATTTGACAGGGAGTCCCAACAAACGCCACGCTCCTCTTTCCCTCTTTTGCGATTTGGGGCAAGGCCAACGGATTAGGCGAGCACGAATACCTCGTTCCGGCGCAGCTCAGAATCTCCTCGGAAGTGAGGGCCAGCTTTGGAGATGGAAGAAAAGGCTTCTGAGAACTGACACCTGAGAGAATGGCACCGTCGATACGCTTGCTCTCCAGCGCGTGGAGCAAAAGAGCGGTCACGCCGCCTCCGTCCTGACAAACCTTCAACACTCTGCTATCCGTTGACTTTGCTATGTAAACCTGGCGACGTATTCCAAACTGTTCCTCGGCTTTCCTCTCTCTGCCAAAAATGAAAGACTCAAGCTCAGACATCGATGGGTTGTACGGAGGACAAACTCTGGCGCAAAGCCCGCATAATTTGCACTCTTCATAAAGTTCTGGAGTTCCTTCTTCCAATCTGAGACAGCCGCTCGGGCAAACCGCCGCGCATGCCCCGCACCCTGCACAGATGCCAGTCGAAACAACGCTCTTGCCGAGTGAATCCTTAAAACCCGTCTTGGAACCCATCGCTCTTCGCTAAAAGAGCGGCAGAGCCATAAGTTTAAGTCTTGCCCTAAAACAGATAATCTCCACAAACTCTGATAGAGATGTTTCCCTTGAACACTGTTCAAGTAATCGCAGTTACAGGCTTGCCCATCATAAAAAAGGGGGACCGACTAGGCGAACTAGTGTGCAACGCGGCTGAAAAACAGGGCACTCCAATCCAAGATGGAGACATACTCGTGGTCACACACGTCGTCGTCTCTCGCGCAGAAGGAAACACCGTCAACCTCGACGAGGTCCAGCCGTCCGAGTTTGCCAAGAAAGTCGCCGAACAGTACCAGAAGGACCCGGCATTGGTTGAAGTTGTCCTCAGAGAGTCAAGAGGCATCGTGCGCATGGGTAACGGCAACCTGATAACGGAAACCAAACACGGCTTCGTCTGCGCAAACTCGGGCGTCGACAGATCCAACATACAAGGAGAAAGAAACGTTGCCCCGCTGCCCAAAGATTCAGACCGTTCCGCGGAAACCATAAGACAGGAAGTCAGAAGGCTTACAAAACACAGAGTCGCTGTGATAGTCTCGGATACTCATGGACGACCCTTGAGGATGGGCGAAATAAACGTGGCCATAGGCGTTGCGGGAATGAAGCCCATAAGAGACAGAAGAGGCGAAAAAGACCTTTTCGGATACGTGCTGAGAATGAAACAAACAGCAATCGCCGACGAACTCTCCAGCGCAGCGGAACTCGTGATAGGACAAGCAAGCGAAGCCGTCCCCGTGGCTATAATAAGAGGATACAAGTACCCAGAAGCTGAAAACGCGAAAGCAACCGAACTCATCAGACCCAAAGAGAAAGACCTCTTCATATGAAATACGAACGGCAAACCAGCATATCTGAAGACAAAGTTATTTAGACTCCGAGCAAACGAGATAAGCTCACAAGCGCAGAATTAAGAAGGTGAAAAATTGGAGGCAAAGACGCCTAAAGACTTTTTTGAGAACGTCCTTCCAACGAAGTTCAAACCGGACAAAGCGGAAGGTTTTGACGCAGTCGCTCAGGTTAACTTGACTGGCGCCATGGGTGGCAACTGGGTAATAACAGTAGAAAATCGAAAGATGGACGCTAAGGAAGGAGTTGCCGCCAACCCCAACATCACGCTCAAGATGGCAGACGAGGATTTCATGGCTCTGGTCAACGGAAAACTCGATGCCGTCTCAGCCTTCATGACCGGAAAACTCGAATTCAACGGAAGCATGGCCACTGGCCTAAGACTGATGGACATGGGTTTCATTTAGCCACTTAGAAGAAAGCTTCTTTTAAACAATCTAGAGCGCAAACCTAGCAAGCTTGAACGCCAGAGCATTGGACGAGAACACATTGACTGCATAGTCCAGTGTTATCCAGATATTCTTCCTCGGGGATTTTTTTGCCGCAGTGGATGCAGTGGTATTTTTCTTCCTCTTCTGAATCAAATTCTTGGTCTCGACCTTGATCAGTGACAGGAGTCAGAGGATAGTACCACTCTTTGATGGTGGCAGAGTCCTCGGTTGCTCCGGCAAACCCTTCCTTGAGAAGATGATGTATGGAAGCATCCAACTTTCCTATTTCCTCGGGGGTCATAGTCGAGGCGTCGTATATCTCATGGTTCTTTCTACACTCTTTCACGTTGCATTTCATTCATTCTCATCTCCTACTAATTCCTCAGGGATTCTTTTCCTCGATTGGCTTTTTCCTCTTCTGCCGAAGTTTATGAAGGGACTGTTGAAAAGTCATGCTCCCTATCACATCAGCAGCAGACCTAGTGATAACCCTTCATGACTCTCGCGACGCTTCTGGATTTCCCAAGCTCGTTGTATTCCATTTCGTCCATTGCACTGCAACGCATAGTCGTTGCTTAGCTTTGACAGCGCTAACGGTACTTGGCGAATCGTTTCAAAGCTCGAAGCAAGACTTCTTTGACGTCTGTGACTGCCCCGAACGTTCTTTCTTTCGCATCGCTGGCGGAAATGTGGCCGGTGTGCTTGCTTCTGATGTACTTGCGCGACAGACTATTGAGCGTGGTCAATGGCGTTCTTGTTACTAGTATGGACGTCTTGAGCAAATGCGCATCCCAGATCATGCCACACACGGTTTTCGAGAGCTCGTAACGGAGAACTAATACCATTTCATTCGCGGTTTTGCTTCTCCGTCGGTTCCATAATTCTGCTAAGAGTCTTGTGTTTTGTCCCTTGAGCGAGTATGCAATGTTGGTTTGCATGGCTCAATTCAACGCTTCGTGTTTTAAGAAGCTTGTTCAGCCATAATATTTACTATTGATAAACTTGCGCTTGGTACAAATCGGAATTATGTGGATAGAAAAATTCGAGAAAACGGCTAAAAAGTGCCGTCACCAAGGCCATGTTCAGTCCGTTTTTGCTTTCTTGTCGACTGGCTGAGGTTTTGAATGATTTCCTGAAAGATTCCCCTCTCTTTCGTGAGGACTTCGACATAATTTGTGAGTTCGTCCCTTTGAAAACGAAGGTTGGTTGCTTCTCCTTGAAGCTGCGAGGCTCTTTGCTTAGCCGCCTTAACCTCGTTTCGCAACTCTCTACTCTCTCTTCGAAGCTTCTCCACGTCGCTGGTCAAGACTTTCATATACGCCTTCAGCTCGTCCATCTGTTTCTGCAATTCTTCATATTTGGACCTTCGAACTAGACCAAAAGTCATCGAAAATTCCTCCAACAAGAGAGCGTTGTGACACCTACAACGCTTAACATTAAGATATTGACTATCCGCCGAAAGCACACGCCGTTACCAGAAAGCGTGCGCGAAGAACGCTGTGCGAACAGAACCGATTGATATGCCATCACTGCCATCAACGTCTCCATAGCTGATTGAAGTCTCTGGCAATCCGTTATTAAAGGATTATTCAGAGTCAGAGCGCGCTTGTTCTACGACGCTGCATGCGACGCTGCACGAGACGCATCCATGACGCGACCACCATGCGACCGATGCTTGCAACAAGAAAAGAAGCCCTGTGAAAAAGGGAACCTGCATCAGTTTCTCCCATGACTTGTTGCCCTGCAACGTTATCAGGGTTGTTTCCGAATAAGGCCGAGGGTCGATCCTAGATGAATTTCAGTTGTTACTGAGGAGGGAATTCAATACAGTGTAAACGGAGTCACAGCCATGGTCAGACTCTACTGGCGAGGCCTCTTCAAACTCTTTCGTTCAACAACCATGAACCGTCGCAAACTGCAGTGTTCAGACTGCCGAACCCTTCTCTGCACGTGCCAAACAGCATCCCGTACTTTTCTGCCAAGTCGCCCACCCTTTTCATCAGCCTGAACCTCAAGGCCTCAGGCAAATACCGGTAACCCGACCTCACCGTCCCATCCCGAAAGTACAGAGGCTTTAACTTCTCTGCAACGTCGGGCAGCGCTCCGCTGAATCTCCGCCAACCGTCTGGCCTAACCTTGAACGTCGAAGTCGTGACATGCCTCACACCAAGAGAAGCCAGCGTCCTAATCAAAACCTCAACATCATCGTTCACGAATGGGATAATCGGGTCCACACGCACAGACACAGGCACGCTCCTGCTGATCAAAGTCTGAACAGCCTTCAAACGAGCTGAAGGCGGTGGAGCACGAGGCTCAATCAACCTAGCAGTGCAATCGTCCTCCGCCGTAACCGTCAAAGAAACCATAGAACGGACTGTACTCAGCAAGTCAACATCTCTCGTCACCAAAGGAGATTTCGTCACAATCTGAAGCCTGCAATCATGCATAGACAAGATCTTCAAGCACTCCCGCATCAGCCCCGTCTTCTCTTCCACAAGGGGATAAGGGTCGGAAGAATTCGAGATGGACACTATTTCGCCTTTCAACCGCCCCGCCTCCTTCCTCAGCCTGCGGATCAGATCCTTCTTTGGTCTGCAGCATGAAAACCTCGGCACATAACTCGAAGCATAACAGTACGTGCACGCGTGATCGCAACCCGTGTAAGGGTTAAGAGTCAACTTCGAAGGGCAAGTACATTGGCCAGAACGCCAAGGATCAAACCTCGAAATCAAAACCACATAGTTCACTAACACAAACTCAGGTGTGCGCATTCAAAAACGTTCGCTCTTCCTGAAAAATCTGCTCTGAAGGAAGTGTTGAGGCACCGTGCATAAACCCGTTTTCACCAGCACACAGCAAGTTTCCGATTAATTCGTCCAGACACTGCCTATAGTCCAATACCTTAGGCGGTTGGAGACCGCGGGCTGAGCTGGTCGGCCGAAACCTTCCAGCTTACACCCCGGTTCCATCAAACCCATCTTTTATGGGAGCCTTCGTCCCGTTTAGGGGAATGGCTGCCTATTTTCAGGAGAGACTTCGGGCTTAGATGCTTTCAGCCCTTATTCTCAGCGGCGTGGCTGCCCGGCGTTTGCCCTGTCGGACAACCGGTTGACTAGTGGCCACAGCGTCCCGTTCCTCTCGTACTGGGGACCCTTTCCCCTCAGGCAGCCTGCACTCCCAGCAGATAAAGTCCGACCTGTCTCACGACGGTCTAAACCCAGCTCACGTTCCCTTTTAATAGGCGAGCAGCCTCACCCTTGGCCCCTTATGCAGGGCCAGGATAGGAAGAGCCGAC
>Ga0181524_10000063_pt1 | contig 118281 bp, 116 predicted proteins | sample PEATcosm2014_Bin_34_FD_119761 | JGI IMG/M metagenome (GOLD analysis project Ga0181524, IMG submission 119761) | Peatland microbial communities from MTU Mesocosm Facility, Houghton, MI, USA - PEATcosm2014_Bin05_60_metaG | ecosystem: Environmental > Terrestrial > Soil > Wetlands > Peat | place... | reverse complement strand
TCAGGGGCAAAACACTGCGAGCTTTGGCGGCGTTGACACCGTGCGCGTTGGTCTCCCTGAGCTGTACAACTGTGGTCCCACCACTGTCTACTGCGACAGCGTCGTAATCTCAACAGCATACATAACCCCATAAGCCCTGATTACACTGCAGAGTCTTCCCCTTCCACACTAAGTCAAGAGGCTGACAAGACTAGCATTTCTCAAACAAGACTATCATGCGCCGCATCGAGTTAATTACTTCAACTAACAATCAGTCAAATACTTGCCTGACACACATGATTTCCAAGCCGTTCGTTGGACTTGTTCACTGCACTTTGCTAGCTGCTTAAGTGGCCTTCTTAAAAAAACTAATAACTGTTCCATACAATTGCATCTGCCTATGGCAAATAAAAAATTATTCAAACTCGCGCTGCTATGCCTTTCCTTGTCTTTATTGACACTGAGTTCGATGATGATTGGGTCTGTTTCAGCGGCATCTCAAGTAAACGTGACTGTTGGTTCAGCTCAGACGGGAAGCAATAACCTCTCGTTAGGCTACTGCATATCCGGTGAATCCGCCTATTTGAATGAGCCAACTCTCAGGCAGCTAGCAGTCAATGCCAATTTCAAATTGGTTCGCATTATCAGCACTGATATTGAACCCTGCAGCTATTGGAACGACGCGACTAAAACTGGCACTTTCAACTGGGCAACCGTGGACAAAGTGATCCAAGCTATATTTGCAACCGGGGCCCAACCTCTGATAACGCTTGGTTACCACAATTCATACACTGGCTGGAAGCTTCCGCCTGGTATGGGTCTTAATTCTGTCACTGGGCTGCCTGATCCAAACAGTTTTGCTGCATACTGTAGCCAATGGGTCCAACATTTCAAAAGTACAGGAGCGAACGTTCTCTTTTACGAGATAATAAATGAGCCCTGGAGTTACTTCGGCTGGAACAATTACACATTATTAGGCTACTATAAAACGGTGTTCAACGCGGCTGCAGCAGCAATGAAGAATGTCAACCCCAACGTACTCGTGAGCTTTGATGGAACAAACAGAAAGCCAGTGCTTAACTACTGGCTGAGCAACGGAGGGGCTAACCTCGGCTTCATATCTTTCCATAAATATGATGAAAGCACAATCGGAGAGTACAACGATGCTACCATGCTCAGCGAAGCTGAGACTTTCCAGCTTCAATCTGACTCCTGCTATTACGGTGTTCAAGATGCTCAACAAGTATACTACAACGCTCGGGGAAAACTGATTCCAGTAATTAACTCAGAATCAAACTTCGACAGCGCATATGCGACTGGCACGGATCCGAAGATTCAACAGATGGTGGGAGCTGTTTGGACTGCTCTTGTGCTGAGAACCGAAATGCTCGTAGGTCTCAACTACAACTGTTACTATTCTATATCGAGCAGTGCCTCAAACGAAGAGAAAAAGAGTTCAGGCGGAGTTGGATTCGGCTTGATAAACTCAGACAATTGTCTACCATGGTATCCGTACTACGTAAACATGATGATAGGCATCAGCTTGGCTGTTGGCGACCCCATTATACAAACCACAAGCTCTTCCGATAACGTTCAGTCAATTGCGTGGCTTCACGGAACAAAGGAGTACCTCCTTCTAATCTGTAAAGTCAATCAGCCATGCACCGTTCAACTTAGCGGTTTACAGGGAGCTATGAACTACTCAAAGATTGACAACACGTTTTCCTGGAAGACTCCTCAATTACAAACAGGCTCTATTAACCCTAATACGCCGATATCTATGATTGGCTACACCGTCATGCTTCTAGAAGCCAACATTTCATCCTCTCCGGATCCATCTCCAACATCGACCATAACCTTCGCAGATGGCTTTGAATCAGGGAATTTCAACGCTTGGACAGGAACATCCGTGACATCTGGCGAGACGGCGACCGTGGTCAATACAGTCAAACACAGTGGAACTTACAGCGCCGAATTTACGTCAAACGGGGGCAGCAGCTACGAAAATGCTTACTGTTACGAGAATGTGGCCTCGGCTCAAGAGCTGTACGCAAGTAGCTATGTATACGTGGCAGCATCAGGTATTACTGTTAGCAATGATCGCTTCTACTTTACGATTCTGCAGGCCAACGGTAACCCTGTGGCTTATGTGGGCTGGAGAATGGTTGGCAGCGTCGTGGAATGGGATTTGCTGATAAGGGATGGTACTGGCTGGGTAGACGCCTATAACAGTTCGAGCGTCTCACTGAATCAATGGATAAGCGTTGAGCTTCACTGGAAATCAGACTCATCCGCAGGTTTGGGACAACTATTCGTTAACAACATACTGGTCTGTTCTATTTCGAGCAGGAACACTGCATACTATGGAGCCGTCACCAGCGCATCTTTTGGGTTGCCAGAACTCTGCAATTGCGCATCCACTCAAGTATACTGTGATGATTGCGCGTTGTCAGGCACATAAATAGAATCGTGAGCAATCGGTGCTCTCCCCTCAACCCGAAACTCTCATCTCAAATTATCCAATTTTCTGGATCCAACACTTGGAAAGATGTAACTCAGATATTAGCGCGCGCTAAAGAAGCTGATGCAATAGTGAAATTCACATCCCTATTTTTTAATCTGATGCGGATGCGCAGGTTCCCAAAAGGCAAAATCCGAATGGGCAAGCACATAATCGGAATGCCCTTCATATATTCTTACAACAAAAACGATTTGATAACCATAGGCACTTATTGATGTTGAAGAGTTTATTCAGAGGTTTGAAGGTTTGCGCGCGAAAGAGAAGCAAGTATGAATGTACTTGATGAGCTGTTGATAATAATTTTTAACGAAACATTAGCTCTCCTCTTATGTTGCACGTGGCTGTGCGCGCTTCACTCCTCCACACAAAGCGAGGGCTTTAACGATCTCGAACCAAATCTCTCAGTAGCTGGTTTTTATATATGGACGCTCCTCGACCAAGTTCGTAATGCAACAGAAGAGCTTTGATCAACAAAGCAAAGAATTTGATTTCAATTGTGAAACCAGATTTCTGTTTCGTCACAAGATTCACGAATTCACAGTAACCGTCGTTGAATCTGTGCAACCTCAATATGCCTTCGATGATTCTGGCGCTCGCATGCAGATACGAGGAGTTGTTTGTCAGTTCGTAGAGTTTTGCCAAGACAATAGAGAAATCCACTTGGGAGTCGAGACGAGAGGTGTCAGGTGAATACGGACAGAATGACTTTTTCAGGGGTTGGAACACGGGTTCTTTGATACCTTCGGCAACCAGTCCGCAATCGCTTTGCCTTTCCAACCATGCGTTTGCACATTTGGAAGCAATTTCAAGTGCATCTTCACGGTGCAGATTAACATACATATCTAGTAAGACATCAATCACTGCATGGTTAGTCTCAAGAGAAACCATGCTCGAGCTTCTCTCTTCTGCGTTCCAAACAGAATAGAACACGTTCCCGCACATCATCTTCTTCTGAACTGAATCTGACCATTTCAAAATGCTCTCATACAAAATAAGATCTTTCGTTTTTCCATATAATGCTATTAGCCCAAAAACTAGATTTGTGTTCGCCTTGAACATGACTGCAGAGTCCATTGTCGTAAATGTACGCAACTTCAAGAACAAATTCATGAGAAATGAAGACAGACTGAGCCTACCGTCTAAGGGTTCAAAGGTAAATACTCCATGTTCTGTAAAAGACGACGTCTTTAACCACGCGTCAGCTACTTGTTCCGCAAAAGTCAATAAGGTTCTGTCACCTGTCAGGTCTGAATACCTGCAAATTTCTTCTATTTGAACCCCGCAATAATTGGAAATGCTTAGAGGAACCTTGAGATTTGGGTACCGTGCAACGTGCGTACATATGAACCCATTTTTCGCAGCGAGTTTCTCCATCCCCGTGAAATACCTTTTTGCGGCATTGGCATACTCGAGTCTCCTCGTCAGCTCAAACATTAGCACAAGCCCTAGCGCAGTGTCGTCCATATCCAAGATTCTGAGAAGAGACATCTTTTCCCTTCTGGACGGTTCTGTACGGTCTGCATCAAAGGATGTGAATATTCCGCATGGTAGTTGTGCCCTATTTATCGCTAGATTCGTCTGATCTTCAGCCCACTCCATATACTTATTGTCATTATCGACCTGACCTAGCCAATAGAAGAATGGCACACAGTCACCCAGGTCATAAATCGAAGCCTTGCCAAAGGCTTGTTTTTTTCTAAGATCAAGATATGTGGCTAGCAACCCACTTCTTCCAACACCATACTTGATTACGAAATTCGCCAGGGCCCTTGCCGCATTCAGAGAGCGCTGGCTATCGAATGCCAAAGGTTTCACTGAAACCGCCGCAGTAATGTAGTGCGTGCGCCTTTATTACTTTGCATTTCGTTCACTTACCTCTCCAATAACGACGAAGAGCAAACAAAGAAAACGCGCGCTACAAATAGTGTGCTCTAGAGGAGAGAGCGCACGGTGCTGGGGCGCGCTGGTCGGAGATCCTATTCTTGGCGCTTCAGTCATGCTTCTGGATTCGCGGACGCTGAGCTTTCAGACCTGAAATCCGAAAAAGTTAACTCTAAGAGAATGATGGATTTTGACAAATAATGTGACAAGAAAAACCCTTGGTTTGCGATATGGCTGTCGATCAAGATGAAGTGTCTAAAGTATTAGTTGTTCTGTCCCATCCTTTGAGACGAGAGATTCTCTCAAATCTTGAAGAAAAAGGCGAGCTTTCTTTCACAGATATCATGAACGCAATCAAAGTTGACACTGGAAAATTGAGCTTTCACATCAGAAACCTGACTGGCTTCATAGAACAAACAGAGACTGGCAAATACAAACTAACCAGAATGGGCGAACACGCGATAAGCCTCGTCAAAGGTCTCGAAACTTGGGTCGAGGACACGGGTGCCGTAACTAGAACCCCGGTTGCCCACCTCGCGAACCCTAAAAAACGAACATTGGCTTTTCTGATAGATTTCGCAGCAGTGCTCGGAATCTTCCTGATAATCGGAATTCCGACGACTCTTCTCTCTTCAGTGACTGGAAGTGCATTTAGCATAAGTGGCAACGATGTCATTCTCTTTCTCATCGTTTTCTGGGTCTACTCCACACTATTGGAAGGGTTTGCAGGACAAACCTTAGGAAAGCGATTCATGAGGCTGAAGGTCGTAAGAGTGGATGGCAAAAGACCCATGTACGATCACGCCGCAGTAAGAAACTTTGGCAAGATCCTTCCCGTGCTGCCCTTCGACATACTCATTGGACTTAGACTAGGAGACAAGAAATTCATCAGGTATTTCGATAAATTCGCCGGCACAACGGTAGTTGACCTAGAATCCCCATTTGAATCGCAACCCATTTCAACGGCTTAATACCACCTGCTTTTCTTCACTAATCATTCTAGATGAAAAAAGCCGACTCTGATATTTCTAAAACACGTGCTATCAACGACAGGGCTTCCCATTTTCGCACTCTCAGCCAAAGCGAAAGCCTCATTATTGGTGCAAATACTCTAAGTTTCACACTTATCTCCGACTAGAGCTTCATTCCTGAAGACTTTTATCTCCGCTCATGTTTCTTAAAGGTTGAAGGAACATGGAATCTAAACGGACATTTTTATCCATCGCACATTTGACCAAGCGCTTAGTTCCTATTGCGCTTTCCTTTCTATTGATAATTGCTTTTCTTCCCGCCGGCTTGGCAACGGTTCCCCAAGGTTATAACACTAGAGAAAGCATGCTGCAAGACTACTTCAACCTGATGAGCCAGTATCCAACGCTGATGACTTATGAAAGCATCGGCAAATCCTATCAAGGCAGAGACATCCCAATGTTCATGATAGGCAATCCGAACGGCGGTAAAGTCCTGTTTACCATGGTAACACACGGCGACGAAGTCCAAGGTGCCGAAGTGGGTTACGACATGGCGGAGTGGCTCCTACAACGGGAAGAACCTGATATAGCGGACAAGATTCTGCAGGACAACCTGATAATGATAATCATCGAAAACATCGACTCATACGGGATACAGAGGAAAAACCAAGACTTGATTAATTACACTCAGGGTGCGGACTCCACCCTGTATGGAGTTGACCTGAACAGAAACATGCCCACAGGCTGGGGAGGAAGCGAAAGTAGCGACAATGCAACGGACATGAACTACGAAGGTCCAAGCCCAGGCAGCGAACCTGAAAGTCAGGCGCTGATTCGAGTGTTTCAGACCTACAAGCCCGCATTTCAGTTGAACTACCACTACGGAGGCGGCATGGTCTTCGCCAAACCATCAGGATACGCAGGAATGTCTCCCAGCGTTTCTAAATATCACGACGTCATCGCCAATGAAATCAAGACTCTAGCAGCATCCCGCGGCGTCGACGTATACGGATACGGCCAACTGGGAATCAGCGGATGCGTAGCAGACCAAGCCTACGTTTCAGGAAACTCCACCTCTTACCTCCTAGAAACTGGAAATTGGCCCGCTCCTCCCTACGACCAAATACAATCAGTACTTTTGCCCGACCTTCTGCCCTTCTTAATCGTTTTTGCCCAGAATTGCGCAATCGTAAGCGCGACAAATGGAACGAGTTTTTCAGACAGTTTCGAATCGAGCAGCTTTTCCGCATGGAACGGAACCTACCTGACGCCTGGCGGAACGGCAACAGTCGTAAACACTCTGTCTCACGAGGGCAGCTACAGTGGGCAATTCGCTTCTAACGGCACGGGCGGGTTCGAAGGAGCCTACTGCTACGAGTCCGAACCAGTTTCTCCCATTCTTTATGCCAGCGGCTACTTCTACGTGTCTCAATCAGGAATCAAGGAGAATGATGACCGCTTCTACTTCATCGCCTTCACGGCCAACGGCAGCGCTGTCGCATATGCCGGATGGCGGCGCACCAACGGCGTAGACCTTTGGAACCTGATGATGATGAACGCCACCGGCTGGACGAGCGCTTACTCGACCTTCAGCCCTTCACTCAACGCTTGGCACAGCGTCCAACTCTACTGCACCGAAGGCGCCGCAAACGGCACCGCCGAACTCTACGTCGACGGAGCGCTAGCCTGCTCCATCCAAAACCTGAACACAACCGCCTACGGCGGCTTCGACCAGGTTCGCTTCGGACTCGCCGAAGCCTACGGCGCCGGCCCCACAACAGTCTACACAGACTCCTGCCGAATATTCGAAGACCCACCGTGGGACACCAATCAAGACGGCACCGTCGACATGCATGACATAGCAATCGTCGCACGCGCATTCGGATCCACACCCGGCAGCCCAAACTGGAACCCAGCAGCAGACGTCAACGGAGACCTAACAGTCAACATGACCGATCTAACAATGGTTGCACGACATTTCGGAGAACAATACTCCTGACACCTCCCGCGCGCACGAAACTCGCACGCCCACAACATGAAGATTTACACAGCACCATTACACGGCAACATTACAACGGATGTAAAGAAAAAAAGGGGAGGGGGCACCGTTACGGTTGAAATGTTCCACTCCAACGTAACGTCAAACCCGGACGCAGAGAGAGAAGGCAGACACTAACACACGTGCAAATCTTTTCAACGATCTTCCGAAACACGCGTCACCAACATGGAAATTTACGCCTACACATTACGCTGCAACATTACGCTGCAACATTACGTCAGACGTAAAGAAAAAAAAAGGAGGGTCAACAGCGTCAGTCCAGTCCCTTCTTCTGAACAGTTCCCAGCACAAACCAGGGCCCAAACCAGACGAAAGCCACAACAAAACAATGCACCCTCCGAATTCAGTCAACAGACACGCGCACCGCTCCATCTATAACGTGACTTGACTCCCGTTCCTCGTCCGTCCGGAAGCAGTAAGCCTTATTAATTCTTACGATAGATTCACAAGACATATTAATTCACTCTCCCGACTCATTCACCAAAACAAGGAAGGATAAAATGGTCAAATTAACTAAAAACATGAAGAGAAGCCTCATAACCATTATCGCCGTCACAATGGCGATTTTAATAATTGCAGCACCTGTCACAGCTCAGGGCGCCTCTTTGAACCTACCCTCTTCACTAATAGACGTGATTGTGCAAAATGACACCACAAGCTACTTCCTGACGACGCTCGGCAACGTTCCAAGCGGCTACGACGTAACCAACACGACGTACCTAGGCTGGTGCATCGACCACTCAGTGGTCATGACGAGGAACGAGACCTTCGAAGCCCAGTTGTACTCAACCTCCGACCCACCCTCAGGCTACTACTCTACCATCAGCTGGAACATGGTGAACTACATCATCAACAACAAACTGACAAACTTCAACGAAACCCAGGATTGCATATGGTACTTCGTCAACAACAGCGTCACCTACACGCATGGCCTCGACCCGAACGAAACGGTCCTCGTGAACGACGCGTACGCCAGCGGCGCAAACTTCGTTCCCAGCCCTGGACAAACGACAGCCGTAATCGTCATTCCACAGAACGTGCCGCCGGGCTCAGGGCCATTCCAGGACAGCATCATCGAAGTCCCAGTGCCACAGCCGCTGAACGTAACCGCAACCGTGACCGGCGACGCAACACTGACGGGAGAAAACACCTACCAGATGAACCAAGGGGCCACAGCATACTTCGCCGCCAACGCCCAAGGTGGAAACCAACCATACAGCTACACATGGTACGTCAACGACACAGCGAACACCACCAACCAAACAATGGCCTTCACCGCACAGCAAACCGGAACCTACGTCATCTACGTCAACGCAACAGACAGCAGCAGCCCGCCACAAAACGCAACCAGCACAAACTACACGATAAACGTCATCCCAGAATACCCACTCGTCACAATAGGCCTCCTAGCCGGATCTTCCGCACCGCTGATCACGATAGTTCGAAGAAAGAAAAACAAAGCCTAGACCAAACCCCTAGGCACTCCGCTCCTCAACAGCGATTATCCCCCAGCGGAGAACGAGAAAAAAGGCCACAGAACATGCTCCACAACCCATTCCGAAAGGCCACGCAAGAAACACAACGACAAGAACCATCACCGAAGCAGACAACCCAAACACTCGCACTGAAAACCGTCACCATCGTCGCAGCCACAGTCACCCTTTTTTACAAAAACCTAACCCAAATCTTCACCTACGCATCACAGAACAAAACAGCAGTGTACATCCTGGCCGTCCCCATAGTCTTCCTATACCTTACTTACCGCAAAAGAAAAATGCTCAGAGCAGTCGCGCCCCTAGACAGCCACAAACAGCCCGGCATCGCGAAAAACACGTCACTCATCGCCGGCATCCTCGTCGCCGCGACGGCAATACTGCTGTACCTTCAAGGCTCATACACCCACACACCGCTCGAAATCCATAACTACACCTTCGCACCGCCCAACTATCACATCCTTGCAATGCCCATATTCGCCGCAGGGCTCATCCTAATCCTCTTCAACTCGCAAACCCTCAAACAACTCGCCCTCCCAACCGCCTCACTCTTCTTCCTAACCCCACCGTCTAACAACACCCAAGCAACAGCCCTCCTCGCAGGCCTCATCCTCCTCTCGGCAGGAGCAACCATTTATCTACTCGCATCAGGGAGAGGCCTCAAGAACATTCTCACCAAAAACCCTGACACCTGCCCCCATTGCGCGCAGGAAGCTCAATCAAACAAAGAATACTGCAGAGAATGCGGCAGAATACTCAACCCTGCAAACACAAAAATCCGCAAAACAGACATAATGACCATAGCGCTAATTCTGCTCATCGCCGCCTTCTTCTTGGCCATCCAATCCCCCGCTTTCGCAATCAACAAGAGCACCCGGATAATCGTTTCCAACACCCCGATCAGCCTCTCCGCCCCATTTGGGCTCGAATACTCCAACATACTTCCAAACGAAACAAGCCAATACACACTCAGCACATCGACAGAAGTTCCATACCTAGAGGGCAACGGCACAAAGCCGGCCCTCATATACACGTACAAGGCACTCTCCAACGAGTCTCTCCACGACGTAAACGTGGGGATCGACCTGTCTTCCGCTCAGTCAACCCCTGTTCCCTACGTCGTCAAGCCGCCGTCAATCCAACTGAATTCTGTGTCCGTTGAACTCAACGACGACTCAGGCTCACCAACACAGGCACAATACTTCCTCAACGAAAGGACCGACGAGGACATCCTGGTAACCATACTCTACTGGCACGTCTCATCCGCGTTCATCACAAACCAGACCGTTGAACAGAAACAAGTAACCATACAACTCAGCATCAACAACGTAACACAGGACCAATTGCCAGAAGCCCAACAACAACTCGGCGAGCTCGCAACCCAGATAAACAACTACTGGCTGCCAAGCGGAAACCTGCCCCAAACAACCGCACACTTCCTTTCCCAGAACGGCCTAAACCTCAGCGCAGCTTTCTCCGCTGCACTCGTCGCAACGGCCATCTACTACGCGGCAGAAACCAGAAAACGAAGCAGAAGAAGCCTAATCGCCATCTCAAAGCTGAACACCCTCGACGCCGCCATAGTCAAAGCGCTAAGAACAACCAGCAAACCCGCCACGCTCATGAAACTCGCCGAAACCCTCCAGAAAAACACCGGCCAAAACATGCCTCCCGAACAGCTCGAAACACAGCTCAGGGAACTCGAGAAGCTAGGCATAATAAGAAGCCAGGTGTCCAGCCAGAACAACACTCCAATACAAACATGGAAAACATAAGCCCACCGTCGAGCAAACACGCAAACCCAGAAACAAGGCTCATGCCCACACTCGCGAGGGCGACTACTACAGGAGCATATTCCGTTCTGGGAATACGTTTTAAGAGTCAACTTTCGGTTGGAACATTTGGGCAGGCAAATGCCTAAGCAACCCAAAATAACGACGCCTAGAATCCATTGGCCAAATCAGTTGACGCTGGCTCAGGTAGCACTGTCGCTGGAAGCATCCACGCTCGTGCTCGCCACCGTTGCCTTCTACTCACAAGATCTAACCATGATTTTCACAGACGCCCTGAACAACGAAGCAACAAGCTACCTCCTAGCCGTACCCATCATACTAGCCTACCTGATATACCGCAAAAGAAAGATGCTCAGAGCCTCCATCAGCGAACCTCAACCCGGAAAAAAATGGATCAGCCCCATCAGCGGCACACTCCTTCTCGCAACGGCTATCCTGCTCTACTGGTACGGCTCGGCCACCTTCACCCCGCTCGAATATCACATGCTCACCCTGCCCATATTCGCCGCAGGACTAATCCTAATCTTCTTCAACCCCAGAACGCTCCGCCAAGCAGCCTTTCCCACAGCATTTCTGTTCTTCCTCGTCCCACCGCCAACACAGCTCATCGACACCGTCGGCTCAGCACTTTCAGTCTTCAGCTCACAAGCCGCCAACGCCCTCGTAAACCTCGTCGGCGTCCACACAACCCTCTCAGCACAGCTCGGAATCCCCACCATAACCGTCATCCGCCCCGACTTCACCAGCATAGCCTTCAACGTCGACGCAGCCTGCTCAGGACTCTACAGCCTCACAGGATTCCTCGTCTTCGCCGCCTTCATAGCCTTCATAATAAGAGACAAACCATGGAAAAAAGCCATAGCCTTCACAATCGGCCTGCCGCTCGTGTACGCCCTCAACATCGTCCGAATAACCTCCCTCGTCCTCATAGGCTACCAATGGGGCGACCAACTCTTCCTCCAGGCCTTCCACCTCTTCGGCGGATGGATACTCATCTTCCTAGGCACCCTCATCCTCCTAATCACATCAGAAGAACTCCTCAAAACCCAACTATTCACAAACAAAGAAAACAGTACAACCTGCCCCACCTGCAGAAAGGACAAGAAGGCCACATACTGCTCCGCCTGCGGACGACTACTCAGATACCCCAAGACTACATCAGTAAGATTGGATCTGACGAAAATAGTTGCCATCACTCTCGCAGCGGCGCTACTAGTTTCCTTTCAAGCGCCGGTGTATGCGCTCACAAAAGGTCCAGCCCAAATCCTCATGCAAACCCCTCAAGGAGAACAGGGCAACACCCAGATTTTCCCCCAGATAAAAGGGTACGACCTGCAATTCCTCTACCGCGACACGTCCTTCGAGCAAGTGTCAAATCAAAACCTCACCCTGGAATACCTGTACAGCCCACAGGAAGAAAACGGACTGGAACCCGTCCAACTCAGCGTCGAGATAGCCAGCACCATGACCCCCCTGCACAGATGGGAAGTGTGCCTATACAGCTGGCCCATCACCCAGGGCGAACAGCCCGAGGTAACGCAATTAGACCTCCACGACGTTCAAATCCTGCAAAACCCACCGATAACCGCCCGTTGCTTCGCCTACAACAGCACAACAGACGACCAAATAGGCCTCATACTCTACTGGTACACGACCGCGGTGTTCACCATAAACAACACCAGCCAACAGGAACAAGTAATGCTCAGCCTCGTAACCTACCCAGACAACTACACCGCCACAGAACAACAACTACTGCCGATGGCAACCGCAATAGCCCAGTACTGGCAACCCCTGGAAACATGGGACACAATCGCCTTGTTCCTGTCAAACAACGGCCTCACACTCGCAACAACTACCTTTGCGTTCCTTGTGGCCATCCAAACCTTCAGCCTTTTCAGCATCAGAAAACAGAGGAAGCAGAACCGCAGCATCATGCGAAAACTCTCGAAACCAAACCAGCAGCTCATCCAAGCCATCGGAAAAGCCCAAAAATCTTCAACCGTAAACCTAGACACGATACGAAAAGCCTACCGGCAAATCGCAGGCAAGAACGTTCCGAAGAAGATGGTTGAGCAAGAGCTTCTCAACTTGGAAAAAACAGGACTGATAAGGCGTCATCTGGTAAACGACCAAGACTCGCCTATTCAAACGTGGCAAACGGACATAAGCATGCCAAAGTTTAGAAAAGGTTAACAACAACATAAAGCAAGAAGAGGATGAAGATGTCCAGAAACAAATCTTTCAAGATAAGACTTGAAGGTTCAGGTGTTCTCCTCTTCTTTCTCGGAGTTGCAGCCCTAATCGTTTCAATAGTCTACAATTCCTCGGTGCTTGCCTTTGTCGGCCTGGGAATAACGTTCTGGGGCGCCATCCTCAACTACATTCGCTCCGATGACTACGTAAAAGAAAGCCTGCTGAACGCGACCGCAACTCCGGTTCTCTTGACTCTAAACCAAACCCTAAACGAACTCGAATACAACGGCAAACCCGTCTACCTCCCCCCCATGTATCTCAACAACCCCGACGAAAGCAAAATCTACATCCCCAAATCGACAGACGCGAAACTGCCAACCCCCGAACAAATCCAAACACTGGAAAACCAGCACCCTAGCAGAGACTCAAAAGGTCTCCTCCTGACGCCCCCAGGTGCCGATTTAGCAGCACTGTTTGAGAAAACGTTGGGAATAACCTTCACAAGAACAGACCTAAACTACCTCTTGAAAAACATGCCTAACCTCATGGTTGAAGGCTTGGAAATTGCCACAGACTTCGAAATCAACGAAGAAACGGCCAATCCGGCAGCGACAAATAGCACACCCACTCAGCATCAGAGGAGACTCGCCAAAATTCGAGTCGGAATAACTGATTCAATCTATCAGGAAACTAGCAGAGAAACCGAGCAGATGGCCAAAATCCGTGGAAACATCGGATGCCCCCTCACGAGCGCCATTGCCTGCGCACTGGCAAAGTCAACAGGCAAACTCACAATCATAACGGACGAAAAATCAAGCGAGGGCGGCAGAAAGAAGACAATTGAATACAACACCTACAAAGAGGAGTAGCTGACTCGTGGAATTCCCCCTTACTATCCCGGACATAAGCCTCCTGCTGGCCGTATGCGCAACCATACTGCTCGTCACATCGGAGTTACTCTCGCCTCACTACGGCAGAACAAGCGTCAAAATCAACAGAACCAAACTCAAGAACACGGCAATTGTTTTTTCAATACTCTTTCTGGCAACCGTGGTGTACAGAGCAGCAACCATCCTGATATAATAAGTCACCATCACAGTCTGTATGAAGCACAAATTTCAACCGTCCTAGTCGAAGAGTCTTCTATAAAATCAATCCAAAGCAGTTCTCTATAAGAACGTTCCAAGAGAATCTTCTATAGGAATATTCCAGAGGTCTTTATATCAGCCCAAAACGATTTTTTTCTCGGTGAGAGGATGAAAAGGCGAAAACTCACACTGACACTGTTAGCAGGCATAGTTGCACTTCTAATCGCAGTTCCACTGGCCGCAGCATGCAGCAACACTCAATGCGGCTGCAGCAGCACAATCCAAGTCGTCCCGGTGGGCTCAACAGAAACTGGCAGCCCACTCGTCACCACCACACCGGCAAACCTCATAATATACCACACTGGCCAAGGACCAATCACGAACGTGTGGCTCCTCATAGTCATCAACGAACCTACCTACGACAAACTCCTCTGCATAACCTTCAATGGAAAAATACTGATGATCAAGAGCGACTTTAAACTCGCAACCGAAAGCAAAATCCCGCCGGAAACTGCAAACTGGATAACCGGCTATCCGGGCTCGGATTGCCAATACGAAGTCAACGCAATAAGAAGCAATATGAACGAAGCAAAGAACAGCCAACTATACTACGCCCTCAAGTACATCCTACCCCAAATAACCACCAGCCCAACGCACTTCCAACTAGGAGTAATCCTGAGCAGCTCCACACAGCTCAAAGCTTTAGTTCTAGCCCTCGGCACCTACTATCCAACCTGCAAAATCTATGAACCCTGCATTACCCGCCTACCCGCTTGCCAACCGTTCAACAGAGACTCAAGCTTCAGCCAAAGCACGTTCGTCCTCCCAGAAGTCGCAACACTAGCAATAACTGCAGCGCCGTTCGGCGCACTCGGCCTGTACACGGTCAAACGCAAGAAAAAATAAACTCTCCCCCCCTTTTTCTAACGTTTTATATATACCGCAAGCAGCATTGTCTATCAACTTCTGAAGGCACAGCATCTTGAAGGAAGAAACGATATCAAAAGACCTCGCAGAAACTATTCTTCAAACTGCGGCCGAGAAAAAGCCTGAAACCGTCAACCAACTCGTTGAACTCGTGAGGCAAGCATACTACGGCGAAAGCAGAGAAATGCTCGACGTGAGACAAGCCTACAAACTGCAAAAAGAGGCAATCCTCAGAACCATCCTCAAACTGCAAGAACAGGGAAAACTGCAAATAACCCCAAACACGCCGCAGGCAATCGCAGTCTCGGCCTACCTTGAAACATCGGCGGCCCTCTGGTTCTGGGCAACTATAGCCCTAACTTTCGCAACCCTCACGGCCGTGTTCACTATACCTGAAACCGCCTACCCGCTGGTCTACATAAGGTACGCTCTGGGCGTAATCTTTGTCCTCTGGCTGCCTGGCTATGCCTTCATTAAGGCCCTTTTTCCAGAACAGCTCCCGATAGAAACAAGCGAAAAAGACCTGGACATAATCGAACGCACAGCCCTCAGCATCGGCATGAGCCTAGCCCTCGTTCCCATCGTCGGCCTACTCCTCAACTACACACCGTGGGGAATCAGGCTGACACCCATAGTCCTGAGCTTGGTCGCGCTCACCGTCGTCTTCGCAATCGCCGCAGTCTTGAGAGAACACAACGCCACAACCTCGAAGAAGGCATAAACACAACTAGCATGCAATTTTGCAAGAAATGGGAGGCGTTGATAAAAAACAGGGGAAAGGGCGGTTTCGAGCCGTTGATCCCATCTGCTCTTCGAATTCGAATCGCTTCTTCACCGCAGGCGTCTCTTGTGAGGCTACTGTGTGCCTGTGACTGTTATGTCGAAGCTGAAGCTCGTGATGCCGCTGATGCTTGATGAGACGTTGAGTGTCAACAAGGCCTGCACCACTTGGCTGGGCTGCAGCACGTAACCGGTGCAATTCCAATTGAACGTGAAGTAGCTTGAAGCCGACGCTGGATTCCAGTCAGCGGCTTGTATGCTCAGCGTGACGGCCACGTTGCCCTCGTTCCTCACGTACATCGTTGACGTTGCCGTGTTGCCTGGACTCAGGGTTCCCCACGGGATGCTCGAAAGGGCTGAGGTGCAGCCGCTGTCCGAGTACACGCCCAACTGTACCGTAGGCGATGGGGGAGGTGTGACAACTGCTATGTTGCCCGTGTTGCTGACTGTGCGGGTTGTAACGAGTGCGCCCATTGCGGTCATTATCAGACCGATGATGGCTAACGCCAGGACGGTTCCTATTGTTGCTCTTCGCATGGCCATAACTTTTCACTGAAACAAACAGGGTTGTCTGAAGTCTTAATAAATCTTATTGTCTACACTGCCAACACAAATACACATCACAAACCATACCCACACCCGAAAACAACTCAACAAAGCCCAAAAAACCATCAAAATGTACAACACAACACAAAAACCACCCCCAATACATATCACAACTTCATAAAAGCTATAACCCTTCTGAAACACGACACAACCGTCCAAATAGAAACTCGACAAGTGAAAAACCAAAATGCGCAACCGACTAATCAAACTATTATTATTGCCCCTCGCCTTGTTCCTCTGGATAATAGGCTGGTCGATGATGTGGGCAGGCACCCGCAAAGAACAAGAAACCCGCCCGAAAACGGCAAATGAGGAACAGGAGAACGTCACTATGATGCCCTTTTTACCCGAAGAACAGGAACAATGCGAAGCCAGAGCATCTGCATAACCCATCAAATTCTCATTCGCCATGAACTGCAACCAAAAACCCAAACCAGTTTATCCTGTGGTAGCCATTCAGCCTGCACACTCAAGAGAGGCGGTTACCGACAGCCAGGGAACACTATGGACGGCGAGACAAATTCTAAATACTTACACGCTCACATCCTTCTCGTACGGTCGTCCAACGACTGGTTGGAACGAGGTGTGAAAAGCATTGGTTGAACACGCGATACTCGTGACGGGCGGAGCTGGCTTCATAGGCAGCCACCTGACTGAGGAGCTGCTGAAAGAAGGGCACAGGGTAGCCGTGCTCGACAACTTTTCAAACGGAAAAACAGAAAACCTACAGCAGGTGCGGGACAACCCTCAATTAACGATAATCAAAGAGGACCTGAAAAAACCGAAGAAGCTGTGGCGGCTCGTAGGCGCGTCGAACACGATTTTCCATCTGGCCGCAAACCCCGAGGTGAAACTGGGCGAAACCGATCCGAAAACGCATTTTGAAGAAAACATCCTTGCAACGTTCAACCTTCTCGAAGCCATGAGAAAGAGTGAAAAACCAAAAACCTTGATCTTCACCTCAACGTCCACCGTCTACGGAGAAGCAGAAAAGGTTCCGACACCCGAAGACTACGGGCCGCTTCTTCCCATCTCCACCTACGGCGCCTCAAAACTCGCGTGCGAAGCCCTGATCACAAGCTACGCACACACGTTCAATCACCGAGCGCTGATCCTCCGCCTAGCAAACATCATAGGCCCAAGATCCAACCACGGAGTCATAGTCGACTTCATCAAAAAAATTAAGGCCAATCCCCGCGAACTCACGATACTCGGCGACGGAAAACAGGAAAAATCCTACCTCTATATAACAGACTGCATCGAAGCAATCATGCACCTAACCGAAACCTTCTCCAAAACCGCACGAACAATAGACGTGTTCAACATCGGCTCCGACGACAAGGTCACCGTCACCCAAATAGCAAAAACCGTCGCAACAATAATGAACGCACCACACATCAAATTCAAACTCACAGGCGGAGTCGACGGGGGGAGAGGATGGAAAGGCGACGTGAAAACAATGCAACTCTCAATAGACAAACTCCTCAAAACCGGATGGAAACTCACCTACACGAGCGGACAAGCAGTAAAACAAGCAGCAAAAACCCTCGCCGAAACCAACTGAAGCCGACACTGTCAAATTAACAAGCCCAAAATTCTTCCGCGATTTGCGAAGTCCCCAAGAGAACGCGCCACGATTTTACGTCCAACTGGCACTTTTAACCCACGATAAATGACATCATAACGTGCCAGTGGGCACAAAAGACTTAACAGTACTGCCGTAATGCATTTACGCTCAGGTTACCGAAAACATGGGTTTAAAAACCGAACTCACAGCGCTTGCTTTTGGCGTGCTCCTGATTCTACTCACTTTTGGAGATTCACACTTGGTTGGGATCGTTGGAAATCTGGACACGATTTTTGGACTTGCCCTCTGGAAGCCCCTCGACGTCCTATACGGGCTTGTCTCAATCCTGATTTTCCTGCTCTACGGCAAAGTGAAAGGTGGCTTGAGACTCAATCTGGTAACCGTGCTCGTGTTTCTTTCCTACCTCTTCGCTATCGCACTGATCAGCCTTGATGACATATCTCTCGTCTTAAAATTGAACTTGACCCTGTCAAAAGACTACTGGATTGCGGTCGAATGGTTCTACCCGGTTTACTCAATCATCGCCTTCTCCGTCTTTGGCAGAGCGAACGAGTCCGAGAAAACAGGGCATCGACCCACGTCTCCACATTAATCAACGTCGAGAATTTCAAAATACAGGATAGTTCTAGACTATAGATGTCTGATATTATCCAAGCGAAAACAGGAACAATGTCGAAAATCAAAGCAGATGTCTAGGGGGGTGGCCTCGTTCCCAGCTTGACTGTCAGCTGTAATGTTTGGTTTTCCCTGACCAAGGTCAGCACTACGGTGTCTCCTGGCACCGTGTTCTGTTCTATCCAGCTCATCAGCGCGTCACCGTTTATTACGCGAGTGGCGTTGAGGGCTATTATTATATCATTGGTACGAACGGCTGCTGGTTTTGCTTGGGAGGCGGGGCCGCCAGCGATCACCGAGCCGATTAGCCAGCCGTACGTAACGTTTACGTTTATGCTTTGAGCCGTGTCATAATCCATGTCCGAACCTTCCACGCCTAGGTACGAGTGCAAATTGTAGCTTCCAACTGCCGCTAGGCTGGGCACCTCTTTGACTATGGTTTCCGAGGGCACCGCGAATCCCAGGCCCTGCGAGTTCGTGACTATGGCCGTCGTAATTCCGACCACGGTACCGTTCAGCGTCAGAAGCGGTCCACCTGAGTTCCCAGGGTTTATCGGTGTGCTCGTCTGGATGATGTTTGCAATTGCGTAGCCGCCTGGAGTATTCGACTCTGTGATAGTTCTTCCGAGCGCGCTCACGACGCCAGTGGTCATTGAACCGGTCAACCCGTACGGGTTGCCTATGGCAATTACCTCGTCACCCACCTTCAACGACGAAGAACTCAGGACCACGAGCGGCTTAAACTCCGACTGGGGAGCAGTCGGCAGCGTCAGAACCGCCAAGTCCGAGTAAGTATCCGTCCCGTTGACCCTGGCAGCGTACCCGTTCCCATCCGAAAAAGTCACGCTTATCCCAGTTGCTCCGGACACGACGTGATCGTTCGTCACCACAACCATGGACCCTGTCAAATTGTAAACGAAGCCCGACCCCTCAACCGTCGCACCGTTCGCCGTCCCAGTGATCACGACAACGGAATCTTTGACCTCGTCGTAAATCACCGAGTAATCCGTCTGGTTCATGTAGACGGTGAAATTCTGATAGTACGCGGTCTGGTTCACGTTCAAGCTCGAAATCTGGCTCTCAACGTTAGAGAGCTTCGTGTTCAAGGCACTGATCTGCCCGTAAAGAACGTAGGCCGTTGCGATTCCTCCGAGAATCAGCCCCGCCACAAACATTAGAGCAACGATGGACGAAGCGTGCCCTCCGGGCGACGAAACCATCCAACCCACCATGGAGCTAAGACAAATTGAAGGTCGCTCTTAAGAGTTTCCAAGTTCATTCAACACAAATTCGGACAAGCTGAAACTGCAAAGACAGGAACTTCTTCGTCGGCGTATGGCTACCTAGTGCGCAGCATCTCGGGTTTAAATAATCGGAAAACCAAATGTTCTCCGCGATGTCCGTATCCGAGCGCAGCTGCACGATTCCCCTTCACAAACCAAGCTTGAGGGAGAAACTCTTCTTCTTCTCTTCCGGAATAATAGTCAGCATACCGCTGGCCAGTTTCTTCGAAAGCGTCTTCGCATCGTCGCTCAGCCCGACTTACGCTTCTGTGCTTACAATCGCCGTCCTCGCTCCAATAATCGAGGAATTCGGAAAAGCCTTCCCGTTGTTCTACCGTCACGGTGAAACCAAGAAGTCCATAATGACCTTGGGCTTTCTGGTTGGACTTGGCTTCGGAATTATCGAGTTCCTCGAATACGTTCTGATACTGCAAGTCCCTTTCATCGTTAGACTGCCCGGTATCTTCTTCCACGCGGCCAGCACCTCAATAACCGGGTACGGAATAGCGAACAAAAAGCCCACAGCGTTCTACTTGATTGCAGTCAGCCTTCACTTCGCCAACAACATCACCGCCCTGTACGCTCCATACGAGTCCCTAGTACTCGTAATCTTTGGGGCGACGCTTTACTTCTGGTGGTATCTATACAAAAAGACGACGGACACGATTATACCCTACTGACTCCGACGCAAATCTCCCCAGCGAGCTATCCTCTTCTGTCAATCAAATCCTGCGCGTTAGCCCCCGTGCCGATGAGACTCACAGGAACCTTCGTCTCGTTCTCGATTCTCTCCAAGAACCGTTTCGCCTCCACCGGCAATCGATCGTACTCTCTTAAACCCTGGCACTCGGGGAACAGACAGTCAAGCTTCGTGACCGCCAACTGAGTCGCGCCATTAACCATTGCGGCTCTTCTGGCAAGCTCGAAACTGAAAGGCGCAGAACGTCTGTCACGACCCGTTCCCGCAGCGGTTTCGAACCATCCCCTCTTAATCGCTTCTTCCTTCGAAATCTCCTCAGGCAACGGGCCGGTGCCGACGCGCGTGACGAACGACTTGAAGACAAGCACGACCTCATCCACTCTCGTAGGGCCGACACCCACCTCAGAACATATTGCCGACGCGCTCGTGTCCCTGCCCGTCACGTAGGGGTAACTCCCGTGGAATAGCGAGAGCAGCACTCCCTGCGTTCCCTCCAACAACACTTCTTTGCCCGAGTCTATTGCTCGATTCGTCTCCAACGCAACGTCAGCAAGATAAGATGCGAGCTCTGGAACGTCTTTCGCGAGTTTCGCTGTTCTTCGCACCCGCTCCTCAATCGCCGGTCCCACACCCCAACCCGTCGTCCCCAAACCCCTGAGGTGCTCGCTCGATTTGTCCTGAGCCGAATGTTTCTCCTCGATTACTGAGGCTTGGCCATCCACGCCTAGGCGATTCTTGACGCCAGTCTGTTCAACTTCTCGAAGAAGCTGCGCAACATGAACGTTCGCTCCCGCTGCGACGAGCAATCGGCATTTCTGGTTCACAAATCCGCCTGGTACCATGTGCAAAGCATAGCGTTTGCCCTCAAACCAAATCGTGTGCGCAGCGTTCACGGAACCTGTTCTCACACAGAAATCCAACCTGTCCTTAAGGGCGAGGTACGAGATTATCTTTCCTTTTCCCTCGTCTCCCCAGAATCCTCCGGCTACAACCGTGCACGGCACTTTTTTCACCATTCAGAGAATCTGCCGAGGTTTATTTAAGATTGTTTGCTAGATTCATATCAACCGCAAGTCAGTCAGATCATTCACGTGCCTTAAGCTTTCCAGCCTCACTGTCAATTCTCCTCAGGAGCCTCATAAGTCTCTCAGCCTTGGAGTCGATTTCCGCTCTGGAAACAGTTTCGGCAAGTGGACAAAGATAATCTACGATGACTCCTTCCTTCATGCTGTAGATGACTGGGTAAATCCGACATCCCAACGGCCTGTACCTGTAAACTCCGCATCGACGTTTATCCGTCTGATAGAAAAAGCAGTGCCCTCGCCTGTTCCGCAACTGAGCAAACCCCTGTCCATTAACACGCGCAAACTCTCCTCTCTCGTGTCCCGCGCTCTCCAACAATTCGATATCAGCCTTTGACAACAACATCTCGGTTTTCTCGCAGCAAACTCCGCAGTGTGAGCAACGCATGACACATTCAGACTGAAGCCCCTCTAATTTGGCTTTTCCGTAACAACTCATATTTTTTCACAGGCAAACCGCACTGTGCGGGCTAAGCTGCGTTGGCCTAAACAGTGTCTCAGCTCGCTGCGAACAATGTTAGCGCGGAGGGCTCCGTCATCCGCCTATTATGAGGTTTAAGTTCAACAGCTCTGCCCAGGCGATGCTTTTCAAGGGTATTTTGAACACGTTTCTGTTCTCGAAAGCAATGCATGTTATGAACTTCTGTTTTTTGAACTCGCCTCTCAGGATCTCACTCAAATGAACATTTACGATTACAGAGCCATCCTTCATGTGAAGGTTAACGTTCTTTCCTAGGAACGACCTTGCACAGTTCGTGTTGAAACTGTCCACCTTCCTCACCACTCCACATCTTTGTCAGCAAGCCTAGTCCAACATCGCTTGCAGATTGGCAGCCTCTCTCCTCTGAAAAGTATGTATACTTCAATGTCGTTTCCTTTACACTCCCTGTGCCAAGGGTTTCTGCAATGTTCCATACACATGAACCTCCAACTACAGAAACATGGTTGGAGTTGCCTCACTTTTAAAACCCTTGAAGAAAAGACACTTCCTCGAAGAGGAGAGAGACGAGTTAAAGTGAAAGAAAACATGACCTTCTCACGTTTGCCGCATTGTCCGCTTCTGAACCTGCACATGCCTAAATATCAAGAATTCTCAGATGTGGACGATTTCGGGGATTATCCTCTCTTTTGTCACCCTCAGCAGGGCAACGGAGGGTTTAGCCAAGAACGGCGGAGACGGGTTTGTCGGGCTTCCAGGATTTATGAAAAGAACGTTTCTTTCCCATTTTATGCTCGAACTGTGCGTGTGCCCGTATATCAGCACGTTAAAGCCGTTCTCGTCTGCGATTTCACGCATCCTTCCCGTCCCTAGATGCGCCCCAGGGTTGTGCGTCACGCCTATCCTCCAATCAAAAACTTTGAACGAATCGATCCTCGACAGCTTGCCCCTGACATCGGGCCCGTCCATGTTTCCACACACGACGAGGACTGGGGCAAGTCTCTCCAACTCGTCGACAACGGAGAACTGCACTAGGTCGCCAGCGTGAACGATGAAATCCACGTTCTCAAAAACCTTGAAGACCCTTTCAGGAATTCTTCTCGCTCGATCAGGAACATGCGTGTCAGAGATGACCCCAACCGTTTTTGCCAAGCTCTCTTGCAACCGAGGCAAAACTTGCCTTTCTTGGGCGACCAACCGAAGCATCCTCTACAACAATGTTTGGAATTTCCCCTAGAATAAGAGTTTCTGCCAACCCTCACCTCAAACACCGATGCACGAATGAGTCTTCTCTCAAAATCCTGAATGCCAAGCCGGCAACGTCACGTTCGGAACACAATGCTGACTGTCCTCGCAAGTGAAGTTATAAATATCTCCTGAACGATTGTTCTACCAGTCTTTTGAGGGAGGTTTCGGAGTGTCCGCGATAGAGGTTGGAAGAATATGCGTGAAACTGTTAGGCCGTGAAGCAGGAAGAAAATGTGTTGTAGTCGACTTGGCGGACAAGAGTTTCGTGTTAGTCACCGGCCCGAAAAAAGTGACAGGTGTGAGGAGACGCAGGGCCAACGTCAACCACATCGAACCTCTGCAAGATAGCGTAGACATCAAACGTGGAGCCTCCGACGAAGAGGTAACGGAAGCGCTGAAGTCGGCTGGCAAACTGGAAGCGATGGCTCAACCCATAAAACCCTCTTTTGGCTGAGAATGCAACGCGCGCGCTAAACAACATAATCGAAGTAAAATGTTTTTCTCAAACCTCATGTCATCCTCCCAAAAATCAATAGTCTCTCTCGTTCGCGCAAAGTGTGTCGCAGAGCGCGCGCACCTCCGCGTTTCACTTTAACTCCACTCTCCGCCGTCGGCGTTCTACTTTTCGGGCCAACCGTTAAAAGTTCATAGAAACGCATGCCTTAACCCTCTGTTGACTTGAGGAAGTGAATGATTTTGGCACAAAGCACCATCGTTCAGTCGGGTTCAACCTCAGCCCTGCTACCGTTCAACATGCGGAGCATAGACAGTCTGTTCCCTGGTTTTGTGGCAGGTGACTTTGCAGTCATCTATGGCCTCCCCCACGTTTTGACTCTGTTGTTACTTCTTGCGGTCAGGGCTCAACTGCCATGCCAGTTAGGCGGGCTTGAATCAGGCGTCGTGTTCGTGGATGGAGGAAACACGTTCAGGCTCTACAAAGTGTCACGATTGGCTCGGCTGCATCATCTTAGGCCTAGAGGCGCGCTGCGACGAATCTTCGTCTCAAGAGCCTTCACGATGCATCAGATGACTTCAATAATCCTCGACGGCCTAGAAGAGGCAACCAGAAAATACGATGCTAAACTCGTTATCATATCGGATTTTCAAGGACTTTACTTGGATAAGGACATTCCTCCCGAGGAGAGCAAAGAGGTTTTCATCCAAGTGGCCGCTTACATTTCTGAGTTTTCCAGAAAGACAGGTACAATCGTGGTGGCAGCTTGTCTCCCGCACTGTTATTCCAGACGTAATGCTTTCTTGCAGTCCGTCGCGTGCGCGAGATCGAACGTCACAATATCGATAACGAGGAAATCTTCCTATCCCTTCGGAAAACAGTTTGCTCTTGAAAAGCATCCGTCGTTCAAGTTGGGATGTGTTGATTTTCCGTCTGAGAACCTGGCCTTGAACGATTTCGTGAGAGGTGGTCAGTGATGGGGAAGACGGTTGAATCGTATCGGCTTGCTTTGGACGCGGAGATTCAGAGTTGGAACGGCTTCGTTAAGGCTCTGCGCACCGATGATAGAGACGCGTTTGAACAGATGAGCGACGCGTGCAGGAATCACGCTTCGGCGGGAAGCAGTGCAACTCGGCCAGAGGTGTTTGAGCCGATGGTAATGTCCATGCTGTTGGAGCAGCAGAAGAGGCTGATGCGTCTGGAGAAAGAACTCGTTGCAATCAAGCAGAAGCTTTCACAACCCTGACTGGGTCAGGGGTTGGATACTCGACGCGTATCCTTCTGCGCTTGGACAGTTCGCTGTCTGGATCGTAACTGAAAACGGCAACCGTCTTCGGTTGACAGACAGTTTCGAGCCCAAAATCTACATCTCGGGGAAAGAAGACAGTTTGGAAAGGCTTAGCGCAAGTTTTTCTTACGATGAAGCGGTTGTATCGTGGGATTTTGTTCGACGGTATGCAAAGGCAACAGACTCTGAACAGTCCCTGATTCTTGAGGTGATATTGAAGGATTGCAGGAGATCGCCGTCGTTCACTCGGAGAGTTTTGAAGTTCGGAAGATTCTTGCGTTATAACGTCTTCAACTGCGATTTGAAACACGACCAGTTGTACTTTTTTTATCGTGACGTTTTTCCTCTTGCGATGGTTGAGATAGAGTCTGAAGATACCCGGTTGAAGTATACTCTGCTCGATTGTGCTGACAGTGTGGACTACGTAGTTCCGCCTTTGAGAATTTCAAAGATAGGCGTGGAAATCGCTAAACAGGGCAGGATTGCCAAGATGAGTGATCCCGTAGGCAAAATCACGGTTGCCCAGGAAGGCAGGGAAGAGATCATCGATTCGGGCGATGAGAAAGATAAGCTGCTTCAACTCGTGCAGGTTGTTAAGGAGCTTGATCCCGACATTCTTGTTACTAGGGGCGGCGATTCGTTTCTCTTCTTCTATCTTGTTCGCAGGGCGATTATCAGCGGTGTTTTGGATAGGCTTGTTTTGGGCAGAGATGATGTGCCTCTTGTTGTTAAGAACGTTCGCGGAAGAACCTTCTTTTCTTACGGCCGCACTTTTTACAGGGCCCCGATGAGACGGTTGTACGGGAGGGTTCACGTTGACGAAAGGAACACTTTCATCTTGGCCGAGTGCGGGCTGGACGGACTGTTTGAAATTGCGAGGACTTGCAGGGTTTCACTGCACACGGCGGCGCGTTCGTCAATAGGCTCGAGCATGTCGTCTATTCAATTCTATCAAGCTATGAAGAATGATGTTCTCATTCCTAGGAATAAGAGCATCCCTGAGGCTTTCAAGTCCGCTCTTGAACTGCTGGTCGGAGATCGTGGAGGCTTCGTGTACGAGCCGGAGGTGGGTGTTCATGATGACGTTGGTGAAGTCGACTTCTCTTCCATGTATCCGACGGTGATGGTTAACAACAACATCTCTGCCGAAACAGTCCTGTGCAAGTGTTGTCCTGACTCAAAGATCCGTGTCCCCGAGCTCGGTTACAACATCTGCGAGAAGAAGAGGGGCATTGTTCCTAAGGCTTTGGAACCCGTTGTGAAGAAAAGGCTTCATTACAAAAAGTTGATGTTGGAGACGGAGGATGAGAGGTTGAGAGAGGTTTATGATAATCGTCAGACGGCTTTGAAATGGATTCTGGTCACGTGTTTTGGCTACCTGGGTTATAGGAATGCGAGGTTTGGCACTGTTGACGGGCACATAGGCGTTTGTGCTTTCGGAAGAGAGGCCTTCTTGAAGGCTTCCAGGATTGCCGAAGAGAGGGGTTTCAGGATTATTCATGGTATAGTTGATTCTCTCTGGCTCAAGAAGAAAGATGCGACGAACGAGGAGTATCAAGAGCTGTGCAGGGAGATAAGCGGAGAGACGAAGATTCCGCTGAACTTTGAGGGTCGCTACAGGTGGATTGTTTTTCTTCCTTCCAGGATGCATCCGAACGTGGGAGTGTTGAACCGTTACTATGGAGCCATGGAGACGGGTAAAATCAAAGTTAGAGGTTTAGAAGTGCGGAGGAGGGACACGCCTCCATTCATAAGCAATGCTCAGACAAGAATGCTGGAAGTGCTGGCGGAGGCCAGAAACTCGAGGCAGTTCGTCGAAAGGATTCCTGACGCCTTGAAGGTTCTGAGAGATTACAGGCAGAAGCTCCTTGCCGGAGAGATTCCAGTCTGGGACATGATTATCACGAAGCACTTGTCCAAGGATCCTGGGAGTTACAGGCAGATGGTCAGTCAGGTCATAGCGGCCAAGCAGCTGTTGAAAGAGGGAGTTGACGTGGCGGGCGGAAATAACGTGAGGTTCCTTTTCACCAGCGCCGAGAACAAGCGGTACGAGAGAAGAGTCGTCGCGGAGGAGTTGATAGAGAAGAACACGGACTCGGACGTCAAGAAGTACCTGCTTCTTCTTTACGCTTCAGCTGCTAACATGTTCAGCCCATTCGGCTATTCCCTAAGAACCGTTTATGACGAGGTCAGAGGACAGAGACAAATCAAACTGACAACTTGAAACCGCGCATGCCAAAGAGCGATTAAGGAGAAGGCTGAACTTGCGGTGTCGGCCCCCCTCCCTTTTTTTTCTTTACATCCGTTGTAATGTTGTCGTGTAATGGACACACGTGTGTTTCCATGTTGGCGGTGACGCGGGTTTCCGAAAATGGGCTGAAAATGCTGTTTACACGCAGGTTGGTGTCTGCCTTCTCTCTTTACCTTCGGGTTTGATGTTATGTGGAGTGCAAGATTTCATCTGTGAACGGTGCCCCCTCCCTTTTTTTTCTTTACGTCTATTGTAATGTTGCTTTGTAATGTGTAAGCGTAAATTTCCATGTTGGTAGCGCTGGCTCTACTTCGAAATTAATTCCAGCTTGCTGTAAAAACTGGCACGAAACGCATCGGATCAACTGCAACCGTGAAGTGTGCTCGTTCAAAAACGTGCGTCTGCTTCTGCTCTTCCTCATATTATATTACAGAAAAGCCCGCGGGCGCTTTTCCTGTATGAAGTGCGCGATCGTGACAGGGTGGAAGAATGTTCCATAAACACTTTTTTAGCGCGCGCTACCACGGCGACTACGGTGGAAGGAGCAAAATAAGCTCTCTGTTGGATTCAACTCATAACCGAGAAAGATGGCATAATGCTGTTCAGGCAACCCAAGAGGTTCTGCGGCATAAACGCAGGATTGGGCGTTTAACCTCTTAACCATGACAATGCGGCGAAATCTCCCGCACAATCCCTTCTTTTTTCATTTTCTTAGCAGAAAAGGAGCCTGTTGACGAAGGTCTCGCGAGTTTCATTAAGGTCAGCGGGTTCCTTGTTACTGATTAAAGTGTACCTGTTCTGTACTGTCCATTCAGCGTCAGAGCACGAATGGATTTTCTTCTGGAACTTGTTTGAGCAACCCTTAAATCTGGTTTCCTCAGCACTCTATTTGCTGTACGAGGGGACAACTGTTGAAAACAACCGTATGTGGAATATTGTTCGCATTACTGTTGATCAGTGTGTTCATGGGGGCTTCTAAAGTTCAATCAGCCAAAGCAAACGCGAGTTCACAAATAGAAGCCGCTCAATTAGGGGATACTGACTGGTGGACGATGTTTCACCACGACCTCAGCCACACTGGAACTTCAACTTCAACAGGACCAACTACAAACAACACCCTCTGGAACTACACTACAGGAGACTTTGTGGAGTCTTCTCCTGCCGTTGTTGGCGGCTTGGTCTATGTGGGATCTGATGATGATAATGTTTACTGTCTGAATGTTACTAATGGAACTCAGGTTTGGAACTACACGACAGGCGACAGCGTGTTTTCTCCTCCTGCTGTCATTGGTGGTCTGGTCTATGTGGGATCAGAGGATGGTAATGTTTACTGCTTGAACGCTACTACTGGAGCGTTCGTTTGGAACTACACTACAGGTGGCAACGTGGAGTCTTCTCCTGCCGTTGTTAGTGGCATGGTCTACGTGGGATCAGAGGATGGGAATGTCTATTGTTTGAACGCTACTACGGGGTCGCGCGTTTGGAAGTACGCGACAGGCGGCTATGTGGATTCTTCTCCTGCCGTTGTTAGTGGCATGGTCTACGTGGGATCTGATGATTATAACGTTTATTGCTTGAACGCTACTTCCGGATCGCGCATTTGGAAGTACACGACAGGCGACTATGTGTTTTCTTCTCCTGCCGTCGTTGGTGGCATGGTTTATGTGGGATCAGAAGATGGTAATGTTTACTGTCTGAACGCTACTACCGGACAGTTCGTTTGGGACTACACGACAGGCGACTTGGTGGATTCTTCTCCTGCCGTTGTTGGCGGCCTGGTCTACGTGGGATCTTATGATGATAATGTCTACTGCCTGAACGCTGCTAATGGAACTCAGGTTTGGAACTACACAACAGGTAACTTTGTGGATTCTTCTCCTGCCGTTGTTGGCGGCCTGGTCTACATAGGATCAGCGGATGCTAATGTTTACTGCCTCAACGCTGCTACCGGAGCACTCGTTTGGAGCTGCACAATCGTCGGTTCTGTGTCATATTCTTCTCCTGCCGTGGTCAACGGAGTGGCTTACATAGGATCAGAGGATGGCAATATCTATGCTCTCGGTCCTTCGCCGATAGTGCCCGAATTTCCTCCATACCTCATTCTGCCACTCTTCATGATGACAACGCTGCTGGGGGCGTTCGTCTTCCTAAGACGAAAGCGAAACGTAAGAACCTTACCAAGCCCGCGCGCATTCATGTCTTCTAGCACTTCAGACACCGATACAGTTGTCTGAGCTGGTAGAGCTACAACTTTTCCGTTAAACCTCAATGACAGAAATCTTTAATCTGCACAGCAACAGAACTGAACCCCGTGAAAAACGCGAGTTTGCACGCGAGTTTGCTTCTGCTCTTCCTCACATAGTATTACAGAAAATAATCAGTCTGCACTGTAGCTTCCGTGGATAGCTCGCCCCAGGGGCGTCAATTAAGACTCTAGATTTGGCTGTTTGAATTGAGAAAGTGTGCGTCTTGTGTGGCAATATTTCGCAAAGTTCTTTATCATGTAGCACATTGTTAGTAGTGTAGCTCTCGGGTGCACTATCGGGGAAAGGATAAATGTCAAAAAGGATATTTTCTGGAATATTGATGGCATTGTTGCTACTGGGCATGCTAACATTGGCATTCAGGATTCAACCAGTTAAGGCACAGCCTGCGACTATTATAGTTCCAGATGATTATCCAACAATTCAAGACGCGATAAACGCTGCGAATGCGGGGGACACGGTCTACGTTCGTAATGGGATCTATCAGGAACACATAGATATCAACAAAACGATAACGTTAACAGGCGAAAGCAACCAGAGCACGATCATAGAAGCCGATTCTTTTGGATGGGAATGGTGCGGCATAAACATTACCGCAAACAGCGTCACAGTTGAGAACTTCCGCATTACATCAGGCGAGGGCCCATTGGGGGGTGGAGTCATTTATGTCGGTGGAAACGGACCCTCCGGCGACGATGTGATAAGAAACAACTGTATGGACTGCGCGGCTAACGTTCCTTGTAGTATATTATTCATTTGGTCTTCCAGCGGAAACATCGTGGAAGGCAACCAGATATTCGTCCGAAACCCATCGAGCGACGGAATAGCTGTGGTATCTCCTGACAACACGGTATGCGACAACATTGTCGTCGGAGGGTGGAATTGCATTGACGTTATCATTGGCGATGACGATAATGTGTCGAACAATTATGTAAGCGGCCAAACTCTGACAGGAGGCTTCTCGGATATCGGTGCGATTGATCTAACATTGACACATGGGGATGCCGTCGTTGGAAACACGTTAATCAACAACGAACTCGGCTTTAGTGTTTACCTTGGAACTAGTTGCTCTGTTTACCACAACAACTTCATCAATAACGCTCAGCAGGCACTGACGGAAAATAGCAGCCAACTCTTGTTTGACAATGGTTATCCTTCAGGTGGAAACTATTGGAGCGACTACAACGGCACAGACCTGTACAGTGGGCCATACCAGAACTTGACTGGAAGCGACGGAATAGGCGACATACCATACGTCATCGACGCGAACAACACAGACCATTATCCACTGATGACGCCTTACCCTAACCCGGCCCAGCCTATAGCAGCTCAAACGGTCTACATTAACAGTGACGGAAGTGTTTCTCCATCTTCAGCTCCTATTTCAACCGTTGATAACGTCACGTACACGTTCACGAGCAACATGATCTACCCAGCCTACAACGGAATCGTCGTCAAAAGAAACAACATCGTGATAAACGGAAACGGTTACCTGATTCAAGGAACCCAAGTTGGAAACGGCCTAAGCCTCATGGACGTAGGTAACGTGACAATCGAAAACACCGACATCGAAAACTTCCAGCAGGGCATCTATCTCAGCAATGCAAACAACAACGTGATTAATGGGAACAACCTGACAGCAAACACCGAGGGCGTCTGTTTCGAATATTCTTCAAACAACACTATCAGCGGCAACACTGCAACAGCAAACAGTTATGGTATCTGGCTCTACTCTTCTTCAAACAACCTTGTCAGCGGTAATTACGCGACAGAAAACAGCGTTGACGGTATCGATCTCTTCTCTGCTTCAAACAACAACACCATCAGCGGAAACAACGCAATAGCAAACGGTCAATATGGCATCGATCTGGTGTCTACGCCGTCAGACAACACGGTCAACGGGAACGACGCAGCAGCAAACGGCTACGGCGGCATCTATATTGACGGTTTTGCAAACAATAACACTGTCAGCGGTAACAACGTTGCAGCAAACGGCCATTACGGCATCCAAGTCGAAACTGCTTCAAACGATGATATTTCCGGGAACAACGTAACGGCGAACTACTTTTTCGGCATCTATCTCCACAATTCTTCAAACACCAATATTGACGGGAACAACGTAACAGCAAACAGCTATGCTGGCATCTGGCTCGACAGTTCTTCAAACAATACCGTCTGCGGTAACATCGCGTCAGCAAACGAGGATTATGGCATTTATCTGGGTTCAAGCGCAGACAATGTTGTTAGCGGGAACATCGCAACGGCAAACAACGGCGATGGCATCGATATCGATTATTCTTCAGGTGACATTGTCAGCGGGAACACTGCAACGGCAAACTACTACGCTGGCTTGTCTATGATTTCTTGTTCCAACAACACTATTAGCGGGAACACCGCAGCGTTAAACATGTATGGCATCTTTATCATCGCTTCAGACATCAACGTTAGCGATAACAATGCAGCAGCAAACGGCTGGGACGGCATCTATCTCGACAGTTCTTCAAACAACATTCTCAGCAGTAACAACTTAACAGGAAACGGGGGTGACGGCATCCATCTCGACTACTCTTCAGACAACAACGCCATATGCGGAAACAACGCAACCGCGAACGACAACGGAATTTATCTCGACGACTCATCAAACAATAACGCTCTCAGAGGCAACAATGTAATAGCAAACTGGGACGGCATCTACCTCATCTCCGCTTCAAACAACACCATTATCGAGAACAACGTGACCTCAAACAACGAGGGCATCTTTCTCCAAAACTCCTCAAATGACGCAATATATCATAATAACTTTGTTAAGAACTTCGTGCAGGCAGGTTCCCTATATCCAACATGCGTCGGAAACGCTTGGGACGACGGCTACCCATCAGGCGGAAACTATTGGAGCAACTACAACGGCACAGACTTGTACAGCGGACCACACCAGAACGTGACTGGAAGCGATGGAATAGGCGACACGCCAATCGTCATCGACCCATACAACATAGACAATTATCCCTTGACGCAACCCTTCGGACCGTCTTCAAGACCCCCTGGCTTCCTTGTTGCAGCAATAACACCTAATAGCACGTGGGTTTACCAAGGACAAACAGTCAACGTGAACGTCACGTTGAGCAACTTCGGAAACTCACCCGAAGAGATGTGGGTCACTTTGTACAGCAACATAACAGCGGACAAAAGCATAGGCGTATACCCAGTCAACCTAGATGCGGGACAAAGCTATACCCTCAAATTCACCTGGAACACGGCAGGCATACCATGCCTTAACTACACCTTGACAGCGGTCGCAACGATACCCACAGGCTCGAACACACTCTCCGACGGAAACATAACTGTCAGGCTTCTCGGCGACGTAAACGGTGACGGAAGAGTCGACCTGAGAGACATAGCACTGGTGGCCCGCGCCTTCGGCTCCACTCCAAACAGTCCAAACTGGAACCCAGCTGCAGACGTCAATGGCGACGGCATAGTCAACATGAAAGACATCGACTTAGTGGCCAGAAACTTCGGACAACACTACCCCTAGAACATATAGCAAGCCTCCCCCGCTAACACGAGCTTCAAGAGTTTAGGTTTTTTGTATAGAACTTGGTTCTGTAAGTCACTTACAGCGCACGCGCAGGAGACTATAATTCGTCTACCAGCATACTGAACAGCAGCAACGCCATGCTCCGCATATGCTTCCTTTTACCCACCAGAATGCTCTGATATTTTCTCTGAAGCTCCCTGGCAACGTATCGCGTGCGCCTTTCCCGAGTCATCCGCGGATCGTTCCTGGCAACAGTCTTCTAAAAAGCAAGAACCATATCCGAACCCTCAACCACGTCCTCTAAAGTCTTGATAGGAAACTTAAACTCAACATCCGTCATCCGCGCTCTAAACTGTGCAACCAACCAAATTCACCACCGATGCGGTTTAGATTGTGCATTTACCAAGAAAAAAGGGAATTGTGCAGGAGACGTCTCCGCGAGTAACGGTGTAAACTCTTATACTGGGATTCTGTCTATTCTAGGGAAGTGATGTGTTGTTATGCCGAGAACTTCTGCTCCGTGGCAGACTGAACGCAAGCTGTTGGTGAAGGCTGAGGATAAGACTGACCCGAGCTTCGGATGCAAACCTGAGGATAGATCAGCGGTGGATTACCTGAAATACGGTGTGATTAACTTGGACAAGACCGCTGGTCCATCGAGCCATGAGGTGGCCGCTTGGGTTAAGCGCATTCTTAAGCTTGAACATGTTGGTCACGGCGGGACTCTAGAGGCCTGGTAAGGCCAGAGAAATCCCAAGGTGACCGGCGTTCTGCCAATCACGCTTGAAGAGGGTACGAGAGTCGTTCAGGCACTGCTTTACAGCGGGAAAGAATACGTAGGCGTTATGAAGCTCCACGCAGACGTCGCGAATGATCGTGTTAAGAAGGTGCTGGGCGAATTTGAAGACTTGATTTATCAGCGGCCGCCGCTGCGGGCTTCCGTCAAGCGACAGTTGCGGACGAGACGCATTTACTACTTGGATTTTCTTGAAATGGAGGGGCGCAACGTCCTTTTCAAGGTGGGATGCGAGGGTGGAACTTACATTCGGAAACTGTGTTTCGACGTGGGAGAAGTTCTGGGATGCGGAGCACACATGCAAGAACTGCGCAGAACGAGAGCAGGACCTTTCGTCGAAGACGATAGCGTAATCCTGCACGACATGGCGTACTGGTTTATGGAGTGGCAAGAAAAGAAGGACGAAAAGCTATTGAAGCGGTTCGTCCAGCCAATGGAACACGCTCTGGCATTGGTTCCAAAAATAATCATAAGAGACTCCGCCGTCGACGCCGTTTGCCACGGCGCAAGCCTCACCGCTCCGGGAATTCTCTCGCTTGAAACGGGAATACAAAGAGACTCGATGGTTGCCATCATGTCCCTAAAGGGCGAGGCGGTCGCACTGGCCAAGGCCTTAGCCAACTCCGACGAATGCCTGAACATGGAACACGGTGTAGCCGCCAAGACGATGCGAGTGCTCATGCCAAGAGGCACCTACCCCAAGCGTTGGAGGAGTAGCGTAGAAAAGAATGGCCAAAAACGTTGAAAACATTGAGCACTACTTTGCGGCGAACCCAAAATCGAAGCCAAGGTACGGTCTGATACGCACTTACCTGCGTGGAAGACCTTTCGAGTTTCTAACAGCTTCAGGAATCTTCTCAAAACAGCGGGTCGACCTCGGCACTCGGCTGCTCATAGAATCCATGCTAATGCCCCAGAAGGGCTACGTGTTGGACATCGGCTGCGGCTACGGCGCCGTTGGCATCGCGGCAGCAGCTCTTAACCAGCGCTTGTACGTGTTTTTGACCGATGTCAACAGACGTGCAGTTTGGCTTGCCGAAAAAAACGTTGAGAGAAACATGGTCACCAATGCGGAAGCCAGACGCGGTTGCCTATACGCACCTGTGGAAGAACTGATTTTCGACTGCATACTCTCAAACCCTCCGGTGAGCGCGGGTATGGAGACCGTTAAAGCGATTATAGTTGAAGCGCCGGGACACATGGCCTACGGGGGTGTTTTCCAGATGGTGGTGAGATCCAAGGTCGGAGGCAAGAGATTTTGCACGATTTTTGAGGAAGCCTTCGGAAACGTTGAGGTGCTCGCAAGGGAAAGCGGCTACCGCGTACTGTTGTCAAGAAAACAATGATACACGAAAGCTATTAGGAGGAATATTAGTGCGCACTTTGCGTCGCTTCTTCGTCCGGTGATTGACCGCATAAATGGCTTATTTGGTGGCTAGTATCTCCCAGTAGTTTGGTTTTTCTTTTGAGACATAAAGTTGCATTCTGTTAAAGCTTTGTAACAGTTTTGACACTTCGTGTTTTGTGAGGAAATGATGGAGCTCTTTAAAGCGGTCTTTTTCATAGTTTTCCAGTATCCAGTAGGTGTTTCTCTCAAGTCTTTGTCCCTTTCCGTATCGTGAATCCTTCACCGAGGCTAAATTTGCCAAAAGTTTGCCATTTTTGTGGAGTGTTCTGTGAATCTCTTTCACGGTTGTTTCGACGTCCTTTTTGAAGCCGTGATGTATGACGCTGACGCTGATTGCAGCGTCTAGGCATGTATCTTTTAGTGGGATGTTTGTCATTGTTGCGTGAACGAAAGCGACGTTTTTTAGTCTCTCTCTTTTGGTCCAACGTTTCGCAATTTTTATGGCGCTTTTTGAAATGTCGATGCCTATGACTTCGAAGCCGCTGTTTGCGAGCAGGACGCTATGTCTGCCCGCTCCACAACCCAAGTCTAACACTTTCTTGACGTTTTGGTTTTTCAAGTCTGGGACAGCGTCAACTATGAATTGGGCGTTTTTCTTCATTCTTCTTGGCGTCCGCTTCAGTGTTGAATAGTACTTCTCCCAATTGGTTTGTATCTTAGGCAACGTTCAGTTCTCCCGCTGACCATCGTTCTTCTTGGTCGTTTGAGTTGCGTTTCTCAACAGGGCTTCTCTCTTGGCTTCATCTTGCGATGGCGTTCTTCAAAAATGTTATTGTTAGGTGAGCGGAACTGCTGCTTCAGCCTTGCCCAACTCATTCAAACATGTGTTCTCTACAGAGCGGCGATAAGAACTGCTATTATTCCGCTTAGGAACACTCCGTCGAAGGTGCCGGCACCGCCTATGCTGGCTAATGGCGCGCCGAGTTTAGGAATGGCACGCAGGTTTGCCAGGTCTGCGCCTATGAGCGTGCCCAGAACTCCTGAAACGTAGGCAACTATCTCGGGTGAGTGTGGTGAAAGAATGAGGGCTATGAAAGCAGCAGCTATGGGGGGAATCAAGGCCGGAGTGACTATCCCCACTCCTTTCACTGGCCTCGCGACTGCTCGAGTTATGAGCGCAACTAATACCACGCCTAATAGACTGTACACAATGAGCTGAGCCGCTGCTTTATAGAGCAAGTAGATTGAAACTGCGGTGGGTATCAGAGCTCCGCCTACGTTGACGGCTAACACGGTAACTGTTTCACCGTACTCTACTTGCGGGATTCTGTAGGGAATCCCGAAGAAGTTTACATACTCTTCTCGTATCATTGGAGCGGTGGTTTTGAGTTTAAACAATGGGATGTTGATATAGCTTCCCAAGAACGTGCCAACCAAAATTAAAGCGATTGTGACTGTGTTGAACCCAACTCTTGCAAAGGCTATTCCAATGACCCCAACAAAAAGCAGGCCGATAATCAAGAGCAGCACAATCAGCAAGATTGCGAACAATAGCATATTATGAGGAAAATAGATTGTTTTCTTGCTCACGCAATCCTAACCTTCTCTACGTGACATCGCTTTTGTACTCAAAACTTCGTCTTATTTGTTTTGGCCAATTTCAACTGTGTTATAACTCCGTTTTATCCAGACAGTGCTTTGAACCCGGTTGGTGCCGAGCGCTGGCTTTGAACTACGGGCAAAACTACTCCAACTTTTCTTATCTGGGAGATGTTGCAAAGGAGCGCCTGACGTTCTCAAGACATGGAGAATCATTTATGGGGCTTGCCAATCGCTTTTGATGTTAAAGTTAGGTGAGGCCTTTTCTGGGGCAAACTCGGTGGCAGTCTGATGAAAGTCTTGGGTTAGCCGGGTTATTCATCGTTTAACGTTTAGAGCTTCCTTTAGCCTTGTAGGCTATCTCCATTATGGGCGGCTTGTCAGGATGACGAACAAATATCACGGAACAAGCGTCGTTTTCGCACCAGTACCTGGCCTTGCGTGTGCTCTTTTTCAATGGTCTCCCGCATTCTGGACAGTTAACCATCTTCACACATCCTTCTTAAATAATGCAAGGAAGACAATGTAAAAGTGTTATGAATCTCGAATAGTGACTTGAGCTTTATCTCAGTTAGCCCTTGCAGCACTGCGTTCAACACGACTTGGGAACTCATTTTCGTTTGGCCGACTTAATCTCTTCTGGAAGTTGTGCTGACATTTCCATTTGAGTATTCGATTTGACTCAGCAGTTTCAGGATTTCTTGTTTAGCGCGCACGCTTCGAATATTTTCATCGGTCTGTCATTCAAGTTCCGGCGAATCAGAGTAATTCGTTTTTCTTGTCGGGAAAGTATATGTTGGAAGTCCGCTCCATTGGGGGTGTGGACTAGTTGCCTCAAACCTATGTTTGCCGCACTTGTGGCCGGAAGTATTCTCTGGATGAATACGAAAGCAACCGATTTTGTGTAGACTGTGGAACATTTCTAATAGCCAGCGGCAGACTTTCTGAGGTTGAGCTGAAAAGCGGTCAGCGGTTGAGAATGAAGTTTCGGACGAGCATCGGGCTTCCTGGGAATTATGAGTTGAGGAAGGGTCAGGCGGAGTTTATTCAGGAGGCCAGCAAGGCCGTCAAGAATAGGGAGGTGTTTGTGGGGAGTGCTCCTTGCGGGATTGGGAAGTCGATTGCGTCTTTGGTAGCCGTGTTGCCTCAGCTCGGCGATAATAGACTTATGATTTGTTTCAGGACGAGGAGTCAACTGCACATTTACCTGAAAGAGCTGAGGGCGCTGTCGAGGGATCTTTGTTGTGTTTCTTTTTTCAGCAAGCAGGACATGTGTCCCCTGAAGATTAGGGGCGATCTCAGTTACATTGATTTTTTTGAGGAGTGCAGAAGACGGAAAGAAAACTGTGAATTCTCAACTCGGCCTTTCTGCAGGTTCTACAAAAATAATGTTGAAAGAGAGGAAGAGGCGGAGCAGCTGGCTCTGGAGTGTGGAAGGAGGGTCCTTGCGCCCGAAGAATCGGTTGAGTTCATGTCCAGAAGAGGGTTCTGTGCTCATGAAGCCCTGAAGACGATTCTGCCCCGGGCTGACGTTTTTCTCGGAACGTACCATTACGCTTTTGACCCGGGCATAAGAGAGTCGATTCTAAAAAGCTTCGGACCAGGCTTTTCAAAGGTCTTTTTGATCGTTGATGAAGCGCATAACCTGCCGAATTTCGCGAGGGAACTGCTCTCTGACGAGCTCACGGAGGTCACGGTTGAAAGAGCGTTGAGGGAGGCAGAGGCTTTCGAGCATGAATCCCGTGACATAGTGAAGGAGCATCTGCAGTTTCTCATGAAGGAGATTTTTGAGCGCGGTCAAACCACGCTGGGACCTGAGGAACTCAGACTGCTCAACCTGCAAGAAGTCAGCGACTTATTCTTGGCTAACAGAGGCGTGTCGGCTGAAGAAGTTGCTTGCACGCTCAAGGAGTATGGCGAGCATGTGAAGAACGAGCAGCTTAAATCGGGTTCCATGAAGCTTTCGAATCACAATCTCCGCATCGGCTTATTCATTGAGAACTTTTTCAGATTTTCGGATCCAAAACACGTGCACCTAATACTCAGGGACAGGCGAAATCGCATCACGTTGTCGGTTAAAAGTTTGGACGGAAGAGAAATCGTGGATATGGTTTTGAGGGAGGCACGAGGCGCGATCCTAATGAGTGGGTTTCTTTCTCCGCCAACCGTCTACAGGGACCTGTTGCTGTACAATCCTGAACGCACTTGTCTCAAGGAGTATGATTCGCCCTTTCCTTCTGAGAACAGACTCATCCTTGCCGCGGAGGACGTGTCTTCCGAGTTCAAGAAGAGAAGTAACATCATGCTTCAGAAATGGGTGGACTACATCGAAGCGATATCTCGCGTGACGGAAGGAAACTTGGCTGTCTTCTTCACGAGTTATGGATTGATGCATGAAGTCACCTCCCTAGTCAAGACGAACAGGCGCACTATGCTGGAGGGTCAAGACACTGTGAGAGGCGAGGTCATCGACAGGTTGAGAAGCTCATCACGTAATATTCTCTACGGCGTGATGGGAGCCAAGTTAAGCGAGGGAATGGATTACCCCGGCAACATCCTCAAATGCGTCGTCACAGTCGGTCTGCCCCTCGCGACGTGGAACGCGTATGAGGCGGCGCTGATTGATTACCTTGAGCAGCAGTTTCCAGGAAGAGGACGAACCTATGCTTATTATGCTCCAGCTATTCTGCGGCTCGTTCAGGCCTGCGGACGCGTCCACAGATCAGCCCGTGACAAAGGCTGCATAGTACTGTTGGACAATCGCGTTTCGCAAACTTACGTCAAAAGGCGGCTTCCCAGCTACTACCAGAAAGAAATGATACCGGTCAACGGACCGTCTGAATGCGGAGAACTGATAGAAACGTTCTGGAGAAGGGCCAGCGCGGTAAGAAAGAAGTAAATAAGCGTGCATGATTCGTTTAAACTTCTAAAACGTTTGCTTCTTGAGTTGAGGCGTTTGCTGGAATAACGAGTTCGCCGTTGACGTTAAGTCGCTAACCAAGGTTTATGAGGGTAAGGTCAGAGCCTTGGGCGGCGTCGACTTGAAGGTTGAGGCGCGCGCGGAGGAAAGGTTTAGAACCAGGATAGGGTTCCGTTCTTTCTGGCAGTTTTTAGGCACCATGAGTAGATGAGATAGCCTAGTGGCAGAATTATGGCGCACATGAGGGCCAGGGTGAGGATGTCTGGGAGAATCGATTGCAAGGATCTGCCGATCATCATGAGTCTGATGCACGTGAAAAAGTAGTATTGCGGAACAAAGTAGGAGACGGCGCTAAGCGGGTAGGGCATTACCTGAGGCGGGAAGAGAACGTTGCCGAAAACGCTTGTCAATATGCCCATCAGCCACGTGACTGGATCGCCCTGTTTTACCACTATCAGTATGCCGGCGCCTATCATGCTGAAGCCTACGAGCGTGCTTATACCCAGCCCCAGCACGAGCACTGTGCCGATGATGTTGATGCTGAGCATTACGCCGAAGGCAAAATAGCCCACGGCCAAGTATATGACCACGACAACCGTGCTCCATATGAACCCCCAGGCGGAACTACCGATTATGAAAGTGCCTAAGCGCGTGGGAGAAACCAAGACTTCCTCCAGCTGCCAGGGAGTGGCGGTTGCCTGGACGAGTGTAAGTGCCTGGCCTATGTAGGTGCTGAAGGCGACGCCTATGACCAGGTAGTCTTTGAAGGAAATGTGGTACAGGTTAAGGACGCTCTGCATGGTTGCGTTGTTGCCCAGGAAAGCATATGACAAAGCTCCGAAGAGTGCCCCCAAGACCATGAGAGTCATGTTTGTTTTGTACGTGGAAAAGGAGGTGATGTCTCTCTTTATGAAGTAATAGATTTTTTCGATTTCTTGCGACATTATTTTTCAAGGCCTCTTCCAGTTAACTCTATGAAAGCGTCTTCCAACGTGGGTTCTTCTCGTTTCAGATCGATCAGCAGTATTTTTTCTTTGAAGAAAAAGTCCAAGACCATCGGCAGAGACCCTATGCTTTGCAGGTTGAGGCGCAACCGTCTCAGGTCAAGCACGGAGTCTTCTAACTCACTGGTCACGTCGGTCACGCCGTCCATATTTTTTATCGTTTCTATTTGGGCATCCGTGATTGACTTGACTCTTATTTCAACCACTTCGCCCTTCTTCACTATGCCCCTAATATTGTTGGGCGTGTCACAGGCGACAAGCTTTCCCCTGTTCAGTATACCTATCCTGTCGCAGATTTGAGACGCTTCTTCAACATAATGCGTCGTGTACAAAATTGTCTTGCCTGCCTTTCTGCTCAGGTCATTTTTTATGAAGTCCCTCAGAGTCCTAGAGGATATGACGTCTAGGCCTACGGTCGGCTCGTCGAGAAGCAAGATAGGCGTATCCGGAAGCAGAACCCTTGCCAAGGCCAGCTTCCTCTTCATTCCGCCCGAGTACCTCTGATAGCGTTCGAAAGCCTTGTCCTTCAAGCCCACCAAGTCTAAAACTTCCATGATTCTCTCGTGTCTTTTGCTCCTCGGAACGTTGTAGATGGCTGAAAAGAACTCGAGGTTCATGTACCCGTTGAGTCTCCAGAACGCTCCCCTTTCACCCACGCTGAAAAGTGCGCCTATCGACCTTCTGACATCCATCTGCTGACGCACTACATCGAAGCCGTTTAAGATAGCGGTTCCCTCATCCGGAGGCAGCAACGTACAAAGAACTTTCACCAACGTTGTTTTCCCAGCCCCGTTGGGCCCGAGCAAACCGAACAATTCGCCTTTCCTGATTTCCAGGTTGAGATGATCAACAGCCGTCACCATTTCGGGTTTTTTCCGGTTGAAAAAGGAACCTTGAGCCTCTGAGTTTCTGTCTCGCGACTTGAATATCTTGCTCAGATTATGCGTTTCTATGGCTACGTTCGAATTCATCGAGTCTCAAGTCTCTGAAGTCTACAATATGCTTTTCTGGAAAGCAATAAAAACATTAAAAGGATTAGAAGAGAAATTAGCATAGCAGGGGCAAGAGCTGAACCTGAATCGCAAAAAACTGATAACGTGCATACAAAGCCGCGACAAAGAATCAAATGGAACCGGAATGAGCGAAAGCGATGAGTTCCATTCGCAAAGCAAGGTCGTCAATCTATAGGATGATAACTAAGATGATGACTTCGATTATGACCGCTATCGTGAGCAGCTTATTTATTCGCTCTATCCTCTTTACCGCATTTTCTGAGGGATTTTCCATTTCTTCATCCTTCTTGATGTTACGCGTTTTCCATTTATGTTAAGTTAGAAAGTAAGTGCGACAATGACTACGAGTATGACTGCGCCTAAGCCTATTGCTGCATAACTCAGCCATTCAGATCTCCGAAGGGCTTTTTCCAAGCGCGCCGATAGGTCACTGTTCCCGGTTCCGATTTGCCATGTCGTTGAGGGTGCGCTCGCAGATTGAAATGTCACAGGACTTGATTGTGTGGAATTTAAGGGTGATCCACAATAGCTGCAGGCAGTCGCGCCTTCAGGCACTGTAGCTCCACATTTTGGACATGCTGGCATTTTTGGTCAACTCCCTGTTTTGACAAGCTCGATGAGTCAGTCCATGTTCAGTGGTATATAAACATTCACCAAGCACCGCACACTGTGTGTTCAGACATGTTGAGATTCGAGCGCGCGATAAAGCTTTAAGTTCTGCTCAGTCAGAGAGGAATGTGTGAACTACTTCGAACTTGCAAGTAGGTACAGTTTGAAGGATAGTTCGATGCGCCGGGGTATCCTAGCCAGGTAGGGAGCAAGCCTGGAGACGTTTACGAATGAAACGCCTAAAAGCTTGTGGCCTCTCGGGGCCGCGTGGGTTCAAATCCCACCCCTGGCGCCATTGGAGTTAGCAAAACGTATCGAGGCATGCTGATGTCCTTGCGGGAAAAATCCTGTGGAGCTGTCGTGTTTAAACGTAGCGAAGAGCTTCAATACCTTCTCCTGCACTACGAGGCAGGCCACTGGGACTACGTAAAAGGACAAGTTGAGCCGCACGAAACCGAAAGGGAAACGGTGGTTCGCGAGTTGCAAGAAGAAACAGGCATAAGTGACGCACGATTCGTCGAAGGCTTCAGGGAAGAAATAAACTACATCTACAGAAGGGAAGCTAGGACAGTGTACAAGGAAGTCGTCTTTTTTCTGATCGAAAGCAAACAAAGCACTGTTAGACTATCCTACGAACACGTGGGATACGAGTGGCTCAGCTACGAGAAAGCGATGGCAAGACTCACTTTCCAAAACGCCAAGAAAGTGCTCGCAAAGGCACACGAGTTTCTCAGAAAGCGCGAAAAAAGTCAAGCAACCTAGGCTCGCTGCCGCATTTTCATCATGCTTCAGATGTTGGCTTTGGCAGTTCTGATGACATCAACCACTGAGGCGACTGACTTTTCAAATTCTGCCTTCGTTTCGGGATCAAGTTTGAGTTGAATAATTCTTTCGACACCGTTTTTTCCGAGAACGCAAGGCACACCGATTGAAACGTCGGAGAAACCGTACTCACCCTGCAGGTAGGTGGAGACTCCCATAACCCTGTTCCTGCCCTTTAAGACAGCGTCGGCCATTATGGCGATGACGGCGCTCGGAGCGTATGTGGTAGCTCCTTTGAGTTTTATCACGTCGGATCCTGAGCTTCGCGTCAAGCTCACTATCTTTTCAATCTGCTGACTGTCCAGCAGCTCAGTTATAGGTATGCCCGAGACTGAAGCATGTCTCACGAGAGGCACCATCGAGTCTCCGTGCTCTCCTATGACGAGGCCGCGAATGTCCTCTCTCGAAACCCCCAGTTCTTGTGCGATGTACGATCTGAAACGAAGAGTGTCCAAGATGTTGCCCATCCCGAAAACCCGGTTCCTCTCAAACCCGCTCTCCTTGTAGGCTACGTAAGTCATGACGTCAACCGGGTTGGTCACCATCATGAGTTTGCAGCCTGGGCAGTACCTCACGACCTCTTTCACAATTGACTTGACTATCTTCGCATTTTTTTCAGCAAGATCAGACCGGCTCATCCCAGGCTGTCTTCCCAGACCGGCCGTGACGATGACAAGCTCTGAACCTTCCATTTCGCCATAATCGTTTGTTCCCTTAATCTTGCCGTCAAACTCGATTGCGGGGGCTGCCTGCATCATGTCCAGAGCTTCACCTCGAGCCAGGTTCTCAGCTATGTCAACCAGAACAATGTCGCTGGTCCTGAACCCCAGAATACTGAAAGCCGCCGCACTTCCAACTTTTCCAGCACCGACAATCGAAATCATGAATATCACATGAAACCCAGTTTCACTTTAACCTTGTCCTCTTAACTTTTCAAGATTGGCACACAGCCAGACTCCCGCAAGATATTCTTGACCTGCAGCCTTGGCTAGCGTGTACCCAGATTCGTTTGCAAACTCCCACTTTGCAAATTCACGCTCTTATCGCTGCCTTTAGAAGAAGGATGAAAACTTTTTAGCATAAGATTTGCATGTATTTTGCATGGTGATTCAAAGAGTGGGATTCCAAATCGTCGCAGGACACCATCTTGACTAATTAGGAAGGAGAAATCGTTTGGAAGGAACTGAGAAACCTGAAACCAATGTCAACGCCAAAAAGCGCGGTGTTAAGTTCTGTCCAAGATGCGGATCCGCGGAAATCTACTGGGCTCGCGGGCTACCGCAGCTTTGGTCAATTTGGGAGTGCAGGAACTGTGGCTATCACGGGGCATTCATAGTCGAAGACGGTCAAATGTCCAAAAAACTTCAAGAAGAATACGCAAAAAAACATCTCCACAAAAATGAACAGCAACCTTAAGCCTCTGTGCACCTTAACCAATTAGAAAGCGGGTTTTATCGTAGGCTTTCATAACCCAGAGCGCGGAGTACGCTTGAACATGTTCTCAGCAAAAAGTAAACTTATATGCATGAAGAACAAAGGTTCATCGAAAGCCCTGGTAGTATAGTCCGGTCACACTCGTGTTGTCTGTTCACACGATGCCGGAATAGTATATGCGGCTGTCGCCCGCAGGACCCGGGTCCAAATCCCGGCCAGGGCGCCACACCATATTAGCTTCCAGTTAACTAGGCGGTTTTTTCTTTTTCCTCTTCGTCGATGAGGCGCTTCACTTTCTTCTCCATTTTCAATTCATACTCGTGCTCTTTGACGGGTGGAGATAACGCTTCTTTCAAGAGGAGCAGGTTTGGGGCCACGATGCGTCTTTCTCCTTTTTTGACCTTGACTTTTTCTCCCTCAACAGTATCCTCGAACGCTTCCAGGGCTTCAACTATCCAGTTTCCTCGACTTTCCGTCATAACTCTCACTTTGTGCCTTCCCTTGTAGTATCGAATTTCATCCGTCATGACTAGTCCCACAGAGATGTTCAATGGGAATCAATATAAAACACGCGCTGCGAGGCTGTGCCAAGCGGCTTAAATTTGATTGCAGAAAACATAAGAGCTTCTTCTCATCATATTCCAAATGACAAGAGTTGACTTTCACTTCACCAGTTCATGCTTACTCCGACACGTGGTTGCATGAAATCCTAAGGAATACAGGCATCACCCCCGAAGAGGGTCCGACCGTGACTGCCAGGGCTTCGAAGAGCGGTTTGTGTGTGGTGTGCAAGGGTTCAAGGCTTCTCTGCGGCAAGACCCGTTGTCCAATCATCGTGAAAGTTAATTATTACTTGAAAAGCGTGCCTCTGATGAGCACTGAGAATATTGCAGGGGCTTCGCCACCGAGCGTTTTCATTGGCAGAATAGGCTATCCGAACGTCTACGCCGGGCCGCTTGTTCCTCCGGTGAATGAGGATACAAGCCTCTTTGACCTGCCTGAATTGTGGTTTGGAAAGTCCATAGATGAAATTGTTGCTTTCCGTTCGATGTTAATCCGCGGAAAGCATCGAGTTCACGTGCGTGAATTTGAACAGGCTGGAAAAATAATCGAGAAAACTCGCGAACTAGCCTTGGCTGTTAAGCCCGTCGACGTCGAATTGACGCTGACCAAAAAGCCTCACGGTTCCATATTCCTGAGCGACGAAATCCAGCCTTTCGGGCCTTCTGCGCCGATTCGTGACTTGAACGTGTCGAACACGCGCTGGGATCATCAGATTGAAAAGGCCTACAGCGACACTGACTTGAAGGCCGCCCCCGCGGTGCTCGAACTCTACGACAAGGGCGTTCTTGAAACAAGAATTCAGAAGGCCTTCAGCGTCGGCGCCTTCGGAATGGAAGAAAACCGGCGGTTAGTGCCAACAAGATGGAGCATCACGGCCGTAGACGACATAATCTCGAAAAACCTCATGGAGCAGGTCAAACAATTCCCAGAGATAAACGAGTACCGCGTTTACGAATCCAAGTACTTGGACAACCAGTTTGAAGTTTTGATGCTGCCGAGGGAGTGGAGTTATGAGGCCATTGAGGCGTGGTATCCAGGCACTGTCTGGAACCCAGACGGCAAACATGTTGTCATGTTCTCCGATTGGGAAGGCAATGATCGACGGACAACCTACGCCCAAATCGGCGGGTGCTACTATGCCGCCCGTCTTGCCGTGTGTGAGTTGCTCGCCAAGGAAAGAAGGCAGGCAACAGTGATAGTCCTGCGCGAGGCTCATCCCGGCTACATAATGCCTGTAGGAGTTTGGCAAGTCAGAGAAAACGTCAGAAATGCCATGCGGCAAAAACCCCTACTCTACAACAGCTTCAACGAAGTGTTGGGCAGAATAGCAAATCAGTTCTGCATTCCTCTCCAAAGCTGGATAAACGAAAGCGAACTCATACGCAACTCGCTTTTCCAGAAGCGGATCACCGATTTTCTTTTTTAGATCGACGTAGAGCGACGCGTATGCGGGTTTGAGGATGTTTCAGAAGAGTTCTCTGTTTCTCTTTATTACCTGTTTGATGCTCACTTCGTGGAGGCTTTTTCCAACATAATAGTTGGCAAACAATATTGGGTACGTTAGAGGCAAACTTGCAAGCGAAATGCAGATTTGCCACTTCATGGTTTTTCCCTTGTAAAATCCGAAATATTAAATTTTCTCTCGCATATCCCAGCGAACAAGGAAAAAACCTTCATGTGGAAGTTGGCTTTCTTCGATCAGACGATCCATCATCGAGACGCTTTGAAAGTTGTCAGCGGTCACTTGTCTAGTCCAACCATTTTTCTGTATGTTTCCATAGATCGAAGTACTATTTGATTTGTCTCTTTGGCGTTTTTCCATTCTTTGAACCTCACCCACTTGTGTGGCTCCAACCGCTTGTACGTTTCGAAAAACTCTTGAATCTCCCTTAGCATGTGCGGATGCACATCGGTGATGTCGTGGTAACCGTCGTACCTCGCCTCGCTCACAGGCACTGAGAGCACTTTTGCGTCTTCGCCTTTTTCATCCTCAACCACCAAGGCTCCTAGCATCCTGACCTTCACTATGCAGCCTACCTCGAGCGGTTCATAGCTTAAGACCATGATGTCCAACGGATCATCGTCTTCGGCCCACGTCTGCGGCACGAAACCATACTCGACCGGAAAAACCACTGATGATGGCACTACACGGTCCAAGACAAAGGCTTCCCACTCGGAACGATACTCATACTTGTCCCTCGAACCGCTCCTAATCTCGATGACCATGTTCAACAACACGGGCGGCTCATCACCCACAGGAATATCCTTCCACAAATTCATACTCATCAACAATCAGAGGCAAAAGCCGAACTGGCTAATTTATATTTCCACAAACAACTCGTGCCCTAGCGGACAAACGCAAGCCGCCTTCTCTTAACGTTATCTGGCCAAGATCAGTGCCTTTTTGAAGCGCGGACTTTCTTCACTTTATGAACTTTGCCGGGTGTCTCTTGAATCTCTTCTTGCACGCCACACTGCAAAAGTGATACGTCTCACCATCGTGGGTTATCTTGAATTTGGCCGTCTTGTCATCCATGATTGCGCCGCAAACAGGATCTTTAGGCATCTTACCTTTCTTAACCTCATGCTAGAATATTCGTTCTGCCTTTTATGAATAGCGGTAGGGACTGTCAAGAGAAGAGAAAGTAATCCAAATCGTCCACTCACGTTACCAGCAGAGTCGGGTATTCGGAATCGCCCAACTTCGTGATAAAAATAGAGATCGCTCAAAACGACGATGCAGTCAATATTTACAATAAGAATTCATAATTCTGAGATCTTAAAAACGAAAAAAGCGCAATTAACAACAGATGTGTATGCCTAAACTGAAAAAACAAAAAACCAAACATTATGATTGCAGCCTTCCGTTGAAAAAAAGGAGCAAAATAGCCTGCAAAAGATCAAAACCCAACGAACTCTGTGCGACGTTCTGGCTTTTCAGTACCAGCTGCCCACACCTAGTCACAACACGTAAGTAAATACGGAAAGCAACGTCTGACACAATCGAACATGCTACGCCCTCGAAACTATTCTCTCTCGGTAGGGTTGCGTAGCAAATCAACAGACGTAATTCCGACCTCTCTTTCTAGTATTTCGTCTCCTCACGTAGAAAATGGCGAGGGACGAAGAAAATGGCTATCTCCGCGATATGTTAGTAATAAAAAAAGAAAAAGGTTCTTTGGAAACTTGTAAAGATGTTAGCCTATAACCTAGTACCGGCGCGGCGGTCTTCGTTTAGCATAACATTCTCGGCAGTAAACTGGTCTGCTTCCGTCGGGTTTGAAGGGAACTTCGCATTCCTTTCCACAATCAGCGCAGACTGCCTTATGCATCTCTTTTTCATACATTAACTGTTTCAACTCCTTACCATTTGCTGTGCAGAAAACTGATTCTTACACGCTGCATCTATCCTTGACGTTCATCCTTATAAACAATTTGTTCAAAAGCAGCTAAATTCCGATAAAAAGCATGGTGCGTTGCAATTACGAGTCTGATTTGAATCTTTTTGCCTCCCTTAAACCGCGAAGTGGAGAACAGAACGACTTTTTCGAGGGACCTAACGGCTAGTTTGTGTTTTCGAAGTACTCTGCTAATTTTCTGTTTTCGGCTCGGCGGAGTGTTTCTGCGCATTTTCGTGGGTCCAGATGTTTGTATTCTAAGCCGAACGTTGCCAGCAGTCTTTGAACGTCTTTTGCGATGTCAGGGGATGCGAGTATTCCTCTCACTTCGCGATCTGCTTTGCTCTTGATTGCTTCCATATATTTGGCCAGTTGAAGCACCGCGTCTTTCCCAGCCGTTTTCCGCTTGATCTCCACGACGACGAGTCTCCCGTCCTTGTCTGTGCCGTACACGTCGATGAAGCCGGGTTCAACCTTTTTTTCCCAGCTTATGATTTTGAACCCTTCCTCTAACAGCTCAGGCTTAAGCAGCACAGCCTTCTGCATGTCCTCTTCGCTCGAATACAGCGAGAATTCTGCATCGTCCAAGAGACTCAGCTCTGTGACCAGCCGAATGACATCAAAAACGACCCTGACGGATTCTGGGGGCTTCTGCCTCACAGCCCGTATCTCCAGTGTCTGTTCTCTGCTTTGAACGTGGAAGATGACGTTGCCTCCGGGCATCCAGTTGACCGGTTCGTAACCTGTTGAGCGGTGAACGAGGAGCGACCCGTCAGCCTTCACTATGAGGATGCGTTCGCCAGGCTCGAGTTTTGACTTTGCCCTGCCAACATAGTCGACTGAACACTTGCCGACAATGAGCAGTGTCCTATGGCGGGAAATCGCCATTTTTGCGACCTCTTCAGACTCCGAAGCATTCGGCTCGACTAAGACCGTTAAAGGCCTGAAACTTGACAATGCGTCCTCGCCAATAGCCTTAGAAGACCTGTCCACTCATAAGATTTCTGAAGGCTCGCGATGACTGTTTGGGACAAAAAACGAGATATCATGCGACGTTATGATGCCACCGCGCAAATTTACGATACCCGATACGCTGAGGAACAAGCTGCAAAGATTGAGGCTGCACTCAGACACGTTGAAGTTCAGGCAGAGACGGTCTTGGACGTTGGATGCGGAACAGGAATCTTGTTCAGTTACGTTGCCGACAAAGCAGCGATGACCGTTGGCGTAGATGTTTCATCAAGAACTCTGCTAAAGGCGAAAGAACGTGCCAGGAATCATCCAAACGTGCATCTGGTTTGTGCAGACGCAGACAACATGCCCCTGAAAGACAACGTATTCGACAGGGCTTTCGCGGTCACCATCATTCAGAACATGCCTAATCAGACTGAAACGCTGAACGAAATTAGACGCGTGGTCAAAGACAACGCATTGATAGTCGTCACAGGCTTGAAGAAAATTTTCACGAAAAACAAACTTCAAAAGACATTGAAGAACGCAGGCTTAAACATCATAGTAATGAGAAATAAAAGCTTAAAGTGTTACGTGGCAGTGTGCACCAAAGCATAGAACGCTGTTGGATTTGGTCTGGTCGTAGTTTACACAATCTCAGAAGTTGAAGAAAAGACGGAAATCGAAATATGGCGATTGACAGACTCAACGAATAAAGAAATATGCCAAAGCAGTTTTGGAAAAATGCGTAACGGAATGGGAGATAACAAGGAATAAAGGGGTCTCTCGACGAGAAGAGCGCGCGCAGTTACGTTCTTTAGCTCTTTAGTTGTTATGATGTTTTTGTTCATGATAGCTAGTAATCCTTATTACCCTTGGAAAACTTACGCAATGTTGCGGCAAAGGTTGAGGGGTAAGGCTGTGAAGGAGAAGAATGCATCTGTGGATGGTAACTGTAATTTAATTTTGGGTATAGTTTATATTAACAGTTTGACCTCACAAACCATTCCACAAGGAAGGATCACTCGTTAATGATGTTAATTGGTTCTGCATTTGGAATGTTCCGTCATCATCTCGGTTGCGTGGAGATTGGAGGGCGCGTTGACTGATGCCGTTTCAAACGCTAAAGAGAGACACTGCGAAAGAACTTTGTCTAGAGTGGGTTATGCAAGTTAAGAATTACAAGCTCAACCTTGACAAAAACAGGTGCGTCGGTTGCCAAATCTGCAATCTAGCCTGCCCGAAAGAAGCAATCAGCATAGAAAAACAACCAAAGACCTTCGGAGAAAAAACCCGAAAGGCCAAAGTAGATGTTGACATAGCCAAATGCAACTTCTGCGGGATTTGCGACATTTCTTGCCCGTACGGCGCGATTTCCGTAACCGTAGACGGAAAACACCTTCTATCAGTTCTGGACAAAGAAAGCTTTCCCCAACTAATCCGCGATGTCAAGGCTGACGCCAGCAAGTTTCCAGTGGATCCTGACAAAAGCGAGAATGTCTGCCCCCTCAACCTGATAAAAGCCCAATATTCGACCCCCGAAGGAAAACTGGTGGAAGATCCCCGTTCTCTGAGCAGGTCCGAACTGAATGCGCTCAGGATGAAGGTTGAAGTCGACAAAGAGCATTGTCCATGCTGCGGGATATGCGAAGCAAAGCTTCCACAGGGAGCAATGCACGTGCGCAGAATGTTCTCGGGGAAGCTTGCCATCAAACGTGAGAATTGTCCCGAAGGATGCACAGACTGTCTAGACGTCTGTCCGATTACGGGTGCACTCTACCTTTCCGACAGTGACAAGAAGGTACACGAAAACGAAATGTTCTGCGTCTACTGTGGAGCCTGCAAGATCGTTTGTCCAGTTGATAACGCGCTTGATTTCAAGCGAACCCGCATCCACCATACGACAGTCCGTTCAGGAGCTTGGAACAAGGCCCTGGAAAGACTGACTTCGCCAACCGACATGACTAAGGAACTGAAAGCCAAGCGTTCTCTGAGGGCAAGAGAATCCGTGAAGAAGAGAATGGGCCTGAAGGAGGAGCAGCATGTCTAAGAAACCCAAGAAGGGCACTGCCAAGGAAAAAACAAAACCCAGACAGAAGAAAACAGGGCCCAAGGCTGAAGGCCCCCGAATCGGAGTCTTTGTCTGTCAGTGCGGCTCAAACATAGCCTCGATAATAGATGTGGGCGCTCTAACAAAGTATGCCCAGACTCTGCCCAACGTCGTGCACGCGGAGAACTTGAGTTATCCCTGCAGCCGTCAAGGCCAGGAAGATATAGTCGCCGCCATAAAGAACAACAAGTTAGACCGCGTCGTCGTGGCTGGTTGTTCACCGAGACTCTACGAACCGACCTTTCAAAGCTGCGTGTCCAGGGCAGAGCTCAACCCATGGCTCTTTGAAATGGCGAACATCCGAGAGTTCACATCCTACTGTAACCAAACCGCGCCTGAAGAGGCAAACGAGAAAGCCAAAGACACCGTAAGAATGGCCGTTGCAAAAGCAAGACTTCTCGAACCACTGAAGCCGATAGAACTGCCCATCACAAAGAAGGTCATGGTCATCGGCGGAGGCATCGCAGGAATCAACGCTGCCCTAGACCTGGCCGACATGGGCTTCAAGGTCTACATGGTTGAAAAATCCGAAACCATAGGCGGCGTCATGGCGCTGCTGGACAAGACGTTTCCAACACTCGACTGCAGCATATGCATCGAAGGCCCCAAAATGGTTGACGTCGGCAGACATCCCAACATCGAAATAATCTCTTACGCCGACGTGTTGAAAGTCGAAGGGTACGTCGGCAACTTCAACGTTAAAATCCGCAAAAACCCCCGCTACGTCACAGCGGCAAACTGCACCGGCTGCGGCGAATGCAGAGACGCCTGCCCAATAGAATACCCCAACTACGCGGACATGTACCTGGGCGCGAGGAAGGCTATTTCCATCCCGTTCGGCCAAGCCGTCCCGCTCACGCACACGATTAACCGCGACTATTGCATCGAATGCTACAAGTGCGTCGACGCGTGCGGGGCCCGAGAGGCAATAAACTTCGACCAGAAGCCCGAAGAAATCGACGTTAACGTCGGCGCGATAGTTGTGACCGTTGGCTACAGCATGTACGATCCCAAAGACTTGACATGGACCGGCTACGGCAAGTTCTCGAACGTGTTCACGGCAATGGAGTTCGAGAGGCTCATACTCGCAGCTGGCCCAACAGGCGGAAAGGTAATTCGAGCCTCAGACGCACAGAAACCTCACTCGGTCGCGTTCATGCAGTGCGTAGGCTCTCGCGACATAAACAAATACGAGTACTGCTCAGGCTTCTGCTGCATGTACACTCTCAAACACTCGGTCATGCTCAAGGAGAAGTACAGGGACGCCATCGACGTCTACGTGTTCTACAACGACATGAGAAGCAACTTCAAAGGCTACGAGGAATTCTTCAACAGGGCCCAGAAATCCGGAGTCAAATTCATAAGAGTCAAACTTGAGAACCGAAAAATAACAGAAGACCCGCAAACCAAAAACCTCACAGTCTGCGCCGAAACCGAAGACGGCAAACCCGTCTCCGTACACGCAGAAATGGTCGTGCTAGCGAACGCAGCCATCCAGGCACCCGGAACGGCGGAACTGGCAAAAATCCTCAACATACCCCTGGACAAAGACGGATTCTTCATCGAATGTCAGCCTAAGATAAGACCAACCGACACCGAGGTATCAGGCATATTCTTGGCGGGTGCATGCCAAGGCCTGAAAGACATACCCTACAGTGTCGCTCAAGGAAGCGCTGCAGCGGCCCAAGCCGCCTCAGTTCTGGGAAAGAACACGTGGACAGTTGAGCCACTGGTTGCAAGAGTGAACGAGGATCTGTGCAGCGGCTGCAGGGTTTGCGAATCAGCCTGCGGCTACCACGCGATTAAAGTTGAAAAAGCAGGGGACAAAGCAGTTGCCAAGGTCACTGAAGGCCTGTGCCGGGGCTGCGGAATCTGCAGCTCCGCCTGTCCAATGGACGCCGTAACCATGCCGAACTATTCTGATTGCCAGATTGTGGCCCAAATTCAGGCGGTCATGAAGAAGGGGTCGAGAAAAACTTGAGCGGGCAGATTAGCTCAACCGTTCAGGCAAAGGCAGAGGAGCCTCGCATAGGCGTCTATGTTTGTTACTGTGGGCTCAACATCGCTGGCACCGTGGACGTTGAAGAAGTGGCCGAATACGCTCGCAAACTACCAAACGTCGTCTACGTCAAGACGAACCGTTACACTTGTGCCGATCCAGGCCAGGAGGAAATTCGAAAAGGCATCAGAGAATACAAGCTGAACCGTGTTGTGGTTGCCGCATGTTCGCCCAGAATGCACGAACCCACCTTTCGCAGGACCGTGTCCGAAGCTGGGCTGAACCCTTTCGTGTATGAAATGGCCAACATCCGTGAGTTTGCTTCTTGGTGCCATCAAAACGCTCCCAAAGAGGCGACTGAAAAAGCCAAAGAACTCGTAAAGATGGCGGTTGCGAAAGTGAGACTCCTTGAACCACTTGATGTCATAGAGGTTCCAGTTACTAACAAGGCGTTGGTCGTTGGCGCAGGCGTCGCAGGGGCGAGCTCAGCGCTCGATCTTGCAGAAATGGGTTATCAAGTCTACCTGGTAGACCGAGCTGAAATAATAGGCGGTCACATGGCTCAGCTTGGAAAGAGCTTTCCAGTCTTCGAGTGTTCAAACTGTCCGCAGCAGATTCACTGCCCAAGGTTTTCATGCGTGGCTACGAGAATCGGGGCCGTGGCCGTTCACCCGAATATCAAGCTGCTCGCGTACACGGACGTCAAACACGTTGAAGGCGTGATAGGAAGCTACAAGGCCACCATCACGAGAAGGCCGCGGTTCGTTGACGAGAACAAGTGCACAAGCTGCGGCAAGTGTGCCGAGGTCTGTCCCGTTGAAACACTGAACAAGTTTGACGCCGGAATGAGAAAACGCAAGGCTATCTACCTACCGTTCCCATATGCCACACCAAACACGTACACCATCGACAAGGAAACTTGCCTTTACTTCAAGGACGGAAGCTGCAAGAAATGCCAAGAAATCTGCCCCGAAGGCGCCGTGAACTTCACGCAGGAGCCCTCAGAGGAGAAGCTCGAAGTCGGCTGCATGGTCGTGGCCACGGGATACGACGTCTATGAGCCTTTCGACCTACCGAACTACGGCTTCGGCAAGTACAAGGACATCATAACGGCATTGCAGCTTGAAAGAATCATAGACACAAACACCCAGATCGTTGGAGAACTGCGGAAACCCTCGGACGGCAAGACGCCCGAGAGCATCACATACATACAGTGCGTGGGTTCCAGAGACGCGAACAAGTACGAATACTGCTCAGGCTTTTGCTGCATGCTCACACTAAAGAGCGCCGTATTCCTCAAAGAAAAATACGGCGACAAACTGAAAATCAACGTGTTGTACACTGACATGCGTGCCAACAGAAAAGGGTACGAGGAACTGTTCAGGAAGGCCCAGCAGCTGGGCGTCAACTTCGTTCGCGTCAAACTGACCAACAGAAACGTGAGCGAAAACCCGAAAACAAAGAAACTCGCAGTGTGTGCAGAAAAAGAAGACGGCACACGCGTCGAAGTCGAAAGCGACATGATCGTGTTGGCGACAGCCGCCGTGCCGAGTCAAGGTTCAGAAGAAGTTGCAAGGGTTTTCAACATCAGCCGCGGAAGCGACGGCTTCTTCATGGAAAGTCACCCCAAGCTGAAACCCATAGACACGCCGTCAGACGGAGTCTTCGTCGCGGGAGGATGCCAAGGACCAAAAGACGTACCCTACAGCGTTTCTCAAGGCATGGGAACAGCGGCAAGAGCATCAACAATCCTCTCCAAACCTACTTACAAAATCCAGCCCATCGTGGCAGTGGTTGACCCGGCAAAATGCCGCAACACCAAAGTGAAATGCGGCCTCTGCGCCAAAGCCTGCCCCTACAGCGCCATAACAGCACCCGAGGGCCAAGTTGCGCAGACGATGAGCGCAATGTGTCACGGCTGCGGCACATGCGTCGCCGAATGCCCTGCTGACGCGATAACTCAGAAACACTTCACGGACGCGCAGATAATGTCCCAAATAAGAGCCGCGCTGGAAACAAACGCTGAGGGCAAGATACTGGCGTTCCTCTGCAACTGGTGCAGCTACGCCGGCGCCGACCTTGCCGGCACGAGCAGATTCGAATATCCCGCTGTAATAAGACCCATCAGAGTCATGTGCTCAGGAAGAGTCGATCGAGACTTTGTCCTTGAGGCGTTCAGGCTGGGCGCAGGCATGGTCATGGTCGGTGCTTGCCACCTGCCCTACGACTGTCACTACATCAGCGGAAACTATAAGATGAAGGCCCGAATGGACGCGTTGGCCCCGATGCTGCAGAAACTCGGCATGAGCCCGGAGAGACTCCGCGTAGAATACGTCTCAGCGGCCGAAGGCATCAAGTTCGCAGAAGTCGTGAAAGAAATAACCTCGCAAATGCAAGCTCTAGGCAAGGAGAAGATACAAGCAGAAAACGCCAAGATGCGACCGCTGTTGGAGAATATGCTAAAGAGGAAAGAACAAAAATAGTTCCAAGCAATTTAGGCTACTTCGTTCAGTTGGGCGTCCCTCATCTTCTAAGCGACTGGCCGATACACAGCTCTACAAATTGACCAGAGGCGGCAGTGCGCGCGCTAGAATCTTAAGATTTCTGTCTGAACTAGGCTGTGATGGTCTTATTCTTCGCGCAATAGAAGAAGTGGTTCAGAGGCTTCTTTTTTCATGGTTCTTCTGATATTAGCCCCATCAAAATCTTCACTGTTGACTGGATTTTCATTTCTTTTGAGAGTGCGGACAACATAATGTTTTTCTCCGTTGACAGTCTCAATGCTAATGACTTTCAAATTCCTAACCATACGATCTCTTTTCCAATGATTAGTTATCACCGCGCGGCTAATAAACATTTGTAACTGTGATTTTACACTAGGCATGCACACGCTTGTGTGTGTGGGATAGAACTTTTCCCCCCCCAACTATCTTCCAAGAATACTGTTCGAATTTTCCTTCTTCCTCAGCAGACGATTTCTTTTCTTCAGCTTCGTCTTCAGCTCTTTGCTTTCCCTCCACTTTCTTTCCATCTGAAGACTTTTCAGATAAAGGCAAGAACTGATAAAATTAATTGAATTGAGCCAACTATTCCAAATACACCAGCAAATACTTGCATAGCCCTATCGCACAGCGCTCCTCTTGGATAATTGGCGCTTCGCACGGCGGGAGCTTGAACTATTCTGTGCGTTGGTTCATCACTTGCCCGCAGGTCTAAATAATCTCAAAGGCAGCCGCTCGAGTCGGTCTAGCCTGTTCTTCGTTCTTCTCTGTCCTTCCAGAATTCTCTTGTTCTGAGGTAGAGGATTTTTGCTTTCAAGAGGTCCATGAAGAAATCGTCGTCTTTGGGGTGCATTTTTCCAAGAATTCTTGAGGCTGTTTCAGGGCCTACTCCTTTCACTTCTAATGCTATCACAGCTTTTTTTCCGTAGCTCAGCACCAAGTCCGCCGTTCGTCTCGCTTGAGTCAGTTCTTTGAGTTCTTCCTCGGACACTTCCTTGCCCTCGCGCCTTCTCTTCAACACTTCGTACACCTGTTCCGCGTCTTGGCTTGGATACAAGGGTGCCAAGAGTTTGGAACCGCATTTTCGACACACGGGCTGTTCTTGAAGGTCTCTTATTCTGTCTTCCCCAGCCCATTGGCCGCAAGACATACACAATAAAGAGGCTTTTCTGGCTCCAATTGCCATTTTCATTTTGTCTATGTTGGTCATCAACAGTCTTTCGGGAGCCATAAGTTCCGACATGTCCGAAAACTTCGCAAGCATGTGATATGCCAACGGTGTGGGCTTTTCTTGGCTGAACACTGAGCTGATCTTGATTTTTCCGTTTCGCACGGCGCCCATGATTTCTTTGGCCCTTTCGATGTCCACTTTTTCAATCATGGCTTCGCGCAGCGTTTCATCGAGGATGGGCGTGTTCATGAATCGTTTCGGCAGTTGACTCATCCTTTCGTAGCTCATCGTCTTCCCACGTGGGAGGGCTCCGAACCGCTCCGCGACGAACTTCATCTTGTACGAAAACGGAAACTTCGACTCCAAGTACGCTTGAAAAGCCTGATCCGCCTCCTTGCTTGTGAGGTTGAACAGGCGTGCACAAGTGTTCTCAACTTCTTGCCGTGTCAGCTTCCTCGGCGTCTCAATCAGTATGTGGTAACCATCGTTCCACCAGCCCACGATGATTTCTCTTTCAGAAAGAACCGAATCGAATATGCAGCCCAGCGTGCGATTCACCATCTCGCCAAAACATGCGTGAACAATCAGAAACTTGTCAAAGCCTTCAACAACGATGTGTTTGTCAGTCGGCAACGGCGCGCCCTGTTTGAGGTGCTCTTCAACTTCCTGAACAGCGCTCAACAACGCAGACTTGTCCGTAACGAATTTTTCCGCGAGCTCTTCTGCCACGGCCTCAGCTTTTCCAGTTTCTTTCAGCGCTAGCGCAATGTTTTCTCGGAGCTGTCCAGTCTCTCGGGCAAGGTCGAACGGAACGGGCAGCATCTCACCGTCCCACCCTGGAACCGCGGCCAGCGGATCTTCCGAGGGTACGACGTAGACGGTTCCCGTTTCCTCTTCAATCTGGACTATTCGCCAGACTTGGCCCTTAACGATGAAGTTCAAGCCTACGCGGGCTTTTAAAGCCATGAACTCGTCGCCCAAGCTGCCGATTTTCCTGTCCGAAATCACGTTGACAATAGGGTAGCGCTTTTCGTCAGGAATCATTGACAGGTTCTCGTAATAGTACCTTCGGCTGTTTCTTCCCTTCCTCAAACCCTTGTCTTCCTGAATTATCCTTACTTCCCCCAGACGTTCTAAAAAGCATACCACGTCCCAAAGGACGTTCTGCGTGAGCTTTCGGTAAGGATAGGCTTGCCGCATCAGGGCTAGAAGCTCTTTCAAGCTCACTGTTGCCCTGTCCATCAGGATTCCAACGATCTGGTGCGCCAGGACATCCAAAGCGTTTTCTTGTATGAGAACAGGTTCAAGCCTGCCTGCTTGGGCGTTTCTGGTCGCCGCGACAGATTCGAGAGTGTCATCCGGATAGGCCGTGATGATGACGCCTTCGGATAACATGTCCAGACGATGGCCACTGCGTCCCACTCTCTGAATTAGGCTGCTGACTTGCCTCGGCGAGAGATACTGTATGACAAGGTCAACGTGGCCTATGTCGATTCCAAGCTCCAGAGTACTCGTGCAAACGATTGCCTTCAAGCCGCCGGTCTTAAACTCATCTTCAATCTGTGAGCGTTCCTCCCTCGACAGAGAACCGTGATGCACGGCAATGTCCTTTCGTCCGAGCTGATTGAACCTGAAACCCAGCATTTCGGCAATGGTTCTGCTGTTGACAAAAATCAGGGTTGACTCGTGACTGTCGACAAGCTCCCTCAAGCGTCTAATCCTCGCAGCCGCTTCGGGCGACGTGTTGAGCGTCCTTGCCAAGTCATAATCAGCCTCAACGGGAACCGGGTTCTCGACGTGATAGCGGTAGCCTTTGGGCAAAACGGCTTCAACTATTCTGACGTTCCTCCCTGTTCCGGCGAGAAACTGTGCTATCTCGTCTGGATTCCCCACCGTGGCTGATAAGCCGATCCTCTGAAAATCTTTACTGGTAACTTGGCGCAGCCTCTCCAGTGCGACTGCAAGCTGAACGCCGCGTTTGCTGGAAGCGAGTTCATGCACTTCGTCCATCACGATGTATTGCACACTTCGCAAGTGTTGTCTCATGCGCGAGCCTGGAAGAATCGCCTGAAGAGTCTCAGGAGTCGTGACGAGCATGTCCGGAGGAAAGATAGCCTGCCTCCTCCTGAGCTTCAACTCGGTGTCTCCATGCCTGACCTCTATTGAAATACTGAGTCTGTTAGACCAGAACGATAATCGCTTCAAAAGGTCCCGATTCAACGCCCTCAATGGCGTTACGTAGATTATGGCTATCCCCTTTCTCGGCGTCTGCTGAACAAGCTTAGAGAAGATGGGAAGAAGAACCGCCTCGGTTTTTCCACTTCCAGTGGGTGCAAGCAGAAGCACGTTCTCCCCGGCTAGAATGGGGGAAGCGGCCATTTTCTGGGGCAAGGTGGGTTCTGAGAAGCCCAATTCCGCCACAGCGGAGCGCACGGGTTTTGCGAATAAACTGAAAACCCCGGAATCCGAAGATTCTTCACGCATTTCTCGCAGACCACGAACACGTTTTGCCAAGCCTTTTTCTTCATGTCAAAGAGAGCGGATACGAAAGTGCAAGTCCCGCTTCTTCTCTATATCCGATTGAAGCTTTCTCTTTGAACTTGCCTCTTGAAAGCAGGTTGCCAAGCTCTTCCTTTAAAACCTCTTTTCTGGTGCAGAAGACGACCTCGTTCTTGTCGTTCGTCCACACGGTCAATCCCCTCGTCTTTCCCTTGTGGAGCAAGTGAAGGAACGAGTCTTCTTCGCTCAGCTGCAGCATTGCTATCGCGCCCGAACCCTGTAAGGCACAGAAGAAGGAGTACAATGCCTCCGTAACTTCTTTCTCGCGCAAAGTCTCCTCGAAAAAGTGTGGAATCACCTCCGAGTCTACTAGTTCATACTTTTCAGATTCAAAAACGTGCGCGCTACTCAACCCCTTTCTAATCTCCTTGTAATTCTCAATTTTCCCGTTGTGAACTGAGGCAACGGTCAAGTTCGGCTCCATTTCAACAACATATGGCTGTGCGGTCTCCTTGTGCTCTGCCATTTTCATAAACTCTGGACTGGGCATCCGCACATGACTAATCAACACAGAAGCCCCGTCAACCTTCACCATTTCAGACAATTTTCTTGCAGGAGAGCCATCAACCTTTCCAACCTTTTCAACCAGAACATTACCGTCCTCCAGAAGCAAAGCCACACCCGCCCCGTAGCCCCCAAGCGGAAGACGTTCCTCAGGATACTGATGAACCTCCAGCTTCTCCAGAATTCTGAAGACTCTAGCCACGGGCAAGGTCTTCTTCAAACAAAACCCAAATATACCGCACATTTTTTCTTTTCCGCTCCACTTTTTAATTCTCAAGGGCTCCTTTCAGTCAGTCGAACCTCAGCTTAGGTCACGTCCTGCCTAAACATGCTTAACTTACAGAGTATTTTAAACCTTTAGCGTAATTCGCTTGCTCTTCTGAACGTGAACAGCACACGCTTAAGTTAATCTTAGCCTGAAGTGACATCACAGGCTTATAGCGCAACGAACAGCAATACTATGGCCAGTATCGAGCAAGAAAGGCCGGACAGAAATGACATGGCAGAAAGTGTCCACAGTTTCTTCCGTGCAGGATAGATGCTGTAAAAAAATATGAAGAATGCAGACATGGTGAACGCTAAGGCACTCGCCAAAAGAACGATTTTCAAATAGGCGGGTATGTTGAGAGTAATCTGGAGGACTGCCAGGCTTAAACCCGCCAAGGTTCCTGGATAACAGGCATTAATGATTGGTTTGATGAACTTCTCCTCAAACTCGTCGGACATATTCATCCCGTTTTTGCAAGTTTTATGCAATTTGATCCTGCACTAGCGCGCGCTAATAAGTCTTCAATCATCTGTCCACTCCTGCGCGTCCTACTGCGATTCTCAAGGAACGTTGTCTACAAGAACACGGGGGAATTGCCGTTGCTGTCATTTGGAAGTAGGCTTCAGACGTTCTATCTCTGACGCTCGGACTCGCCTGCCATAAATGATGATTCGGCCCTTTGCTCTGCTGATTCTCTTTCAACTTTCGAAGAAGTCATAATCCTGTCTGCTTCTTTCGCTTTCTCCACTGGAATGAGTTCGTTCAGCTTGTCCACGAGTTTCTCGGCTTCGTCCTTCTCAAGCGTGATGTGCAGGTCTCTTCGGTGAGGAATGACGATTTGGACTTTTCCTTCGTCGCTCAGTCTAACCGTATCGATATTTTTGAGGAGGACATCAAGGGGAACCACCATCTGGAAAAGAAGACCTAAGCTTTCTCTCAGATGCGGATTGCTCTCCACGAACCCTTCCAACTTTTTCATCGCCCCCTCCTTAACGTCAACCTTTAACAACGTCTCGTAGAGTTTGACGCTGAAATGAGGCTTATCAAAAGCCATAATCAACTCGTCCGTTTCCATGCCAGATACACCCACACTGATTTTTATACAAAGTTGACAATTAAGGCTTGCGGTTCAATCATTCTCCACAAACAATCGATTCATTTTTCAACCCTATAATTGAAGCGTAATGCACCGACAAATCTCGAAAGATTGTCCAGACACGTTAGAAAAGAAAATGTGCAATAGCATGCGTGAATGAACATCGGAATTCCTTTGCCTACAATCCTGTTGTCTCAAAGTAAAGTGAGAATCTTCTCTTGAATCCGCGCAACTCTGCTTAACCGAGGCATCTTCCCTTCGTGAAATCGAGTCTGTGACTGGGTTTATCGTCCAGGATGGATATCCTGCCGCATCTCGTTTAAATATCGTCTGAACCCGTAAGATAGCCATAAACATCAACAGCTATAACGGAGCCCTATCTTTGCCGTTAGATTTGCTTCCCGGGTTATCTTCGTTCGCAATCGTTGCGTTAGCAGAGTTCGGCGACAAGACACAGATTGCAATCATTAGCCTAAGTGCCAAACACAGACCGAGATCTGTCTTCGTGGGTGCCATCTTGGCATTCGCCTTGATTGACGGGGTTTGTGCATTGATAGGCGGAGCAATAGCTCCCTTCGTTCCAACATTCTGGATCAGTCTGGTAGCAGGTATCGCATTCATCATTTTCGGAATCTACACACTGCTCCCCAAGAAACGTAGCATCGTACAAATCAAAGAGCACTCAAAAGTCGTGACAACATCGTTCCTGATGATAGCCGCCCTAGAGTTCGGCGACAAAACACAGCTCGCAATAATCGCTTTGTCCGCAGAATATGCCGCCCCTCTCCAGGTTTTCTTGGGAGTAATGCTAGCCCTGACTTTGCTGACAGGTCTTGAGACGCTTCTCGGCTCGGTCGTCTCTCGGTACATATCCGAACGTTACATCAAGATCGGTTCAGCTTCGATATTCATTTTGTTTGGCGCTCTCTTCTTGTTTGAGACCATTAGCGGCACAAAATTGTTTTGAGAAAAAATCCTTGGTCAGTCGAGACCAGCACGCGTGCCAGTTGTGACATTCATCAAAAATGAAGCCTATTCTTCTGCTGATTATTCGACTCTTGCACGACCTTGCTTGGAAGACCAAGCTTCCAACTGTCAAGGTTCTGCAAGAAGACGAAGTTATGCTTCGTGACAAGAAAAAGTAACTAAATTGGCAACGTTGGGCAAATTACCGTATTCTGCCTATTACTATATACTATTTTTAGGTTATAGCGTAAAAACAAAAGGTTGTCGAGTCTATCGCGGCAGCGAGCGCGCGCTGCTTCTTCCACGTTTAAATTAAATGGTCAAGTGCTCTCTTGGAACTTCGGTTCTGCCGAAATGACCACAATTCCACTGGCCACATTCAGCCTCACCGTCAACGCAGTCGCGGTTGGCTCATTGGCCAACCCCCGCGCTGGACAAGTGACGGTTGACATATTACTTTAACCGATATATTACGCGACTTGTAATATCTTTCAATAGGACAGAAAAACCATTCCTCTATATGAAAATGTGGCGATTGGTCATAGCATTAGCAGTTATTCTAGTGGCATTAAACGTGTTTGATGTTTTCACCACCAAAGCTGCCCTCGCCATGGGCTGCAAAGAAAACAACGAGTTTGCTATTGCCTTATTCACAACGTTCGGTTACGCAATTGGGTTACTCATTAAATTCGGCGCAGCCACCATGATTGGATGTTTAACTATCTACTCATATCACCATGACAGCAGAGCCCTCCGCATCATCTTGACCACCTGCCTCATCTACGCAGTCAGCCTATACGTCCTAGTCGTCTCTAACAACATCGTTAATATGTTCAGTTAACAAACTTCGAAAATACGCGCGTGTGTGTTCAAGTTTGTAAAAGAAAAATGGAGGATGATGGTTTTTGGTTGCTTGGCGGTGCTGACATTTCAAATCTAGACTGCACTCTTTTTCTTGCGAGGCAAATGAGAACTCCGATGCCCATCAGCGCGTGCGCAATCTTTATGCGTCTCCAGTCCCCGTGATGAATCCCAAAATGCCATAACAGCTCTGGGCGGTCCTGAAAAATCAATAGCAATCCAGAAAGACGCATTATTTGAACCTGTTCAACGCGACTGTTGAAAGATACAACCAATCGGACCAAAACCTTGAAATCATCTCTCGGGTAACATTGCTTGGACGATGAGGTCATCGAGGTACGGAGACGCTGTTGGCGAATGATCGCTTTTTCCGCTGCTGAGTCCAAAATACAAGAAAATCGATTTTGACTGAAACGTTGTGTTCAGAGAAGAAGTGTCAAGACTTTTTCGGGGCGAACAAATAAAAGGGGGAGAAGGAGAGAAGGCTAATGCTCTGACGGGGTAATGTATGCCCAAACGCTGACTAGCACCAGTGTTAGACAGGCTCCGGCAAGTCCTGCCAACAGGTATTGTGCGCTGAGAACCGCTGGCAAGACATTTGCGAGCCAAGGAACCGCGTAAGTTCCTGCTAAGTCTGCAATCATTCCACCGAAGAATCCCAAGATCGCCACGAAGACGAAAATCTTTAACCTTTCACCCATTTGATTCACCTTTTTGAATAGGAATTAATTCAAGCCGCTTTTTAGTCTAACTTACATCTTTTTGTCTATTTTCCGAAAACCGCGAACATGCTCTTTTAGTTGGAAAATTAAAGGCCAAAACTGTTTCCGCTGGGACATATAGCTCTACATATATACGGGCATGTTTTCGCCATGTTAACAATGTATAAGATTCTCTGCCGCGACCTTTTGTCTCTGGAGGTAATTAATTTGTCAGAAAGGTTTAGCAAAAAATGGGAAACGAGAAGAGATGAACAGCCCCTCACAGACCGTGTCAAAGACGCAGTTAAACCACCTGGCCCATTGAAGCCCCGCTTAGACTTCGCTGTTCGACGCATAGAATTGCAGGTTCAGAAATTGGATCAAGCTACGGACAGATTCGGCCAAAGGGACAAGACGATATTCGCAAGAATAGTTGACGCGTACACGAAGCATGACACAGCCCGAGCGAACGTTTTTGCCAATGAACTGGCTGAGATACGCAAGATGGAGAAACTTATCATAAACGCAAGGCTTGCCCTCGAACAGATCGTGTTAAGGTTACGCACCGTATCCGAACTCGGAGACGTAGTCTCAACATTAGGCCCTGCAGTCGGAGTCTTGAGATCAGTCAGAGCTGGACTAGTTAGCGTTTTCCCCGAAGCAGAGAGCGAACTTGGCGAAATCGGCAACATGCTCAGCGGAATAATGATGGAAGCCGGAACAGGCTCAGGAATGACGTTGAACTTCGACAACGTGAACGAAGACGCAGGCAAAATTCTCACAGAGGCAGCAACGGTCGCAGAACAGAGAGTCAAAGAGAAGTTCCCAGATCTGCCACCAGGAATACCCGGACTACCAACGGCCCCCGTAGGCGAAAAATCGTCAACCGAAACTTCGTAAAGATAGGGGATGAAGAAGATGTCACAAAACCCCAACCTTTTTCTTTCTATAGGAAAACAAATCAACGACGAATACGGACGTCCCATAGGCAAGATAGCCTCTTTTGCAGTGACCCCGAGCGGAAAATTCGACGGCGTCTTTATAGCGCTGGGCGATGGAAGATTTCTAAAACGATGTGCCGATAACATCAAGTTCAACGGTTCTGAAGTAACCCTCATCTCCAACATAAAGGCTCAAGCAGGCATACTGACCGATCAGATCCCCCTCATCTGGCGCAAGGACCAAGCCCTCAAAGACCTCTCTGAGAAAAAGAAGATACCAAAAGAATTCTACGCAGAGCTTCACGGCACCTTCGATGGCGCACTGACTCAGCTCAAGAGCGAAGCACAGACTCTGAGAGAAGAAATAGAAGACGAAATCTCGGAATGCAACGAGGAGATAAAGGCCCTAAACTATGCCCTGGTTAACCTTGAAATCGAACACGAAATAGGAAAAGTTGACAACCAATACTATGAAACCGCTTTTTCACTGATTCAAGAAAACATCAAACGAGTCCACATGGAAAAAACCGACCTGGAACTAACGACCAGCAAGCTTTCCAGCATCCTACTAGGAGACTCTTCCAGACCTGCTGAACAGACGAAGAACAAGATCCCCGAGCCACCAAAACCGCTTGAGTCGGAGCTTCCAGAACCGCCAGTAGTCGTCTACGTGAAGGAAATCGGAAAAACCGGAATTTAGACTGGAACGAGAGAATGACGGGCGGAGGGAAGGATCATCAAAGGATTTTTCCATTCGAGCCCTCCACCTCTTCGTGAAACAGCATTTAAATCAATACAAGTGCTCAGAATCCAGCAAGGTAGACTTCAGCAGGCTGGTTACAGACTTAAAGAAAAAGACAAAGTCCTTTTCCAAACATGCGTTGGAGCTGTCACAGCAAAGAATAAAGATCGTGCGGCAATCTATGCCAACGAAATCGCCGAAATTCGCAAGATTATCAGCTTTCTTCACACGGTAGAGCTTGCCATCGAACGCGTAATCCTCAGACTTGAGACCATCAAAGAGCTGAGTGATATAGTAATCGATCTCAAGCCTGCTCTGAAGCTTCTCCAGAATGTCTCACAAGAACTCTTTCAATTCTTGCCAGATGTCTCTTCCGAACTTAGCAGAGTTAACGACACCATAAGCGAAACGCTCTATTCAGCAAAGATAACAGCTGACGAATCAGTCATTCCTGTAGACCGAAAGACACCAGGCGGCGAAGAAGTGCTAACCCAAGTCTCACGCTTTCTGGAACAAAGAATCTCCCAAAACCTGCCCGAACCGCCAGTTACTCAGAAAACACAAGAAAATGAGCGGGCCACCTTGGAAGAAATGCTTGCGTTATCCACCAACTCTTCAGAAAAGAAGACAAGCAAAATCTCAGAAGAATCTGGAAAAGATTCTTCCAAAACCCTCATTTCTTATAAAAAATCCGAAATCAAGGAAATCTCCTTGAAACTCGAAAACCCTCAGTTAGAGGATGCCATTCTCGAATACGTCAAGAAGAGCAACGGCCAAATCGATATGGAACGTTGCTCGGTTGACCTTGAAACCTCGAACGAGGATATCGAGAAAGCCCTAGAAAGTCTAGGGTCGAAAGGAAAAATAAAAATCGAATTAAAAACTGGAGAATGAAAGTTATGAGCGCATCTCAAGAGCTTGAGAAGTCCGCGACCAACTTTGCCCTAGAGGCAGTTCGCTTGGACAAGCAGGGGGCGAAAGGCATGGCCATAACCATGTACCAAAAAGCCATAGAAAGCCTCCTGCAACTCGTTCAACTCTACCCAGAATACAGTCTGAACAAGGTTTACATACAGAGAGCAATCGCCTACCAGGAACGAATCAAAGCAATACAGGGCGCCGTGACGTCATTAGAACCGAGGCCCGAAGCCAAATGCAACGGCGCCGACGGCGAAACAAAGACCGAGGGAGGAAAATCAACCTACGAAGAACTCATAATGATAGAAAAACCGAACGTGAAATGGGACGGAGTCGTCGGGCTTGACCCCGCCAAGAAAGCCGTGAAAGAGGCCATAGTATACCCTGTTCAGAGGCCAGATCTGTTCCCGCTTGGATGGCCCAGAGGCATCCTGCTGTTCGGACCGCCAGGCTGCGGCAAAACGTTACTGGCCGCCGCGGTCGCCACAGAGATTGACGCAAACTTCCTGTCTATCGACGCCGCTACGGTGATGTCCAAGTGGCTTGGCGAAGGTGAACAGAACGTGGCCAAACTCTTCGGCTCGGTCAGGAAATCGGCTGTAGAAGGCAAGCCATCAATAGTGTTCATCGACGAATTAGACTCGATGATGGGCAAACACGCGAACGAAGTCGGCGGCGAAATCAGGGTCAGAAATCAGTTTTTGAAAGAGATGGACGGAATCATGGACAAGGGCAAGAACCTGCACGTCTACGTTATCGGTGCCACGAACAAGCCTTGGGACTTGGACTGGGCATTCATAAGAAGATTCCAGAAACGCATTCTCGTACCTCTTCCAGACCATCACACACGATTGATGATGTTCAAACTCTACACGACTAACTTGCAGCTGGCCCCTGACGTCGACCTGCATGAGCTGGCACGGCTTTCAGAAGGATTTTCAGGAAGCGACATCAGAGACGTCAACCAATCGGCACAACTGAAACTTATAGGTGAATTCTTCGAATCCGGAAAGGCAGACGATAAACAGGCCAAACCGAGACCTCTGACAATGGACGACTTTAGACAGATACTGGAAGACAGAAAACCCAGCGTGTCTCTCGACATGCTGGCGCTTTATAACAGATGGTTCGAAGCATTCAAAGCGCTCTAGGAGGATGAATACAAGTCGCGTGACAGGAGCATGTTGAGACGCAGGGTGGAAAGGTTTGGAGAGTTACCTTACGTTTTAGGAATATCTCCTTTCTCCCATCTCCCCTCAGATAATATCTCCAAGCCCCACAACCTAGCGGCAACATGCTCGTGTTACACCTTTTTTCCAACTATTTTTTCCACGAGATCCGCTATTTCTTTGCCATGTTCAAGCACGTCTATGAACGGGATTTTAGGGTGAGGTTCCTCAGGCGAGTAGGGTCCAGTGAAGACCAGTACGGGCATGAACATCTCACCTGATTCTTTGAGGTCTCGGGCAGATTCTGCGACCACAATCTTGTGTATGCTTCTGTTCTCAGCCAAGAGTTTTCTGAAGCCCTCTAGGAAAACTATGTCGTTGCCTCTACATCTATGCAGAATCTCTTTCAGGGAAAGATTTGCTCGAGTCTTCTCTATAGTTGCGATTTCCCCTGCCGATGCGGCGACCACCGTCTTGGCACCTGATTGAACGAAGCGCCATGTATCCTTTCCTTCCGTGTCCAGCGTAAAATTAGGTTCTGGAATGTGTTTGGCCACTGCAATCTTGTAGCCTCTCTTGGTGAGTTCTCTCGTTAAAATCACTATGGTAGTGGTTTTTCCTGATTTTTTTCCGCCCACTACACCAATAGCTGTCGCCTTCAAGCCTCACGCACCTGTGTTCGCTGCATTTCTTCTGTGAAAACTCTTTCCAACGTTTTGAGGTCTATGTTCAGTTTCTGTGAGAGATCCTTCGACCATCGCAGGTAGGTTCTGAAGAGGCTTTGGAATATTTCCGTCTTCTCCTTGTCGGACAGTTCTCTTTCTTCAGCCAGCAAGAGTGCAAACCACTTGCCCGCGTTCTCGAGTTGATAGGATTTGACCCACGTGACACGGCCATTCTTCTCGCTTTTCTCCATTTTCTCGGTTAATATTCCAAGCTTGGTCAGCGACTTCAGGTTTTCGATAACGGTCTTGTTTGAAAATTCTAATTTCTTCACCAGGTCGCCCTGGTAAATCTTGTTCGAGATGCCCTGCTTGAGCGAGAATTTCAGTATGTCGACAGCCGCTTTTGAACCGAAGATGGCGCTCAGAACCTTGACCTTATGTTCAGAGGGAAGAAAAACTACATAGGGATGTAAATTGCTGCTCAACTGATCACGCAGGGTTGCTTTAGTATCCTCCTGCTTAAAGCGTTATGGCTTTCTGCGATAGGTTTTTTTGGCACTGCAAACTCATCCTGTCGAGGTGCCCCATACGGACCTGAAACGTTGGATTCCCACAGACGGAGATACCTTCACGACCAGAGACGGGTTCATCTTCAACGTTTTCGGGTACGAACATCCTTCCAAAAGGGTTTTCGCCTTTCTCAAGTACATCCCAGCCACGTTTCGGAAGCTGTTCAACATCGAATATTTAGAGAACACATGGAACTTTGAAGAACAGAAGCTGTTTCGAGCTGAAAACCTCTACACTGCAAAAAACTACCAGACATTTCTGGAGACCTTTCGAAAAAACTTCCCAGACTACGTTTACTATTGCCCCTTCAGAAGAAAGGAGATCATCAGCGCACCGAAAGATTCTATCGAAAAGGTATTCGTTCCGAGAGACTGTCTACATGATCTGACCAGGCTTGAAACCAAGGATGACCTGCAAAGGATGAGCCTAAACCTTGTTGATTTACTGTCGACCGAATCAGACATAGGGTTGAAAGATTTCGGAGTCCACGGCTCCGTAGCCTTAAACATGCACACTTCAAAATCGGACATAGACCTCGTCGTGTACGGAGCGAAAAACTTTCGCGTGCTAGAAGCAACGATAAACAGACTCGTTGAAACTGGCAAGCTGAGCTACAAGTTCAGCAACCGGTTAGATGCGTGTCGCCGGTACAAAGGAAAATACCTGAATAAGATTTTCATGTACAACGCAATTCGGAAACCCGAGGAAATCAAAGGAGAATACGGCAAGCTACAATACGACGCCGTGGCTCCTGTGGAATTCACCTGTAGGGTTCAGGACGACACTGAAGCGATGTTTCGGCCTGCAAGTTACAAAATCAGGGACTACGACCTGGTACAGGCGGGAGAGCTCAGCCAAGGTAAGGTTCCGGAAACTGTTGTTTCAATGATTGGTTGTTACCGTAACGTTGCCCGACGAGGCGAGAGGATTGGCGTTTCAGGAATGTTGGAGCAGGCAGAAAACGTTGAAACGGGGCAAGTTTTCTATCAGGTCGTGGTTGGAACGGCCCTCAGCGAGGAGGAGCACATTTGGCCACTTCAAAACTGAGAGACCGCGACGCAATCGTCACTGGCGAAGGTTTCATATTCAGAGTGTTTGGATACTCACACCCGCCAGACGCCCATGTGTGTGACGCTGAATACGCACCGGCAGCCGTGTTCAAATCCGATAATCCAAAGGCATTCAGAAACGAAGGCACGCGTGTCTTCTACAAGTTCTACGAAGATGAAGGCTGGAAGTTCTTGGAAAAGAGCTATCCACAGTACATGGTTCTGCACGAAATGCTCCAGAAGAAAGTCGTAGGCGTCAAAAACCGCGATATCAGCAACATTCGGAAGCCCGAAAGAGTGCTTGCAAAGCTGATTCAAACCGAACCCAAGGACAGCCTTCTTGCGGCAATGCGAAACGTCTTGGACACTACAACGGAGCAGTCCGGTTTGTCAGCTAAGAGCTTCGGCGTGTTCGGGTCGATGCTTCACGGTTTCTATCACCCCGGATTCTCGGACATCGACCTCACCGTTTATGGTGAAGAAAACATAGCGAGACTGCGCAAAACACTGGGCGAATTGTACGTGGCCAAGTCCTCTGTGCTTCGGAACGAATTTGAAACAAACAAGTCCATAAGTGGAAAGGTGTGGCGATTTCGGAACTTCACTCCAAAGGAATTCTTGTGGCATCAGCGGAGGAAACTCATCTATTCATTGTTCGAAAGCAAGGAACCTGCAAGGACAATAAAGACGGAGTTTGAACCAGTGAAAGATTGGAAAGAGATACGCAACGAGTACAACCCTGCGAAGAAGATCCTGCAGCGAGGTTGGGTAAAGCTGTTGGCTCGAATAAGAGATGACAGTGACGCTCCGTTCATTCCATCGGTCTACCACGTCGAACCGTTGAAAATCCTCAAGGGCGGTAGACAGGCTCAACAGGTCAAACGAGTTATCTCTTACATGGAAGAATTCCGAATGCAAGCTTTCAAAGACGAAACCATCTACGTCGAAGGAAATCTGGAAGAGGTCACTGGCGACAAGGACCAATCCTTCCAAATAGCGTTGACCTACTGTCCAAGATATTATGAACAGGTTCTGAAAATAGCAAGAACGTGAAACAATTCTGCACATGTTCTCAAAGGCCCCGCCCGCAATATACTATACACGCTCGTAGTTGAAGACGGAACTCACTAGCTCGAACGGACTCGATGCTTCAGGACGATATGGTCCGTATGCCTGCCTCCGACTAAAAGTCTAAAATGTTCACTATTTTTCCTTCGATGTGTGACGCGTTCGACCTTTCCCTGTGCCACGACGGTTTCGCCTTCTTTGGCTTGTTCACAGAATCTGCCTCGAAAAGACGTGATTTCCTCGATGTGGTCGACTTTCGATCCTTCGAGCGGCTTGACATTTTCGACCTTGTAGGTGCATGGGGTAAACGTTGATTCTGAATCATCGATTACCGTGGCTTCTATCCTAGCGTTGCCGATGTTCTTGTATTGAACGTCACCGTAATTCTCGTCAATTTCGTTCCAGTCCTTCACGAAGCGGACAAAATAGTCCGTTGCCTCGAATTTGCCTTCCATCACTTTCCTCGCTTCACTTCGTACGAAGTCTTCGAACCCCATTGCAGTGTCCTTCGAACGAAAATCGAACAACACTTTCATGTCCTGTCTTGTGTAAGCCTTGACAGATTCGTGTCCGTTCTCGAACATGCTTCTCAATGCAGAATACACCGCGTTACAGTTTTTCGAACCATAAACGACAGGATCAATATCCGACGTCGCTGTTTGAAGCCCAACCATGATGGAGCCTGAAATGCCTAACGCACTCCACGCGATTCCAGAGGTTTCTTTCAACAGTTCCGCAAACCTCAAGGCCCTGCTTTGAAGCGAATCCAAACGGTTCGAGCTGCGCAGTTCCTGAAGTTTGTCAGCGGGTTTGAAATGTCTTTTTACACGGTCCACTGGAACTTCACATAAGGTTTCGTCAAAGACAGGATCGTAGACAAGGTATTCTGGAAACCTAGCTTTTAACAGTGCATACCTTCTCCAAAGAGAGTAGACCTTCTCAAAATACCTTCCCTCTCTTGTCCTCCTGCCCTTCTCGTCGGGAAAATAGCGGATGAATGCTACGACGTGATCGGCGGGGTGAACTAAGCCTTTGACGTCGAAAATCAGGTTCGCTTCAGTCTCTACCAGATCGCCTTCTCGAGCCTTCATTCACTTATTCCGCCATATTCAACAATCTTGGTGTTCCAACATTCAACACGGTTCCAATAGAATCGTGACGTCCCTATCCTGACGTATGATCCTGGGTATGCCGCAGGCCGGGTTGTATCCTTTTAAATTTACGCTAATAAGACTTGCGAACCAACTGTTTGCAACCTATTAACTTCAATGATTATTTCTCTTATAATCTGACGGCAAGTTTAATTTGTTGGATGAGTAGCATTAAAATCTCTAATTCAGAGCATCAGCCTGCGGATTGAATAATCAGAATTAACTTGAAAGGAGTTTCCAAGCTTCAGTATAGATGGTTAAGCTGTGGTCGACGGATGGAAGCGAATTCGAAGTTTAAGGTTACTTTGTTGACGGGACGAACGATAGAGCAGGGTGTGGGTAAAGAGCGTGGGAAGGCTTCGGAAGATTATTTTAAAAGTGTTACGGTTTGCTACGTTGACCCTGTGGATATGAAGAGGCTTGGGATACGAGGAGGAACCAATGTTCGTGTTTCAACAGATAATGGCTCCGTGATTCTTAAGGCCTTGAAATCTCCGAGAGGGCCACATACTGGCGTCATTTTCATTCCTTACGGTGTGTGGGCGAATGCGATTGTCAGCACGGAAACGGACAGCGTTGGCATGCCTTCTCTCAAGGGTATCCCGGCGGAAATCGAGCCTGCTCCTGATAAGGCTGTTCTCGGCTTGAGTGAGCTTCTCAGGGAGCAGTTCGGGAAGCGATAATATGCCGATTGTAAGGGCTGTAACCTGTCCAGTCTGTGGAAGTCTCTGCGACGACATAGAGCTGACAATCAAGAACAAGAGAATTGTCAAAGTCAAGAACGGCTGTTCAATGTGCGAATCTAAATTCTTAGGTTACAGTGGACACAGGCTTCTGAAGCCTCTCATCCGAAAGAGCGGAACACTCGTCGAAGTGCCTTTCAAGGAAGCCCTCGTCAAAGCTGCTGAAGTTCTTGCTGAAGCAGACTATCCCCTCCTCTATGGTTGGAGTTCCACGAGCTGCGAAGCCACACGTGTGGGCATCGAACTCGCCGAGGAGATTGGAGGAGTAATTGACAACACTTCAACCGTGTGCCACGGCCCTTCGGTCTTGGGCATTCAGGACGTCGGCATTCCTTCGTGCACGTTGGGGCAGATAAGACATAGGGCGGATCTCGTTATCTACTGGGGAAGTAACCCGTGGAGTGCTCATCCCCGACACATAGAGAGGTACACGACGCTGTCTGAAGGAAAGTTTGAGAGAAGCGAATGGAGATCCTACGTTACAAGAACTAAGGCCGCAACGACAAAGAAAAAAGTCGAGAGTGCTCTGAGACAAGTTTCGCCAAAGAAGAAAATTTCCGTCTCATCAACGCCGGTTGAACGCGGACCCTGTCCCGCAATTCTGAAAGCCGGCAGAAAACTTATAGTGATAGACGTCAGAAAGACCAGAACGGCAGAAATCGCCGACTACTTCATTCAGGTTGAACCTAACAAGGATTATGAGCTTCTGCAAGCCTTCAGAGCTCTGATTCGGGATCAAGAAATAGAGACCGACAAGGTCGCGGGGGTGCCCGTTGAATACTTGGAAGAAGTCTCTGACGCGATGATCGGCTGCAATTTCGGGGTCATCTTTTTCGGTCTTGGACTTACTATGAGCAAGGGCAAGCTGCGGAACGTAGACGCAGCATTGCACTTGGCTCGCGATCTGAACGCAAGGACCAAATTCGTTATAATGCCCATGCGAGGACACTTCAACGTCTCGGGCGCGGACACAGTTTTCTTGTGGCAGACGGGCTACCCGTACGCCGTTGATTTTTCCTTGGGATACCCGAGGTACAATCCTGGAGAGACCTCTGCCATCGATGTTCTCCTGCGGAAAGAGTCAGACGCGGCGTTGGTAATCGCTTCAGACCCGGTTTCAAACTTTCCAAGAAAAGCAGCTGAACACTTGGTGAACAGCCCGCTGATAGCCATAGATCCACACATGAACACGACAAGCCAGATGGCTGACATCGTTTTCCCCTCGGCCTTCGTTGGAATAGAAGTCAGCGGAACAGCCTACCGCATGGATCACGTGCCTCTTCCGCTCAAGAAAGTCGTTGAGCCTCCAAGAGGGGTTTTGTCGGACGAGGAAATCCTGAGAAGACTGCTGCTGGAGGTAAGGAAAGTGAAAAAGAGAAAGCAACTCCGAACAGAGGTGAAGTGAATGGAGCTTCTGATAAAGAACGGCTTCGTCTACGACCCACTGAATGGTGTTAACGGCGAAAAAATGGACATCGCCATCAGAGATGGAAAAATCGTTGAGAGCGTGAGTGGGAGAAGGGCAAGAAAGATAGATGCCTCTGGAATGACCGTTATGCCCGGCGGAGTTGATATTCACACTCACATCGCCGGCTCGGAGGTCAACACAGGGAGACTTCTGAGACCCGAAGACCACTTTAGAGATTTTGAATCAAAAACGTCCGTGACGAGGGCTGGAGTCGGTCGTTCTATCCCTTCGACGTTCACCACAGGCTACCGCTACGCCAGAATGGGGTACACGACGATAATGAACCCATCAATGCCGCCTCTTGAGGCGAAGCACACACACGAAGAGTTAAACGACACCCCGATGCTTGACAAGGCTTCTTACCCACTTCTGGGCGATTGGTGGTTCGTACTTGAATATTTGGCTCAAGGAAAAATCGAGGAATGCGCGAGACACATCGCTTGGATTATGAGTTCGACAAAAGGGTATGCCATAAAAATCGTCAACCCCGGTGGACTTGAAGCCTGGGGCTTCGGCCAAAACGTTAAAGACCTGGACGATCAGGTCCCCCACTTCTGCACGACACCGCGAGAGATCATCCGCGGGCTGTGTAAAGCAAACAAACTTCTGAACCTTCCTCACACGATTCACGTTCACGCAAACAACCTTGGAAAGCCGGGAAACTACACGACCGCCCTAGAAACCCTGAAGTGCGTCGAAGACCTAGCAACCGAAGACAAGCCCGTAATTCATTTGACGCACTGTCAATTCAGCGCATTCAAGGGCGATGACTGGAGAACGCTGGAGTCAGGAGCAGAAGAGATTTCAAACTACATGAACGGCCACTCTCACGCGACGATGGACATGGGTCAAGTCATATTCACGGACACGACAACAATGACCGCTGACGGCCCGTTCCAGTACGCGCTGTATGGACTCACCGGGAACAAGTGGGTGAACCATGACGTGGAAACCGAGACAAGCGGGGGCATCGTACCTTTTCGCTACCATCGTAAAAGCTACGTTCACGCGATCCAATGGTCCATCGGCCTGGAACTGGCCCTGCTGATCAAGGATCCCTGGAAAATCTTCATGACGACAGACCATCCTAACGGGGGGCCTTTCACGGCTTATCCGAAGATTATCGCTTGGCTCATAAGCAAGAAAGCAAGAGAAGCAAGCTTGAAGAGAATCAACGCTCGGGCGCGTAGCCGAAGCCTTCTGCCGTCGATTGATCGTGAGCTAAGCCTCTACGAAATTGCAACGGTTACGAGGGCAGGACAAGCCAGAGCTCTAGGTCTGAAAAACAAGGGACACCTAGGCGTCGGAGCCGACGCTGACGTAGCAGTTTACAACGTGAACCCCGAGACAACCGACATTTCAAGAAAGTACAGAACCATCAGAAGAGCATTCAAAAGGGCCGCCTACACCATAAAAGGAGGAGAGCTGGTTGTCAAGGACGGCGCGGTTCTCAAGCACGTTGACGGCCGCACGATGTGGCTTGACGTAGAGGTCTCTGAACCTGCAAGAATAACCAATGACATGAAGAGAAGGTTCAAAGATTATTGGACAGTTGAGTATGAAAACTATCCTGTAAGCGACGAGCACCTCAAAGGGTTGAACCCGATCACCGTGAAGGCTAGTGTATAAATGATAAGCCTGCGCCCTCTGAAGAATTTCAGGTTTCCAGTCCAAGCCGAATGCATAAACCCAGATGTTTTCTCAGGAAAGGCTTTGAGCGAAATCGAAGCTTTGCAAGTTTGGGAAGGCAACAAACAGAAAAAACTCTGTGAACTCTTCGAGATCGACGAAGTCAAAACGGAAAACCAACCTGACAACCCAGTCATATCCATCCACGGAGACTTCAGCGAGGTTCGAAGAATCGGGTTAGGAATGAAGATCGGGGAGATAACAATCAATGGCGATGTCGGAATGCACCTGGGCGAAGAGATGAAGGGCGGCAACATCACCGTTCACGGAAACGCCGGAGCATGGGCGGGTTCGATGATGAAGGGGGGCACTATCGAAATTCAAGGAAGCGCAGGTGACTACCTGGGCGCCCCTTACCGGGGAAGCACAGAGGGCATGCACGGAGGAAGAATAATCATCCACGGAAACGCTGGAACCGAGGCCGGAGCGAACATGAAGAAGGGCATCATCAAAGTCTATGGCAATGCAGGCCAATTCGCTGGCTTCCGCATGCATGACGGAACAATCTACGTTCAAGGTGACTGTGAAGGAAGGGCAGGGGCATGCATGGTAGACGGCAAAATCATAGTAGGAGGGCACTTGGAATCTGTACTCCCCTCATTCACCATAGACGGCATCAGACCGAAAGTAAAAATTGAAGAAAACGAAGTGGCCGAAGGACCCCTATACGTCTTTCTCGGAGACCGAGTGGAAAACGGAAACGGCAAGCTTTATGTCTTCAAACAGAAAAATCCACACCTGACCTCTTACGAAAAATTCCTCTAAAGGAGAAAACCCGATGAAAAAAACCTTGAGCGTAAATCGACTTGCGTGGAAACTACTGGACGAACTCGTTGAAAAAACAGAACTCTACGCAGTCAAGGTCGAAAAAACAGACTCGGGAACCACCATAATCGATGCAGGAGCGAATGCCCGAGGCGGGTTTGAGGCAGGAAGAATCATAACCGAGATCTGCATGGGAGGATGCTCAAGAGCCGCAATAACCCACCAAAAATACGGAGACCTAGACCTCCCGTCAATACAAATCTACTCAGACAATCCAGTAATTGCAACACTAGGTTCTCAGTATGCTGGATGGCAAATAAGCAAAGAAGGGTACTTCGCAATAGGCTCGGGACCCGCAAGAGCACTGGCACAGAAGCCGAAAGACATCTACGGAGAAATCGGGTACAAGGACAATTTCAACAAAGGAATCATAGTGCTTGAAGCTGAAAAGAGTCCGCCGGCGAATGTTGTAGAGGGTTTCGCGAGAGACTGCAAAATCTCACCTCAAAATCTGGCAATCATCTTAACGCCGACAGCCAGCCTGGCCGGAGCAACTCAAGTTTCAGGCAGAATAATCGAAACAGGAATCCACAAGCTCCGAAGACTCGGATTAGATCCGAATGTGATCATTTACGCTTCAGGGTACGCGCCGATTTCTCCTATCCATCCGAAGTTCGTGAGGGCCATGGCAAGGACTAATGACGCTATCCTCTACGGCGGAACTGCCTACTACATCGTTGAGCATGACGACGACGAAAAACTGATGGATATTGCGAAAAAAGCTCCGTCCATGGCATCCGAAGCCTATGGGAGACCTTTCATAGAAATATTCAAAGAAGCAAAATACGACTTTTACAAAATTGACCCAGATCTCTTTGCCCCGGCGGTTGTGACTATTAACAACGCAAGAACAGGGAACACCTTTCAAGTTGGCAAAATAAACCCCGAGGCACTGAGAAGATCCTTCGATCTTAAATGAAACGCCTTATTGCCAACAGACTTGGCTTTCGTTCATACCTTAAGTAACGGTGCTAGTAGTCGTGTGTCCAGATGTTTCGATTACACTAGCAACAGTTTTTGCTGCTGAATAGCCAATTGGAACAGTGTAAAGAGCTAAGGTAGCATTGAAAACTGCTATCAATGGAATGTCAAGCAATATCGCTGGTTCGGGTAAACTGAAACCTACAGGCGATGGATAGCGAAGCACAACATAATTGACGATGCTCATCGCCGCTGTTCTGGCAGCGATTCCGAATGACGTGTACAGGATAGTGGCGATTGCCAAGTTTTTCAGGGCATGTCTATCGAGAAGGATCTTTATGAAACCCACACCTGCGATCATACTAAGCACTGCTGCCATGTTGTATATCGGGCCCAGTGGAAGTGCGCCCGGAAAGAATATGAGAAGAACTATAGTGTTCACGCCTGTTGCAAAGAGCAGCACTTGGGTTCCGAAGAGGAAGAAAGCTGCGACTAGTGGTATCTCCCATATCTGGTAATACAGGAAAGGCGCGAAGGGAGCTGGGATTCTGATTGTAAAGTTAAGAGCAACAGCAAGTGCGCCGAAGACTACTCCAGCTGCCCAGTCTATCGTCTTCATGTTGATTCCTTGGTTTTCGCGAGGCATATGTTTCGCGTGATTATTTAAGAGTAACTACTCAGAAAAGGGTACGCTCGGAAGGTGAGTTTGAAAGATTAATATGCGTGTGCATATTTTGGTAATAGGAAAGTCTTTGTCGGAAACGCTGAAGTTCACCTCAAGGAACATCAAAGGATGGCTTGAAAAAGAAACAGGATCGGTCTTCGTTCCTGTTCACACTAAAGCTCAGAAACTGATCGACGAGATGCGCCGGACGCTGGAGAGTCTTTCTGAAGTTTCCAAGATGCTCATGGATAACAGCGCGAAAGAGATTGAGAAAAGAAACATGAAGACCTACCGGAGGGCCAGGGCGCTGAACAGGTTGGGCAAACTTTTCTCTGAACGAATGCGGCAACTCAAGGTTCCGGAGAAGGTTTCGTACGACAGCTTTAGTGATTTCCTTCAGGAACTGCAAAAGGTTTTCAACGTTATTGACGTTGACATCAGAAGCTGGTTCCCTAGAATCTCGCCGTTCTTCATTCTTGACAGGCGAAGATTCCAAGCCATTTTCGACAGAGCAAAAGAATCTCTCAGAGACCTTCAGAATTTCCTGTCGAGAGAATACGTCAAGACCAAGACTCTTGAAGAAACTTTCCAGTTCATCGATAAACTGGTTGAGCTCGAACAGCAGTTAGCAAATCTCCGGGAACGGATGGCAAAAACTGGAAACGATAAGGAACGCGTCGAAAAGGAAATAGATGAAGCACAGCAGAAAATGGCTGAACTGAGAAGCCGGGGAAGCATCGGCCAGCTGCATCAAACAGGAACAGAAATAGATTCTTTGAGCATGGAAGTGAAGCACAGCTTACAGCACCTTCAAAAACCATTCATAAAACTTCAATCGCTCGCCACCCATGGGACAGGGAGTGGTTTGACACCGGAAGAACTAGGCAAACTCTACCAGTACGTGGAAAATCCGTTCGAAGCCTTTTCTACCGAAGCTCCGGGGCATCCATTGCTGAGACAGATACTCATGAAGCTGGACCGTTCCATCTCCGAGGGAAAACTGAAACTGAAACCCGAGAAAATACGAAAAGCGGAACAGACCATAGACAGCATCGTAAACAGAAACATTCTGGCAGATCTCCACCAAAAGAGCAGGGACGCAATGACCCGCAAGACTGAACTTTCAACGTCAGAGGAAGTAACCGTTATGCAGCAAAACCTAGCAAGAATCCAAACCCACGTCGAGGAACTGACAAGAAAAAGAGCCGTAGTCGAGACGGAAGAAGCCTCCATCAGAATAGCACAAGAGGAGACATCAGAGAAGATCCGCAACCACAAGGCCGAAATAGAGAAGAACATCCTCAGCTCCTTGAACAAAACCGTCAAAATCGAATAAGCTGAGATTAACTCTTGCCAACTGTCCTTTCACAGATCGTTAAAGAAGCTCTGGAAATTCACACCTCAGAATTCACCCAGACGGTCGAACAGGCCACTGCGCTACTCAAGAGAGAAGACGGAAGGGTGGGAAATCTTCGCGTCAAAGGCAGACTCGTGGAGATTGACCCGAAAGGCGAGGCCTTGGTCATCGGCGACCTGCATGGAGACCTCGAGAGCCTCATAGACGTCTTGCAGCAGAGCAGCATTCTCGAAAGAATCGACAAATCCTCCGAATCCATCCTTATATTTCTTGGCGACTACGGCGACCGAGGAGCATACCCTGCGGAAACTTACTATACAGTCTTGAATTTGAAACTGCTGCATCCAAGCCAGGTTGTCCTGATGCGGGGCAACCATGAAGGCCCAGAAGATCTCATGCCGTCCCCCCACGATTTGCCAGACCAGTTTCAAGCAAGATTTGGAAAGAAATGGACCGAGGCATACACCGCAATTCGCGGATTGTTTGAAAATCTTTACAACGTGTTGCTGGTTGAAAAACGGTACTTGATGGTGCACGGCGGGTTGCCGAAAGAAGCGAGAACGGTTGATGACATGGCTTACGCCCACACTTTACATCCCAGACGCTCTATGTTAGAGGAGATTCTCTGGAGCGATCCGGATGATACAGTTGAGGAAACAAGTGCATCGCCGAGAGGTGCGGGAAACCTATTCGGCAAGAATGTGACAGACAGGGTGCTGGCGAAGATGAACGCGAAGATTCTGGTAAGAGGGCATGAACCCTGCGAGGACGGCTTCAAGATCAACCATGACGGCAAGGTTTTGACCCTGTTTTCGCGGAAAGGTCCGCCGTACTTCAACTCTTTCGGAGCCTACTTGGACGTGAAACTCGACAAAGAGTTTGAGAATGCTAACGAGTTGATGCCTTACATTCACAAATTCTAAGGGTATGTTCGCGCGGAAACTTTAAGACAGCCAAGTTGCATCTTTCAAAGACTTAGCCCACGGAGGGATCGTTTTTGAAGGTTGGAATCGCGACTAGGAATCCAAATTCTTACAGTTCTGCCCAGCTGCAGGCAGCTTTGGACAAACGCGGCACTCCGTACGTTTGTTTCAGTCTCCCCACTATCATGGCTCACGTGGGGTGCAAGCCGTTCGTGGAATCTGGAAACCTCAAACTCAGTGAAGAGCTGGACTGCTTGATAGTCCGTCCGATTGGAAAGGGGTCGCTTGAGGAGTTGGTTTTCAGGATGGACGTCTTGTACAGGCTTCAACGTTTAGGCTTGTACGTGATAAACCCCGCAGAGGCCATCGAACACTGTGTTGACAAGTACGACATCCTTGCCATCCTGGAGGAAAACGGTCTGCCAGTCCCGCGGACGGCTGTGACTGAGAACACCGAGGAAGCGCTCAAGGCTTTTGACGAACTTGGAGGAGACGTCGTCGTCAAGCCCGTGTTCGGCTCCAGGGGCGTTGGAGCCACGAGAATCAACGATCGTGAAGTCGCTTCGACGGTTTTTACGGCGATAAGGTTTTCTCACGGGGTGATTTACCTCCAAGAATTCGTGCATCATGGCTTCTCTGACTTGCGAGCCTTCGTAGTGGGCAATAGAGTCGTGGCTGCTATGAGGCGGGTCGCGCAGGCTTGGAAAACCAACTACAGCCAAGGAGCCCGCCCGGTAGCAATAAGCCTAGACAAACAGGTTGAAGAAGTAGCCATTAAATCAGCTGAGCTTGTCGACTGCAAGATAGCGGGAGTTGACATACTTGAAAGTCCAAAAGGACCGGTCGTTGTTGAAGTGAATAGTCAGCCGGGCTGGAGGGGCTTGCAGTCGGTCGCTAGCGTCAAGATTGCCGATGAGATTTTGGATTTCGTGTTCTCTGAGCTAAAGAAGTGACTTCCATGTCTAAGGTAAGCATCGTAAGGGTTGACGTATCGGCCAGGAAGGCTGAGAAGACGACGGATTACGTGGCTGAAGAAAAGCCCTTGCACATATTTCTGAACAGGACTCGGTACGTCACAATTTTCTGTTCGCCATCGAACTTGAAGGAGCTGGCGGTTGGGCACGTTATTTCTGAGGGAATAGTGAAGTCTATGGCCGAAATTGAGAGAGTGGACCTGAAGGAAAAGGAAGGAGTTTGCAGGATCAACCTGCGTGCTGATGTCAAGATTGAGGAGCGCCTGAAACTGTCGCAGCATTTCTCTCGTGTCATCTTCTCGGCGTGTGGAAGCAATACACCCTATCAACCAAGTTTGGGGATTGGCAAAATTGAGTCAGACGTGAAGGTCAAGGCTGAGACAGTGTCGAATTGCGTCAACCGTCTGAACTTCATTGCAGAGACTTTCAGGAAGACCGGAGGTGTGCACGTTGCCGCAATATATGCGACCGATGGAACGCTTGTCACATTCGCTGAGGACGTTGGGCGCCACAACGCCGTTGACAAAGTGATTGGTTCGTGCATCATGAAGGAAATTGACGTTCGCAATTGCTTTCTTGCTTTGAGTGGGCGGTTGACCGGTGATATTGTTCTCAAGGCCGCGAAAACTGGTATGCCGATGGTGGCTTCGCTTGCTGCTGCTATAGACTCAGGGATTGCCGTTGCCAAAGATGTGGGGCTTACGTTGGTTGGGTTTGTTCGAGGGAGACGGATGAACGTCTACAGTTTTCCCGAGAGGATTCTCGCGTAAGGATCGTCCGCAACCGTTGGGAAGGGTGTGCTTTTGTTGTTTTTTGTCAGACTGTGCCGTGTGTCTTTTGTGAAAATGCCTATGTCGTTTGCTTGAACCTTGTTTTGACGCATCGTTGATTCGATTTTTTCTCTTCCTTCAGGACTGACGGCAGCTAGGATTGTTCCTGTAGATGAAATGGACAGCAGCTGCCTTTCTGACAATCGAAAGTTTCTCCTCAGTTCTTGCACTTCGTCACTGATTGGAATTTTTTCGAAGTTTATTCTGAAACCGACTTTCGAAGCTTCGGCTATTTCGTTCAATGCTGCGGTCAAGCCTCCTTCAGTGGCGTCGTGCATAGCGTGAACGTCGCAGTTTTCTGCGAGTAGCAAGGCTTCTCTAACGCAACTCTGCATTGGCACTAGTTCTTTCAGCTTCTGCGTCTTTTCAGATCCGAAAAGTTTCTTTGCCAGCACCTTGCGGGTAAGGGCGAGGTTGATGGCGACTTCTTGACCTAGAGGTTTTAGGCAGAAGACGTGGTCTCTGGGCTTAGCGCCTCCTGGGGTTATGAGTTTGCTCTTGTCAATGGTTCCGTAGGCTGTGCATGCTCCCACGACCGTTGAAAGTCCATGGTAGGTTCCTGTGTGGCCTGTCACGATGGCCATTTCAAGGTCATGTGCGGCTTGGCAGGTTTGTTTCATGATCTGGTGAAAGGTCTGTGGCTTCGTTGATGGCGGGCCAAGGAGGTTAATGGTGCAGAATTCTGGTTCTGCCCCGAAAAGCGCAACGTCTGATGCCGCGTAATTTACTAGCAGCCAGCCGAACCAGTCTCTTGGAACGTTGATGCAGGGATCGGTGGATACTACTAGGTATTTATCGTCAATAAGGTGGACTCCTGAGTCGAAGCCTACTTTCGGTGGAATAATTACACGCGGGTCTGTGCCTATGCATTTCAGAAGTTTTGAGAGTTCTTCGCTGCTGAGTTTTCCCATTTTGATTTAGTTCCGTCAGAGGTGAATGTTGAGAGACTTGCTCGCTTGCAAGAATGAAATCACGATTGCGCATATGACGATGCTTGGAAACATGTAGGTTCCGTTGTAGATTAACGAGTAAAGCGCGGGGCTTTGTCCTGGCGGTGCATAGTTTGCGAAGTACACTATGCCTGAGACGAAGTGGCTGAAAAATCGACATGTCCCTCCGACGACCACGCCGACTACTGGCCCGAACACTCGCCAATTCTTGAAGAATCCTGCGAGTCCCAGTGCCGAGAAGGCTAGGGGATAATCTAGAATGAATTGAATGGGGTTGACGACGAATGGTTCGATTGCAAGATCTACTACGCCGAACACCGCTCCCGCGAATATGCCTATTTTCGGTCCCCTTCTTAGCGCCAGCCAGAAGATGGGGATCATTCCAATGTTAATGGATCCGCCTTGGGGAAGACTGAAAAAGCTGTGGCTCACAAGGCTCAATACTGACGCCAAAGCGACAAAGACCACTACCTCTGCCAAGACTATGGTTGGAAAAGTCTTTTTTCCAGTTTGGATAGCCGGCTTAGCCTGTAGTTTCCAGTCAACTCCGAGGATTTTGCCTCTTGACTCACCTTTTCCAAGATCGCGGACAAAATTTCTTGTATTCCTGAAGCGCAAGCAGACCTTTTTGTCCAGTTCGTCAGGTTGATTAAGTTTATCCACTCTTCTTCCCTCCGCCAGTATTATCTGGGTCAGGTTCCGAGGGTCGACGATGTTCAATCGTCCTCTCAGCCGGGTCACTATCCCAGCTCCCCTAAACCTACGAAGGGAAATTGTTGTCTGTTCGTAAATAAAGGTTCTGGAATAAAATCAACGTTTTTGGCGCTTTTTCACATTGAACTACTATTCTCCTTGCATCTTCAGAAGTCAAACTTGAGCTCTTGATTACTCTATTCGTTGAAAGCCATTCATAGAGGTCGCACAGCGGGCGGGCTGCTTCGTGCGTTAATATAGGTCCTGATAAACTTTAGATTGGAAATCAGCCGGTTGATCGCATGGAGAGACTTCAAGGCGTAAACAGAATTGAGCAGTTTTTGGAAATTGGGAAACGGCTTACGCGGAGGATCAGTTTGTGCGAGGGTGTTTCTGGGATTGTTTTTATGGGCGGGTTGACGAGGGGCTTCGCTGATGAGTACTCAGATGTTGACATTATGGTTTTTCTGGGGAAAAAGGACGAAGGCCTGAGAGAGAGGATTAGGAAGATTGGTTTGGATGAGAAAAGGCGATCGGGTGTGGACGTGGATTTGGAAGTTCACTGTCTGGAGGACTTTGGGGCTCGGAATTGGAGTGAGATAACGAGATGGGATTTTTCACGCGCAAGTGTAGTCTACGACCATGAAGGAGAAGTACAGAAACTTTTGAGGACGAAGTTGAGCGTCTCAGACAGTTTTTGGCTGAGGCGTATCGTTGTATATGGAGAATACGTTGGATGGTATTGTTGCTCGCCTAAGGAAGATGCTGAAACGTTGGTTGAGGCATGGGTTGACAGGGGCGATCCGATCTCGGCTCATTACTGTCTGAACTATGCCTTGACCCTTCTGATCAGGATAATATTTGCTCTGAACAGGGAGTTTCTTCCTCCGCCAAAATGGGAGATGTTCTACTCCTACGGGTTGAAATGGCTGCCCGCCGATTACGAGAAGCTCGTTCGCGAAGCTATGACAATCAGGAGCCTTTCCAAGGCTGACCTGGACCGTAGACACAGGGCAACCAGAGAACTTTGGTTCGAAATTCTGCCCAAGATAAGAGAAGAAACAGGTTTGACTCCAGAGTTAATATCAAAACAATATGTAAAACACGCGCTTAAGCAAGGATGACCTCTTTGCTCAGCGCGCGCGCTTGGAAGAGCTATCCAACTTTCCAACCAGAAATGAGAAAAAGTTCGCGCGCAGTACAGCTCCAAGATTTTCTGTCGTGTGATTGGCTCCAACTCAGGCGACAAGTTTGCTGAGCCTGCCTGAAAGAGTGCATTCATCGTGGCGGGCGCCATATTGCTTCAGTAACACTGTGACCTTTGGCCCGTACGATCTTGAAGTTATCGATGACGGCGACGCGCGTTTATTCAGAGGATTATGTTATCTTGGTTTTTCCTTCTGTTGCTCGCAAGAACCTCGACGTTTGTTAGTGTTACCCATGGTGCGTCGCGCGAATGTCCATCTCTATTTCTTTCTGTGTGCACTTTCGGTTGCAAATCTCAGTGTTTTTTGTTGAGTTGTAGAGAGAGTTGTGACTGTCGTTGTGGCTGAAAAGGGTAAAGCTTTATATCACGAACTTCTTAGATTGCTTTAGTAGGAATTAAAGAAAGGAAATAAAGAGAAGGGAGAAGGAAAAATGAATCATAAATTGAGTAGATTTCTTGCAACGGTACTTGTAATTACAATGTTGCTAGGCGTTCTTCGAATGTCCGTGTCAATGGTGAAGGCTCAACCGCCGGCACCTGCAATGTGGCTTCAGCCTGCCACTGAGGCATTCAACATCAGCACTGCCTCCGTGGGGACACTGTTCAACGTGACCGCATGGATTAACACGACGGAGACCAGCACCGGTTGGAGCGCTGCGTTGACTTTCAATGCGCTTCAACTTCGGGTTGTGATGGGAACGTTCACCGGCTCGGGGGGCACAGAAAGCGAATGGTTACAAAGCTCGGGTGTTCCCGTGACGAGCGTTCTCGCAGAACTTCCAACTTGGAACAACACGGCTGGCACAATAGGCGAGCCGAGTGGTTTTGGCGAAGCAGCTTATGCTCCGTATGTCGCGACGAGCAACCTTGGCAGTCTGTTCATCATAGAATTCAACATTACTCAAGCCCCTGCAGCAGGGAGTACGCTCTCTAGCGTCATCCAATTCGACCCGGGCTATTCCTACGGTTTCGATTCAAATGGCATCGCGGAGTCAGGATTCAACTTAGGCAACTGTGCATACAGTTTTGCAGGGCCACAGCCGACTGCGCTATCGGTTACCATAGCCGCGTCTTCAACCACAATCTACCTCGGCCAATCGGTACAGTTCAACTCCACTGTCAGCGGAGGATCACCACCATATACGTATCAATGGTTCCAGAACGAAAGCTTACCGGGCTACGTGCCAAACGCGACATCAAGCACGTGGAGTTACACACCGGCAGCGAGCCATACGGTTATTGTGTACCTCAACGTCACGGATAACATTGGAAATACTGTGCTGTCAAACTGGATCATGATAACGGTTCTGCCCCCGCTAGCTGGAACCTCATTGTACGTGGACCCATCGCATATAGTGGACTTATCATTGGTTCCGTCGTCCATGTTCTATGTTAACGTGACATTGGCCAACGCTTCAGACATCGCATCGTGCGGGTTCAACATGACCTATGACTCTTCAATCTTACGATGGGCAGGAATCGAACTGTTCCAAGTTCAAGGCGAGCTTCCGACTGCAAGCGCAGAACTTTATCCAACAGGTTCCATTTGGCTCAATCTCACCTATCCAACTGCCTTCAGCACGACTGCGGCGCAACCTCTAGTTACAATCCGCTTCTTCGTCGTCTCCTATGGAATATCGCAAATAAACCTCACTAATACACAACTTCTGGACTCTTTAGGCAATCCTGTTGATCATAACGTATTCAACGGGTTATTCATCAACATCGTAATAGACGTAGCAGTGACAAACGTTGTCCCATCGACCAGCTGGGTGTTTCAAGGATATGTTGAGAACATAAACGTGACAGTCGCAAACCTTGGAGACATTAGTGAAACCTTCAACGTGACCGCCTATTACAACAGCACGGCCATAGGAACCAGCACGGTTACAAACTTGGCTCCCGGCGCAAACAGCACGTTGACCTTTGCATGGGACACCACAGGAGTGCCCATTGGAAACTACACTTTGACTGGCGTTGCCTCAATTGTGCCATACGAGATATACTTCAACACGGCAAACAACGTCTACGTAGACGGTGTGGTGACGGTGTATCCGATAATAACTGATGTGGCAGTTACGAACATTGTCGTTTCCCCAAGCTGGGTGTTCCAAGGACTCAACGAGTACATTAACGTGACCGCGGCCAACTTGGGAAATCTGACAGAAAGCTTCACTGTGACAGCATACTACAACAATAGCACCATCGGCACTCTTCCGGTGACAGGACTCGCATCTAACACGAACACTGTTCTGGCGTTCGTTTGGAACACGACCGGAGTTCCTATTGGCAACTACACGATATCTGCTTTTGCTTCAATTCTTCCAGGCGAGTACAACACTGCAAACAACTATCTTTCGGACGGTCAAGTGACGATATATCCCGTTATACATGATGTAGCGATAACAAGCGTTGTTCCATCGACTTCTTCGGCCGTACAGGGATCACTCGTGAGCGTAATGGTAACTGCGGCAAACCTCGGAAACCTGACCGAGCCCTACTTCAACGTAACGGCCTACTACAACAGCACTTTCATAGGAAATCTTCCAGTCGTGAATCTTGCAGCGGGCGCGAACACTGTCTTGACGTTCGTTTGGAACACGACCGGGGTTGCTGTGGGCACGTATGTAATGGCTGCTCAGGCTTCCTTGGTTCCATTAGAATACAACGTTACAAACAACTATCTGACAGGTGGACAAGTGCAAATTGTGTCTCTTATCGACGTTGCAATCGCTAACATTTTCTATTCGTTCCCGGGCGTCACAGCTTCTGTACAAGTTCATCAAGTCCCCAGCCCATGGGCTTATCAGGGAGAGCCTACAAACGTCACAGTGACGGCTGCGAACCTTGGAGCCGTGATGGAATCCTTTAACGTGACTGTAACGGTCAACGACAGCAATAGCATCACATTCTATACCTTCTACATTGTCAACTTGGCCCCAGGAGCAACGATCAACGAAACGTTCGCGTTGAACACGGCGAGTTTCACGCCCAACGCCAACTGCACGATTACAGCCCAGGCAACGATTGTACCTGGAGAAGCCAACACTGCAAACAACGTACTTGTAAGCCAGCTCGGAATAAGGTATGTGGGCGACATAAACGGCGACGGCGTAGTCAACCTTAAAGACGAGGCACTCGTAGCAAGGGCTTTAGGCGCCACACCAACCTCAAGCAACTGGAACCCAGCCTGCGATATCACTGGCCCAGTATACCTGGTGCCAGACGGCACGGTCAGCATGCTGGACTTAGCTTTGGTCGAAAGAAACTTCGGACTTTAACCACTCAAAGACATCAGCGAAACCTAAATCCCCAAAAACCCTCTTTTCTTTTTTTGAAGCAAACTAACTTTTCGAAACTCGTCAAGAAAACCTGGAAGTCTTTTTCATCGTGTTTCGCCCTCCGTAGCGGACATTGAAGTTTTGCATCTATCAACTCTGCCAAAACAGAAAGCAAGGCCCAGCAAAATCTGCCCCACGTCGCTTGATATTTATCTCTTCGATGAGCGATTAAGAGGCGAAAATAGTGATGATTAAAAGCCCTCAGAGCCTTCATTCAATTGGCATACAAGCGGAGCTTTCTGCGTTTGAATAATGCGATATTTGTCTTTGAGTTTGAAGGCTACTTTGTCGAAGACACGAACAACAATCCTCCCTATCGCGCATGAAGATTTTAAACTGGGGCAAATCTGGAAATTCGGATACACCTTCAGAAACCTCCTCGAACATAAACAAGAGAAAAAGGGAAAAAGCAATGATGTGACGTCCAGAAGGCTTTTTTATTGGTACAATCACTTTTCCTAGACAATGTTTGAAAATCACATAGGGATGTCGTCTTAGAATATGAGAGAGATGCCAAGGGAATTCGACATTTTGGCGATAGAGAAGAAATGGCAAGGCAGATGGGAAGAAGCTGGGATCTATCGCTTTGATTGGAAGGACAGTGCAAGGCCTAGTTTCAGCGTTGACACACCGCCTCCTTATCCATCAGGCGATCTTCATATGGGAAATCTTTTGAACTGGACTTATTTTGACATTTTAGCTCGGTTTAAACGGATGAACGGTTTCAACGTTCATTTTCCTCAGGGTTGGGATTGTCATGGTCTGGGCATAGAAGTTCAAGTTGAAAAAGAGAATGGGATTAAGAAAAGGGAGGTGCCCCCGGACAAGTTTCGACAACTTTGTGAAAAGCTTGTCGATAAGTATATTGCTATAATGAAAGAGGGCATTACGAGGCTTGGATGCAGCAATGACTGGGCCTTAGAATATCGGACGATGGATCCAGACTATTGGAGAAGAACGCAGCTCAGCTTCATACTCTTGTACAAGAAAGGTTTCATGTACAAAGGTACACATCCAGTTAACTGGTGCCCGCGTTGCGAGACTGCCATCGCCGACGCCGAAGTGAATTACGAGCAGCGTAACGGCACATTACACTTCCTTAAATTTGCGGTCGAGGGTAGCGACGAATACGTTCGGATAGCAACATCGCGTCCAGAATTGTTACCGGCATGCGTGGCCGTTGCAGTTCACCCTGAAGATGCTCGATTCTCCAAGTACAAAGATAAGAAACTGAAGGTTCCAGAGACGCAGCGTACGGTACCGGTGGTTTTTGACGAGACAGTCGACCCCTCATTTGGCACAGGCGCTGTTATGATATGCACTTACGGAGACAAGGCCGATGTCAAAACGGTGATTCGTCACAAGCTTCCGGTCACCATCATCCTCACGGAAGACGGAAAGATAAACGCGAACGGCGGAAAGTATGCTGGTCTAACCTCAATCGAAGCGAGGAAGGCTATCGTTGCCGATCTCGCGAAAGACGGACTGTTAGAAAAGACCTTGGGGATCAAACAGGAAATAGGCCTATGTGATAGATGTGACTCGCCAGTGGAGATCCTCGAGCTTCCACAATGGTTCATGAAAACGCGTATACTGACGGACAAAGTGGAGAACGCCGCTAACAACGTTTTGTGGTACCCTGACTACATGAAAGCTCGTCTAATCGACTGGGCTCGTTCCTTGGACTGGGACTGGGTTATCAGTAGACAAAGAGTGTTCGGCACGCCGATACCGATATGGTATTGCAAGAAGTGCGATGAAACGATTCTGGCCGAACAGGATTGGGTGCCAATCGATCCGAAAACGGAAAAGCCAAGAATAAAGCAATGTCCAAAGTGTGGTTCATCAGAATTTGTTCCGGAGTTTGACGTTTTTGACACGTGGATGGATTCATCGATATCATGCGCTGTCCACGCGGGCTGGCCAGATAGAAGAGACTGGAAAAGACTGTACCCAGCGGATGTCCATCCTTCTGGCATTGACATCATACGGACTTGGGCATATTACCTAATGGTCAGACATTTGGCATTGTTCAACGAGGCTCCGTACAAGAGTTGCTTGATCAACGGCATGGTCTTAGGCGCAGATGGCAGAAAAATGAGCAAATCATTGAAGAACTACGTTGCCACCCCTGAAGTATTGAACAAACGTGGAGCCGATGCCGCTAGGCAATGGGCTGCTGGCGGCGGCACCACGGGCTCAGACATACCATTCCGATGGCCCGACGTAGACTATGGCTGGCGTTTTCTGATTAAACTATGGAACGCTGCGGGCTTTGTGAGCAAGCTGCTCAAAGACTACACTCCAGATGACAATGCAAACCAGGTTCTCCAACCGTTGGACAAGTGGGTTTTGAGCAAGTGTGAGAGATTAACAGGGAAAGTCACCGATGCGCTTGAGACGTGTCAGTTCAACATAGCTTTGGAAGAGATGCGCAATTTCACTTGGCACACCTTCTGCGACTGCTACTTGGAAGCCGTGAAAGACAGACTGTACAACCCGGAAGCCTACGGGCAAGAGAAGAGGAAGGCCGCTCAGTACACGCTTTATGTTGTTCTCGAAAAGGTTCTGAAACTACTTGCGCCCATAATACCCCATATCGCTGAGGAGATATTCCAGACCTTGTATGTCGACACGGAGAACTTCCGAAGCATACATGTGTCGCCCTGGCCGACGACCGATGAAAAACTCATGGATGAAGAAGCTGAAAAGCAGGGGGATATTGTCGTGGCAATAATAGGAGAGGTCCGAAGAGAAAAAGCCGAAAGGCACTTGCCCCTCAACTCGAAGATTACAAAATTGACGATCTATGCCGGCGAAAAAACCGTTGCAGAAATGATAACACTGGGGCAAGGAGACATAGCTGGGGCGTGCAAAGCCGCTGATATTTCGGTGTTGCCCGAGAAAGGCAAGGGGCGAGAAGTCAAGCCATACGACATCCATTTCAGTGCTGAATATTCACAGTGACTGAGAAGCTGGTCGAAAGTGAAAAGAGTTGGGATAATCGGTTGCGGTGCAATCGGCTCATTAATCGCTGAGGCGGTTGAAAAAGGAATCGTCGAATGTGACGAGTTGATTCTGTACGATCGTGACATGGAAAAGGGGGAACGCCTCCAGCAATCATTGAACATTTCAACCAGTGTCGTGTCGAACCTCGACGAAATGCTCAGATTGCATCCCACAGTCATCGTGGAAGCGGCGTCACAAGAAGCCGCCCGAGAATACATAGGCTCAATAGTCGACAACAACGTCGAACTGATAGTCATGAGTGTCGGTGCCCTTCTGGATTGCAACTTGAAGAGCACGAGGATTCACACGCCCTCAGGGGCCATCGGAGGGTTAGATGCCATTTCAAGCGTTGCGCTGGCCGGTGTTGACGAGGTTGTCTTGACCACCAGAAAACACCCCAAGACTTTGAACATGGACAACCAGCAGGAGAAGCTGGTGTACGAGGGAAATGCTCAAGGGGCGGTTAGCCGTTTTCCGCGAGAGATGAACGTTGCAGCCACTCTGGCACTGACGGTTCCGCGTGACAGGTTGGTGGTCAGGTTGATTTCAGACCCTAAGACGAGAAGAAACACACATGAGATAATGGTCAAATGGGTGCACGGGGATATGTCTCTGAAGTTTGAAAACGATCCGCATCCTGCTAATCCTGGAACGAGCGCGCTTGCCGCATGGTCGGCGATAAAACTGCTGAAAGATCTTCTCGAGAAGTGCGTCTAGGGCTTCAGGCCCGTTCCAACGTCCACCCAGACTTTCTCTCCTATCTTTCTGTAGCCAATTTTTCCGTAGGCCCTTATTGCCGGTTGATTGTCTACCCTTGCGAAAAGGGCTGCCGCCTCGGCCGTCTCCAATGCTTCTTTGGTGATGGCGGACGTTGCTAAGGTTGCGTAGCCGTTGTTTCTGTGTTCTGGATCTGTGTAGACTCCTCCGATGAGCCATACTTGTGGAAGTTGAATGAATGACCCTGCGTAGGAAACGAGTCGGTCTTCTTTGAAGACGCCGTAGAGGGGCATTCTGCTTATCCATTCTGCGTATTTCGTCATCGTGTTTGAGGGGCGATCTTTTCGGCTGAGAAGAAGATCAGCCAGTTTCACGGCGTCTTCTTCGGTGCGGAGTCGTCTCACCAGTCCTGACTCGAAAAACTTGGCTTCGTTCTTCCTGACTAGCATCCAATCTTCGAAATAGTGATCTGCGTCAGGGAACCTCTTTTTTATAGCTGGAAGCAGATTTGGCGGTGCGTGAATGATAAACTTGCTCTGCGGAGCGTGTTCAAGCAGTTTCTCGGCGGCCTTGTTTTCGCCTTCTAGAATCACGCTTGGAACGTCTGCAGCAGTGTAGAGTAGGATGTATCCTTCAAGCTTACCGTTCTCAAGAGCAGCATAAGCCATCGTGTGTTGGGGATCTTTTTGCAGGTCGTAGAAGGCGAAGACGTGTCTGATGAAGTCTGCCTTAAGGGACTCTATGAATGGCGATTTGTTTGTCTCGTTGATTTCTTCAATATTAATCATTGGAGGTTAACCATCGTCCGGTTTCTTTCATTAACGAGTCGATTTCTTCTTCAGTGTTGTAGAAGTGCGGTGAGACCCGTATTCCGTTTGCTCGGGCGGATACAATTATTTCCTTCTTAGCCAGTTTTTCAACGAGTTTCTGAGGTTTGTCAATTTTGAAGTTAACTATGCCGGAGCGGGACTGCTTTTCTTTCGGGGTCTGAAGCTTTAGTCCCAAATCTTCAGCGGCTTCTATTAGTCGATCCGTCAGTTTCATGATTCTCTTTCGAACGTTGTCGACTCCGTAGTCGAGCAGCATTTTCATTGCTTCTCTTGCGCCTATCAGACTTATCGTGCAGGGTGTGCCGACTTCGAAGCGGCTCGCGGTTTTCGAGAGGTTCAGGTTCCAGATGTCGTAGAAATCAGCGGTGTCGAACGTTTCTTGTTTGACGCTTGCCCAGCCGACGAATGGTGGCTCAAACTTTTCTATCAGCTCGTCCTTGACGTAGAGGTATGCAGCGCCGTGAGGGCTCAGCAGCCACTCGTAGCAGGCGGCCATCAAGAAATCAACGTCGTCGCGTTTAACGTCCAGATGCATCGTGCCCACTGATTGTATCGCGTCAACGATGAAGTAGGCTCCGTGTTCATGGGCTATTTCGCTCAAAACCCTCAGGTCGTTGCGGAAACCGTTTGAGTATTCAACGTGGCTTATTGCAACGGCCACGGTCTTGTCGTCCACAGCCTTCTCCATGTCGTCCAACAGGATTCTTCCGCCGACATTCTTTACGTATTGAACTTTGACTCCGAGGCTCTTGCGCAGCCAAGGATAGACCACCGAGGGATATTCGAGATCTGTCGTGACGATTTTTGATCCATGCGGGTAGTCAAGAACGTTTGCAGCTACGTTCAGCCCCACGGAAGTGTTCTCGACTAGGGCTATTTCTCCAGCTTTCGCTCCCACCAGTCTTCCAAAGAGGGGTTTACCGCCGTCTTCACAGTCGACCGAGGCCTTGCCGGAGCTCGAGAGCTCCGTCGCGTATTTCTTAATGGCTTCAGCCACACGCTTCGGGATCGGGGACTCAGCGGCATGGTTCAAGAAGACTTTCTTGTTGGTCACTGGAAACTGTTCACGTATCTTTTCAACGTCATCCATGTGGGATTATCCTCGATGGTATTTTATGAATAATCCACTAATAGCGGTTACTGTTGAAGTGGGGATTCACTCTCTGACCCGATTTGTGGCTTGCGAGCTCCTATAGTTTTGCGGCCTTACTGGACGCCGGATATTGTGAAGCCGCCGAAGCACGCCCATTTCTTCCTCAACAGTCTCTTTAACTCATCAATCGTTTTTTCAACTGTTCCGCGAGCGTAAGAAGGTTCCACTGGCGCTGGATGATTCTCTTCGATGTTTATTTTGACGAGGCCGGCTGCTCCCGCGACAAGCGCGTACCAGCAGAGTGGCAGGATTTCCGGGTTGTACCCGCTTCCGGGCATTAGCACTAGTTTTCCGTCGCAAACTCTGTCAGCTGTGTTCCTGACGATTTGCGCTAGTTTAAAGAAGCCGTTGGCAGTTAGGGCCAAGTTCCCCAGAGTGTCTGCGAAATGTGGGTCGCTTCCACCGTTCGCGATGATGATTTGAGGTTTAAACTCTTCGGCGAGGGGAACGAAGACTTCGTTCAAGGCATAGAGGTATGTGTTGTCGCTTGTGCCCGGCGGCAAGGGGACGTTGACGTTGTTGCCTTCTCCTCTGTCTTGTCCGATTTGCCAGACGAATCCTGTTCCGGGGTAAAGCGTGCGTGGGTCTTGGTGTAGGGAGATGTAGAGCACCGTGGGATCTCGATAGTAGATGTCGCTCGTGCCGTTTCCAAAGTGGACGTCGTGATCCAGTACCAGAAACCGTTCAACGCCGTGTTTCGCCCTCAAATATTCAACCAAGACCGCAACGTCGTTAAAGAGACAGAATCCGCCGCCATAGTTTCTTCCAGCATGGTGATGGCCGCCGCCTAGAGAGACGGCCAGTTTTGCTCCGTTTTCAAGAACCGTCTTGCCGCACAATATTGCGCTACCAGAGATGAGCAGTGCACCTTCAAGGATCATCGGAGAAACAGGAGTCTCAATGTCGTATGGCCTGCTTTTCTCGGCCAAGTTGAAGATAAGATTTACGTAGTCTTGGTCGTGAACTCTCAGCAAGTCCTCTCTTGTTGCGGGTTCGGGTTGAATTAGGGTAACCTCAGGCATCCGGAATAAGCCCTGGTTTTGGAAAAACTTCATGGCGTTAACGAAGCGGTCGCCTCTGAAAGGGTGGCCTTCGCCCAAATCGTACTGGGTGAGTTTTTCGTTGAAGCTTATCACTGTCTTCTGGATCAAACGGCTCCGCGCTCAAACCGAGGTAAATTTCGCGGAATATAAAACCGTATGCAAAGAACTTGTGCTGCTGAGAGAAGGAAAAAAGGGGGAGAGTTTTTGTTGACTGTTACGCTTGCTGGTTCTCTTCTGCTTTGGCTTCTGTCTCAGGATGTTGTGGTTCTTCTTTGCACTGGATTGTCTCCACCACGGCCTGCGCAGGTTCAGTCTGTTCGTTTTCCGTCGCTTGTGGAGTCTCTTCTGAAAACTTCACCTCTGGTTCCGGGGCTTGGATTTGTGCTGGTTCAGCGTCTTGCTCCATAATCACTTCGTCGTTAGAAAGCTGGTTAACCGCGTATTGGACATCATCCAATTCCTTCTTTGCGGCCTCAAGTCCCGTGCCGAGGAGCTCGGTCTCGCGGCGGTATGTTTCGTCGTCCACTTCGTCGGTCACGTGTTGAATCTCAAAGTTTGCGAGAAGAATTTCCAACGTCCTGATCTGTTCTTGGAGTTCCATTGCCTTCGAGGCCATTTTTCCCAGCAAAGCTTTGCGTTGACAGTCAATTTCTGCAACGGCTTCGTCTATCTCACGGGTGAAAAGGCTGTGCGTTGTCTCTGAAATCTTGCCGGTTTCCAGTAAACTGCCTAAAGCTTGTTTCTTTTTCTTCGCTAGCTCGTATTCTTCGTTCAACCTACTGAATGAGTGTTTCCACGATATCATTTTTGCACCAAGCAACTGGTTACCATGGAAGAGGCAGATAATCTTTGTTAACATGCAGGTATATCTCTGACTGTTAGTTTCTGCAGTTTCTGCAACTCCAGAGGAGACTGACCTTTAAAAACCAAAACCCTCACTCACATTTCAATGCGTTAAAAAATGCAAAATCTCCAACCCATAATTGAAAACTTCCATTGCATCTGCCGCTTTGCAAGAATCGCTGGAAGAACACATGCCACCTTGAAAATGAAAATCAAAAGTTCGGTGCTCGTTCGTTTAAGGCTCAATCCTAGCCGCAGACTTGATTGTAAACCAATCGGATCGAAACACTAAAAAACACCTTGTCCTCAACTCTAGACCCTAAATACCCAGCGAAAAAGGGCCCGTAGCTCAGTAAGGACAGAGCACCGGACTTTTAAGCTCTGTGCTAAGCATGGAAATCCGGGGGTCCCGGGTTCAATTCCCGGCGGGCCCGCTTCAACTTGCGCTCGACAAATTTTGTGCTCTGCGATACGCGCAACGCTTGAGTAGTAGCTCGGGCGCGCGGGTCCAGAATTTCAGAAATAAAATTAAGGAACTCATGATTGCAAGAGCTGACTCGGCGAAGATATTCCAAGAAATTTTCGAAGCCGAATGCCAACTTTGAGAGCTTGGTTAGGCAGGCTCGGCATTGCGATGGGTTTTTTGGGGGTAGGCCAGGGGGCTACGAGTACAATATGAAGCGCGCGCTAGTTTTTTATGGTCTAGTGCTGGTGCTCCTTCTCCGTAACTTCAATGTGTTCGATCACTACCACCGCTCCGATTACCACTCGGTGGTCAACTTCGCCTGTTATCGAAATCCCAAGCTGATCTCGCACTGAGAACCATTCCTTGTGTACAGAGGCAACGTCGACCCTGTTGACCTGTATCCGGTAGTCATGGTCCGAGAAGTTCCCGTAGACGCGCATGAACTCCGCGCCGTCCTTTTCCACCCAGTACTCTTGCCCGATCAGCTTGGCAAGTTTCTTCTTTATGGTTCCCAGTTCCTTTCCAGTATTGTCATAGAAGGTGAATTCTTTTCTGAGCGATAGCATCTTCCCCTCGAGGTGCATCAATTCTGATCCGTTGGTATCGGTGACGACAAACTTTGCAGGAAATTGGAAGAGGTTGCCATCAGCCTCTCCAAGTTTTGTCCCAGTCTTATCTTCTAGGTCATAGTGCTCACGCATAGAGATTATCTTCTTCTTTAATACCAGATCGTTGATACCGAGGATAGAATCAATACTGCTCATTTGCTCACAAGGGAACAACAGAATGAGTGCAACTAAAACCTTTCGTATCGCGTGCGAACTAGGCGATTTAGTCGCCAAACCCTTATATTTTTCGTTTCAAGTTCCTAATTTAATCTCTCTGAGCTGATTCGGTCTTTGTTCACTCTTATTCGATTGCTCTATTCCATAATAATAGGGATAATTCAGGGCGTCTCAGAGTGGCTTCCCATAAGCAGCAAGACGCAGATAATTGTTTCTTCAACTATTCTTCTAAAGCTTTCGTTTCAGCAAGCATACACTTTCGGCTTGCTCATGGAAATAGGCACGATGGCTGCCGCAGTAATATACTTCAGAAAAGAATTGGCCGAGTTGATACGGGTCATTCTGGGCTCGAAGGATAAGATGCAAAGAAAACTATTCACTTACGTCGTGTTCGTTACCGTATTCACCGGTGTGATTGGCGCCCCACTGTACCTCATCGCAGATTCGATACCCGAAATTGCCGTGGGCATACCCATGCTGATCATAGGTTTCGTCCTTCTAGCGGACGCGGCCCTCATAAGATACTCGAAAAAAAAGCGAGAGAAGGGAATAGTCCCGAGAAAACTGGAAAACCTAACCTTCAAAGACTACGTGTTGATAGGAGTCACACAGGGCATATCGGCGTTGCCCGGGGTCAGCAGGGCAGGAATCACGACCAGCACGATGCTCTTGTTAAACGTTGAACCGGACGAAGCTTTTAAACTGTCTTTTATCGCAGGAATCTTCGCCGCGTTGGGAGCCTTCGGACTAATCCTTGTAGCCACAGAATCAAACGTCGCCGCCTCAATAGCCAAAATAGGTTTGACAGGGTTAGTCCTGGCGATAATTACGTCGACCCTGGTCAGCCTACTCCTAATCGACTTCCTAATCAAAGTCGCGGGAAAACAAAAAATAACCTACCTAACCGCGGCGCTTGGAACAATAGCGATCGCCAGCGGCCTGCTATACTTAGCCCTAGGACTGTGACTGCCCTCAACAAACAAAAAGCGCGCGCTATAGTGAAAACGGCCTTCGTATTCATCAACACAAAGTCTAATGCAGACACTAAGGTTCTCAGAAGTCGGAGAATCATAAAAAGGAGTCGAGGAGCTTCACTCGCAGTGCGAGATCGAGGTTAGCCGCCTTTAGCATATTGTGCTTCTAGGAATATGCCTTTTCTAACCTGAAGGCGATCAAACAACCATGAAGCTGTTTCACAGGAAGGAAAAGGCTGAGAAGAAATGGCGTCGAAGGGCCTGGATGATTAACTACGAAAAGACGAGAATAATTCTTGTCACTGACAACAACGTAAGGCCGAAGCATGTGCCTCCATGGATATGTCGCAAGGAAACATGATTCTTTGACGAAATGAGCCTTGCATTGTGGTGTGGGAAATGTTAACCGTGGTGAACTCTCAGGGGTGCCATGTCATAAGCGCTTTTGTTTGGGTTTGGATGTGATTAAGAATGCGCTTTTACGATGATCCCATATCTCCATGTGAAAATAATTAACAAAACCATAACGGATGAAAAAAAAGTGAGTTTCCGCCAATTTTGCTCCTAAGTTGCGAAGATTGCCGTCGAAGCGCTGAGCAACAATGCTAAAGTTGAGTGTGTCGTAAAGAGTTCCTAATACATAGATTTCAGTCGAAAGTTCAGAATGGAAAAGACTCACTCGAAACTGAGGGCGTCTATGGTTTTACTCCGACAAATAATCCCCTGTTTTTCATCAGCCCTCTTTTCAGGAATTTTTTCTGAAAGCCAACCTTCTTCATGATCGTCAGAATCTTGTCAATCTCGAAGAGTCCCAGTTCATGTCTGTCGGCAAAATAATTGACGTTCTTACCTCTCTCAGCAACTAAGTAGTGCATGTCATGAACTGAAAAGTTGCCTCTGATTTCAGAAACGCTGAGTCGAGCAACCTTGACGTCCCTTCCGTCATACGTGTGCATGCTCGGAGTGCCTGCTATTGCGGTTGATTTTGTCAACCATGGCTCAATCAACACAACACCTCCTGTTTTCAGATGCTTGATGAATCTCTGAATGGTTTTTCTCAGGTTGGTGTAGGTTCTCACGTAACCGATGGAACCGAACAGACAAGTAATCACATCAAAACTCTTGCTGAGATTCAATTCTGTCATGTCCGCCTGTTCGAAAACAACTCCTACAACATTCTTCCTTGCAACTTCCAGCATCTGGTTGCTGATATCAACACCCATACAAGAAAACTCGTCTTTCAAGTATTCCAGATGACGCCCTGTGCCACAGGCAACGTCAAGAAGGTTTTTTCCATCCGACTTCTTGTACTTCGAGACTACCGCTTTGATTAGAGCAGCCTCTTTTCTGTAATCTTTAGTCGAGTAGATCAAATCGTAATATTTCGCAAGTTCCCCGTAAAGCATCTGCTTCTTCATAAATATCGAATGCAAGCGCTCCGCTCTAAAAAAGTTACGTTAATCTTTTTCAATAACTTTCCCCTACTGCGACGAAGACAACCACAACTCTCAGACCAGAAAAAAGTGATACGCATGGCCCATCGGAATTCACGAAGATCGACGCACAGATCTAGCTTTAAACGTCAACGTAGCGCGCGCGCTCCGCAGAGAATAGCCATCTGCCGATTTGACTTCACAGTCGAGATCATCCGACCGCACAGAGGATCTACGATGAACTCAAGAAAGTTCACCCAACAATCAGCCTTGCGACAATCTACAAGACACTTCAAATTATGACAGAACAGGGGCTAATCCAAGAACTGGATTTCCCAGAAGGCCGAGCAAGATTCGATTCATGCGTAGAACCTCATGTAAACCTGACCTGCCTACAATGCGGCAACATCCAAGATATGGACGATCCTGCTGCTCGAGAAATTGTCGCAAACATAACTGCCAGAACGGAATTCACGCGGACAGGGCAACGCTTAGACATCTACGGTGTCTGCAAAACATGCCGCAACAAACCCAGATAACATGTTCGAACTACCAACGCATTGAGATTTGATGAACGGCACACGAACACATTTCAACGCAGATTCGTGAGTATCGCACGTAGGAGTGCAAAAAACCAAGCTTTTCTGCGGACTACGAGGACAATTCAACCTTGCAATGTTGGGGCAGCGGTTTGAAAATAGAAGTTACTTCCATAGCTATTTATTTAGTGAGGAATTGATAGGAACTGTCATAAGGAGATACGAGGACAGATATTAAACGTGGAGGAGGTGAAGATAGTGGAAATTACGGTAAACGCGAAGCAGGTGATTGCCCTCGTGTGGACTTTGGTTGCTATTGTGCTATCACTTATCGTTGTGCTGGCAATGGACCTTCCCTCCTCAGGCTCAAGCTTATCCTCCGCACCATGGTGGCTAATGATTGCGGTATTTTTTGCAGTATTCTTGGTCATCACTCTTCCAATCTATCTGCTGATTGCCCTATGGGGAATAACGACCAGATCCGAAAACGAGTAGCAGCAGGAAGCAATGGTCGACGCCCACCATAAGAAAACACGTTTCAAGGTTGAGAAGAAAGCAGTTGCCCTAAGCAACACGTTCAAGTCCTCGGCGTGACCATCATCCCTTCGACATTTTACAGATCAAAGCATTTCGCCGAGAGAACAGGTTCCACAAAATGGTCTTCACATCCTTTTTGTTGGAAAAGAACATGCTCTTCAGGCTAATGTTATCATGCCTCGTTCTACAGGCTTTGTAATCATCAAGCCTCGTCACACATGATAATTTGTAATTTTAACAATGATGATTGAAAGAGAGGAATAGTTCCGGCATTCCTTAACTGAAGACTGCTTCATAACACATAAATGAAACAATGGAGTTACAAGTATTGGGAGTGCAGTTGGGCCTGGACGAAATAGAGAATTTTCGAAAGTCGCTAAAGGACTGTCCGCATTGCGGTTCGACGCAAGGCTTCTGGCTCATTGCAAAACGCGACAAAACATACTTCCAGTGCAAACATTGCGCGGCAACTCTTGAAGTCTGCGAAGTGCATCCACCTCAGAAGACAACTAAAGACTCCAAGAAGTTTTTGGCAAGGATAAAGCTGGTTCGATGAAAGAATCATATAGCGCGCGCTAAAATGCACGCTTGGCGGGACGGCCGTCATTCAAACATTCAAGATCGCTTTCTGGACATTCGAACCGTAGCGCTATCTCCTTGTTGTGATCTTTTTCATCTAAATTTCACATTAAAAAGCCAAATTACCTTTGAACCAGAAACCTGAATGAGAACAAGAAATTGAAGAAAATCTGCGTGGTCAATCAAGAACCTGGTCATGGTGAGAGAAGCCTTCTCCTTTTCTCACGCCACTGCTGACATGAAGGTATGCAGAAGCTTTATAAAATGTTGTGCCCCGTTTGGCATATATCGCTTTCCATGGTATATTTTTGTTTTTGGGGCCAAGGCTAGGCAGCTTGCGCTTCAAGCTAAGCGAATGTTCCCAACCCGAGATGGGGTTCAACGAATCTCCATTTTGACTTCCTTGTGCCCTCGTTGCTAGATCCGGTGGCAATTGAGGGTTTTCACATGCGAAGGTTGATTCTGAATTCATAAGCTAAATAAGGAGTACAGCTGAACTTGGAAAGCGTATTTCCCAGAAGGAGACATTGATGACGAGCGACGATCGGACTTTAACGAAGGCCATTAGTGGAGAACTATTACTGCTTGAAACGAAAAGAATGGATTTGGGCTTTCTGAAAACTGTAGTCTCAGATCTAAGATGTTACAGAAAAATGATAGGTGTTAAAAAGTACGATTAGAATCCTTTGGCTTCAAATTACTCATTAGCTTTGCACGGTCTACGTGCTGAATCGTTTTCTCAACGTTTCCAGGATAATTTCAGAAGCTTGGATATCCGTCTGCAACGCCTGTTGTGCCGTCGCTTCTCGTATCATTTCCTTTTCTTTTCCAATAATGCGATATTGATCCTCGATGGCAATATTGGTCTCACGAATCGTTTTTTCAACCCAGTCCAGTTTTTCCAAAAATTCGTCCGCCGTCGTAACGAGCCTAACTTTGTCGTTGACTAGCAAAAGCTTTCTGTCCCACAAGTCCCTGCTCGACTTCCATTTCACGTCGAAAGCATCTCGCCACTCTTGATTAGGTACAGAGTCCAACGGGAGGTCAACAATGTATGCGCCAGGGAATCTTGGATTCTGACCAACAGAAATTTTGCTCGCGTCAAAAGGAGTCACAATCTGAATGCTTTTCGCCATATTCCTCCGGTCACCTCTACAAGATGCTATCTCGCTTTCACCCTAAAAAACTCTACCATGGTAAAACGATGACTTGTTTTTTGAATTCCGATTTCTAATTAAACCTAAAATGTCAACTCTTTTCATCGCGAACGAACCATTCCGATATTAAGTTCACACGAATAAGGCAATCCTTGCAAACATACTGGAATGAAACCGACAGCCCTCGGTTCGCAAGGAAAACCAAAGATTTAAGTCATAAATGCGAAGGCGAATGACGCGTTCTCGAATAATTACTAAGCCCCTCAGGCGGCTACTACAATAGCGCTTCAAATCACACAAGTGCGGCGAATAGGCTCAGATTAAGGTTATATACTATTTCGGTTTTTGTTATTGTCGGTCGGGCGACGGGCGGTAGCTCAGCCTGGCAGAGCTTCCGAGCCAGCGTAGGTCAAAGGATTTTAGCTGGCGGAGACGCTGTAGACGTCTGCCAAAGGTGGGCGTCACCCAGCCTACCAGGCGCACAAGCAGAAACCGGATTGTCGCAGGTTCAAATCCTGCCCGCCCGACTAAAGCTCCTTTCATTGAAATAAGTGCGATTGAAGGTTATTTTTAGCAAACGGCTTCAATGATGTCTTTTTTGGTCTTCAAGTTTTCGAACAAGAAGTTGCGTTTCGTTTTGTGGTTTAAATCCTTCCTCAAGTGGAGGAAAATAATCGTAACCTATGCCCTTCAGCCCGGGCTATGTATGCTCAAACATACCAAAATTCAGTTTTGTTCTTTTCAATGAACCAGTTTTCGGCTTTATCTCATAGAATTTCATTTTAGCGCGCGTGATGCATGCGGAATCCTTCGTCGTAAATTCTGGTGGGACTTGGTTACTTGAAACAGTCCTAATTTATCGCTTGTGGTTCGTTTGCAAACCCTCTGAAAAGTCCATGCTTATTTTTTCTTTTCTTCAACGCGCGCTAATGGTCGGCTTCATGGTTTTGTATTGTTTAGAGCTTGTAGGCACCATGTTTCATTTTGATAGTTGTGTGCATAGCGCGCGCTCTGTCGCTTCTGGGATTACACTACAAGAGGCGTAGGCTTCTGCATCCTTCGAGCCTGATTCATGAAGCTCCTGTACCAATCCTCAATTTCTGGCGATATGCTTGGCGGAACCTTCTCCATAGCTTTCTCAAAATCGTTGAAGGCAACCTCTTTTGCGTTGACGTCTCTTCTCAAAGCGTTCATGGCGGCCTCTCTGCACACGGATGATATATCGGCGCCAGAGTAACCTTTCGTCATGCGATGCTCCTTTATGTCCATATCCTTTGATAGTGGCATGTTCTTCGTGTGAATCTTGAAGATTTCAAGCCTGGCAGCTTCGTCAGGTTCTGGAACATAGATCAGCCGATCGAATCTGCCCGGCCTTAATACAGCTGGGTCGACGATGTCGGGCCTATTTGTCGCAGCTAAAACTATGATGTCTTCTAAGCGTATCATTCCATCCATTTCTGTTAAAAGCTGGCTGATGACCCGTTCAGTTACGCCGCTGCCGCCGTAACCCAGCCCCCTCCTTGGAACAAGAGAGTCAACCTCATCGAAGAATATGACGACTGGCGAAGCCATTCTAGCCTTCCTGAAGACCTCTCGAATAGCCCTTTCAGACTCGCCAACCCACTTAGAGAAGACCTCCGGACCCTTAATCGAGATGAAGTTTGCCTCGCTCTCAGTTGCAACAGCCCTAGCCAGCATCGTCTTCCCACACCCGGACGGGCCTATTAGCAGTATACCTTTAGCCGGCTGAATCCCCAATCTCTTGAAGATTTCAGGGTTCTTCAGCGGCCACTCAACAGCCTCCTTTAACTCCTCTTTAACCTCCTCCAAGCCTCCCACTTCATCCCAATGAACAACCGGGACTTCCACAGCAACCTCCCTCATAGCTGTAGGAGTAATCTCCTTGAAGGCGTTCATGAAATCATCCATCCGAACTTCCATCTTCTCCAGGACGCTGGAAGGTATTCGCTCTTCCTTCAGATTTATCTCGGGAAGATACCTACGTAGAGCTTTCATGGCTGTCTCTCTACACAGGGCGGCCAAGTCGGCACCCGTGTAACCGTGCGCCCGGTCAGCAAACACCTTTAAGTCAACGCCACCGGCTAGGGGCATACCTCTGCTATGAATCAACAATATTTCATGACGCCCCCGCTTGTCCGGGATCCCTATCTCCATCTCGCGGTCAAACCTCCCAGGCCTCCTGAGAGCTGGATCCAAGGCATTCGGCCTGTTCGTTGCACCTATTACTATGACATTTCCTCTACCAGACAATCCGTCCATGAGAGTTAGAAGCTGAGCGACAACCCTTCTCTCCACTTCACCCGTAACCTCCTCACGTTTGGGCGCTATGGAGTCCAGCTCGTCTATGAGTATGATGCTCGGAGCGTTCTGTTGAGCCTGTTGAAATATCTCTCGAAGCCTCGCCTCCGACTCCCCATAGAACTTACTTATTATCTCAGGCCCGTTTATTGAGAAAAAGTTCGCATCCGACTCATTTGCTACTGCTCTAGCTAGGAGTGTCTTTCCGCAGCCGGGTGGACCGAGCAGTAGAACCCCTTTCGGAGGATCTATTCCAAGCCTCTGGAAAATCTCGGGATGGCGCATTGGAAGTTCAACCATCTCCCTTATCCGTTGAATCTCCTCCTCCAACCCTCCTAAGTCCTCATAGGTAGTACGTGGTATCCCTTTAGCTTCCGCAATAGGTTCAGTCAATATCTGCAATCTAGTATCGTGAGTCATCTTGACTATTCCATGGGGCTGCATCTTCGCAACAGTGAACTGAACGGAATGGCCAAGCATCATAACGAGCGTCGTGTCTCCCTCAACAAACGTCCTATCTATGAGCCTGTTCTTCACAAAATTTATGAAGTCTTCGTCAAAGTTGAATCGCATATCCACTGGAGCAAGCACTATGCTCATAGCATTTTTAACTTCAGCCTTGCGAACTACAACGTACTCGTTTATTGATACGCCGGCATTTTTACGTAAGAACCCATCGATTCGCATAATGCTTGTATCCTGGTCTTCAGAGTACGCTGGCCAAGCGATCGCCGACGTCTTTTTCTTCCCTGAGAACTCTATTACGTCTCCAGATGAAACCCCCAACTTTTGCATTGTAGTCTGGTCTATTCTAGCGATTCCTCTTGCCACATCTTTCTGTCTGGAATCCAGAACTCTCAGCTGAACTTCGCTCAATCTTCAACGCTCAACTAAATATATTTCAGATAGAAGCACTAAACCCTTTCTCCCAATATAAGTAGAGCGCGCGCGCTTGGACCATTAAAGTGACCCTGAAACTTCAATACAAATAGGGCATGTGCTAACATGACATACAAGGTCCCACGCAGCTCGGCGCGGGCACGCGCGCGCTCAAATCAAGGAGCAAAGCGAACCGCTAGTGGATGTGTCAGATGAGGAAGAAGAGGTTGTGGTGGTGGCCGAGCTTTGAGGCGTGAAAAAGGAGGACATAAGCCTTTACGCGTCCAAGGATGGACTTACTATCAGCGTGGACACCTCGCAATGAAAATATCAAAAGGAGCGCGCGCTTTCTCTCTCCTGTGACTATGATTTGTCATCCATATTAGATGACTCTAAGGATTGCCACGATATTGTTGGTAACGATAAAGGCATACATTGCTATCATTACAATGATTGTTGCAAAGCCCATCTTGAATGTACTCTCATGGCGTTGCTTCTTTAGTCCTACCAAGATGAAGTAAAATCCATACATCAGTGCTGGAACTATGGTCACTTTCAATAGTAGCATTGGAAGCATTGCCTTTGCTACTAATGGATTCAGCTCTCTGCCTATTCCTGTTCTTACTGCGAAGACTGTGGTCAGTGCATCTGCATAGTTGAGCGACAGGACTGTGACTATTCCTATTATTGATAGTCTAAGGTCTTGCTTCAAATAGCTCACCTTCAGTGAGCCATTCTTCCCTTAGCGCGCGTACTCTGACCTTTCTCCCATTAACGCTCTTTTCGAGTGTTTCAACGTCGTTTCCGAAGTCGTCGAGAGGCAGACAAAGCACCTTTTATGGCCTTTTCTCTATCAGAACACGTCGCTATGGAGAACTAGAGCAGTTATTTCAGAATCTGCAATATGAAAAAACTGATAGCATACTCCTGTCCAATTGCAAAACCGCGATCTCTACCAGTATCTTGAACGAGTTTTCTGTTTGGCTGTTTTTCTGTTTGGTCAGTTTTTTGTGCCCCGTTATATACAAATGCCGTGCGTCGAAGCTGTTGTTGTTTGAAGAGTTCTTTGTCAAAAACTAGTCAGATTTTGTTCGTCTGGGGCGCGCGCGGAGATAGCGATTCTGAGGTTGTTCGCACTATGATGATAAGCTTTCTAAGCGAGAAAGGATACTTAGGAAAGAGGGAAGAAAATGAGTAAGCGCAAGAAAGACCGTATTAAAGAACTAGCTTTTGACATCGACATCTTAGATCACATGGTTGCTGCATTGGTAGATGTTTTGGAGAAAAAGGGTATCCTAACCTCAGAAGAATGGGAGAAAGAAATCAAGTCAAAGATTGAGGCAGCAGCCAAGACCACAAGAGCTTCAGAGAGTTAGAATCTTGAATACAACACTATTTTTCTATCAGAATGTATATGCAAACCTTCACAATTTCCACTCTACTAGGTGCTTTGTTTTTTGTACTTGCGATTGTCCTTATACTCTTCGTGACCTATCTAAGAATAAGGCATGACCGAGCGAACGAACCATGCCACAAGCAAGTCCTATTGATTTTATGCTTCTCGGTTCTGCATACCTTTTCGGCTGGGTTATCGTAGATGTTCTTGCAAGCTTATTTCTCAGTGTAAATGAAAAAGGATGTAAGTTCAGCGCACGCGCTCTATGCATAAACTAGTCCATACTACGATGAAAAACTTCTAGGGAGTCCATGGAACCCATAGTTATACAGCTTTGGCTACAATGTTCATGTGTGTTAAGGGGCTCATTGGTTGAAGTGTTGCTAAGTTTCCATAGGATGCAACTGTTTCCCATCCTGCCTTTAGCAGAAGTGAAGAGAGTTCACTGAGGCTGTAAACATGGAGTGTGATGTCAACTTTGTCTATGAACTGCAAGTCCTGTTCACGTTTATTGTAAAAAACCCAAGAAGTACTGATTTGCGATTTTATTGGGTCGTACTTTCTATTCTCCAACATGACAATGTGGTCCATCTCTGTATAGGAAGTGGGAGCAAACTTTAGAGACAGATACTCGGTGTGGATTGTTTCAGCCACAAACAGGATGGCACCTTCTCTCGAAACCTCTCGAGCTTGCTTGAAAATACTCAGATCCTCCTCTTCTTCACATAATCCTATAGATGTCCAAGCATTGACAACCACATCGAATGGAACTGAATATTTTGTATTGACAACCTCTCTCAATTTTCGAACATCTCCTTCTAGAAAAGTAACTAATCTCGAGACCTCATGTTCCCTTGCTTTTCTCTCTGCATCTTCAATGAAGGCTCTGGAAATGTCTACTCCCACAGTCTTGAAACCTTTCTCTGCCATGTAGATGGAGATTCGACCATTTCCACAGCATAAATCAAGCAAATTGCCTGACTTGATTCCATAACCGTCAAGCACCTTGGTCATGCCATTAACGAGTTCTTCAGTTTTCAACCATTTCTGGTTTAGAAGTCTCAGGAAAATATCAGAACGGTCAACAAACAGTCTGCTTACCCAATCTCTGTACATACTTCAGTGTGAAGTTATGCTGGTAGATATGCCTTTATTAGAAATAGCGCGCGCGATTTACTAGTAACCAAAGAACTTGCCAACTATTGATAGAACATTGCAACGTGGGCCGCAACATTTTTGGAAAAACCTGCTTCTATCAGCCGCTCAACCAGAGGGTTTTTTGGCTTCTCAATTTCGACCTTCCCGCGCGCGTTAACAGTGATTATGGCTCTCTTGGTCATAACTCGAGTCATCTCAAATTAGGGAATTATTGGCTTGTTGTGGCGCGCGCTGACGAATATTGCTCTCTTGTGAACATTATTGCTGATTTGGATGGATAAAGACAACAAGGAACCTCCATATGATTTCTCACGATATAATATATACAGTGGAGTGAATAAACCTGTGTGTCTGGGGTGCCACAGCAACAGCACGCTATAATGGCTTTCTATTTCTTAAGACGCGTCCGCACATCTTAGCCGCGCGCTGATGCCAACTTAATCTTTAGACTTTTGCCATTCCGATTCAAAACTTGTTTTCAGGATGCCAATGAGGTTGCTGTTGTTTGTCCACAGAGAGGGGGCTTCTCCCAAACCGCTTTGTTTAGAAGCGGTAATCATCGCTTCTTTTTCGTCAGACATTATGAAGTGATTCAAGAGCTTACGATGAAACTTGACGTGAAAAGAAGCCCCACCAATGAGCTTTTGCACTTTTTCTTTAAGCAAATTATCTGGGCTATCCCCTTCAAAAATCACTCGAACCTGTGCACCTTTCTTTATTGCCGCCTTGAAATCCTCTAAAAACCGCGACAAAACGGGTAAAATTCTCACTTTGTCTGCAATTAAAAAAGTCTCTTTCCTAGAGTTTTTGATTAGCTCTGAAGTCTTGGCCAGAATCGCTTTTCTTTCAGGTATCAGGACGTAGATGCTTTCTATTTCAGGCAGGGGTTGCTTCCAATCTTTTGAGGCTAACCTCTGGACCTTGATCCTCATGCCTGACAATCTTTCATCAGTTTTCGTTTTTTCCTCCGCCACCAAGAAAGTTAAAGCATCTGAAATGGGTGTTGCTCGAATCTCCGTCGGTTTGCCCATTATCCTCTCCACTAATCCCATCATTTCAAGGTTCGGCAAAATCCTGTATACATCCTCCCTGCGCACTTTTGAAAACTTCGCTATCTTGGCAACCGTGGTTCTCTCCAGCTTAAGTATTGCCAAATAAACCTTTGCTTGATTAAGGCTTAAGCCCAAACCGAGTAGGAGATCCGTGCTTTCATCGTTTGACATTCTCTACTCATCCAGCATACTGCCAGCGAGCAAACATGAGTCTGATTCTGATTCTGTCTAACCAAGATAAAAAACTTGTGCATTTGAAATACAGGCGAAGCGGCTGATGTGATTTTTCTGCGAGAGCGCGCGCAAGACAGTGAGCGCTTCATCAAGCAACTCCCTAGTTACCACTACCCAAAATGACGCGCGCGCTAAATCTGTATGAATTCTGGAAAATTGTTATATCGCCCAAGAAGTCTGTTCTGAGAGAGTTCTTTAGATTGAAACCTACTGAATTGAGGCTTCTGAGCGAACTTATGAAGGATAGTCGGAGAAGAGATAGAGAACTGGCTAAGGCTGTAGGCGTTTCTCAACCGACAGTCTCAAGAATGGGGGTTAGACTCGAAAAGGAAAAGGTCATAAAAGAATACACTATGATTCCAGACTTCCATAAACTGGGCTTTGAATTCTTGGCCATAACATTTCTCGCTCTAGACAAAGAATTAGACTCACAGCAATTTGAGAGGACACTGAGCACTTTTCAGAATGTCTTAATGTTTGAAAGAGGGCTGGGCTTGAAGTGTTCGCATGTGGTTGTTTCTCTTCATGAGACCTATTCTTCTTATGCGGAGTTTGAAAGAAAACTCAAATTCTTTGATTGCTACGAATTCGGCAAGTTTTCTAGTTAGCCTCAATAATGGATATGGTTTCTTCTCGTTCTTAGCTTTAGCAAAAGAATTAGAAACATCGCGCTATAAAGTACATCAATAAATTCGTCGTCGTTTCGTCGTCGTCACAAAAAGTTTGGGTTTGGGGGTAAAGTTTTATCCAAACCAAATCACGGACGAACGACAACCACGACGGACCACAGAAACGGCGAACGGACGACGGATGATGAAAGGAGGGATGGAACAAAAGTGTTTTTCAACGTTAAGAAATGTATATCTTAAGCTCTTCTTAAGACGTACATTTCACAAATATCGATTTTGAGAATGCACTAGGTTTTATTAGAAGCTTCGTCTCCTCACTTTTTCGTCGTGTATTTCTCTGACTCTTCCTGAAGTTCTTTCGTCCAATTCTTAGTAGGCATCGGACTGTTGATTTCGATAAGGTTTCCATCGGGGTCTCTCAGGTAAACCACTCGTATACCCCAATCTGGACGTTCTTGAGGCTCAGTAATGAATCCAATATTCCTTTCTTTCAATCTCTTGACGGTAGTGTCAAGGTCATCCACGGCAAATATCAAAGCCATTCTGTCCTGGACAACTGCACTCTCAGGAAGGTTGGACGTGCCCAAGGCTTTTGCTTGAACTTCTCTCTTGAAGAGAGAAAGTTGGGTTCCTCCTTCTGAAACGTAGCTTGCATATGCATCCTTTTCTTCTCCCCACGTTACCCTCAAGCCCATGGCGTCTCTGTAGAAGCGGAAGCAAGCCTCAAAATCGACAACCAACAGTCTCACATGATCCAAATGTAACACAGCTTAACTCCTCTGAAAAAACTTGTTTTTCACACATATAATTATTCCTCTAACGAAGAAGAATCTTGTCAAAAAGTGTGTGTGGGGGTAAAGTTTTATCCAACCAACCAACGACGGGACGATGACGGGACAACGACGACCACGACGGGCGACGACTAATGGTAGGTGACTGATCACACCTATCCAAACCGTTCAAGGTGTTGGGTACCTACTTGTGAAGATTAAAAAAGGTAGGTATAGGTACATACAATACAGTACGGGGAGTAATATTTAGAACAAGACTTACCCCCTTCATAATGAAACTGCACAGATATTACGAAGGGTAAAAAAGAAGAGAAAAGTTACCTCTCTCAACAGTGCCGCGCGCTAGTCAAAGAAACAGAAAGAGAAGGAGCGGGTTGATTGGCAAAAAAAGGGGTTACTCTCTTTGTCGAGCCAAGCTGGCTCCGGCAAGCGGCTAGAAAGTGAACAATAGAATTCGAAAGAGGTGAAAGAATGGAAAAAAGGAAGTTGAACCTGGTCTTCATCAATAAGAATGGAAAGGTGTATCCGATAGATGATGTTTCCCGAGCAGAATTAGCTGAGGGTCTTGAAAAAATCTCCAAAGAGATCGCAAAGAGACTCCTATTGGTGAAAGAACAAAGGTAAACCCCACAGTATTCTCTTTTTTCCAGTTCCCGGAAGCTACTCTGCGTTTCCATCTTATGCTCCTAGTATGCGCAGCAGGTTTGAAGCTTAAATACGGCTTGACTAGTACATGACCATGGTGAGAAGGCAAGATGGTTGGGTTAGTAGTATCTCTGCCTGAAAAGTGGACGCAGTTCCTGAAGCATCTGGCCGACGATCACGAAATTGATGTCAACATCGTCGTCAGTGAACTATGTGAGTGGGTCTTTTCCGATTCAGAAAGCAAAGAGCAGTTTATGGTTTGGCTAAACGGGGCTTACCCACCAAAAGGAGAAGCTGAAGAAGAAGCAATAGACGCAGGAGAAGAAGCTAGCGAGGAAGAAGAAGAGAGGGAAGAAGAATCTGAAGAGGAATCTCACGAACACGGAGATTAGCCACAAAGATACGCTAGCGCGCGCTCCTGAAGAGTTCCTGAAAGATTAGCCGAACTGGAGGATGGCAAATGACGTCAAGAGGATACATAGATTTCAACTGTGATTACTGGTGCGCGTTCTGCGGACGCAAAGTTCCTAAAGGACAGGAAAAACATGACAGTTTGGGCCGCCCGATAGACTGGAAATGCGGACACCTGCTCCGTTACACAGTAAGAAACAAGATCAGGGGAAAGATAAAATTTTACCCCAACCAACCAATCGCCACCCGGTCACTCACTCAGGTATTAACGAACCAAAGAAGAGGAATTGAATTCTGAGAACAAAGGTGGTGAGTCCAAACGATGTTTGAAGAAGAGGAAGAATCTAACGAAGATGAAGACTTCGAAGAGGAAGAGGACACTGAAGAGTAGTGCGCGCGCGATTGTTATACTTTCTTCGCGTAAGGCGTGCAGACTTTTATCATTCAGGACATGCGCGGTTCTGATTGGTAGCGCCCGCGCCTCGGCGATCATTTCAAGATCACTTTTAACAGCATGGCTATTTGCTCTGGACCGGACAGAGTGAACAAGTCTGGCCTCTGTATCTTCAGGTTCAGCGCGCGCGCTCGTGTGCGCACGCCATTGGAAATACGAATAACCTATGACAATCAGTGTAATGTTTGTGAGGCGCGCGCCACCATTTGGCGATGATCTATTGCGCCATCAAGACTTCCGTTAGTTCCAAAATGAGACTAAGAAATAGCGGTGATGCTCCTCTGCTCTTCCTCATACTATATTACAGAAAATCAGTCCGCACCATCTTCTCCATTAACATCGGCGCGCGCGTTTTGGTGTACCTATTTTTGATGATGTGAGAGAAAAGGCTAGATCTATTCTCAGAGACAAACATAATTATGATTAGGAAACGAGAGACTGGATTAACAAGGGTTTTATTTATGATTTTGAAAATGAATGGTTAGTTAAGACTTCTAAGAAAAGGAAGAACAAATGACTCAGCCCAAATGTCCCTTATTTGACAGGTGCAAAATAACAGGAATCAACTGCAATGACAGAAATCATTTAGAATGTGGCTTCTACAAAAATGCAATGAAGGAAAAGCCCAATGGAAAATTGACAGAAGAAACCACAAAACCATTAATATATGAATAAAATTGTTCTCTATCATTTGCAATAAACTATGCGTCCGTAAACTGTGCGTTCATCGTCGCGTCGTCGTAACAAAAAATCATTTGGGTTTGGGGTTTGGGATAAAACTTTACCCTTTTTATCTTCTTTCAGTTGCGGGCGCTAAGCCATGCCGTACAAAAGGCCCTAGTCAACCTGAAAGAAGAGTATGAACAGAAAGAGGAATAGGAAAAACAAGAGAAAACTTAGCTGAATTTGATCTTTTCCTTTTGCTGTTCAAGATAAACGCTAAGATGTTTCTTACAAAAATAATGGTTGCAACCTTCGTCACAAGTAACTCTATATTCGACTTTTTCCATGCAATCTTTTCCGTAGAAATAATCCTCTTCTGCGTTATACATATCGCAAGAAAAATCATTTGGTTGTGGTAATTTTGTCACCTTTTTCATTCAATCGCCTCTTCATCAATGCTACTGGCTTTCCATCACATTTGGGGCAATACCAGGATCTACCAATGATCATTCTCTTAGTCTTATCTTCCTTGCACTTGCCGCCGCATTTCAGGCAACGATGTGCCTTAATTAACTTCCATTCTTTTGCTGTCTTCATTCTCTTTTCACCTCTTTTAGTTCGCAATTCTGGTTAGTTCTCGTGGTTCAGCTACAACTTTTCCGCAGCGCCGTTGGTGGTGGTTAGCGCCCGCTTATGTCCGAGTGAGATCTATTTCAAGCAAAACAGAGATTTAGAGGAAAAGGTTAGCGCGCGAACGTCAAAGATATTTTCAAGCATTATTTTCAGTTTTGTAGTTGTTCACCGGCGTTTTATCTTTTGGGCATGCAGCTTTTCTAAGTCCTGCATCCCATATGATTTCTGTCCCATTACAATTTGGGCATCGATATACTTTCCCCATCTTCTATCACCTCTTATTTCATTTAAGCTGTACTAGATTTATCTTTCTTTGGGTTTCTCAAGAGTTCATGGCTAACATAGAGAGAAAAATCAGCGCGCGTCGTCATCTCCTATTATTAGCGCGCGCTAGACCAGAACCCGCGCTAACACTTTTATTTAGGCACCCTTTCAGTCTTGGATGGGTTTTCAAGTTCAATCCAACAAATGCAACTGGTGCCTGTCAGTTTGCTACAGGGTTGAATCGTTGGAAACCCTCTCTTTCCTTTTGAGGAAACGTGCAGGAGCAAAGTTTGCGCGCGCTAGGCTGTTGCTAAATTCGGACAAAAATGGATTTTAATAGGTGTTGGCTTTTTCTCGGTGTGTGTTTGGATGCTTCTGATAGGAGGATTGTTCAACCAAAAACTGCCAACTACTCATGAAACCGAACAAAAACTATTAAATCTGAGCGCGCGCGCTAAGATGCAAGTTTAGCTTATGATCCCTAGTTCATAACTTTGCATGCACACTTCAATATTGAAAAAGAGATGGGCTGCAATGCGCTGTATATTATGGAACAAATTATGTCCGGTTTGGATCGTGATACTCTATGGGACTCATACCCAAACGAGTTCAAGTCCAACCTTAACTCGCCAAACGTGTTCATGAAAAGTGTTCAGGGAAAGCGAGAGTTCGAATCTCGCGCGTGCTCCAACCAGACAGAGACCTTGTGCCCACAAACCTATTTCAATACTGAATGGGATATGTTTTGTGCGGATGCATGCACATGGAAGCAAAGTTCGGCTGGATAAAGGTGAACGGAGTCAGGTACGAAAAAGACATTGTCATACACACTGATGGCACGATAACTAAGAGAGAAAAGAAAAAATCCAGAGATCTAAAGCCGAAGTACGGTCATACTCCTCTCTCTGAACGCGAGCTGACGTTCCTTGAAAATGAAAAGCCCGACGTAGTATACATTGGAACGGGCCATCAAGCAGCGCTGCCCATCACACCTCAAGCCCAACAAATCCTGAAAAAATACGAAACCATCATCCTGCCCACACCCGAGGCAATTGAGAGGATAGACCAAGAGCACCGGAAACTAGCCGCCCTGATACACGTAACATGCTAGCGCGCGCGGGAGATGTCGCTACAGTGCTGAAGATAAAACTTTACCTCCTTCCTTCCTTCTAGCGCGCGCTTTGAGGATTAATCACTAGCTAGCCGCGCGCGCGACAGGGAGAGTAAAGCGCTCAAGGAAGTTGATATCGAGGAAGGTTTGCTGCCCAAACCAAATAAGACTCATCAGGATCAAGATTTGATTGAGCAATCAAAATTATTGCTCGCGCGCCTATGGACAAATTGGGCATGGTCTTTATAGGCTGACCTTTATAAGTGAGGCTGTCGTAAATCGTAAGATAGCGAGAACATGACCAACATTATAGAAGAAGAATTAGCGAACGGTCAAACAAGACTACGAAAGAAAACGGGAATTATATGGTTCAATGTTAAAGAAGCATATGAACATCTAGTGCAATACAGAAAGGTCTATACTCTGAGAGAAATAAACAAATATCCACGAAAAGAAGGAAAACATCTCTTAATGAGTAGTCTAAACGGAAAACCCTATTATAAGGGAAAGGTTTTCGTAGAATTCGAAGCTGAATTAATACCTTCACAAGTGCCTTTAAGCGAATGGTATGTTCAAGAAAGCGGTTTTCCTAATTTGGGTCAATGGGTTAAAGCATTGAAAAACCCAGATAGACCACACTATCTCTATCGTGTTACACTTCTAATTGGTTCGCCCAAAAACTTATTGGTAGCAACAACCTAACACTTTATTAGAGCAGCATGTTTGCAAAATCATTATCCAACCGAACTCTAGGTATAGTTTCACTCTTATGTTTCTCGGCTTTTTTCATTCTTTTGGTGCCATACTACTACATTCTTGGTAGGCAAGCGTACATTACAAAAACAAACCCAGATTTAGGATACTTTTTACCGAATTCTCCAGAGGCATGGACATTTCTAGGAGCCGCTTTATTTTTCCTCACCCTCGCAATTGTTACTATGTCATTCTTCATACGAAGGGGAGGTTTAGTTCGCTCGAAGCATAAGCGGCGCGCGCGCGATGTGAAGGACAGACAAGACCGAGACAGTAATCTTAAATCTGCACAGAAATAGAAGACAAACTAGAGGTTCGCTCTCTAGCAATTCGCTTTCTTTTTCTATTGCCTTCTAACCTGATCGCTCTTCAAAGTTGAATAACTTTCTTGCACTTTGGACAAGTCACGGAAATTTGAGCCATGTTAACGTAGTAGTGGAAGAACAGCCCGATGTATTGAAATGGAATCTTGACGTTTTCTTTGAAGATGTTTAACATGTTGATAAGCCATTCAGATTGCTCTCCAATAATTCTCCAAACTTCCTCGATTTCTTCATGTTTCAGTAGAGATGTATCAAATTTAGTCCCTTTATCATCAATATAGATGTCTTGTACCCAACTACACTCTATCTTTCTCGTCAAAACGCAATAGTCTGGAAGGGACTTTAAGAAATAATTAGGCTCTGCATTTTATCTGAGTGCGACTCTGATATGAACATAGGCATTATTATCCGCTAGTGAAGTCGGGACTCCGCTTTTTCTGTCGTGTATCAAGAAACAGAACCATTCTATCGTGCCCTTGTCTTGAAGTTGGAAAATCATCGGCTTTGCCTTGAATCTAAGAACGTCACAGAAATCTGATCTAAGAACGTCACAGAAATCTGCTGGCGAAATTCTAATGAAAGTTTCCCACATTCTGTTCAAATTGGGTTTCTGCATCACCTTTCACAATTGCAGTTTGCTCGGTTCAGCTATAACTTTTCCGCAAAGCGAAAATTGGCTCAAAAAGGATATGCGGAAAATGTAGAACAGAAAAAGAGGAAGTGCAAATCATTGAGTAGTTCCATCATTCTTTTCGTATCTTAGCTTTCTGTTCTTTGTCAAAAAGAAATGAGAAACTCAAACCAATAGCGCGCGCTCTAAAGCGGAGAATTCGGGAGATATCCGTCGCAAGATTTAGTTCAGACTTGAAATTCTGGGAACCCATGTTTCATGTTCATCTCTAAGATATTGGGCGAAGAGAAAAGCGCGCGCTAATGAAACATGATTTTGAACGTAAATACGTAAATGCTGAAAGTCTGAAGGTTGTGTGCGAGTTGGGAGTGAAGGATTTGGGTGAGTGTCAGAACCTGCAAATCAACCTGAAAAAGTGCCCGTGCACTTACAACTGTAATCTAAAGGGTAAATGCTGTGAGTGTTTGAGAAGTCATAGAGAACATGATGAACTTCCAGCATGTTACTTTCCCCCGGAAGTTGAGAAAACATACGACAGATCCATCAGAAAGTTTGTGTCTTTACACAAATGACAGTGCGCGCTTAGAACTTCTGAAAAGATTAGAAGAGATCTAAAAATGGGAGAATGAGGCGGGTGTAAGCTTGATGCCTTGTGCCTTCTTCACCCACATCGGCTTTACTTGCGGCTTCTTTTGCCTTTTTAGGCCGTATTCGGCGAGCCTAAATCGTCTTCTTGCTTAGTACTTCTCGGAAGGGCTTCTTGCACTTTGGACAGTC